>CWGU01000047.1_pt3 | contig 66954 bp, 71 predicted proteins | sample 667921 | NCBI WGS metagenome assembly CWGU01 (sample SAMEA3735815, study PRJEB9488) | human gut metagenome | biome: ENVO:mammalia-associated habitat; material: ENVO:feces | place: Malawi | collected 2009-02-27 | reverse complement strand
CCCGCTTACACCACAATTCGGGACGCGTCCCCAGAAGACCGAGGACCGTGAGTACCGCCCGCTCGAGCAGATTCGGGACAACTGGCCTAAGTTTGTCATCACGCGCAGCGACCCTATCCAGTACCGCAACGGCATTGTGCACGAGAACGTAACCGAGCTGATCGGGGAGGGGTGGATGTTCGGAGTCAAACAGCGGGATGCTTCGCCGAGGGCGGATGGCTAGGAGGCTGTCCGCTCGTATGCAATGGCTTCAGCCAGGCGCGTGCGTAGCCGCGCCAAGACAACCATCCGCTATGCGGGTGGCGACAATCTGCTTTACAAAACCACCCTCCCAACGGATATTGACGATCGTTCAGGCCGTCAAGAATTCGAGTGGGAAGGATGGTGGTCGGCTATGGCGCAGAAAGCCTATAGTCTTTCTCACACGAAGTGGATGTGCGGATACCACATTGTGTTTACGCCGAAGTATAGGCGCAAAATCATATACAACCAAATCAGGTCCGACATAGGCGAGATCTTGAAGAGGCTGTGCGAGTACAAGGGGATCGAGATCATAGAGGGGCACCTCATGCCCGACCATGTGCACATGCTGGTGGCGATCCCCCCCCCCGAAGATGTCCGTCTCGAGCGTGATGGGCTACTCGAAGGGGAAGAGCTCGCTGATGATCTTCGACAAGCATGCCAACCTCAAGTACAAGTTCGGCAACAGGAAGTTCTGGGCGGAAGGCTACTACGCCTCGACCGTGGGCCTGAACGAGGCCACGGTCGCGAATTACATCAGGGAGCAGGAAGCCCACGACATCGCGCTGGACAAGCTGAGGGCGAAAGAGCGCGAGGACCCGTTTAGGGCCAAGTGAGGGGTATGCCGGTTCGACCGGCCCGCCACGGGTCAAGGGCAATAGGGCCTGAACGAATTGAAGGCCAGCGTCTTGAGGCGCTGGCCGGCATTAATGGGTTATACCCTAAGAGCAAACCACCCGCTATGCGGGTGGTCATGATTTATGAGAAATTGGACAAACTCGGGCATGATCACTGGGGCTGGGCCTGGGTGGTTCGGGATGTGGTGGAGGGGTTTTGGGGCAAGGCCCTAGCCCGTTTGGTGTGCTTGGGGAGCTGCGTACCCCACTGCAAAGTGATGCGAGTCTGCATTTGAATTGGGGCGGGACGGAAGGGGCGGTGTGAGAGCTGGTGTCCGAAGTCTTGTGCTTGTGAGATGGGACGTCGGGGCTTGTGCAACTCAAAATGCGGCGGATGCATTTGGAGTTGCACAAGTTGAGGTAGATGGGACTTTTGACGAACTCCAGGTGCAGTTAGTGCACCTGGAACGAGGCCCGATGCTCGGAGCGCTGGCCCCGGCGTACACCAAGTGCAGCGCGCGCCCGGAGCGGCCGCGCGCTGTTGGGCAATTGTTCAGTTGCCGTCTGAGGAGAGATTTAACTGTATGCCTACAATAGAGATAATTCGATATCTTTTGTCAAAAAGGAGACGCTTGTGGCGCAGCAACTTGTTCTGGATGCCGACGCTGTGATCAACCTGCTTCCAGTCCTCATAGACGTGCGAAAGCGTTGGAAAGCGGGCGAGGACATTGCGGTGGGCGATGAGGTCCGCAATGTGGCTGCCAAGCTCGGCGTTGATGATATCGAGGGTTTTGTCCAAGAGCAGATTCAAGACCACGTTGCTCCGGTGCTCGACCATGCGTTCAACAACGATGATGCCGCAGAGGACGCTGGGGCGGGAAACGAGGTAGCCAGCATGCTCGCAGCGATGGCCGTGCCGGTGGGCAAGCTCGTCTACGCCTTCGCGCGCAAGGACGTGACGGCGAACGACCTGTTCGATGGTCTGGACGCAATCGTCAACGAGAATGCCGACGAGCTGGGCGAGGTGCTTCGAGTTGCCCTGGACATCGACATCCCACCCGAGGCTCAAGGTCTCATGGAGAAATATGCCATCACCGCCGTGGGCGTCTACTGCTTCGCGGCGGCGTACAAGATCTACGCTAAGGCCGACGAGGATGAGCGGCTTGCTCACGAGCAGCGTATCGAGATCGAGCGCCTCTGTGCCGAGTCCATCGCCCAGCTTAAGGCGCAGCGTGAGGAAATGGAAACGTTGGTCAACGAGTACCTGGCTTGCCGCCTCGAGGTGTTTGCCGGGTCGGTTGCCGCTATGGATCGGGCGCTCGTGGAGCAAGACGACGATGGCTACATTGCTGCGAGCGCCGAGCTCTGGAACTTGTTGGGGTATAGCGCCCAGTACGCGAGCGCTCAGGAGTTCGATGACCTCATGCTGTCCAACGAGACGTTTGTGCTGTAACGGCTTACGAAATGATCTTTGAGAACGGAGTGGATATGGCTGGCTTTGGTGGATTCGACCTGGGCGGCATGCTCAAGAAGGCTGCCGATGATGCATCGAGGGCAGTAGGGGGTGCCGCCGCCGCTGCGGCAGACGCGGCGAGCAAGTTTGACGCGGAGAAGGCGATAAAAGATGCGGGCAACGCTGTGAGCGAAGGTGTGAACGCAATCGCGCAAGACGTCGTTCCCGTTGCAAAGGAGGGTGAGAAGCCGGGTTCCCCCGCATACCACGGGTTCGACGTCATCGACTTTGCGAGCCTGCTGGTGTGTCTTGCGTCTGTCGACGGGGAAATTTCTGATAAGGAACGTGTGAAAATCACTGGTATCGCTGCAGATTTAGGCGCCGAGATGGAGGGCGAAGGCTGCGGCTTCATCGACACGGTCGTCGACGGCATGAAGCCCGATGCCGACGAGTTCGGCGCCTTGGCCGCGACCAAGATCAACGCTCGCTTCACCATCGACAATGCGAGCATGACGGAGCGCGATCGCCGCCTGCTGTGCTGGGGCCTGCTTGCCGTGGGCCGGTCCGACGGAGTGTCCGCAGACGAGATGGATTTCATTCGCTATGTCAACGAGAGGTCCGGCTTGGATCCTGTTGTTGCGGATGAACTTATCGGCTATATAACCGCAATTGGTGAGACCTCCGCACTCGCGGAGGAGCTCAAGGCTTCCAATCGCCCCTATTCTGAAATCGAGCCACTGGTGGCAGAGCTGGCACAGCGTGAAGAAGCCATTTCTGCTGCCGCTCAGGCCCTCATTACGGATAACTAGGAGGATAACCATGCCACTACCTCTGCTCTTTATTATTCCTGCCGCGGCGTCGGGCCTCGCCGGTGCGGGTGCGGCGGTTAAGGGCTTTGCCGACAACATGGAGGCCAATCGCCTCACCGGTGACGCGAACGGCCGCATCGATGCAGCGGGTGAGCAGCTCAAGCGCTCGCGAGACGTTTGCGCCGACGCGTTGTCGGGCTTGGGGTCTGAGAAGATCTTCGCGCTCAACAACAGCATCGCGCGGTTTGTGGATAGCTTTAGCAAGATCAAGAACCTCGACCTTGCGGATTCCCTCGGTTTGGAGGAGTTGAGCAAGTTCCATATTGACCGCGAGTCTTTGGGCGAGCTCGAAGAGATGTCCCATCTCGCTGCAACCGTTGCCGGTGGTGTTACCGCGGGTCTTGCGGGAGGCGCGCTCACGGCGTTTGGCGCGTACACGGCGGCGGGCGCTCTTGCGACGGCGTCCACGGGCACGGCTATCGGTGCGCTTTCAGGTGCGGCAGCTACCAATGCTACGCTCGCGTTCTTTGGTGGCGGTTCTCTGGCGGCCGGCGGTGCGGGCATGGCCGGTGGCGCTGCCGTCCTGGGTGGATTCGTTGCCGGGCCGGCATTGCTGGTCATGGGGCTTGTCGCGGGAAAGAAGGCGGGAGAGAAGCTCGAGGTCGCGCGCGGGAACGACGCCAAGGCCAACGAGATATGCGCGGAACTTGCGAACGCCACCTTCCAATGCGACGCCATTCGCAGGCGTACGTATCTGTTCTACACCCAGCTCGCGCGCTTGGACGCTCGTTTCTTGCCGTTGGTGTTCCAGCTTGAGGACGTTCTCGAGCGTGAGGGCGACGACTACGCTAAGTACTCCAAGGAGGCAAAGAGCGTCGTGCTGAGGTGCGCGACGGTGGCCGGTTCCATCAAGGCGATTCTGGACACCCCGATTCTCACCGAGGACGGCGCGCTGACGGATGAGTCCCTGAAGCTGACGGAGACCATCGGGATCAACCTGGCTGAGTGGAAGTAGCGGGGTTGTTGGTGTCGTAGATCACTCCTTCCCGACTCAGGATTTGTCCTAAGCACCTACGTGAAGACATGCGGAGGGATTCGGTGGCAAAGTAGTCGAAGCTGACGACCAAACTAGAACCAACTCGAATGACGTCACGGCAAGCGAGCATGAAAGAGTGGGAATAGAGAAATTTGGGAATAGTATTCCCAAATTTGACCACAGTACAAGCAAATGAAATAATGCCTCCTATCGGAAGATGGGAGGCATTATGTATATAGCCAGGGAAATCGAGCAGACCATCGACCGGATGCTCAAACAGGGCAAAGTCGTGCTGGTCACCGGCGCCCGCCAGGTTGGCAAGGCCACCGTCCTCAGAGAACACCTGGGAAGTTCGTTCGATTACGTCACCATGGAAGATCCCGCGGCGTATGCGCAGGCGAAGTCCGACGCCGTCCTTTTCTTCGAGATGCACTCCCTGCCGCTCGTCGTTGACGAGGTCCAACGCGTGCCCGAGCTGTTCTCGCCGGTGAAGTGGCTGGTCGACCAGTCGGCGGAGAAGGGTCGCATCGTGCTCACGGGATCGCAGACCTACCATCTCATGAAGGGCGTGAGCGAGTCGCTCGCGGGCCGCATCAGAATCATCGAGATGCCCGCGCTGTCGCTGCGAGAGGTTACGGGCAAGGGCAACAATCACCGAAAATACATGCCCTCCATGCTCAAATCGCGCGATATCGACGCACCCGAAGGCTTCGACCTCTGGCGGCACATCCACCGCGGCAGCATGCCGGAGCTGCAGGACCCCGACGTAGACTGGGACCTGTTCTACACCGACTACGAACGCGCCTACTTGGAGCGCGACGTTCGCGACCTCGTCAACGTGAAGGACGAGGCGAAGTTCTACAATTTCATGGTGGCCTGCGCCGCTCGCACGGGACAGCTACTCAACGCCTCGGACATCGGCAACGCCATCGACGCCGACCACAAGACGGTCAAGGCGTGGCTGTCGATCCTGCAGGCTTCGGGCGTTGTTCGGATAGTCGAGCCGTTCTTCCCGGACATCGAGAAGCGCCTCACCAAAACGCCGAAGATCTTCTTCATGGACACGGGCCTGGTGTGCCACCTCACCCGATGGACGACCCCCGAGCAGCTGCGTGTGGGCGCGGTGGCGGGCCATGTGTTCGAGACCTTCGTGGTGTCCGAGATCCTCAAAAGCCACATGAACGCTTGGGCGAACCTGCGCGACGTGTGGTTCTACCGCGACTCGAAGAAGCGCGAGATAGACTTGGTCATCCAGGACGGGCGAACGCTTCATCCCGTAGAGGTCAAGACGAATGCACTGGTGAAGAAGGATGCTATCAAGAGCTTCGGCTGCCTGGAGGGCATGGCCGACTACGAGGTGGGATTCGGGCACGTCATCTGCCAGACCCAAGAGCCGTACCTGTTGACGGAAAACGTGGAGGCCGTGCCCGTCTGGGCGATATAGGAAGCAGGTGGGAGTCCGGAATGCGCTCTCGTATATCGAGGGCGCATCTTTTGCCCCCTCCCCGAGTGCTAGAATCCGTCCCATCGGCAGGGCCGAGGGGGCGCCAAGGTCAACGCGCCCGCGCCCTCCTCGAAGAGGTCGGCCGCCCTCGCCCTGAGGGTCTCGTCGAATATGGTCAAGATAGCCTCCCGTTCCTCGAACATCACTTTCCAGTCCAAGAAATGGGAGGCAGTTCATTCATGCGCGGGGTCCCTTCGTAGTAATGGTCGGTTTACGCTGGGATCCGTTTTGGAAAGCTAACGAGCATGGTGGTTCCGTTCTCGGAACTTGCTTCGACCTCTGCAGTGCCACCGTGAAGCGCGGCGATCTCCCAGACAAGCGCTAGCCCGAGTCCTGCGCCGCCGTATGCCCTGCTGCGGGATTTGTCGAGACGAAAAAACGGCTGAAAGATGCTCTCTCGGTGCTGCTTGGGTATTCCCGGGCCCTGATCCTTGACGCGCAGGAACACGTGGCTATCGGTATCGCAGATAGAGACGTTGACAGTCGAGCCGGGGTGACTGTAGCGGATGGCGTTTTCGACCAAGTTAAACACCAGCTGATAGAGGAGTGTGTCGCTTCCGATTGTCAAAGCGTCTCCGGCGCAATCGAGGGTTACGCCCTTATTCTCGGCAAGCGGCGCAAGATCAGCGAGGACTTCTTCGGACAAGGGGCCAAGTTCAACGGCATCCTCGCAAGGAACGCTGTGGAGCTTACTCATCTCGAGCAAGACTTTGATCATTCGTGACATCCGCTCGGTTTGTTCTTGTAGCAGGCCGAGCAGCTCTGCCGTATCGGGTTGCGATGCGGGGTGCTCTGAGACGAACAGTTCAATCTGCGCTTGCATAAGGGCAAGCGGGGTTCGCAGCTCGTGTGCGGCGTTGCCGGTAAACTGTTGCTGTGCAGAGAACCCCTCGCCAAGGCGGGCGATCATGTCGTTGAAAGAGGCGCTGCATCGTTGAAGTTCGGCGGGAACATCTTCGTTGAGCTTGATTTCTCTTAGGTTGTCAGGCTGTACACGCTCTACCTGAGCGGCAAAAGCCCGTAGCGGTTTGAGCGCACGACCGCTCACAAAGTATGCAAGCACGCCACCAAGCAGCGTGACCCAAGCCGTGATGCACCAGGCTGTCGTGCCAAAAGACTCCTGTGCGTCGTTTACGACGATCGTGACCTTGTCATCGAGGGCCGCTTTCGTTGGGTCGAACGCCTGGGGCGAATCTTCGCCGGTTGCGTTAAAGGCCGAGATGTCACTGCCGATGGCATCCATGTAGCGCATGCCCGTATAGCCGACCAGGCAGTTCGTCAGCACGCATGCCGCACACGTGAGCAGTGCCGTCATGATCGTTATGCGCCATTGCAGCGAAAGCTGTTTCATTCGCTATCCTCCATGACGTAGCCCTCTCCAATCCGATTGCGAATCGGGTCGTGTCCCAAAGCGCTGCGCAGCTTTTTTCGGAGTGACGAGATGTGAACCCGGGTCGCGTTGCTAAAGCTGTTTACAGTGCTATCCCAAACGTGCTCGATAAGTTCCTCTTGGCTTACCGGTCGCCCTTGGTTAAGCATCAGGTATTCCAGGATGCCGGTCTCCTTGCGTGTGAGGGATAGGACTTCTCCGTCCACGGAGGCGAGGCGCGCCTTGGTGTCAAAGCTCAGCGATCCACAGGTTAGAACAACATCGTTTTGCGTAAAGCGTCTGAGCGTGAGGCTGCGGATGCGCGCCGCCAGCTCGTCAAGATGGAACGGCTTGGTGAGGTAGTCGTTGGCGCCCGCATCGAGCCCTGCCACCTTGTCGGAGACCTCGCCACGTGCCGAGAGTACGAGCACCTTGGTCTCGCAATCAGTTGTTCTGAGTCGCCTGAGCACGGTCATGCCGTCGACATGGGGGAGATTGAGGTCGAGCACGATAAGATCAAAGGTCTCGACATCGAGCAGATCGAGGGCCTGCTGCCCGTCGTAGCAGCAGTCGACGCTATAGGCCAAGTTGCGCAGGCTGCGTGCGATTGTATCGCACAGCGCCCGCTCGTCCTCGACGACCAAGATGCGCATAACGTTCTCCTTGCATAGTCATTCACGCTTAACACGGATTTTATAGTCGGTATGGTCCAATGGGTCGTGTGACGAAAGGAGTGGTCAGGTTGTTCAAAGCGGTAAAACCCATGATGCAGGTCGCTTTGTTGATCGTTGGAATTGCCATGGTGTGCTTTGGCGCTATGCGTGGCGAGGCGGATGCCGTGCTGGCCAAGGCGATTAGGCTGTGCTTGGAGTGTATCGGAATTGGATAAAAGAAAAAACACTGCATCACATGTTTTGCCCCGATTTCGCGGGTTCATTCAGGCGGCGGCGACGCTGGTCACCAATATTCACCTGCCAAACTTTGCCAAGGGCAGCATCTATCAGGGTGCGGGAAAAACAGTCTGCGTACCTGGGCTTAACTGCTATTCGTGCCCCGCGGCAGCGGGTGCGTGCCCCATCGGGTCGTTCCAGTCGGTGGTGGGTTCATCTAAGTTCAACTTCTCCTACTACGTTACCGGTACGCTCATTTTGCTCGGCGTGCTGCTGGGACGATTTGTATGCGGCTTTCTGTGCCCGTTTGGCTGGCTGCAGGAGCTGCTTCACAAGATTCCCGGCAAAAAGCTATCGACGAAAAGGCTCAAGGCGCTTACGTATGTCAAATACGTTGTGCTGCTGTTTGCTGTGGTATTGCTGCCTGTGCTGGTGGTCAACGATCTGGGGATGGGCGACCCGTTCTTTTGCAAGTACATCTGTCCACAGGGTGTGCTCGAGGGCGCCATTCCGCTTGCCATTACCAATGCCGGCATTCGATCTGCGCTGGGACAGCTCTTTACCTGGAAACTGATCGTTCTCATTATTGTGGTGGTGCTGAGCATTTTGTTCTATCGCCCCTTCTGCAAATGGATCTGCCCGCTCGGCGCATTCTATGCACTCATGAATAAGGTGTCCTTACTGGGAATACGGGTCGACGCATGCAAATGTGTCTCGTGTGGCAAGTGCTCAAAGGTATGCCAGATGGACGTTGATGTGACCCGTGCACCCAATAGCGCCGAATGTATCCGATGCGGAAAGTGCATTGGGGCTTGTCCCGTCGATGCCATCAGCTATCGCTATGGCCTGGATGCGTCGGCAGAAAAGCTCCTCCTGACCGCGGACAAAAAGTAAAACAAGCTTCGACGAAAACGGAGGAATGACCATGAAGCTTTCTAAGATTGCGGCCCTGTTTATGGTGCCGGTATTGGCCTTGTGTCTCGTGGCATGTTCGGCACCCGGTAGCAATGCGAGCAAATCTACGGGCTCCGATCCTAAGATCGCGGAACTCACTGCGCAAGAGCCAGCCAACGCCGACGAGGCTGCCGAGCTGTATACGAAGCTCATGCAGAAGGAGAACGACATCCTTTCGAGTGACAACGCACTGTGGGAAAAGGTGTTCAGTGCGGCAAATAAAGACTCGGCAATGATTGAGAACGGCAGCAATTACGGCGATTTCCTGCTCAAGACCATCGACGGCGCCAAGGATGAGTTTACGGCGGATGAGCTTAAGACGCTCAAGGCTGGTGCGCAGCAGATCAAGGAGATCGAGGACAAGCTCGAGAGCTTGGAGAAGGAGTTCCCCGGCTGTGGAAGCACGCCGAGCGCAGGTGAGAGCGTCGACGCTTCGGCCGCTGGCATGACGGCTGGTGCCAATGCTTCGAGCGAGGCGACGAAGTTCCCCAGCTTTGCGGGCAAGGACCTGGATGGCAACGACGTGAGCAGCGACGAGTTGTTCTCCAAGAACAAGGTTACCGTCATGAACTTCTGGTTTACCACTTGTAAACCGTGCGTGAGCGAGCTGAGCGATCTTGAGGATCTCAATAAGGAGCTTGCCGCAAAAGGCGGTCAGGTCGTGGGTGTCAATTCCTTTACGCTCGATGGGAACAAAGGCGAGGTGGCCGATGCCAAGGATGTGCTTTCCAAGAAGGGCGTGACGTACAAGAATATCTGGTTCAAGTCGGACAGCGAGGCCGGCAAGTTCACCTCCAACCTGTATTCGTTCCCGACCACCTACGTAATCGACCAGAACGGCAACATCGTGGGAGAGCCGATCGTGGGCGGCATCAATTCTGCCGAGCAGCGCGAGACGCTCAACAAGCTCATCGAGCAGGCGCTCGCAAAGAGCGGACAGTAAGTACGAATGTGGCAAAGGGACAGTCCCTTTGCCACGTCGTCAATGTTATGAGCGGGACGGTGCGCCACGCGGCGTGCGGTCCCGTTCGTTATTTTGGCGCGGTTCGTTACATTCCTCACTGGCGCCGGCAGAAAATGGGATTGAGTAGGACAAACGCGTCGGATACGAACGGCGGGGGAGAGCGGGTGAGTGCGTCCGCGCGGGAGAGGTTGCCGCCTATGCTGGAGCTCAAAGATAGTTGCAAAGGTACGTCACGTAGTCGTTTACGCAGGTGGCGCTCGACAAGGTGAGCCTGTCCTTTCGCGATAACGAGTTCGTGGCCATTTTGGGCCCATCGGGCTCGGGAAAGACTACGATGCTCAACGTTATCGGCAGGCTGGACCATTTCGATTCCGGTGACCTGCTGCTCAACGGCATTTCGACCAAGGATTTCCGCGACCGCGATTGGGATGCCTACCGAAATAACCGCATTGGTTTTGTGTTCCAGAGCTATAACCTCATTCCGCATCAGGCCATCTCGTATACCGACTACATGGGCATCATCACCTACATCAGCGTGCTGGAGCGAAAAAAGGAGATTGTATCTTGCGTGCAATCGGTGCGTAGAAGCGCAACGTGGCTAACGCGCTCAATGCCGAAACCTTCATTGAGGGCCTAATCGCTGGTGTTTTTGCCATTGTCGGCGTGGTTGCTGTGGGCTTTCCGGTTAACGCCCGGGCGCTTGCGGCCAAGCAGGTTCCGAACTTGATGAGCCTGCCCGTTCAGGACGCGCTGGCGCTCATCGCGATCTCGGTGGCGCTGACGGTCGTCGCCGGCTTGCTACCGGCGCAGCGCGTCTAAGAAAGACCCCCGTTGAGGCTCTGCGCTCGGAATAATGTGACAAAGGGACTGTCCCCTTGTCACATTGGCTACTGCTCCTTGCAGCTGCGGGGAATTACGAGCAGCACGAGGAGCGAAAAGCCGAGCAAGATGCCGGGGGAAACATGCTCACGACGCGCTTAATGAGCTCGGCGTTGAGGGCTGCATCGACTGCGAGCGCCCCTCATTCGATGGCTTGGAGGGCAGCTTCGACGCGATCATTCACGCGAACGGGTCGCTTCCTGCATCGCAATGCCCCATGCTGCTTCGAAAGGACGGGGCGTTCGTCCTTGTTGGAGGAGCCGCGCGCGCAATGATGTCGGGCGCGGTCTTCGGAAAAAGCGCCTGCTCCTCGAGGGAAAGCGAGCGACTCAGGTTGTTTACGCATCCATCCCAAAAGAGTTCTCATACATCTCCGAGTTGGCGGCTGCAGGCGCCATTCGCCCCGTGATCGACTTGTCGGTGCCCGCATCCCGTCTCATCGAAGACGTGCAGATGCTCCGCTCGAAACCCCACACGGGGAAAGTCGGAATCCTCATGGATCAATAGTTGAAGGCACAAAGAGCAATATCGGGCCCAATCTGTACCAACCCCGCCGCGTTAGCGACCAAAGTCGATGGGGCACACCTCCCAACCATGTGAGATATCCATGCTTGCATTGGTGCGAACTGCGCGACAATGCAAGCATGAAACCAATCGAACCTTGGCGTGGACAGGGGGCGTAGCCCTGCTCACGCCATGACTTATCGCCAATCAATGCCCACGATGCTTCTGCTTGCGCTTCAGCTTTCGCTGCTCGAAGCGCGCCTCCGCCTCTTCCGCGCGGCGTTGGCTTCTTGCTTGAGCCGACTCCCGCTTCATCGTCTCCCGCTGATTCGCGAGCGCCTGCTGCGCCTTGGTGCTCATCGCCGGCTGCTTGAGGGTTTTCGCTGCCTCGCGGGCGCGTCGCTTGGGGTTCTTCGCGGACTTGCTTGCCTCAGCCGGTTTGCCACCGAAGAACGGGAGCCTCTCCCATTTGCCGACGACGAATCGCAGGATTTCCCCATCGGACGGCTCCGCGCCGAAGACGATGCGGGCGACGCCGTACCTTCCGTCCTCGACGTGTTCCGCCAGTCCGACCCAGAATTGGCCGTCATGAAATACGGTCAGGGTGGTCGACACGCTGATCTGCATGGTTGGTTCCTCCTTTATGTAGATGACCATGCAGAGAAGGGACAACCAAGGAGGCAGGTTACTGATGCGGACTCCCGCACGCCCACGACTACCCGACGGGGACTGTGTTTTCATCTCTGATGTCCGCATTGTAGCGCACGCGAATACGCCCGTCATCCCAGCCGACATGACGTGGCTGGGGCTTACCCCCCCCCGACGCGCCCTTGCGCATATTGCCCTTATCGGTTTCGAAACTGTAAAAAACTTCGAGTTTCGAAATCGAAAAGGACCGAATGATGGCTTGGGTAGACCGCAATACGTAGGAAGTTCCGCCATCGTCTATGCTGAACACGAGGTCGTCTTCCTCCAATCAGATCAGGCTGACCGAGCAATCGGCACCTGGATCGACACTCCCCTGCACATGAACCCGCTTATGCGCGCGAACGAGGGCTACAAGGGTATGACCGCGCGGGAAGCGCTTGGGGTAGCGAACGGGGGCTGAGCATCGCCCTGCGCCGGCCTTGGCATCAGGTCCTCGCACTGGGCGGTATTCCGAGGAATGGGAGTAAGGATTTGCCCAGCATCGATAATGCTCGGCTATACCCTTATTCCGTCTCCCTGCTCTTGCGGTATCCCGCGAGCCTGTCGTTCAATTCGCGGGTCTCGCGGCTCAGCTTGGCGTTGAAAACAAGAGTGAGGACCGCCAGGATGGCGAGATAGACAACCGTGAAGGTAACCCACGCCCCGGGGTTGTTCACGGGAATCCAAGCAAAGATAAACGCCAATGCACAGAGGACTGCGTAGAGGCAAACGCCGAACAGCACCAGGCGCGCGGGATACGCCATCCGTCTGATCACCGCGGGCGTGAAGAACACGAGCTGCAGCGCGGAGGCGGCGACGCACGCGGCGAGAATCGACCAGCAATAGTAAATGCCCTGCTTGGCTGCGTCATCAGTGAAACAAGTCCCTAATGCCAAGAAGGCTATCATGGCGACGGTGAAGCCGATGCAGATGCTTTTCACGAGTTGTCCGAGGTTTTCCGCGGGCGTCTTTTTATCGGTGTCGATAACGTCCCTGTTAATCATTCCGGTCTCCCTTCCTTCGTTTCGACCACTTCAGACCGAGCTTCGATTTGACGTCGGGCGCATACTGGCGCGAGATAACGACCTGCTCGCCGTTTTCCAAGGTGGCGATGATCCTGCCGTTGACGTCGGGCTTGAGGGCGGTGATCGCGCGGAAGTTGACGATGCAGCCCTTCGCGATGCGCAGGAAGTCGCAGTCCGCCAGGCGCTCCTCCATCTCGTAAAGGCGCAGGCTCGTCTCGAGGACCGTGTCGGCCGTATAGATGAACGTGCGCTTGTCGACCGACTCGATGAACAGGACGTCTTCTGCGCTCAGCACGCGCGTGCAGCCGTCGGCCGTGCCCGTCACCTTCCTGTCAAGCATGCGCAGCCTCGTTATCATGTCGAGCACACGGCGATCGGCTCTCGCGCAGATGATCGTGACTTCTAGGTCCTGGGCCGTTTTCCGCTCTTCGACCGTGATCTTCAAGGGGCCTCCTTCCGACTAACCCCATGGTAGGCGCCACAAAGGGCAGAGCCTTCGGCGCTCGGCCAAGCTGCGCTGTCGAGGGACCAAGATGCGGCGAGGACGTGAACGGGGCGTGAACGGGGGACGTAGCCCTGTTCTCACGGGCGTGAACAGGGCTACGTCCCCCGTTCATTCCTTCACGCCTTGCGGTGAATTACCTCTTGCCAGACTGTATATATCGTGTATATACTCTGCTTAACAGATATATACGGCAAGGGAGAGCATATGGACGTCATACTCTCGAACTCGAGTGATAGACCCATCTACGAGCAGATTTCCTCGCAGGTGCGTGCGCAGATCCTCTCGGGCGCCTTGGCGGCGGGAGAGCGTCTTCCCTCGATTCGCGCGCTCGCGGATGGCCTGGGGGTCTCGGCCATCACCACGAAGCGCGCCTACTCGGATCTCGAGGCCGAAGGTCTTATATCGACGGTCCCGGGCAGGGGCACCTTCGTCTCGAAGACGAGCAACGAGCTCCTGCGCGAGCGGCGCATGCGACGTGTCGAGGAGCTCCTGGGCCAAGCCGCCGCCGAGGCTGCGGGCCTCGCGCTCTCTCGCGCCGAGCTCCACGAGATGCTTGATCTCGTGATACCGAGCGATATCACGTAGACAAACCCCGACGACTCTATACGAGAGAAAGGTGGAGAGATGACAAACCTGCTGGAAATGGAGGGTGTCAGCCGGCGTGTGAGCGGCACGTTCTCACTTGGCGACGTGAGCCTGACCGTGGGGCCGGGCGAGGTCGTGGGCTTCGTCGGTGCCAACGGGGCGGGGAAGACCACCACGCTGCGCGCCGCCCTGGGCCTCATGCACGTCGATTCCGGCTCCATCAAGCTGTTCGGCCGCCCGTTCGATGCCTGCGCTGACGGAGCCCACACCCGAGCCGTGTGCTCGCGCGTGGGCGTGGTGCTCGACACCTGTCCCTTCCCGCGGGACCGCACGGTGGCCCAGGCCGCTGCCTGCGTGTCGCCCGCATATCCCACCTGGGACCAGGCGCGCTTCGAGGCGCTTGCCACCGCCTTCGGCCTTTCGCTGAAGGCCCGCGTCGCCGACCTCTCGCGCGGCATGGGGATGAAGCTGCAGCTTGCGGTTGCCCTTTCGCATGGGGCGGAGCTGCTCGTGCTCGACGAGGCGACCGCCGGTCTCGATCCCATCGCCCGCGACGAGGCCCTCGACATGCTGCGTGACTTCGCGAGTGAGCCCGAGGACGTCGCGGGGCACGCGCACGGCGTCCTGCTCTCCAGCCACATCACGACCGACCTCGAGCGCATCGCCGACCGCGTGGTTGCCATCGGCGCCGGCCGCATCCTCTTCGACGTCGCGCGAGACGACATCACCGATCGTGCCGGCATCGCCCGCTGCATCGAGGCGCAGGCAGACGAGGTGCTCGGCTGCGTCGAGGGCGCGCGCAAGCTGCGCCGCGAGTTCTCCTTCGACGTTCTCGTGCCCAATCGCTTCGAGTTCGCCGAGGCGTTCCCCGACGTTCCGTGCGACCATGCGTCGATCGATGACTACCTGCACTTCTTTTTGGAGGGAGAGACCCGATGAAGACCGCCATGATGTGCGACCTCAGGACGCTTGCGCCGTTTTTGCCCCCGATTCTCATCACGCTCGTGCTCATTTGCACGTTCCTCACGCTTGGCGGAGGCGCTGTCTCAGCCGTCGGCAGCGTGGCCGTCATGATGGTCCTGCTTTGCATGTTTTCGTTTGCGGGCTATGACAATCAGAACGGATGGGATCGGTACCGTGCGACGCTGCCGCTCTCGCGTCGCGAGATTATCGCGGGCCGCTACCTGGTCGTACTCCTTCTGGGTGTGGTCGGCGTGCTTGCGGCGGTCGTGATGGGAGGGGCGTTCCAGGCCCTGTTTCGCATGCTGCCCGTGGCACCCGCGACCTATGGCGGAAGCGTGCCGGCGCTTTTGGGCGCTTCGGCGGTCTCCATGTCATGGGGTCTGATCATATGCGCCGTGGCGATGCCGCTCACCGTCAAGTTCGGTGCCATGCGCGCCATGCGCCTGTTCGCCTGCGGCTTGGGAATCATCGCGTCGCTCGGCGTCGCGGTGGGGGCGGGAATCATGCCGGACGAGGGGTTCGCGATGGTCGCGGCTTGGATCGAGAACAACCTCATCGCATGCATCGTGGGCTGCATCGCGGTGTCGCTTGTCGCCTACGGTGCGAGCTGCGTCGCAAGCGTCGCAATCTACGAGTGCAAGGACATCTAGCGAGGTGGCGTGAACCGCGGGGGCGTGAACAGGGGACAGGCACCTGTTCACATCCGCACCCCCCCCGTTCACGCCCCGTTCCAGCTAGGGGGGGGTGGGAGAAATTGAGTGCTGTCACACGAGACGGGCTCCTGAAAGAGGCGTTTCTCATCGCCGATAGAGCTGTACTTCCGCTGTTCCGTCATGGATGGGTTTTGCCGGCTGGATGCGGGCAAGGGCTTCGTCGACTACTTCGAGGACCTCTATGGGACGCTTGGCGGTGTTCTGAGCCGGTTCAGGCGCTATTGGCTCAGGGACTTTGACGCGTTGCCGGCTGCCGAGAAGGCATCCGCTCACCTTTGCGAGCAGCAGGTGCTCGGGCATGTGCTTCGTGGCCTTGTCGAGGTGTACGAGACTGACACGATGATCAGGCCTGACTTGCCGAGCGGCTTTGAGTCCGATTCTGTCTCGCGCTTTACGCTTGAGAACATCCTCTCCGCCCTGCGCTCGGGTGAGGAGTCGTGTCCCGTTCTCTTCGGGGGGACTGCGGAGGGACTGCGGACGATTATTTGGACCGTCACGCGGACCTTCCCAGTGGAGAGGGTATAGTTTTCTGGACACCAAGTTAAGGGCGAGAGGTGTTCGGAATGGCCCAAAGAAGGAAGCGCTACGACAGGCAGTTCAAGGTCGCGGCCGCTCGGGTGGTGCTGGGCGGAGAGATGAGGGTCGTCGACCTCGCAAAGGAGCTTGGGATCAAGGACTCCACGCTCAGACGCTGGGCCCAGGAATACGAGGAGATGGGCGATGCCGCCTTTCCCGGCAACGGAAGTCCCAAGGTCAACAGGGACTACGAGATCGTGAGGCTCAGGAAGAGGGTCGAGGAGCTGGAGCGCGAGAACGACCTCCTAAAAAATTTCCGGGCCTTCTTGAGTCAAGACCATGCGTGAGGTGCGAGTTCGTCAGGGCGCATGGGGGCGAATTCGGCCCCATCAGGAAGGCATGCGAGATCCTCCGCGTTTCCAGATCCGAGTACTACGACTGCTTGAACAGGCCCAAGTCGAACGCGCAGATGGGGCGGGAGGCGCTCGAAGGGTTCGTCGTCGAGAAGTTCGAGCTGCACAAGGGCCGGTACGGCTACCGCCGCATCAACCGCGAGCTCAGGCGCGTCGGGATAGTCGTGAGCGAGAAGCGCGTCCTGGCCGTCATGCGCAGGCTGGGCCTCCAGGCTAAGGGCACGGCGAGAGAGCACGGGCGGGCGAAGCCGGTCGAGAAGGGCGATCCGCGCGTGAGCCTCACCAGCCGCGTCTTCGACGTGGACGCCAGGAACAGGCTCTGGGTCGGCGACATCACCTATATCGATACCGACGAGGGCTGGCTCTGCCTCGCGGCCGCGATGGACGCGTGGCATCGCAAGGTCGTCGGATGGTCGATGTCGGGCAGGACCACGGAGAGGCTGGCCATCGATGCGCCTGGGCAGGCCGTCGGAAGGGAGGATTCGCCGGATGACTTCTCGCTGGCGTTCCACGACGGCCAGGGGTCCCAATACGCCTCGCGCGCATTCCAGAGACGCCTCGAGTCGCACGGGATGGCCCAGTCAATGTCAAGGCCTGGAAATCCGCGGGACAATGCGGTGGCCGAGTCGTTCTTCAAGACGCTCGAGCGAGAGCTGATAAATGACAGAAGATACAAATCCAGGGACGAGGCGAGGCAGGAGGCGTTCAAGTACATCGAGCTCTACCACAACGGGCAGCGACTGCATTCCAAGAACGGATATATGGCGCCTTGCGGCTTAGAGCGAGATGCCGCCTGAAGATGCTTAAATAATTGTCCAGGAAACCTTGACCACTCCACTCCCAACCGGACCCTGACGGTCCAACTTTTTGTCCGCAGTCCCAAGCCCCTGAGTTTGAAAAATATATTATTTGAAGTTGTCCCAGCTTTTGTCCCCGAAGCCGACAAAGCGCGACATGGCGTTACCTGGCGGCACTCGGCTTGAGACAGCGTCGAAAACTGGATGCAACTGGAGTGACGGGACGGCAGAACCGAAGGCATCGAGTGGGGGCAACGGGAACTGGCTTCTGGACTCGCGTTTTGGTGCTGTCGAGTGCCGCCTGACGCTGTTTCGGCGTCGCCGCAGGACAAAGCCACCAGCGAAATAGTGGGAATAACGGTCTCCGGACCCTCTGGTTCGGAGGCTTTCTTTTCCGTTCTGCCCGGAAGGAGCTCCTTGCCGGAGTCACATGGGTAGCGAACGGCTTTATCGAGCGTGGGCGTTTTCGTATGCCTTCCTGACACTGTCCGGCAAATCGTCGGGAATCAGCGCCTTCACCCTATCCTCATTGCCATCCAGAATCGCCTGCTCGTAGTACCAGCATTTGAACCTCAACATGTCCAGTGCGCGGTTCATCTTCGCGATCTCCGACTCCATGTGGGCCTTTCGCTCCTCGAACATGGCCTTGCGCTTGGGATAAGTTGACGGGCCCTCCGCACGCCATTCCATGAACAGTCGGATGTCCTTGATCTCCATCCCCACCTTCTTCAGGCATTCAATGACCCGAAGCGCCTCGAGTTCCGTATCGCCGAATCGGCGAATGCCGGATGCCCGCTCCAGGCCCCGGGAACAATCCCTGCTTGTCGTAATACCGCAGCGTGGAAACGGGCAGACCGAACATCTCCGCCACCTGTCCGATCGTGTACATGAGCCCTCCGAATAAAACTCGAAAAACGAGATGGCCTTTCCCATCGGTGCCCCCAATGACGCATTCGCGAAGTACTTTATCGGGCAAAGCTACCTCGCGCCCCTTTCCACCGAGCAGGTCGGCGTCTACAACGTTACGTTCGAGCCCGGCTTCCGCAACAACTGGCACACGCATCACGCCAAAAGTGGCGGCGGGCAGATCCTCGTCCGTGTGGCCGGCCGAGGGCTTTACCAGGAATGGGGCAAACCGGCACAAGAGCTGCGCCCCGGCGACGTGGTCAACATCGCCCCGGGCGTAAAGCACTGGCACGGTTCGGCGCCCGACAGCTGGTTCTCCCATCTCGCGCTGGAGGTTCCGGGCGAGGAGGCCTCGAACGAGTGGTTGGAGCCCGTGGACGACGACGCATACCTTAGGGTGGCCAACAAGGAAGCGTGAGCATGGAGCAGTTGAATCTGACGCGGGGATGGGACAAGGTGTTCCCTAAAAGCGACAAGGTCGAGCACGGCAAGGTGACCTTCCACAATCGATACGGCATCGCGCTGGCGGCCGACGCCTACATGCCGAAGAACGCGGAAGGCAAGCTACCCGCCATCGCCGTCAGCGGCCCGTTTGGCGCGGTGAAGGAGCAATCGTCCGGCCTTTATGCGCAGAAGATGGCGGAGCCTGGCTTTTTCGCAATTGCCTTCGACCCATCCTATACCGGCGAGAGCGGCGGTACGCCCCGCTATGTCGCATCGCCGGACATCAACACCGAGGACTTCTGCGCAGCGGTGGATTTCCTTTCTGTGCAGGAAAGTGTTGACCCGGAGCGCATCGGCATCATCGGCATCTGCGATTGGGGCGGCATGGCAGTCAACGCCGCGGCCATCGACACCCGCATCAAGGCCACTGCTGCGATGACGATGTACGACATGACCCGCGTGACCGCCAACGGCTATTATGACGCCGAGGATTCCGAGCAGGTGCGCTTCGAGAAGCGGAAGGCGCTGAACGCGCAGCGTACCGAGGACTATAAAGACGGCAGCTACGCGCTGGCGGGCGGCGTGGTCGATCCGCTGCCGGAGGACGCGCCGCAGTTCGTGAAGGACTATTACGCCTACTACAAGACTCCGCGAGGCTACCATCCCCGCAGCCTGAACTCAAACGGTGGCTGGAGCGTGACGTCCTCGCTGTCGTTCATGAATATGCCGATTCTGCAGTACGCCTGCGAGATTCGCTCCGCCGTGCTGCTGGCGCATGGCGAGAAGGCGCACTCACGCTATTTCAGCGAAACCGCGTACGGCAAGCTGACCGGGGACAACAAGGAGCTTCTCATCATCCCCGGCGCCAGCCACGCCGACCTCTACGATCAGATGGACGTCATTCCGTTTGCGAAGCTGGGCGAGTTCTTTGGGGAGTATTTGAAGTAAGACGTACCTTGCTTTTTATTTATGTGGCGCGCTCGCAGGCGGTCGCGACCTGGGTGAGCGTGAGATCTGCGCGAGGGGACAATGCGTGGATTTTTGGCCCCTCGCGCGCTGACGTCGCGAATTAGAACAAGATGGCGTCGTCGGCCGTGAAGGCGTCGAGGGATCCTTGCTTGACCTGGATGCAGACGTACGTGATGCCCGAGTCGGACGCGGCGCGGAACTGGCGGTGCGCAGTGGGGGAGACGCGCAGCCAGTCGCCGGCGGCAAGCTCGATGTCCTCTCCATCGATTGTGGCCGAGCCAGCGCCCTCGAGCACGCCGTAGATCTCCTCGTTATCCTTGTGCGCATGCACGAACGGAACGCCAGCGCCGGCGGGAAGCTTGTTGACGCTCACCTCGGCCCCGGTAAGCCCGAGTACTTCGTGCAACTCGACGCGGCCCTCATTGCCGACGTTGGTCTTTGCGTAATTGGCCATAGTGGCTCCTCTCCTGAGGCTGATCTACCTTGCAGGCATCTCCTGCGTGGGATACATTCAACGCAAAGGCACATGCAAATACGAGTACGCACATATTTGTAACTGCGTATCTTATTTGAAACTGGCACGATCGAGGAGGGTGGGTCTCCCATGAAGGCGAAAGAGGAGCTTCCGGAGTGTCCGGTCGCGACGGCGGTGGCGCTTATCGGTGGCAAGTGGAAGCTGCTCATTGTCCGCAACCTGCGCGTGCGCCCCTGGCGTTTCAACGAGTTGCGCCGCGACCTCGAGGGAATCTCCCAGAAGGTGCTCACCGACAGCCTGCGACAGATGGAGGATGATGGGCTGGTCTTTCGCCATGACTATGGCGAGAATCCTCCCCGCGTCGAGTATGGCCTCACCGAACTCGGCCGCCAGATGATACCCGTCATGGACTCGCTCGCAGACTTCGGCGCTTATTACAAGACGATTGTTTCGTAGCGGGCGTGTCGCCTGGAGACGCGTCCCATGGTGGGCGCAAGCGGACAGGCGGCTCGCGCCCACCATGGGTGGTGCGTGGAGGCGGCGGGAGGGAAGGAAGGCTCGCGCCTTCGAGGGAGCCTACAAAAGCTCGCGGAGTCTCTTTGTCCAGCGTGCGAAGGTGCCGTCCTCGGGCCTTCGCCTGGCCTCTTCGTTGCTCGGCAGGTTGTAAAAGGCCGGCATCGCGAGGCATTCCGATTCGGTCGGACTATCGCAGGTATCGCCGGGCTGCAGTCGCATCTCCTCACAGCCGAATTCGTCCGCTAGGTATGTCAGCAGCTTCTCGAAGCCTTTGGGGTATGCGTTAGGCCCCTCGTACGAGCGATGTCCATCGAAGAGCTGCATAGCCCGCCAATGCTTGATGACCATCGCTTCTCCCGTGGCGCTGCCGTCCGCCGCCGGGACGCGCGCCGCCGTTTACGGTTAGATGTGGATTTCGCACTCCGAAAACAGGGCGGCTTTCCCCGTGATGAACACTTTGTCGCCGGACACCCTGCAATACAGCGTCCCTCCCCGCTGCGACGCCTGGTATGCCACGATGTCCTCTTTGTCGAGCTTTCTGGCCCAATAGGGGGCGATGTAGCAATGGCCGGATCCACGCGCAGGATCCTCGGTAACGTTGAGCTTCGGGGCGTAGCTTTGGGACGCCGAGTTCGGATCAGTACCCGGCGCCGTGACCTGCAGCAGCGGGCCATCCAGGTCGAGCAGCTTGGCCATGTCCGGCCGCAGCCCCCTCATGGTCTCCTCGTCATCGAAGACGAATAGTAGGTCCCTTCCCATGTACGCTTCCAGTGGCTTCGCCCCGATCGCCTCCTCCATGGCCTTTGTGACCGGGACGCTTCGCAGCTCGTATGCGGGAAACTCCATCTCCAGAAGGGCACCCTTCCTCTTCACGGCCAGGTCGCCACTGAGGGTTGAGAGGACGACCTCATCTGCGTCCGTGATGTAGGATCGGAACAGGACGTAGGCGCATGCGAGCGTCGCGTGCCCGCAGAACGTGGCGCACGGCGAGCGGGCGCACGCAGAACGTGGCGCGCGACGGGCTCGGAGCCCGCGCGCCCGTCGCGGCTACTTGCCGGCTGCACGGCGCAGGCGGTCGCGAAGCTTCTGCAGCGGGCTTGGCCCGGTCGCGGCCTCCTCGTTCGGCGAGGTAAAGACCTCGCGATCCAGGTGGGCACCCATTGCCTTGACGAGCGCCGCGCCATCCTCGGGAATCAGGGTGAGGATCTGGCCGGAGTCGGTGTGGACCGCGAGCTCGCGGATGTCTCCGCGGAAGATATCGGCCTCGACGCTCGTGATTTCGTCCCAGGCAACGCGCAGCTGACGCACGCCGTCGCGGGTCTCGAACTCGATGCCCGCGTCACCGCAAAGGAGCGCTCCGGGTTTGGGCATGACCCCGTTGGTCAGGCAGTTGCAGCTGACTCTCTCTTCAATAACCTCGTTGAACGCCATGCCTGCGCCCCCTTACTGTCTGATGCTCGGCTTCACGCCGGCGACAAGAAGCCGGGCGATCTCGGCCTCGGTCGCGTTCGAGAGGTCGCCCGAGACCGTTGCCTTGAACGCCGAGGACATCGTGGCGAAGTCGACGAGGAACTGCGGGTCACAGCGGTTCGTCTCGCCGTGGACGACGCTCGCGGCAAAGACGCTGCCGCAGCTGGAGATGTCGGCAAGCGCTACGTGCTGGGGGAGCGAGAGGTACGTCTCCTCGCGCGTGACCTTGGCGCCGCGGATGCGCGCGACGTCGTAGCGGTCGATCTGGCGCACGACGAAGCACAGGGAGTTCAGCGAGTAGTCATTGAGTATGCTGCGCGCCCAGTTGAGGCAGAAGTCAAAGAGGTCGGGCTCCTCGACGCTCGCGTGTTCGATGGAGATGATGTCGTCTTCGGACGCGATGAGCTCGTCGACGAGCGGAATGAGCTTGCCCACTTTTGAGAGCGCGTCCTCGCGCGTCCACATGGTTTCACGGTAGTTGAGGTCCATGAAGGTCTTGATGCCACGGCCCTTGCAGGCGCGCAGCGCGTCAATGCACGCGTGGAACATCTCGTCAGAGATCGCGGGCACGACACCCGAGAAGAAGAACGCCTCGACGCCGTTCAAGAGGTGGTCCCAGTCGAAGCTCTCGCGCCGAGCGTTGGCCATTGAGGTGTCGGAGCGGTCGTAGGTGACGACGGTCGGCCTGATGGAGCGCCCGCGCTCGGTGTAGTAGAGGCCCATGCGGTGGTTCGAGCGCAAGATCTTCGAGGTGTTGATGCCGTAGCGCGCGAGGTTCATGATCGCGTTCGTGCCGAGGCGGTTATCGGAGACTATGCCCGCGAACGAGACGTTCTGCCCGAGCTGCGCCAGCGTGGTCGCGACTACGACCTCAGCGCCGCTGTAGGAGATGTCTAGGCTCCTGGCGTCGTCAAGACGCTCGTGAGCGACAGTGGAAAGCCTGATAAGAGGCTCGCCGAAGCAAAGAATGTTCATGGTTACACTTCCAGAAGTATCACGAGCGAGGTCATGACGACGATGCTCGCGAGGATGGTCAATGCGTTTGCCATTCCGGCCAGGCCCTTATCGCCGCCGGCCCACAGGGTATAGACCGGCCCCATGGAGGGCGCCGGCGCCCAGGCGAGGACGGCGACGACCTTGCGGGCCACAGGGTCGAGGGGCAGTAGGAACAGCACAGCCAATGATAGTAGCGTTGCGAAGGCGAATCGCCAGATCAGCAGACGAACAAGTTCAACAACTTTTGCCTTGTTGACCGAGAATCTAATCATAAGTCCGATCATGAACATCGCTAAAAAGGAATTCGCGTTCGCAACGGGGTCGATGAGCGTGATGGCTAGGGGCGGAATCCGTAGGCCAAAGAGGCCCATGACGATGAGGACCACATAGCAGTCGAACGCCACCGACGAGAGGAGCGCACGAGCAAACACCTTCGCCTTGTCGCGCAAGCACTGGTAGTCGGTGCCGAGCACGCATGCACGGATGAGCGCCCAGGTCCCGCCGGTGCACATAAGGGAGTTTCCAGCGTCGAACAGGCAGGTCGCGACTGCCCCCTGCGAGGGGAAGAAGGCCTGCACGAAGGCGAGCGCGAAGCAGCCGATGTTGAAGCCGGCGACGTTCGACTGCTGGAGAATTTGCTCCTCCTTCGGCTTGTTGGCATATACGGCCAGCGAGAGGAAGAATGGCAGAACGTTCGAGACGAAGCCGAGAGCAATGAGGGGCAGAAGCGATCGGTTGAGCTCGGACGCCTCGAAGGCGCGGATGATGGCGCAGGGGAGCGTCAGGTTGAACACGATCTTCGAGATTAGGCGGCCGGCGCTTTCCCCGAACTTGCCACTGTGGCCTGCCGCCACGCCCATGAGGATGATGGCGACGAAGGAGGCGACTTTGGATAAGACGTCGAGCATAACAGGATGTGGCTCCAAGCATGAGGTCGTGACAAGGGTGAGGGCCGGCTGGCACCGGCCCTCGAAGGAAGGCTATGGGGTGCTTAGTACTTGAGCTTCCTGATTCTGCTGACTTTCTCGGGGTGGAAACGCTTGACCGCGGCGAGTCCGTCCTGCGCGTTGAAGCGGTCGCTTGCCTTCTTGAACTGGATGCGGATCGGGGCGAAGCCCATGTCCATGTTCGCCTGGGCGAGGCGCGCCTGGCGGCGGTTGCGGGTCTTGACCCACTCGTCGAAGTCCACGGGGACCGCGCACAGGAAGGTGCCGTCCTTGAGCTTTAGCAGGTGCACGTCCGCGATCCGGTCCCAGGGAGTGAAGCCCGATCCCATGGAGTCGGTGTTGTCGGTGATGCCCTTCTCGTCGATGACGATGGCATTGCGGCGACGGGCGATCTTTACGATGCTTGATCCGATGATGAAGGCCGAGGCAGGGAGCATGATCCAACCCATGCAGACCTTCATGACGAACAGGTTCTCCGCGTAGGGCAGCGGCTGCGTGAGCACGAGGATCGCGCCGAGCAGAAGGCAAACTCCCATAAACAAATAAGAAACGATGAGAACGACGTTCGCGTTGATGGCGAGCTTCTCGCCTTCCAGGGCACGGGACATCTATGACTCCTCTCTTAATGCGTGCGGCCGCATGCGAGTAATTGCGTTGGCTGAATCATAGGCAATCCGATGGTCTGGGATAGGGCTTGACTCGTCAAATATGAAGAAAGTGTGTGCGAAGATTTACATAATCTAGCAAATCATAATTGCTATGAGACAAAAACCGAACAAAATAAGAACAAAATATGAAGCGGGTATGAAGAAACATCGAAAACGTTAGTTTCACCCCCCAAGATCTGTGTTGGAAATATGATTCATGCCAATGAGCCTCCATATGAGTAGAACCCCAAAAAGGGCGGAGGCGTTGGCTGGGTTAGGTTCTGTACATCGAAGGAAAGAGCGGAGAGGAGAAGGAGAATGGCAGGAAAGAAGTTCATCGTTGGCGTTACCGCTTGTCAGATCGGCATCGCCCACACGTTTATGGCTGCCGAGTCCCTGCGGCAGGCCATCGAGGCCCGCGGCTGCGAGGCCAAGATCGAGACCCAGGGTGCGACGGGCGCCGAGAACGTCATCACCGATGAGGATCTTGCTCGTGCCGATGCCGCTATCATCGCGGCCGATGTCAAGATCAAGCACGGCGAGCGCTTCGATCCCATCCCCACGCTGAGCTGCAAGACCAATGAGGTTATGACGCTCGAGACTGCTCTTGGCATCGTTGACGAGGTTCTGGAGGCGATTTAGAAACTATGGCTGAGATTAAGCGCAAGAATGCAAAGAAGAAGAGCGCCGGCCGTCAAGCTTGGGACGCGGTGCTCACCGGTATTTCCTACATGATCCCGTTCATCGTCGGCGGCGGCGTGCTTTGGGGCATCTCCAAGGCCATGGGCGGCTACAACATCGCGGCCGACATGAAGGCCCTGATCGCCGATGGTGGCAGCTACAAGGACTTCACGCTCGCCATGGTGATCTACTCCATCGGCTCCGCAATCTTCGACGTGTGCGTGCCCATCATCGGCGCCTACACCGCCTACGCCCTCTCCGATAAGCCCGGCCTCGCTCCCGGCTTCGCCGTTGGTGTCATCTCCAACACCATCAAGGCTGGCTTCCTCGGCGCCGTCGCCGGCGGCATCGTCGCTGGCTACATCGTGAACTTTCTCAAGGACGCTTCGAAGAAGGTCCCGAGCTCTGTCCAGTCCGTGTTCCCGATCCTCATCATCCCGGTCGTCGGCACCGCGCTGACCTCCCTGCTCATGTGGTACGTCATCGGCGTGCCTATCGGATGGTTCATGACCGCCATCACCTCCATGCTTACCAACCTTCAGGGCGTCGGCGGTGCTGTCTTCGGTGCGGCCATCGGCATCGGCATGTCCACCGACCAGGGCGGTCCGATCTCCAAGGCAGTCGCTCTTGTTGCTAATGGCCTCAACGCCGACGGCATCCTTGGCCCCGCGGCCTGCAAGATGTGCGGTGGCATGCAGAACCCGCTCGGCGTCTGCTTCGCCCAGATTATCGACCGCTTCGCCGGCAAGAAGAAGTTCACCGAGAAGGAGCGCTCGACCACTGTTTCCGGCCTCGTTCTCGCCTGCTGCTACATCCAGGAGTACGTCATCCCGTTCCTGGTCCAGGACACCTGGCGCTGCATCATCCCCTGCATGATCGGTGGCGCCATCTCCGGCGGCCTCTGCGGCTACTTCGCCCTTGAGTCCGCGGCTGTCCACGGCGGCGTCTTCGTTATTCCGATGATGAGCAACCCGCTCCAGTTCGTCGCGTTCTGGTTCATCGGCGCTGCCGTCAACGGCACCCTGTACTTCCTCCTCCGCAAGCCCGTCAACGAGGATGGCGACATGGCTGGCAACGGCGTTCTCGACCAGCTCCTCGGCTAGTTCCCCGCACGTTCGCTCCGCCAGGGCGGGGAGACTCCACGGCGTATCTCCCCGCCCTTTTTATACCTAACGCCGTACCCGTAAGCCGCTTTCGGCTGGTCGAACGAGCTTCTGCTGGCGAGTCAGGCGCATATATAAGCAAGGAAGGACTCGGGCATGTACACCTCAATGAAGGAAATTCTCCAGCACGCAAGTGTCAACCACTATGCGGTTCCCGCGCCGAACTGCCCCAGCTACAACATGATCAAGGCCGCCTGTATGGCCGCCGAGGCCAAGAAGTCCGCGGTCATCCTCGACCTGTCTCCCCGTCAGTTCAAGATGAACGCCACCCCCGAGGTCTGGGCCCCCATGGTCAAGGCCATCGCAGAGCCCCTGAACGTCCCCGTGGCGCTTAACCTCGACCACGGCGCGGAGTTCGAGGACATCTGCCGCTGCATCAAGGCCGGCTTCTCGAGCGTCATGTGCGACGCCTCCAGCCTGCCCTTCGAAGAGAATATTCGCCGCGTCCAGCAGGTCGTGGCTTTTGCCCACTCCCACGGCGCCTCGGTCGAGGCCGAGCTCGGCCACGTCGGCCAGGCCGCCGAGGGCGACGGTCGTTCTGACGACATGTATACCAACGTGGACATGGCCGTCGAGTTCGTCGGGCGTACCGGCTGCGACTGCCTCGCGGTCGCCATTGGCACCGCTCACGGCAAGTACCCCGCCGACTACGTGCCCCGTCTCGACTTCGAGCGCCTCGCCGAGATCAAGGCCGCTCTCGGTCAGGACTACCCGCTCGTCCTCCACGGCGGCTCCGGCGCCGGCGATGAGAACTTCCAGAAGGCTGTGGCCGGCGGCATCAACAAGGTCAACCTCTGGACCGACTACTCCCGCGCCTACGTCGGCGCCGTTCGCGAGTTCCTCGCTAAGAACGAGAACCCCGACTACATCTTCGTTGCGACCGACGCCGAGGAGAAGGCTTCCAAGTGGCTCGAGCGCTACATGGACCTCTTCGGCTCCGCTGGCCGCTACCAGTTCTCCGACGACAAGATGGAAGAGACGGACTAATTCCAATGACGCGGTTCCTCTTCGCATGCGACTCATTCAAGGGCACCATCTCCTCGGCTCGCTCCGCTGAGCTTCTGGCCGAGGAGGCCGCGGCCTTCTTCCCGAACGCGGCCTTCTCCTCCTTGGAGGCCGCCGATGGCGGGGAGGGCACGGTCGACGCCCTGGTGGCCTCCCTCGGCGGCGAGCGCGTGACGCTTATCGTCGCGGATCCGCTGGGGCGCCCCGTCGAGGCGAGCTACGGGCTTTTGCCGGGCGGCCTCGCGGTCATCGAGATGGCCGCCGCCTCCGGGCTGCCCCTGCTCTCGCTCGCGGAGAGGAACCCGCTTCGTACCAGCACCTACGGCACCGGCGAGCTCATTGCCGACGTCCTCGTCCGCGGCGTGCGCGACATTACGCTCGCCATCGGCGGCTCGGCCACCAACGACTGCGGCATGGGTGCCATGCGGGCTCTCGGTGCGCGCTTCGTGGGCGAGTCGGGAGAGGAGCTCGAGGGTGTGGGCGCTGACCTCGCGCGCGTTCGCCGCATCGACCTTTCCGGCGTGGACGAGCGCGTTGCAAAGACGAGCTTCCACGTGATGTGCGACGTCGACAACCCGCTCGTCGGGTCCCGCGGCGCCACCTACACCTTCGGTCCCCAGAAGGGTGCCGATCCCGAGTGCGCCGATGAGCTCGAGGCGGGCATGGCAAGCTTCGCTACCGTCCTCGCGGACACCTTCGGCGTGGACGTCTCGGGCCAGGCGGGCATGGGAGCCGCCGGTGGCCTCGGCGCGGCCGCGCGACTCTTTCTCGATGCCGAGGTCGTAGGTGGCGTTGACCGCGTGCTCGACCTCGTGGGCTTCGACGAGGCACTCGTCGGCTGCGACCTGTGCGTCACCGGGGAGGGCCACGCCGACTCCCAGTCCGCCCACGGCAAGGTCGTCTCGGGTGTCGCCGCGCGCTGCCGCGCGGCGGGCGTACCCTGCGTCGCCGTGGTCGGGGGCATGAACGCCGACGCCACCGAGCTTTTCGGCTGCGGTGTCGGTGCGCTCGTTCCCACGGTGGTTGACGTCTCCTCGATCGAAGAGGTCCTCGCGGCGGCGGAGGCGAACTTCCGCCTGGCCGCCCAGCGCACGTTCGCGCTTCTTTCCATCGGCAAGGGTCTGGGGTGACGCGATGATTAGCGGTGCTTCCTGTTGGAACTTATCTGTCCAGCAGGGCATGTCTTTCGTGGACGCGGGCGGCCACGACGTGTACACCTTCGACGCCATGGAGCCCACGCTCTACGCGCAGCTCGCCGCCACCGCCGCAAGGACGCCCAATGCCATCGCCATCGTCGACGACTGGGGCCACAGAACCACGTTCTCCGAGCTCAAGAGCCACGCTGACGACCTTGCCGGTTACCTGTGCGCCAACGCCAACGTCCGCCCTGGCGACCGCGTGGGCCTGCTGATGCACGCTGACGCCGAGTTCGCCGTCGCGCTCTACGCGATCTCGAAGGCAGGCTGCACCTGCGTGCCGATCCCCACCAAGTACCGCGTGCCGGAGGTCGCCGCCATCGTGAGCGCGGCAGACCTGAAGGCGCTCGTCATTGGCGAAGAGTTCCAGTCGTGGAGGCAGAGCCTGCGCGTGCGCCCCTCCGAGACCGTGGTCGCGACCAGCTGCAATAAGGGCTTCGGGTTTCCGCAGGCGCAGGGCTTTGCGCCCGTGTGCGAGCCGCGCGGCGGCCCCGAGGACGCCTCGATCATGATGTTCACCAGCGGGACCACCTCGAGCGCCAAGGGCGTCGTGCTCTCCAACCGCAACGTCGTGCACGCCACGATGGTCTACCAGCGGCTCATGGGCACCACCCCCTCAGACCGCTGCCTCATCCCGCTCCCCATCTACCACGTGACGGGGCTCATCGCGCTTCTTGCCCAGTTCGTCTACGTGGGTGCGATGACCTACCTCCATCGCCTCTTTGACGCGAGGCGCGTGCTCACCTGCGTGCGTGACGACCGGATTACCTACCTGCATGGATCGCCGACGTCGTTCGCCGAGCTCGTGTCTCTGCGCGACGAGTTCCCCTCGCTGCCCTCGGTGCGCTGCATGCTTTCCGGCTCGAGCTACGAGCCCGTGTCAACGATGCGCCGGTTCCACGAGTGGATGCCCACGGCCACCTTCCAGGTGGTCTACGGCATGACCGAGACCGCGAGTCCGGCGCTGCTCTTTCCGCTCGACTCGCCGACTTCCGTCTACGCCGGCGCCACCGGCAAGCCGGTTCCCGGCGTGGACGCGAAGATCGTCGGCGAGGACGGCACCGAGGCGGCCTGCGGTCAGACCGGCGAGCTGCTCCTGCGCGGCGCATGTGTGACCAGCAGTTACTTCCGCCACGATGGCGGCGAGATCGAGTCCGACGGCTGGCTGCGCACCGGCGACCTCGCCTACGCGAACGAGGAGGGCATGGTCTGGATCGTCGACCGCAAGAAGGACATGATCAACCGCGGCGGCGAGAAGGTCTGGTGCTCGGCGCTCGAGGAGGTCCTCTGCGAGCTTGATGACGTGGCCGAGGCATGTGTGGCCGGCCTGCCCGACAAGCTCTACGGCGAGGTTCCCGTCGCCGTCGTCGTGCGCACCGCCGGCTCCCAGATCACCTCCGCCGAGATCCGGGAGGCGCTCGCGTCCCGGATTGCCCACTTCAAGATTCCCGTCGCCTTCGCCTTCGTGGACAAGATTCCCCAGACGAGGGGCGATAAGCCCAACAGGGCCGCCGTCCGCGATGAGGTCCTCGCAACCCTCGGCAAGCAATCGACCCAGGAAGGAAACCACGAGCATGGCAGGTAAGTCCCTCAAGGCAAACTTCGTCACCCCGCAGCAGGTCGCGGAAGGCATCGAGGACGGGCAGACCATCTGCACCATCGGTATGACGCTCGTCTCGGCCTCAGAGTCCAACCTCAAGGCTATCGAGGAGCGCTTCCTTACCACCGGACACCCCAAGAACCTCACGCTGCTGCACTCCTGCGGCCAGTCCGACCGCCAACGCGGCATCCAGCACCTCGCGCACGAGAGCCTCGTTACTCGCATCATTGGCTCCCACTGGGGCCTCCAGCCGCGCTGGATGGACATGATCGCCAACAACCAGGTCGAGGCGTATTGCCTGCCCCAGGGCCAGATCGCGCAGCTCTACCGCTCGATGGCCTGCGGCCTTCCCGGCAAGATGAGCAAGGTTGGCCTGGGCACCTTCATCGACCCGCGCGTCGAGGGCGGCAAAATGAACGACCGCACCAAGCCCCTCCCCGACATCTCCGAGATCATCACCATCCACGGTGAGGAGTACATGTTCTACCACGAGGTGCCGATCGACGTGTGCCTCATCCGCGGCACCGTCTGCGACGAGATGGGCAACCTCACCACCACCGACGAGGCCATGAAGCTCGAGGTCTTCAACGCGGTTCTCGCCACTAAGCGCTACGGCGGCAAGGTCGTCGCCCAGGTCCGCGAGGTCGCCGAGACCGGCACCATCAATCCCAAGGACGTCATCGTCCCGGGCGTCTTCATCGACGAGGTCGTCATCTGCCCCAACCCCGAGGAGGACCACCGCATGACCTCCTCGATCTACTTTGACCCCTCCTACGTGGGTAAGCTGCGCGTCCCGCAGTCCGCCGTCGAGCCCGCGCCCTTCAACGAGCGCAAGTTCATCGCCCGACGCGGCTGTAAGGAACTCTACCCCGGCTGCGTCGTCAACCTGGGCACCGGCATCCCCAACGACATGGTCGGCCGCGTCTGCGCCGAGGAGGGCCTCTCGGACAAGGTCATGATCACCGTCGAGAGCGGCATCTACGGTGGCGTCCAGCTGGGCAGCATCGACTTTGGCATCGGCCAGAATCTGCTTGCCATGGTCAGCCACCCCGAGCAGTTCGACTACTACGACGGCGCGGGCGTCGACGTGACCTACATGGGCATGGGCGAGCTCGACGGCGAGGGCAACGTCAACTCCACGAAGATGGGCCCGCGCTGCGCCGGCGCCGGTGGCTTCGTCGACATCACACAGAACGCCAAGACCGTCGTCTTCCTCGGCACCTTCACCGCCAAGGGCGCCAAGTACTCCTTCGAGGACGGTAAGCTCACCATCCTGCAGGAGGGCGCCATCAAGAAGATGGTCTCCCGCGTCGGCCAGCTGTCGTTCAACGGCCCGGCTGCCCGCAAGAAGGACCAACGCGTGGTCGTCATCACCGAGCGCGCGGTCTTCGAGCTCGTTCCCGAGGGCGTCAAGCTGGTCGAGATCGCCCCCGGCATCGACCTTCAGGCCCAGGTCCTCGACATGATGGACTTCGCGCCCATCATCGCCGACGACCTCAAGCTCATGGACGCTTCGCTGTTCAACCAGGACGGCCCCTCCAGCCTTCTTGCCGACTTCGAATAGGACGAGGGGACAGCCTCCCGTCTCACTTCGCAGTAGATTACCCCGGGTCCGACAAGAAGCCTCGGCATCTGGGTTGCACGTTTTAAACCAACCGCAGTTCAGGCACATCGTTCGAAAGGAACCGAAATGGATGCAATCAAGGTAGCGGTCATCGGTAGCGGTCTTATGGGCGGCGGCATCGCCCAGACGTGCGCCCAGGCCAGCTTCACCGTCGTCAACATCGACATTGCCCAGGAGCCGCTCGACAAGGCCGGGTCCCTCGTCGGCAAGCTCCTCCAGAAGAAGGTCGACAAGAACAAGATGACCGCCGAGGAGCGCCAGGCCATCCTCGACCGTCTCTCGTATAGCACCGACTACTCCGAGCTCGCCGGCGCCAAGTTCGTTATCGAGGCCGTCCCCGAGCGCCTCGACTTCAAGCAGTCCACCTTCCAGAAGATCGACAAGTACGCCGACGATGACGCCGTGCTGCTGACCAACACCTCCGGCATCAGCATCGACGAGATCGCCGCCTCCACCAAGCGCCCCGAGTCCGTCCTCGGCATGCACTTCTTCTATCCCGCCCCGGTCATGAAGCTCGTCGAGATCATCCGCGGCGAGAAGACTTCCGACGAGGCCGCCGCCAAGACCCACGAGTTTGCCGACGCCCTCGGCAAGGTCTCCGTCGACGCCCCCAACACCCCGGGCTTCATCGTCAACCGCGTCATCAACCCCTACGAGAACATGGGCGCATGGCTCGTCTCCGAGGGCGTCTCTGCCAAGGACGTCGACACGGCCATGAAGCTCGCCTGCAACCACCCCATGGGCCCCTGCGAGCTCATGGACTTCTCCGGCATCGACGTCGTCTATGCCTCGCTCATGAACCTCTATGAGGGCTTCGACCACGATGAACTCTACCGCCCGGCCCCCGTGTTCAAGGAGCTCATCGACGCCGGCAACCTCGGTCGCAAGACCGGAAAGGGCTTCTACGACTACTCCGAGTAGCGACCCAGACCCACCCGCGCGCCCCACGGCCCCTGACATCCAGCCACTCCCGCAAAGGAGCATTGCCATGAGCAACCGCAAGTTCGAGAACAGGCCCGACGACATCGTCATCGTCTCGGGCGCCCGCACCGCCGTCGCCAAGTTCGGCGGCAGCCTCAAGACCCTCTCGGCCATCGACATGGGCTCCATCGTCGTCGCCGAGGCCGTCAAGCGCGCCGGCATCGACCCGGCTGTCGTCGACGAGTGCATCATCGGCCAGGTCGGCTCCTGGGGCCCCAACGGCTTCGTCGCCCGCGCCATCAGCCTGAAGGCCGGCCTGCCCAACGAGACCTGTGCCTACTCCGTCAACCGCCAGTGCGGCTCGGGCCTGCAGTCCATCGCCGACGGCATCATGGAGATCAAGTGCGGTCAGTCCGAGGTCGTCGTTGCCGGCGGCTCCGAGTCCCTCTCGCAGCTCCCGTACTACGTGCCCTCCGCCCGCTGGGGCGCCCGCATGGGCCACAAGCAGTTCGAGGACGGCGTGGTTGACATCCTCACCTGGCCTCTCGACATGTCCCACAACGGTATCACCGCCGAGAACGTCGCAAAGAAGTTCAACGTCACCCGCGAGGAGCAGGACGCCTTCGCCGCCCAGTCCCAGCAGCGCGCCTGCAAGGCGGTTGCCGAGGGTGTGTTCAAGGACGAGATCGTTCCCGTCGAGATCAACGGCCGCAAGGGCGCCGTCACCGTCTTCGACACCGACGAGAACCCGCGCGAGGGCGTGACCGCCGAGAGCCTCGCTCGCCTGAAACCCTGCTTCGTCACCGACGGCACCGGCACCGTCACCGCCGCCAACTCCTCCTCGCTCAACGACGCCGCTGCCGCGGTGGTCATCATGACCCGCGCCAAGGCCGAGGAGCTCGGCTGCACCCCCATGGTCTGCATCCGCGACTTCGCCGTCGCCGGCTACGAGGCCTCCCTCATGGGCTACTCCCCGTACTTCTCCTCCAAGAAGCTCGCCGAGAAGCTCGACCTCGACCTGACCGCCATCGACTTCTTCGAGATCAACGAGGCCTTCGCCTCCCAGGCCTTTGCGGTCTCTCGCGACCTCGGTCTCGACCCCGAGAAGGTCAACATCTACGGCGGCGGCATCTCCATCGGCCACCCGATTGGCGCCACCGGCACCATCCTCGCCATCAAGTGCGCCTACGAGCTCGCCGAGCGTCACCCTGAGAATCAGGACGCCATGGTCTCCATGTGCATCGGCGGCGGCCAGGGCATTTCGATGTACTTCACCAAGGAGTAACGGCTCCCGCGTAGTTCTGATTCAGTCACCCGCAAACGAAAGGAAACACCAGCAATGGTCAACTTCGAGTATCTCGTTCCCACCAAGATGGTCTTCGGCAAGGGCACCGAGGAGGAGGCCGGGCGTCTCATCAAGGAGTTCGGCGGCCACAAGGCCCTGATTCACTGGGGTGGCGACTACGTGCGCACCACCGGCCTGCTCGAGCGCATCGAGCGCGGCCTTGCTGCCGAGGGCATTGAGTACATCGAGATGGACGGCGTCGTCCCCAACCCGCGCCTCTCGCTCGTCAAGGAGGGCGTCGAGCTCTGCAAGAAGGAGGGCGTCGACTTCGTCCTCGCCATCGGCGGCGGCTCGGCCATCGACTCCTCCAAGGCGATCGCCTACGGCCTTGCCAACGACTTCGAGCTCGAGGACCTCTTCCTCGGCAAGGTGAGCACCGATAAGATTGCAAAGATCGGCGCCATCTCGACCCTGGCCGGCACCGGCTCCGAGACCTCAAACTCCACCGTCATCAACATCGACACCATGGGCGAGGCCATGCTCAAGCGCTCCTACAACCACGAGTGCGCCCGCCCGCTGTTCGCGATCATGAACCCCGAGCTCACCTACTCGCTGCCTGCGTTCCAGACCGCGGCTCCCGGCGCCGACATCATGATGCACACCATGGAGCGCTACTTCACCACCGAGCAGCACGTCGAGCTCTCCGACGAGCTGGCCGAGGGCCTCATGCGCACCGTCAAGACCTTCGTGCCCGAGGCGCTCGCCAACCCGACGAACTACGCCGCCCGCGCCAACCTCCTGCTGGCCGGCGCCAAGTCCCACGACGGACTCACCGGCCTCGGCCGCGTCGGCGACTTCGCCTGCCACGCCATCGAGCACGAGATCGGCGCCATGTTCGACGTCGCCCACGGCGCCGGCCTGACCGCCATCTGGTCCAGCTGGGCCAAGTACGTCATCGACGTCGACCCCGAGCGCTTCGCCCAGTTCGCCGTCAACGTCTGGGGCGTCCAGAACAACTTCCACGACCCCAAGGAGACCGGCCTGCGCGGCATCGAGGCCTGGAACGAGTGGTGCCACTCCATCAACCTGCCCACCAGCCTCTCTGAGCTCGGCATCGATCCGACAGATGAACAGATCCACGAGATGGCCCAGGGTGCCGTCGACGCCCGCGGCGGCGACCACGCCGGCGCCTTCAAGTTCCTCTACGTTGAGGACATCGAGAACATCCTCAAGGCCGCCCGCTAGGCCCTAAAGCCTGTATAAGCCGACGGGGTATGCGGCGCCCTCCCGAGCCGCGCGCCCCGTCGCTTGTTCCAGCCCGCGACCGACCAGCGACCGCGCCTGCGCCCGCCCCGGGCACGGCGACTAAGGAAGATGATGCTCGACAAGAAGCGACATTGCCTTTTGGCAGTCTCCACGGCGCTGCTGCTGTTCCTGGGCCTGATCTACGCCTACTCTGTGCTGCTCGCGCCGCTCAAGGTCGAGTTCGGTTGGTCCGTCGCGCAGATGACGCTCGTATTTGCGCTGTCTGTCTGCTCGTTCACGCTGGGCAGCCTCGCCGTGGGCCCGCTTGTCCGCGCAAAGAAGAACGTGGTCGCCCTTCTTGCCGGCGCGGCCATGCTCGCCGCGGGCTTTTTGGGGACCGCGCTCGCCTCGGGCGCCTCGGCGCTCTTTGCGGTCCACGCCTCCTACGGCGTTGTCGCGAGTTTCGGGATCGGCTGGGTCTACAACGTGGTGATCCCTACGGTGACCTCGTGGTTTCCCGACAAGTGCGGGTTTGCCCAGGGCGTCTGCCTCATGGGCTTTGGCGCGGGTGGGTTCGCCCTGGGGCCTCTCGCCACGCAGCTCTACTTGATGTTCCCGTGGCGGGCGACGCTCATGGGCTTTGCCGTCGCCTTCGCCGCGCTCGTGGCCGGGAGCGCCCTTGTGCTCAAGGCCCCTGCCGACGATGAGGCGGCAGGTCTCGCGGCGCGCGTGGGCGACGCGGGGAAGGTCGCATCTGACGCCTCCGATGATCGCTTCGTATCGTCGCCGCAGATGCTGCGCACATCGACGTTTTGGCTGCTCTACGCCTTCTTGTTCATGCTTGGAAGCATTGGCATGGGCATTACCGGCATCGGGCGCGAGCTGCCCCTGTCGCTCGACGCGAGCGACCTCGCCGCGACTGTGGTCATCGGTTTCGTTAACGTGGGAAGCGGCGTCGGTCGGCTCTCGTGCGGCGTCGCCCTCGAGCGGCTCGGCCGTCGCAAGACCATGCGGATCATTGGCTGCGACGGCACCGTGGCGCCGCTCGTCATGATCGCGTCGCTTCTTACCGGCGGCCTGGCCGTCCAGGCCGTAGCCTGCTTTCTTACCGGCATGAGCTGGGGCGCCGCCGTGGTCACCATGCCGTTCGTGTCCCGCACCGAGTGGGGACAGGCAAACATGGCCCAGAACATGGCCGTGGTGAACACCTACAGCGTCTTCGCGTCGCTCGTGGGGTCCTTTGGAGCCGGGATGCTGCACGGCGCCTGCGCGTCGTTGCTCCCGGTTCTGGGGATAATGACCGCGTTCGGCGTGGCGAGCGTCCTGCTCGCGAGCAAACTGCAGTAAGGTCCGGGCCGTGCGGTCCGGGGCGTTGGATCAAACGTTGTGAGTATTCACAGAGGGGAGAGTCCCATGAGCGACTTCGTGAAGGAAGAGAACGTTTTTGTTGGCCAGAGCGTGCAAAGCCGGGAGGAGGTTCTCCGCTTCCTCGCCGACCGTGCGGGTGAGCTGGGCATCACCGCCGACCCTGACGCAGTTTACCAGGCGTTTCTCGAGCGCGAGGACATGGGTGAGACGGGCATGACCGACGGCTTCGCCGTGCCCCACGCAAAGAGCGTCGCCATCGACCACGCCGCCGTCATCGTCTTCAAGAACGACCGCGCCCTCGATTGGCCGAGCTTCGACAACAAGCCCGTCGACATCGCGCTGGCGTTGCTCGTTCCCGATTCCGAGGTCGGCACGACCCACGTCAGGCTGCTGTCCAAGACCGCCGTGCTCCTTATGCGCGAGGAGTTCAAGAACCTCCTGCGCCCCTCCGACGACCGCAAGGCTATCGCAGACGCCATCAACGAGGGCATCGAGCCGTAAAGGAAACACCAGTTGAGCTGGGGTTTCATTTTTGAATATGTTTGGGTGGAGCGTCGGTATGGTCTACGACGTGCGCTTCTCCGACGTCTCCACCGGTGCATGCTTCGGCCACGTCTGCCCCGAGGCTCTCGCTGGCGGTCCCCTCGGATCGCGGTGCCGCCGGTGTGGCGGGCGTACGGCAGCGCGGCCGCATCGAGCGCCGGGAGTTACGCTTTTTTCGGTCAACTAACATGCAAAACGTGGCTCTCAACATATTCGACATGCAGAACATGGCGGACGGCGGACGCCTGCACGCAGAACGTGGTGCACGATGAGCAGCAGCACGCAAAACATGGCGGCCAACGAGGCGCCGGCACACACAACGTGGCCACGAACGCGAGCGCCCGCGCGCGCATTGCGGCGTGGGGCAAAAACTTGCGGATAGCGCGTGGGGACCGGGATACTCCCTGCATATAATGAGGTGTCGCGACATTCGCGCGGTGCACGTCAGAGCACACCCCCCCCCAAAAAACGGAAGGAGCCCTGCGTGGATCCCAACAAGCGTCCCGACGACATGGTACGCATCACCACCTCCCGAGCTCGCCCGGGCGTTCATCGCCGAGCAGGTTGTCGACGTCTTCAAGAACCAGATGGACACCAACCTGGTCTACTTCGACGCCATCAATCGCTTCCTCGGCAAGCTCGTCGACGTTGTCGAGTCCGAGGCCAAGCGCAAGATCATCGGCGCCGAGTTCATCCGCGTGTTCGAGGAAGAGGCCCGCAAGGTTGGCGACGAGGTCAGCTTCCTCGCCCAGGGCACCATCTACCCCGACATCCTCGAGCCCCAGGACGGCGTGAAGGCCCACCGCAACGTCGGTGGCCTGCCCGAAGACATGCAGTTCGAGCTCTGCGAGCCCGTCAAGCTGCTCTTTAAGGAGGAGGTCCGCGTCGTCGGCCGCGAGCTCGGCCTGCCCGAGAGCATGGTCGAGCGCCAGCCGTTCCCCCGGCCCCGGCCTGGGCGTCCGCTGCCTCGGCGCCATCACCCGCGACCGCCTCGAGGCGCTCCGCGAGGCGGACGCCATTGTCCGTGAGGAGATCGACAACGCAGGACTCACCATCTGGCAGTACTTTGCCGTCGTGCCCGACTTCCGCGCAACCGGCGTGCGCGAGGGCAAGCGCGCCTATGACTGGCCCTGCATCATCCGTTGCATCAACATCGTCGACGTCATGACGGCCGAGGTCCCCGAGCTCGACGGGGCGCTGCTCAAGCGCATCACCGCTTGCGTCACGGCCGGGGTCCCCGGCATCTGCCGCGTCTGCTACGACCTGACCCCGAAGCCCGTCGGCGCGGCCGAGTGGGAATAGCGGGAACTGGCTTCCGGACTCGAGTTCTGGCGCCGCCGAGTGCCGCCTGATGCTGTTTCGGCATCGCCGCGGGGCAAAGCCGCCAACGAAATAGTGGGAATAACGGCCTCGGGCCTCTGGTTCGGAGGCTTTCTTATTGCATGCCTACCTCGGAAAACGGTTCGTTAATTCCCGACCGCCCCTACTGGCGCCTGCGGCTATTCGCCTCTCGGCGGCACGCCGGCCGGCTAATATACGAGCTCCTCGAACTGCTTGCGGGTGACTGGCTTGAGGAACGCGCGGACCTTTTCGTTGTCGCAGTCCGCCTTCAGCCCCTCGAGGACCCCCACGTACACGACGCTCGTCGCGTAATCGTCGCCCGTGAGGAAGAGGTTCTCAATGAAGTCGGCCGTCCTCTCGTGGAAGACCGAATCCCCGGTCGTCAGGGCACGCTCGACATGGGACCGGAAGACGTCCCCGTAGGTGAGGAAGGCACCCGTCTCCATGCCGTCCTGCCACGAGACGTAGCTCTCAAACTCGGACTTGATTTCGGGGAATGAGCCTAGCAGCCCCTCATTCAATTCCGATTCTTTCGATCTAAACACCTCCAAGAGCATCAGCGAGATCGTTTCGCAGCCGTTCAAGCAGGGCTCTGTCGGGATGGTTCGGGTTCTTCGAGAGGATCCTCTCGATCTGATCAGACGCTCTCGGCCCTTATGAATATAGTCCCTTCCGCCGACCGGCTCGCTCGTTGCGACTTGCTTGCGGATCGCATCTGCGGTCCCTCCACCACCAGCTGCGGCGTTCGTCTTACATGGCCGAGGCATATGCCTTCTGAACTGCGGTGGCGCAAGGCGAAAAACTGCTGGCTACGATTCCCGCCCCGAAGCGGGCGCGGAGGGCCGAGGTATCCGATTCGTGCCCTCTATTTAGGTGCTGCAAGCCAGCTTTGAATGAAGGCGAGCAAGAAGGTGTTGCTGGGGGAATGAAGAGCTCGATGTCGAGAACGAGCCCTGCGGCAAACGGGGACTTGACGGAAAAAGGCCATGGAACCGTCTCTTTATGTCAAAAAGCATACAAAAATGTTAGACTTTTGACATGAAACATTTTGACGAGATATACGAAATTGCAGCCGACGGCTACGGCATCGTGACGGCCTCTCAAGCGCGGGAGGCGGGCGTGACTACAGGCGAGATGAGAAGGTGGTGCGCCGACGGGAGGCTGGTTCGCCGCGGGCACGGGGTGTACAAGGTTGCCCGCTGGGTCCCGACTCACCTCGACGCCTTCGCCGAGGCCGTGGCGCTCGTGGGTGACGGGAGCTACCTGTGGGGCGAGTCCGTGCTGTCCATGCACGGGCTCGCCCTCGTCGACCCGCGCTCGATGTTCGTGGCGACGCCGAGGCGCGTGCGACGCAAGCTGCCCGACTGGGTAAAGACCGTGTCCGCGCCCAAAGGCGCATCGACGACGTTCTACGAGGGCATACCCTCCCAGCGCGTCGCCGATGCCATCAAGGCGTGCGAGGGGTCCGTCATGGGCGAGCGCCTTGCGGAAGCGGCGAGACGCGCGCACGCCGAGGGGCTCGTCACCTCCGGCGAATACGAGAACCTGATGAGGGAGCTGCCATGAAGGAAGCCAAGAGGCCAAATAGCAGACGCAACCTCGACATGGCCATCGACAGGCTCTGCGCGAGCGCGGGAGACGAGCCGGGCCGCGTCAAAAGGCTGCTCGCAACCGCGATCGTCGGGCAGATGCTGCCCGACGGGGCGGCAAAGGGCGGGAACGCCCTGAAGATCCGCTTCGGGAAAGACGCCACGCGCTTCTCGCGGGACCTCGACACCGCCAGGGCATCCTCCCTGGGCGACTACATCGCGCGGTTGGAAGACGCGCTCGCCATGGGATGGTGCGGATTCACGGGGGTCGTCGTTCCGAGGGAACCCGCCTCCCCGAAAGGCGTTCCAGCCGCGTACGTCATGCGCCCGTTCGAGATCAAGATCGCCTACAACGGCAAGTCGTGGATGACGCTTCCGCTCGAGGTCGGCCACAACGAGATCGGCGACGCCGACAACCCCGACATGGTCTCGTCGCCCGAAGCCGCCGCCGTGATGAGGGCCCTCGGCTTCCCCGAGCCCGGTCCGGTCCCGTGCATGAGGCTCGAGCACCAGATCGCCCAGAAGCTCCACGCCGCGAGCAGCCCCGGCAGCGAGCGCGCTCACGATTTGATAGACCTGCAGATCGCGGTATCGGGCGGAACGGTTGACTACGCAGAGACGAGGGCGGTGTGCGCCAGGCTCTTCGCGTACCGCCAGGAGCAGGAATGGCCGCCGACGATCGAGAAGGGCGAGGGCTGGGATTCACTGTACGCCGCCCAGGCAGACGGGCTCGACGTCCTGCCAACCGCCGACGACGCCGTGGCATGGGCCAACGGCCTGATCGGGCGAATCGAGTCATCTCGCTAGCTGTTGTGTGCCAAGACGTTGTTGACACCGGTGCCGAACCGCAATAGCGCTGGTGCTGACTCGCAATAATTAGCGGTGCTCATGCGAGCAAATACTCAAGCACGCGTGGATGACTAAGGAATACATCATCAACGACAAGCCGGTGCCGTTCTTCGGGGACATGCGCATGTGCGACGTGAGGCCGATCGACGTCATCAGGTGGCAAAACGAGCTCACCGAGCACCGGGACGCCGACGGGAAGCCCTGGGCACCGACGTACCTGCGCACAGTGAACAACCAGCTCAACGCCATCTTCAACCACGCCGAGCGCTACTACGGCCTCAGCGACAACCCGGTGCGCAGGGTCGACAAGATAGGCTCGAAGAAGGGCGGCGAGATGCAGTTCTGGACCAAGGACGAGTACCTGAGGTTCAGCGAGGCCGTCATGGACAAGCCTCTCTCATTCCACGCCTTCGAGCTGCTTTACTGGACGGGCATACGCTGCGGCGAGCTCCTGGCGCTCACGCCGTCCGACTTCATGCTGGAGAGCTCGCGGCTGCGCATCAACAAGTCGTACCAGAGCCTCAACGGCGTTGACACCGTGACCGACCCCAAGACGCCCAAGTCCGTGCGCACGATCGTCATGCCCGCCTTCCTGCGCGACGAGATGGCGGACTTCATCGAGATGCGCGACGACGTCGCCCCCGACGAGCGCCTGTTCGCCGTGACCAAGCACTTCCTGGCCCACGAGATGGAGCGCGGGTGCAAGGCGTCGGGCGTGAAGCGCATCCGCATACACGACATACGCCACAGCCATGTGAGCCTGCTGATAGAGATGGGCTTCTCCGCGCTGGCCATCGCCGAGCGCATGGGCCACGAGGCGGTGGACATCACCTACCGCTACGCGCACCTGTTCCCCACGAAGCAGGACGAGATGGCCGCCGCGCTCGACGGGGCGAGGGGGTAAGAAGGATGCCGTGCGAGAACAGCGCCCGCAAGCGCAGCAAGACGATGGCGTTCCGCTGCACGCCCGAGGAGCGCAAGCTCATATGCGAGATGGCAGCCTGGAGCGGCATGAACAGGCAGGACTACATCATCGCCAAGCTCACCGATACCCAGGTCGAGGTGAGGCCCTCCGTGAGCGTGCAGAAGGCACTGAGGGACTCGATGGCGGAATTGGCCAAGGAGGTGCGGCTGGCGGCCTCCTACGGCGAGCTGAGCGAGTCCCTGCAACAGAGAATTGAGCACGTGATGAGGTTCTTCCTAGCGCTCGGCGAGCCTCTTGACGCGCCGACGGAAGAGACATCGCCACGAACTACGTTTTTGGAAGAGCCGGTTCCATCCGTCATCGATGCGGGTTCCGACACCGCAAGCATCTTCGAGATGGGACGCAGGTAGGGCCTAGCGCCAGACCCCCAACCCCTGCCCGCAAGCCATTCGGCGCGATCGGCGATATCGCCCTCGTTCCAAGACTCCTTCTCTAGGGCGCCGGCCATGGTCGCAAGGCCGGCGGCGCAGAGGGCAAGGCCGTCCTTGTATCCCTTTCCCTGCTTCTTGGTGGGCCAATCGGCATCGCGGATGGAGGCGTTGAGCGAATGCGTGATGATGGCGAGGTTGCCGAGCGTGAGGAGCTTCCGGTCCCTTCGCGTGGCAGCCTCATCGTCGAGGGCTCCCCATTTGTTGCGCCACTTCTTGGGCATCATGTGCTCGAGGGTGTACTGGTTGAACCCGAGCAGGGCCGTGCTGCTCATGCCCGGACGAATGGCGCTTTCCAGCAGATAGAGGACGCCCTTGGACTGGAGGTTGTACAGACACGATTCCTCGAATGCCGCTCGAACCTCGGCGTCGCCGGGCATGTACGTCGTCGCCTCGTCATTGGCTTCGAGAGCCTCCCTCAGCGCCTCCGCGTCCTTCACCTCGTTCAAGATCAGCGAGGTGAACAGCCTGTTGTAGTTCTTCGTGGTCGCCTGAACCAGCATTCGGCGGACGATGTAGCTCTCAAGCAGGGCGTAGATCTTAGATTCCTCGCTCGAAGACTCCGCGTTCTTTCGAACGTAGAGCACGTACGGGATGAGCGTCGAGTTCTTGAGGCCGAATATCAGCACGTTCAGGCGCTCGACGCCGGAAGCGGAGGGGATGTCCGCGTCGCAGTAGCCAGGGTCGAATGTGGACTCGAACGCCTCGGCATACGCCTTCATGTTGTCGAGAATCTCGACCTTGTCGCCGTTGCAGTACCTGCCGATGAAATCCTTGTAGGACTGGAAGAGGTTCGAAGTACGCGAATAGAAGAGCTTGTCCTCGGTCGTGACGCCACGCCTCTTGTCCTGGACCAGAATCTGGAGGAACGCGTCGAAGAAGAGGTCGACGAGCGTGCGCTTGATGCGCCCGGTAACGATCTCCTGCTCCCAATACTCCCTCTTCTCAGCCGTGGGCTCGAAGACGTCTTCCCAGCACTCCTTGAACGCCTGCTCGTTCTCGCGGTTGAAGAAGTAGTTCTTAAGGAGCTCCGCCGTCGTCAGGCGCACCCCGAGCGAGTTGATGGTGTCGAATATCTGCTGCTCGTCCTCGCCCTCGGTAAGATCGATGCAGACGAACTGGACGTTCGACTTGATCGTGTTCCTGTCGACCTTCTCCGGGTCGATATTCTTGAGGAAGTAGTTGTAGGCAAGGACGATGGCCGAGGAGCCCTCGAGGGGTTCGCAGCCCGTGGCGCTGACGACCTTTTCGAAATCCTGCCGGTCGTACTTGCCGTGCCGCAAGGCGACATCGCCGGTCTCCAGGACGAAATCTCGCTCAAACAAATTGTTGGTGCCGTTTTTTGCACAGAGTGCCTTGAAGAAGATGACCATGGTCGTGAGTCGCTGCTGGCCGTCGATGACGGTGCGAACCTCGGAGACCTCGGACCAGGTGTTGCCGGAGGAGGCCTGCTTCAGGATGATGGAGCCCAGGAAATAGGGCCGCTTCGAGGCCGTGACGAACTCCATGTCGCCGAGGAAACGCTCCCATTGCTCTTCTCCCCAGACGTACGCCCTTTGGTAAAAAGGTATTTCGAGCAGGCGCGATCCGTTGAACACGCCGCTTATCGTTGCTTTTCCTGCATCCATCCTTAAAGCCCTATCTATCCTTTGCGGTTATTGCTGGCGGGGTCAATTTTATCAATACGCTGCTTGACCCTTTAATGTTCCCGGTCCTTGCCGTCTTCTCCCCAGAAGGTGCTCGAAGATGATGCGCAGGTCCTCGTCATCAAGGCAGCCGCCCTCGAGGCAGCCACGGTCGATGGTATCGATCATCGTCTGCCCCTTCTTCTTCGAGCGGTCGTAGATCACTGTGTCGAGGGATAGCTCCCTGCCGTCGCGCGTGAACATCTCGTGCATGAATTCGGCACTGTTCGCTTGACTTCAATCGCGTACCGCGTGCTCGAGCGGGCCGCTTCCCCTCGATATGGCGACATCCCAATGCTCGCAGTTAAGCAGAAGAAGTCGGTTCATGAACTCGACGCCCGAAAAACCGAGTCTCGCAAACGGCGGAAATAGAGGGTCATCTGAAAAGACCGCAGCATACTCACTGCTCAACGGCATATACGCGAGATGAAAATCGTACGAGTCGTCCTCGGGCCCGATGATGAACATAGGCATCGACGTCGTAACGAACCCTGAGCCGACGGGTGCCCTAAGGATGGAGAAGCTCTTCTCAAAAAAAGCCTTTCGAATACGGTTAACTGGCACAATATCATCGTTGGAGAAGAGCATGGTTGCGGCGGCGGCAAGCTCGACCACCGCTTGGGAATCCCCGCGCCAATCCGACCAATCGAGCAAGCCGAGCTCATAGGGTGTCAGATGAACGTTTCTGAGCAGCTCTTCGGCAGTCTCGCGTGACCATTTCTTGTCGACGCGCATACTGATAGGGTGCCGGACGATGATATTTGCTGCCAGCTCGCAAACGGCGGCTTTCCCATCAGAATACCCTTCGTCTTCGCACTGGTCTTCTTTCTGGCGTTCCAAAAAGCGATCGTAAAGCGGCGCGATGCGGCTCTCGAGCTCAGATAGCTTAACCTCGATGAGGTTCTGCGCATAGAATCTGTCTGTCGCATCGCCTGTCGCATCGGCATGCTCGACCTCATAAAGATCGCGCATGCTGCAAAGGTTCTCGCAATTCGTGCGGAAGAAGGAGCCCTTCTGTCTGCTGTAGGCATGAAGCTGCCCGGAGGAATCCGCGAAATGGCGCAGGTAGAACCGCGGCACCCAGTGCTGCTTTCGCGTCATCTTTCCGGGCAGCTTCGACATCCTAAGCCTTCACCGCCTCGTATTGGTAGGTCGTGCGCACGTTGTAATGGAAGTCGTTTCCGAGGTCCAGCGCCTCGAAGTGCTTCTTGGCGCAGCCGATCTTGATCTTCTCCGCGTCGCGCAGGGCGGGCTCGCCGTTCTTGCCGCCCTTGGTCTCGGTCACGAAGTACACGCGGCGCTCGCCGTCGGCCTCCTCGACGTACGCCCAGTCGGGGTTGTAACTGCCGAGCGGCGTGTCGATCTTGAACGCCGAGGGCAATTTCGCGAACACGAGAACCTCCTCCTGCTTGTCTAGAGCCTCGGCAAAGGAGCGCTCGACCCCCGCCGAGTCGTAGACCACGTAGTTGTACAGGCTCTTGCTCGTCATGTCCGGCTTCCACGCGTTCTGCCCAAGGTAGGCCGTGTAGTCGTCAAGCTCGAGGTCGCGCATGGTGTACCACTCGTCCTCGGGAAGGCGCACGTACTTGATGCCCTGGGCGATGAGGTCGTTCTTCACGCGGTTGATCTTGTCGCCGACCTGCGCGAGGAAGGTCGCGGGGTCGATCTCGAACTCGTCGAGGCGGCTGCAGCCCTCGAGGATCGCCTTGATGGTGCCGCGGGTGAGCCCGACGGCGTCCTGCAGCTCTGCGATCGGGTCGGGAAGGTCGTATTTCACCTTTCCCGAAACGGACACCACGGAGGTGCCCGTGCCCTCGGCGCTCACGCCCGCGTCGTCGATGCCCAGCGAGGCACGCTCGCTCGTCACCTGGGGCGGGCGCACGGCGAGCATGCCGTCGACAGCTTCGATGGCATGTTCGATGAGCTTGCCGGAGTCGACCTCGACCTGGAAGCGCGTGCGCTGGCGGATGCGGTCCCACAGGGCCTGGAACGCAGGGTCGAGCGTGACGTCCTTCTGCAGCTCGACCGAGACCTCCTTGGCCTTGTCACGGATCTGGACCCTCTGGGACTTGTGGATGATGATCGCCTCGACCTGCTCCTTGGCAGGCTCGAGCTCGGCGGGGAGCTCGACCTTGCCCTCCTCGGCGGCCGCCTTCAGCTCGGGCGTCACCGCGCCCTTGTCGTCGACCATGCCGGTCGCGACGAGGTGGTCGTAGACCTGCTTGGACTTCTCGTAGCCCAGGCGCTCCTCGACGCCATCATCGCCCTTGACCGTGACCTTCGTGAAGCTCTCCGGAGTGATGACGCCGAACTTGAAGTCCTCAGCCTCAAGCTCCTTCTGCAGGCCGTTGGCGAAGTCGTCGTAGCTCTCGTTCGCGATGACGGTGAGCACGTTCGCCTCTGGGTCGTACAGGCGCTCGCCATCCTGGTTCACGCACAGGCGCAGACCGCGGCCGATCTTCTGGCGCTTGGTCAGGTTGTCCTTTGTCTCGACGAGCGTGCAGATCTGGAACACGTTGGGGTTGTCCCAGCCCTCCTTGAGCGCGGAGTGGCTGAAGACGAAAGAGACGTCCTTGTCCGCGTCCTTGCCGTCCGGGAAGGAGATGAGCGTCTCCTTCTTCTGCATGATGAGCTCGAAGGCCCCGGCGTCGTCGGCGGTGCCGGCGGCTCCCTTGGAGTCCTTGAACTTGCCCTTCTTGTCCTTGGCGAAGTATCCCTGGTGCACGGCGTGGGGGTCGCGCACCAGCGGGGCGCCGACGGCTTCGTAGCACTCGAGCCACGTGCCCTTGCCGATCCCCGCCGCCTTTGCGATGCGACGAGGCGCCTTCGAGTTCAGGGCACCTGCGTACTCCTCCTCAAACATCAGGGCGTACAGGCCGCCGTGGACTTCGGGCTCGTAGACGCGGTATCGGTCGACGCGGTCGATGAAGAAGAGCGAGAGCACCTTCACGCCGCGCGGCCACAGCTCGAACTGGCGGGCCAGGTGGTCCTCGATGGTGCGGCGGATCTGCGCGCGCTTGACGACCTCCTCGTTGACGTCGCCCAGCGCCTCGCCGAGCTCGAGCACCTCGCCGTTCTGGAACTCTATGAACTCGTCGCCCACTGCGGCGCCGATGTTGTTGACCACCCAGCCGCTCTCGTAGTCGCTGTTCTCGCCGCTCTTCTGGTAGAGGTCGTTGCCGGTCTTCACCGTGACGGCCTTGCGCTTCTGCGTGCCGTCGGCCTGGCGCACGTCGATGGACACCTTGGCGGAGAACGGGTCGGACTTGACGGACTCGAGCCTCACGTACGCGCCGTTGAGGTTCGCCTCGGCCTTGATCGAGTCCACGCAGATGCCCTTCACCAGGTGGCGCTCGAAGGCGTCGACCGGCGTGAGGCGGTAGATCATGTTGTAGGCCTGCTTGTGCGTGGCCGAGTAGCGCAGCACGAACAGCGGGTTCAGGCTCTTGATGGCGGCCTTGGCCTGCTTGGTGTTGTCGACGCTCTGGGGCTCGTCGATGATGACGACGGGCTTGCAGGCGCTCACGAGCTCGCGAGGGCTGAAGCCGCCGGTGAGCTTCTCGCTGGGACGGTGGAAGAGGTTGCCCTCCTTCGCGGTGCCATCCTTCTCGAGGCCCTTGTTGAACGCGTCGATGTTGATGACCATGACCTGGATGGAGCTAGACGTGGCGAAGTTACCCACCGGCCCCATGTCCTTCGAGTCGTACACGAAGTAGTCGAGCGGCGTGCGGTCGTAGAGCGTCTCGAAGTGCCTGCGGGTGGTCTGGAGGCTCTTGAGGACGCCCTCGCGGATGGCCACGTTCGGCACGACGATAACGAACTTGGTGATGCCGTAGCGGCGGTTTAGCTCGTAGATGGAGCGGATGTAGACGTAGGTCTTGCCGGTGCCGGTCTCCATCTCGACGGTGAAGTCTCGCAGGCGCCCATCGGTGAGGACGTCGGTTGCCGGGAGGCAGCCCTCCTCCTGCACGGCGTGCAGGTTGTCGAGGAGCTGGCCCGGCGCCACGCGAAGCTCGTTGCCGTGGCCGACCATGAGCTCGCCGATTGCCGTCTGGCCTTTGCGGCCGGAATCGGCGGAGAATACGCTGCCAATAAATTGTTGTCCGCGGAACAGGTCGCAGGTTGCTTCGATGGCCTCCAGCTGGTGCTGCTGGTCGGATGAGAACTTGAACTCGAGCGCCGCCATGCTAGACCGTCCTCAATTCGATCTCACAGCCCATGCGCTCGCCGGCGTGCTTGAAGATCTGCACGGCGTTGAGCTTGAGGGTGTCGTCGAGGACGGAATCGAGGATGAGAACGCGCCTGGGCTCCATGTCGGCGATGGCCTCGAGCGCCTCAATGGTGAGGCCTCGGGACATGCAGCAGACGAGCTCGTCGCAAGCGACGGACCAGATGGGATAGCCCGCGGCTTCAGACTTCTCGACGGGCAGCGTGAGCTCGAGGCCCCATTTGAGCATCATCTCGAAGACGATATCCATATCGGAGCGATCGGGCTTGACCACGTCGAAGAGGAGCTGACCGGGCTCGGGCTTCTCAATGCCGGACTCATCGAGCTCGAACACACGGAAGCCGATGTCGGGAAGCTGCTTGGGTCCCTCGCCAAGCTTGAGTTGACGGTTGGATTCCTCGAGCTCGGTTTTGATTTTGTCGCCTGCGCGGCGAATGCGTCCTTCGCCTATGTCGCAGAGAGTCTCATACCCGTCCTTGTAGGCGTCGCGTTTCGGGTCACAAGGCTCTGGAAGCTGGACAAGGATAAACTGATAGCGATCATCTTTTCCGAGCTCCTGCAGGAACATGGCATGGGCGGTCGATGCTGAGCCTGAGAAAAAATCAAGCACAATATCACCCGTGCTTAAATGCTCATGTACGGTAAAGAAGCAAGCAACCGAAAACAATAGATAGACCGCCAGCACTACACTATTCCGAACCAAAGACCAAAAGATAAGCATTTTGAGAAAATCTAAACTTTTGGATTTTCCTACAATGCCGACTACGGCGGAATCCCTCCCACTCCTTATATATTTCTTTCTGTATACATTGAATTTGTATTTAGTAAAATGCAGACAACACCACGGATCGGCTTTTGGCTGGACAATTCCAACCAAACACCGCAGCAGACAGTAGAAACCATTCTGAACGTTAGGAAGCCGGTATGATTGTTACATATAAGGGGAAGAAAAATTTCTTTTAGATACTTGTTTTCCTAAAACTGATGTGATATAATAATTCAAGCCCAGAAAAGGAGTAAAAAATATGCGGCAAGGTATTCTTAAATAAAACTATAATCAAATAGTGGGAACAAAGGATTATGATAGTCCCTTTTGTAGTGGCTTAGTTTTTTGTACCCAATTTAAGAATACTTTTGCCTTATCAATTTTGACATATCCCCAAAAACAGCACTCACAAACAGGTGTAAGCTGTATATGTGTATGTCCGCAAATTATCATCCCCAGTGGTAAAAGTATTTTACTGCTGGGGATTTTTATGCCCTTCGGGGCAGTAAAGGGAGGACAATCACATGAAAATAATCAATATTGGAATTCTTGCCCATGTAGACGCTGGAAAGACGACCTTGACGGAGAGCCTGCTATATGCCAGCGGAGCCATTTCAGAACCGGGGAGCGTCGAAAAAGGGACAACGAGGACGGACACCATGTTTTTGGAGCGGCAGCGTGGGATTACCATTCAAGCGGCAGTCACTTCCTTCCAGTGGCACAGATGTAAAGTCAACATTGTGGATACGCCCGGCCACATGGATTTTTTGGCGGAGGTGTACCGCTCTTTGGCTGTTTTAGATGGGGCCATCTTGGTGATCTCCGCTAAAGATGGCGTGCAGGCCCAGACCCGTATTCTGTTCCATGCCCTGCGGAAAATGAACATTCCCACCGTTATCTTTATCAACAAGATCGACCAGGCTGGCGTTGATTTGCAGAGCGTGGTTCAGTCTGTTCGGGATAAGCTCTCCGCCGATATTATCATCAAGCAGACGGTGTCGCTGTCCCCGGAAATAGTCCTGGAGGAAAATACCGACATAGAAGCATGGGATGCGGTCATCGAAAATAACGATAAATTATTGGAAAAGTATATCGCAGGAGAACCAATCAGCCGGGAAAAACTTGTGCGGGAGGAACAGCGGCGGGTTCAAGACGCCTCCCTGTTCCCGGTCTATTATGGCAGCGCCAAAAAGGGCCTTGGCATTCAACCGTTGATGGATGCGGTGACAGGGCTGTTCCAACCGATTGGGGAACAGGGGAGCGCCGCCCTATGCGGCAGCGTTTTCAAGGTGGAGTATACAGATTGCGGCCAGCGGCGTGTCTATCTACGGCTATACAGCGGAACGCTGCGCCTGCGGGATACGGTGGCCCTGGCCGGGAGAGAAAAGCTGAAAATCACAGAGATGCGTATTCCATCCAAAGGGGAAATTGTTCGGACAGACACCGCTTATCCGGGTGAAATTGTTATCCTTCCCAGCGACAGCGTGAGGTTAAACGATGTATTAGGGGACCCAACCCGGCTCCCTCGTAAAAGGTGGCGTGAGGACCCCCTCCCCATGCTGCGGACGTCGATTGCGCCGAAAACGGCAGCGCAAAGAGAACGGCTGCTGGACGCTCTTACGCAACTTGCGGATACTGACCCGCTTTTGCGCTGCGAGGTGGATTCCATCACCCATGAGATCATTCTTTCTTTTTTGGGCCGGGTGCAGTTGGAGGTTGTTTCCGCTTTGCTGTCGGAAAAATACAAGCTTGAAACAGTGGTAAAGGAACCCACCGTCATTTATATGGAGCGGCCGCTCAAAGCAGCCAGCCACACCATCCATATCGAGGTGCCGCCCAACCCGTTTTGGGCATCCATCGGACTGTCTGTTACACCACTCCCGCTTGGCTCCGGTGTACAATACGAGAGCCGGGTTTCGCTGGGATACTTGAACCAGAGTTTTCAAAACGCTGTCAGGGATGGTATCCGTTACGGGCTGGAGCAGGGCTTGTTCGGCTGGAACGTAACGGACTGTAAGATTTGCTTTGAATACGGGCTTTATTACAGTCCGGTCAGCACGCCGGCGGACTTCCGCTCATTGGCCCCGATTGTATTGGAACAGGCATTGAAGGAATCAGGGACGCAACTGCTGGAACCTTATCTCTCCTTCACCCTCTATGCGCCCCGGGAATATCTTTCCAGGGCTTATCATGATGCACCGAAATACTGTGCCACCATCGAAACGGTCCAGGTAAAAAAGGATGAAGTTGTCTTTACTGGCGAGATTCCCGCCCGCTGTATACAGGCATACCGTACTGATCTGGCCTTTTACACCAACGGGCAGAGCGTATGCCTTACAGAACTGAAAGGGTATCAGGCCGCTGTCGGCAAGCCAGTCATCCAGCCCCGCCGTCCAAACAGCCGCCTGGACAAGGTGCGCTATATGTTTCAGAAGATAATGTAACGTCTTGCGCAATGCAAGCGTTCATTGCTGGCTATTGCGAAATATCATTGATAAAATCAGTATCAGAAAGGAGAAACTATTTTGAACCAGGAACAGACGAATATTACAACAGGAAAGCAAATACGTCATCTGCGAACACAATTGGGAATGACACAGGAAGAACTAGCCGGGGTATGCTGTTCTGCGCCGACTGCGGCCATGTGCTGTATCAGCAGCGGTATCAGAACAAGAACCGCAAGCAGGACTGTTATATCTGCGGCAGCTACAAGAAGCGTACCCGTGACTGTACGGCACACTTTATCCGCACCGACCTTTTGACGGCGGGCGTGCTTTCCAATCTCCGGCAAGTGACGGAATACGCCGCCAGGCATGAGAGCCGCTTTGTAAAGCTGCTCATCCAGCAGAACGAAATCGGCGGCAAGAGAAAGACCGCCGCAGCCACGAAGCAGCTTGAACAGGCCCAGACACGCATTGCCGAAGTGAACCGCATTATCAAGCGGCTGTATGAGGACAATGTAAGCGGCAAAATCAGCGACGAGCGTTTCATGGAGCTGTCGGCGGACTATGAGCAGGAGCAGCGGGAACTGAAAGACCGGGCTGCCGCTTTGCAGGAGGAACTTTCCAAGTCGCAGGCCGCCACCGTCAACGCCGAGAAATTCATGGGGATTGTGAGAAAGCACCTTGCTTTTGAAGAATTGACCCCCACCCTCTTGCGGGAAATGATTGAGAAAATCGTCGTGCATGAGTGCAGCTATGACGAGAACGGCACCCGCAGGCAGGACATTGAGATTTATTACAGCTTTGTCGGCAAGATAGACTTGCCGGAAGCCTAACGCCTGACCTATCCGACACAGCCCTAAGTGCCGGATAGGAACGGCAAATTTTTTTACACTTCTATTACTTCTTTATCGCACATTAGCAGATTCGCAAGGGTTATCAGGCGCTGAAGTAGTTTCGTCGGTTTCGGTCCATCGAAATAGCCCTTTCCGTCAAATAGAGATACGAGCTCCTTGGCGCCTTCCTGGCTGTGACCCACTTCTTTGTAAAACATGATTGAAGTTGGAGCCATTCCATCATATTTGAGCTCTGTTAGGAAACGCTTGATGCAAGGGACGCTGTCGCCGTTTGGGCCAAACCAAATGCGGTTATCCTGGAGTCTCTCGCGAAACGCGTTTCGCGAGAGCCTCCAGCAGCGTCCTGCTGGAGGCTCTACAACACGCCCCGAGGGCGTTGTGATTGGATAGTCGGAATCTGGGCTGTAAGTCTTTACACTGAGGTCGCTTGGCTTCCAAACGCCTCGAGGGTCGTTGTCTGGATTCTTGTAGCGGGCGTTTGCCTCGTCTGTTCTCGGCAGGCGTCCAATCACAAAGCGCTCAATGGATTTGGCGTATACGAGAACATAATCATGGCTATTTGAAACGTATTTGGCGTCATTCTTGGGCGAGTAAGCTCGTTCCCAGATTAGCTGAGAAACGAAATTTGCCTCTCCGAACACCTCGTCACAGAGGATGCGCAAATTGCGGTCTTCGTTATCGTCAATCGAAATGAAAATGACGCCATCGTCGGTTAGGAGCTCTCGAGCCAGTCTCAACCTAGGGTACATCATCGAGCACCAGTCGCTATGGTAGCGGCCACTTGTGTCGGCGTTGGACTGGCCGGCGAGTCCCGCCTGCTCCTTATAGTTATCGACAGAGTTGCCGAAATTGTCCTTGTAGACAAAGTCGTGACCCGTGTTGTAGGGTGGGTCGATGTAGATCATCTTGACCTTGCCGTGGTAGCCGCGCTGTAGGAGCTTCAGCACCTCGAGATTGTCGCCTTCGATATAAATGTTGTCCGAGTCGAAGGACCCATCCTCTCCATCGCGGCTGCGGCTTTTCTCGATACGGGGACGCAAAGTAGCAGTGCTGGACATCTGCGACTGGCGGATGGCATCGGCCTTGCCGGGCCACGTGAACGCATAGCGCTCCAGGCCCTCGTCTACCTCGTCGCCAAGCTCCAGCCGCAGTTTGTCGAAGTCGATTCCGCTCTCGGAGAACACTTCGGGCATCAGCTCCTTGAGCTTATTCAGGCGGTCGTCAATAAGACTCTCCGATTCAAGAGTCATCTTTTCTATCTCGCCCATGAGGTCTCCTCCTAGGAAAGTTGAGATTTGATTAGTTGAACTATGTAGGGCATGGCGGCAATAAAAACGTCGGTGCCCTTGCCGGCAAGCCAGCTCAGGAGTTTGTCAAGCTTGCTGCCCCGTTTGCTTTTATCTTTTGTGTTGAGATCGCCCATCATCCCTTTGAGCAGCGTCTTCTCGTCATCGGAAAGCGTTGTCTCTGGCAATTTGTCAATCTGTTCAAAGGTTGCCTCTAACGTGACCTGTACGTTGCTCGTGGCGGATGCCGTGAGGCTGACGCTAGCGCCCTGCGCTTCGGCGATTTTCAGCTTACGGAGCTCCTCATCACGGAAATGCTTCAGTTTGTCGATACGTAGTTGCGTCTGTTCATCGTTGAAATCATTGCGATTGGAAGACCCATAGGAATAGGAGGCTAGTCCGTCCGTGTAGGAGTCGTAGCCCCTCGCGTTTGCGTAGACGTAGTCGATTGAGTCGTATACGGCTTTGAGCTCGTCGTCTTTCACGCCCTCTTCAAGAGCTTGCTCCAGTCTCCTGATATGCTGCGTTATAGTTGCGCAGAATGCGGCACCGAACGCTTTGTCGTCTGAGTCTTCCCGCTTTAGGCGCAGCTTCTGGAGAATCATCCCTAGGTCGCTTTTCGAGTAGCGAAATGAGCTTGAGGAATTGATATATTTTAAAGCCTCGGGGTTAGTGTAGTCGAGGTCGAAGACCTGCATGATTTCACGGCAGAGCGCATCAACATCCTCATCTGCAGCATCACTCAAAAGGCGCGCCGCTCGCAAAATATACTCATCTAGAACGGCCATTGCAGATCTCCTTTATCTCATCGGCGACCGCCCTCAGGCGTCGCTCCTCTTCCTTCATTTCCATCCTCAGCTTCGCGGACTCGTTGAGCGTTATGTCCTTCGACCGCCGCTGCTCCTTCAGCCGCTTGACGGAGGCTCCCATCTCATCGTAGCGCGACGTGAGGGCGATCAGCTTTTCCCGGTCTCGAGCGGGGCATACGGGGTAGAACCCCAGGCCGCCAATCGCGCGGGACAGCGCTACGGTGCGCGACAGGTCGACCAGGTACTCCCAGAGGTCGCCCTGCGAGAGCCGCCCGAATGCCAGCGCGCCTAGGAAGTCCGCGTATTCTGAACGGCCAGGATCGAACGCGCCCGTCGACTCGACTCGGTCGACGACCGTCGCGCCCTGCTCGGCCTGGCTCCTCCGCGTGAGGGCGACCGATATGCACGCGCAGCCGCCCGCCTCGACCAGGAGCACCGTCGGGTTCGGGAAGCACTTGTGCACGAGCTCCGCCACCTCGGCCACCGCCATGGTCCCGGCTGTCATCTCGCAACGGAGGAAGACGACGCTCTGCACGTTGCGCTCGTCGTCCTCGTACGGCGGGATGCGCGTCGTGGACTTCTGGACCGTGGCGAAGTGCTCGAGGCGCGCGACCTTGTCGAGCCTCTTCTGCTCGGTCTTGGTGAGCATGGCCTGCTTGACGAGCACCGTCTTGGGAATGCGGCGGCATCCCGCGAGCGCCGCTTCGGGCAGGCGCAGGATTCCGTTCCAGTCGATGCCGCTCATCGCAGCACCGCGAAACATACCAACGAGTAGTCGTTGAAGCCCATGACGGTGCCGCTGCCGACCTCTCCCAGGCTGAACAGGCTCTCGATGCCTTTGTCCTGCTGCGTTCCGGTGATGGCCGCAACGACATCGTCAAGCAGGTCGGTGTAGGCGTCCATCCTCGTCCCGTCGCGGGTCTCGCGGTTGAACTCGCGGCACAGCTTAGCGATGGGCTCGGGATGCCCAGAGCAGACGGCGCGCATGATGTCGAGCGCCGGCTTGGGCTGCGTGTGCTTCGTCATGACCTCACCGTCGCCTGACACGTACACCACGTAGTACGGGAAGACGGGGTTCGTGTCCCTGGGGTCGTTGGCCTCGTCGTTCTGCCTGAGGCAGAAGACCACGCCCGGCTTCACGTCGCCTCGGAGCTCGTCGGGTATGGCGGCCACGGCGTGCAGGCCCACCGGCGAGTTCTCCAGCGCTCCGGGGTGCTCTTTCGCGTAGCGCTGGAGCTCGACGCGGAAGTCGTCGAAGGCGAAATCCGTGATGGAGATGCCGCCCGAGATGTCCTCGAGGTCCAGCACCTCGCTTTTGAGCTGCTGGAGCTGCTGGCGGCGGTACTTGAGGTCGTTCATCTCGCCGTTGCCCTTTGCCTCAAGCACGTTCTCCTCGCCGGTGGCCGAGGCGTCGAGCAGCGCCATGCGGCCCTTCACGCGGCCCTCGAGCTGGATGTACTCGTCGAGCGCGATGTCCGGCCAGAAGTTGACCAGCTGGATCTGCGCGTTGGTGGAACCTAGGCGGTCGATGCGGCCGAAGCGCTGGATGATGCGCACCGGGTTCCAGTGGATGTCGTAGTTCACCAGGCAGTCGCAGTCCTGCAGGTTCTGGCCCTCGGAGATGCAGTCCGTCGCGAAGACGACGTCGATCTCGCCGAGGGCCCTCTGGTTCTCCGGCAACTCCTTGGAGACGGGAGAGAACCTCGCGAGGATGTTCTCGAAGGTGGTCCGGGGAAGCTTCAGCGAGTAGGTACGGTTGGAGCTGCCAGCCACCTCGGCGCACTCGACGCCAAGCTCGCGCTTCAGCCAGGGGGCCAGCTGCTCGAAGAGGTACGCAGTCGTGTCGGCGAACGCGCTGAACACCAGCACCTTGCGGTTGTCGGGGTTGTACGGCTCGCTGACCTTGCCGGCGATGAAGTCGCGCAGCTTCACGAGCTTGGCGTCGCGCTCGGGCGTCACCGCGTCGGCGTAGGCGAGCAGGGCCCGGAGCACCTGGATGTCGAAGTCGAGGTCCTGGCCCAGGCGCAGGGCGTCGACGTCGCGCAGGTCGACGCGCACCTTGCCGCCGGCCTCGAACTCCTCGGCGTCGTCGTCGTCGAAGCCGTCCTCGAGGCCCTCGGTGCCGTAGGCGACCCCCGACGCGTCGGCGTCGAGCCTCGCGCGCAGGTCGACGCAGCCGTCGAGGATTCGGCGCAGCGTGATGCGGAAGCTGTTCACGGAGGACTCCATGCGCTTGAGGACGTTGATGCGCATGAGGTTGGCCACCGCCGTCGTGCGGTGGACCTGGCTCTCGAAGTCCTTGCCCCACGTGTCCCCGTAGCGGTCCTCGTACTTGCGGCGCTGGTCGGCGCGCACGTAGGAGAGCACCTGGTACTGGGCGAACGTGAGCTGGGCGATCATGTCGTTGAGCTCTGCGATCGGCGGCAACTCGCCTTCCAGGTCGATGGGCGTCTGGAACGACAGGGGCGGCCGGCGCGCCGGGAAGGTCCCGCTCGCGGCGCCGTAGTACTTCGTGATGTGCTTGCGGCTGCGCGCGATGGTCAGCACGTCGAGCAGCTTGAAGTAGTCGGCGTTCACCGCGTTCACGAAGCTCTCGGTCGTGCGCTCGGAGTCGGAGAGCTTGCTCCACTCGTTGAACCTCTGCTGGGCGACGCGCGTCACGTGGGTGATCGACGGGATGCCGTCGGTCTGCTCGAGGTACGCGTCGTCTCCCTCGGTGATCAGCTCTATCTGGTTGCGCAGGTCGAGCAGGCGGTTGTTCACCGGGGTGGCAGAGAGCATGAGCACCTTGGTGCGCTGGCCCGACTTGATGACGTCCTCGATGAGGCGCGTGTAGCGGTCGGTCTTGTCCGCGTCGGTGCTCTTGTTCCTGAAGTTGTGGCTCTCGTCGATGACGAGGAGGTCGAAGTGGCCCCATCGCAGGTGCTCGAGATCCACCTCGCCGCTCATGCCATGGTAGCGCGACAGGTCGGTGTGGTTGAGCACCGTGTAACTGAAGCGGTCGTCGGCTAGCGGGTTTCGGTCGTCGTTGTCCTGGGTCCACAGGGTCCAGTTGTCCCGCAGGCGCTTCGGGCACAGCACGAGGATGCGGTCGTTGCGCTCCTGGTAGTACTTCATGACGGCGAGCGCCTCGTAGGTCTTGCCCAGGCCCACCGAGTCGGCGATGATGCAGCCCTTGTACTTCTCCAGCTTGCGGATGGCGCCCACGACGGCGTCCTTCTGGAAGTCGTAGAGCTTGTTCCAGACCACGGACTCCTCGAACTTGAGGCCGGGGCGGATGCCGTTATCCTCGTCGTCCTCCATGAAGTCGCGGAACAGGTGGTACAGGGTCAGGAAGTAGATGAACTCGGGCGGGTTCTCACGGTAGAGCGTCTCGACCTGGGCGGCCACCCGTGCGGTGACCTCCTCGACCATGGCGGGGTTGTCCCAGACCGACTCGAACATCATCTTGAGGCCGATGGCCTCGGTGGCGTTTTCGAAATGGCTCACGCAGGTCACGGTTCCCGGGCGGCGCTCGTAGCCGAGGCCCTCCTGGGTGAAGTTCGCGGCGGCGCCCATGAAGGCATGGTCGTCGCCGGAGGGATTCTCCACCACGTACGTGCCGCCCGGTTGTATAGCGCCGGACATCTTGGCGGACCTGAAGACGCCCTTCTCGCGGATCCACTCGGCGCATTCGCGGGCGAGTGCGCGTTGGTTTAGGTTGTTGCGCAGCGTGAGCTCGAGCCCCGAGCCGCCGACGCCGACCTCGCGCTCGCGGCGGGCTACCTCGAACTCGCGCGGCTCCTTCGAGTCGGCCATACGCTTGACGAAGGTGGGCTCGCTGAACAGGAAGCGCACCTCGTCGACCTTGGAGAGCTCCTCCTTGAGCTCCCCGTAGGCGAACACGGTGAAATAGGAGCTGATTATCGACAACTTCGCGCCGTCGTCGATGGATTCCCCGAGGGCGTCTCCCAGGCGCTCGGCGCCGACGTTGCTTAGCGACTTCACGCCTCTATGCCCCCTTCCTCGCCAGCTCTTCGATCATGCACGTGCGCACGAAGGCGGAGAAGCTCATGCCCCGCAGGGCCGCCTCCTCCTTGGCCGCGTCGCGCAGGGTGTCGGGGATGCGCAGGGTCACGGAGACCTGGTCGCCGCCTACCAGGAAGCTCCTGATCTCGGTCTCGTCGGGGTTGCCCTTGATGAGCTCCTTGTAGCTGCCGGGCATCTGCGCTCCCATCGCTCGAAATGCAATACAAATGCGTTTTCAGCAGTATAACGTGGTGACGCAGAGCGACGCCAGGAATGCGGCGGCGACCGAGCATGCGCGGCTGAGCCGGGGGCGGGGCCGACCGGCCCCTGGCATCGCAAGACAACCAGTACTGCATCTTTACCTTGCGCTTACCAATCTGCTCTTGTACTATGAGCCAAATTACTCTACGCACGGGGGCGTTGTCCTCACTTCTGCGCGCAGTGTCCGGTTTGCAGGCATGACGGTTGTGATTCATGTGACAATGAGACGACTCCATATGCGCGCCACGTGCCGTGAGGCAGCTCTCGAAATGTTGCGGGGGGGGGGCCTTGCTGCCTCCGCGACTAGGCGTAGCGGCGCTGCTCGCCTGCACACTCCTCGTGCTCGGCTTCGGGCTCCTGGCGACTCGTGCGCTGGCCCAGACGACGGGTGATAACTCATGGCAAATCGTCTCTGGTAGATACGATCCGTCCCATACCACGAGCGAGGGCCTCGATTCCTCGCAGCTTTCCGAATACAACTTCATAGAGTCGCCCGACGGGGCCGTCCGCGTGACCAAGACCGTGGAGCCCACCGGCACCGAGGACGAGTTCTGGGTGCATCTCTCGGTCGACACCTGCGCCAAGGCTGTCCAGGTGACCGACTACAAGTCCTTCTTCGAGTCCATGCCCTGGGAAGGCGTCACGTCGAATGCCTATAACGGCGAGAACCCTGGCACGGTGAAGGACAGCGTCAACGGCAGCGCAATCACCGTAGCCGGAGGCGCGCACTACGCCAACCGCGCCACCTTCGAGATCCAGGACCCCCAGGGTCGCACCATCGCAAAGGGTGTGACCGTCTCCTGGAGCCAGGCGAACAACACGACCTTTTTCGTGAGGATGGGCGGCAGGTACATCCTGATGGGCCTTAAGGTGAGCGTGGGTGCGAGCAAGGTCGTCCGCCTCTCGGACGAGGCGTACAAGCTCGTGCAGGACTCCATCAAAGGTGCCGTGAGGCAGGGCCCCAACCCCGCGCTTGGCTCTGTGACCGATGTCATGGGGGCCGACGTGGAGTACCTGGGTGACGTCAGCGCCCAGGCGGGGGCCGCGACGTATGACGATGCGTCGAACACCCTCACGTGGGACCCGCAGTACAAGCAGGGCTACCGGCAGGTGACCGAGGACCCCGTGGTCCACGAGGAGCGCAACGAGCACGGGGCCGTCACCAAGGTGACCGTCACCACCTCCACGTGGAACTACGGCGTGGCATCGCTTGCCTACAAGGTGCGCCTGAACACCCAGACGCCCAGGTTCAAGAGCTCCTACGACCCGGCGGGCGTCACTAACCCCTACGACACGAACGACCGCGCATCGCTCTCCTACAGCTACAGCGATGACGGCAGCGCCACCAACGACAAGCAGGGGTCCGTCGACTTCCCCAGGCCCGAGGTCAAGGGCGTGCTCTATGACCTTGCGCTCAAGAAGGTCGACGAGGACAAAAGGCCCCTTCCCGGCGCCACGTTCAGCCTCGTGCGCTCGTGGACGGACTCGAACGGCGACCCCCACGAGGAAACGGTGAGCGAGTCGCTTGTGTCTGACGGCGAGGGCAACGTCGCGGTCACCGGCCTTCCCTGGGGAAGCTACACCCTGACGGAGACCGCCCCTCCCAAGGACTTCGCGTTCATTGCGGCGAACTGGTATTCGCGCGACTACTCGCTGAGCTACACGGTCGGCCAGGGCGAGGGCCTTACGGCCTCGAACCTGACATCGCCGGGTCTGCATCATGCCATGAGCTCGGCAGACATCCCAACGATGATGAACTTCTACTACAAGCAGGACGTGAGGCTCCTGAAGGTCAGCACCGAGGACAGCCACGAGACGCTTCCGGGCGCCAAGTTCACCATCTGGAGGGATGACGGGGACGACGCGTTCGACCCCGCCAGGGACGTGAGGCTCGAAGAGCTCGAGACGAACGATGGCGGCCTCATCACCTTCAAGCGCCTGCGCGTGGGGACGTATTTCGTAAAGGAGACCTACGCCCCAAGCGGCTACGGCCTGAGTGACAACGTCTATCGCATCCGCGTCTTCAGTGACGCCGGCGAGGCCGGCGGCGCCCCGGGCAACCACATCCAGGTCGGGCTGGCAGACGGGGGCGACATGCGTGCCCCGGAGCAAGAGAATCAGCTGACCGTCGCCGACAAGCCCATTCCCGCGCTGCCCGACACCGCAGGCCCCGGAACCGGCGGCATGTTCGCGACGGGTGCCTGCCTCATCGCCTCGGGCGTGCTCGCGCTGCTCGCCTGTCGCCTGCACGACGCCCGGCGCTCGCGAATGCGGCGCTAGGAACCGGCGCGGCGACCCGCGTCGGCGCAACCACCCCGTTACGTTCCGGCCGCCTGACCGGTGCGCATAGCCAAAGAAGAAGTCTGGCGAGAGGCTTGGGCCTCAGTGGAAAGGAGAATGGCTATGAAGAAAGTCCCATTCGTCGGAAGGACGGTGGCCATCGCGGCCCTGCTGGCAGGCCTGACGCTGTCTCCGGCCCCAGCCATAGCGAAGACGAGCGCCACGGACGTCGAGGACTCCAGCTTCACGCTCACGAACATCGCCAAGGGCGACGTCGTGAATGCCTACCAGATCTTCGATGCCGACATCGACGGCACCAACAACCTGACCTACACCTCCAAGGTCACGGGTCTTCCCGAGGCCTATGACACGGTCGAGAAGATGCAGTCCGAGAGGGACGGGCGCAAGCTCGCCGACGCCATCTCCGCCAAGGTCCTCGCGAGCCAGGGCACGCCCAAGCAGACCGCCACCGCCGGCAGCGACGGACATGCGACCCTCACGCTGGACTCGGGCTACTGGCTGGTCGTCGTCACGTCCAACAGCGGCGTGACGAAGGTCTACCAAACCCTGCTCGTCGACACCACGCCTGCCGTGCGTAATGGCGCGTACGTGACCAAGACGTTCGAGGAGACCGCTGCCAAGACCGAGGACGTGCCGGCGCCTGACAAGAAGATCGTCGACGCGAACGGCAACGCGGGCCAGTCGAGCAACTCCTTCGGCGTGGGCGACACGGCGAGGTTCCAGATCGGCGCCACCATCCCCAACTACCCGGCGGACGCCACCCATATCACGTACTCCGTCACGGACCAGCCCGATGCCGGCCTCGACGTCGACCTCAACTCCTTCAAGGTGACCAACGGCGACGTCACCCTGACCAAGGGGACCGACTACACCGTCAAGGACAACGGCGACCACACCTACACGGTCCACTTCACGCACGCCTACATCGTCGCCCACCCGGGCCAGCCGGTCTCGATCACCTATGGCGCGAAGGTCAAGGCCATCAACATGCAGACCGGCAAGGTCGGCAACAAGGCCTTCGGCACCTTCAGCCCCAACCCGTACACCGCGGGGAACGTAAACACCGAGCCCAAGGACCCCTGGGCCCAGACCTATGGCTTCAGCTTCCGCAAGCTCGGCGACAAGGACGCCGCCCTGGCCGGCGCCCAGTTCACGGTGACGGATGCCGCCGGCGAGCCCGTGACCTACGTTGACGCCTCGGGCACCGCCCACACCGATGGCGTCGTCGCCTCAGACTCCAACGGCTACGTCTACGTGAACGGCCTCAAGGCCGGCACCTACAAGGTCTCCGAGACCAAGGTCCCCTCCGGCTACCAGAAGATCGCTGACTTCACCGTCGAGCTCTCCGCGAACTCCGCGAAGTCTGACACCCTGGCGACCGACAATGTGACGGAGACCAACTTCAACGTCTCGACGCCCGACAAGGTCGATCCCAAGCAGGGCGTCCTTCCCACGACCGGCGGCGCCGGCACGATCGCGCTCACGGCCGGTGGCGTGCTGCTCGTCGTTGGCGGCGGCATCGTGGTCGCGCGCTTCCGCAACCGCGAGCAGGACTAGCGCAGGGGGAGACGAGTGTCGCCTCGCCCTGACAGATCCCCGCGCGGGCGGAGGGGCAAGCATGCCCCCTCCGCCCGTCCTCGTGGCGCCCACCGGCGTCGGAGGCGCAACGTGCCGCTCGTCCTTGTCGCCTCCCTTGTCATTGCCCTGGGCCTCGCGATGATCGCCTACCCCTTCGCGAGCGACTACCTCAACAGGCGCGAGCAGGCGAAGGTGACCCAGGACCTCGAGCAGGTGACGAACGAGACCCCGGCGGAGGACCTCTCCGCGCAGATGAGGCGGGCGGTGGACTACAACGAGCGTCTCGCCTCCGGCAGCGCCTACGTCGTGGACCCGTTCGACCCGGATGCCCCGAGGACGAGTGACGAGGAGTACGTGTCGCTTCTGAACCTGGCCGGCAACGGTGTGATGGGCTCCATCGCCATTCCCCGCATTGGGGTCGATCTGCCCATCTACCACGGTGTTGAGGGCGAGGGAATGACGCATGCCGTGGGGCACGTTCCCAACTCATCGTTGCCGGTGGGTGGTCCCAGCACCCATTCCGTCCTGGCCGGGCACACGGGCCTGCCCTCCGCGGTGATCTTCGATGCCCTGGACAAGCTCGGCGTCGGCGACTACTTCGTCATTCGGGTGTTGGGCGAGGAGCATGCCTACAGGGTGACCTCGACCGAGGTCGTCCTGCCCGACGATGCTTCGAGCCTGGAAATACGGGATGGCGAGGACCTCGTCACGCTTGTGACCTGCACGCCCTACGGCGTGAACAGCCATCGCCTGCTCGTCCACGCGGAGCGCTGCGACGTGCCGCAGGATTGGGTGGACAGGAAGGCCGGCGGGCAGTTGGGCGAGGTTCCGCTCCTTGCGAGGCAGGCGGTGCAGGTTCCCCCCGTCGCCGTGGGCCTGGCCTTCGCCCTCGCCCTTCTCCTGGTCGCGTATGGCGCCTGGCGCCTCGTGCGCCGGATGAGGCGCTGAGGGCACGTGGGCTGGCAGTGGGTTCAGGTGAGCGATGTGGATGGCTGCAGGCGCGCGGGTAGACGCGCGCGGACGCAGGCGGGCCGCGGCAGGCCCGGACGACGCGCGGCGGTGCGCCTGCTTGGCTGGCTGCTGCTTCTTGTCGGGGCGCTGCTGCTCATCTCCCCGGATTTGGCGCGCATGTCCCGGGAGGCCGACGCCGCGGGGCAGGCCGAAGCCGTCAGGCAGGCGGCCCGTGCCGCCTCGGGCTCGGCCTCGTCGGGGCAGGAGGGCTCGAGTGTCCCCGGGGCCCCGCCCCTGGCCCAGGCTGCCGCCGACGCGCTGCCATGGCTGAGGTCATACAACGAGCGCGTTCGCGAGGGCGAGGGCCCTGCCATCAACGACCCGTTTGGATTCGGGGGCTCGGAGGGCTCCTTTGACGCGAGCGGTCTCGCCGGGCTTCCGGTGGCCACGCTGAGCGTGCCTGCCATGGGGTGCGAGGCCCCCGTCTACCTCGGCTCGAGCGAGACAAACCTCAGCCACGGCGCGGCCGTCGTGGCCGGGACGTCGGCGCCGTTGGGCGAGGACGGCTCGAACTGCGTCATAGCGGCGCACCGTGGGATGTACTTTCGGTGGATCGAGAACATGGCGGTGGGTGACGAAGCGACGCTTTCGACGCTGTGGGGCACCTTCACCTACCGCATGGTCTCCGCCGAGGTCATCTATCCCTCAGACATCGGCCGTGTCGCCGTCGTGGAGGGCAAGGACCTGCTCACCCTGTCGACATGCCACCCGTACGGTCACAACCAAAAGAGGTACATCGTCGTGTGCCAGCGCGTCGCCGGCCCCTCCACCGAGACCGCCGGCAGGGGCTCCGGGGCCGCACTCGTCACGGCCGTCGAGCGGGGCGTGCGGTCGTCGGTTCTCGACGATGGGGGCGTTAACACCCTCTTGCTCGAGGACGCGGGCAGCATCGTGGGGTGGCTTCTTGTTCTCGCCGTGTGCCTGCGCCTGATTTGGGGTGTCGCGCTCGTGGTGCGACGCCGCATCGCCCGCGCGCCGTCCCGGCACGGCGGCCCCACGTAGCGACTGGCCTCGCGTGAACAGGGGGCGACGTGAACAGGGGACGTACCCCTGTTCATGCTCATCCCAGGACGTGAACAGGGGACGTACCCCTGTTTTGTCGCAGCCTAGCTTGCGCGTGGTGAAGCCGTCGAAGGGCATGGAGGCCACGTTGTCATCCGCCTTATCGACATCATCGGGCAACCTGAAGAGAATCGGCAGCAACCGAGCCGGGTCTTGGCTTGTTGAGGATTAGCGGCTATCTTTTGTCCCGAAACACGGCATGGCGTTACCTGGCGGCACTCGATTCGAGATGGCAGTGAAAACTGGGTGCAACTGGAATGACTGGGCGGCGGAACCGATGCCATCGAGTGGGGGGGGGGTAGAGAAATTTAGGAATAGCATTCCCAAATTTGACCACAGTACAAGCAAATGAAATAACGCCCCCTATCCGAGGTCCTCAAGAGCCACATGAACGCCGGGGCGAACTTGCGCGACGTGTGGTTCTACCGCGACTCCAAGAAACGCGAGATCGTCCTGGTCATCCAAGTCGGGCTGCCGGGCGGGCTGGGCGGCATGGCGGTTCCCGTTTGGGCAAGCAAGATTCCACACGCGCCTATGACTTTCCAGCAGCGCGGCACGGGGGAGCGGTTGGCTGTTATTCGCGGCCAATGCATCCTGGAGCAAGCGGCTCCGAGGGTGTTTCCGGCGCAGGCTTTCGCTTAGTTGTAGACCGTGCTCCTGTGGCCCACCTTGAACACCTCGATGACGAGACGATCATCCTCGATTACGGCGAGCACGCGGTAGGAGCCAACCCGGTAGCGCCATTCTCCAGTGCGGTTCGCCGTGAGACCCTTGCCGAACGCGCGGGGGTCCACGCAGCCCTCTAGGTTCCTCTCGATCCAGCTCAGGATAAGCGACGCGTCGAACCGGTCCATCTTCTTGAGCTGCTTCTTAGCGGCGGACGAGAATTCGACGCGATAGCTCATAGCCCGAGCTCCGATTTGACGTCGGAGAGGGAGAAGCGCGCCCCGTCGTCTGCCGCCGCGGCCGCGCGAAGGTCTGCGAGGTCCTGGGAGTCCTCGATCTTCTCGAACACGGCGTCCCGCAGGAAATCGGAGATCGAAACCCCCTCAAAGGCCGCGTACTTGCGCACGACCTCGGCGTCGGCGTCGTCCATGCGAAGCGTCATCGTGGTCATAAAAGCCTCCTTATACTGAATACGTTGTATTCATTTTACCATCTGGCGATAGGTTCGATTCCGATAATATGCTCGCCCCCATGTACTCCTGCATCTCGGTCACCGCCATCCATTCGTCGCGTCCCCGGTTGCCCTCGGTCGCGGGGCGTTTCGTCGAGTGCGCCATGGTTGCCTCAAATCTTCCGCGCGATGCGCTTGCGCGGTCCCGTGTGCGTTTTCGTCTTCGCGACGTGGGGCAGGCTCATCAACCTGAAGACCTACGAGGATCCGGTGAGTGCCGCGATGCGCGCGCTATCCAGCATCGTGGACGGCCGCTCCTGCTCTATCGTGACCACCAACACCGAGGGTCACTTCCAGTTGGCGGGCTTCGATCCAACGCCCCTGTTCGAGATGGAGGGCAGATTCACCGAACTCGCCTGTAGCGCGGGATGTGAGGCTGCGCCCGTATCGAGCGAGCGCTCCGTGCACGAGATGGCGGCGCACGAGGAAGGCTGCCGCGTGCCTAACGAATACCACCCTAAGTGCGAGAGGTGCGGCGCGCCAATGCGGGTCAACATGGCAGATGGCAACAGCTTCTTCAAGACCGCTGAGTGGATGGGAAAGCACGCGGCCTTCAAGGACTTCCTCGCCGCGCATGTAAACGACAGGTCGGTGATCCTGGAGCTCGGCGTGGGGATGAGGAATCCACTCGTCACAGGAGCACTGGCAGAGGCGAAGCAAACCTTGCGAGATGCCTCCGCCATCGTTATCAACAAGGGCGGTGGCGCGGGATTGCGCCCGGACGGCGCTCTCTGCATAGACGTCGATATAACGAGAGCCCTCCAAGGGATAGAGCAAGAAATGAAACGATGTAGATAGATTCGAAGGACATGAGCGAGGTCACCGCTCAACTCGGCGATGTCTACAAAGGAGCCGTATCTGCTGGCCT
>CWGU01000042.1_pt1 | contig 67912 bp, 60 predicted proteins | sample 667921 | NCBI WGS metagenome assembly CWGU01 (sample SAMEA3735815, study PRJEB9488) | human gut metagenome | biome: ENVO:mammalia-associated habitat; material: ENVO:feces | place: Malawi | collected 2009-02-27 | reverse complement strand
TTATCTCCACCATCTAAGGCAGGGCGGCGGCTTTGGCCGCCGCCCTTTTTCTTACGGGCCTATGGCGCAACGGTTAGCGCAGGGGACTCATAATCCCTGGGTTGCAGGTTCGAATCCTGCTGGGCCCACCAGGAAACCGGAGGTCGAGGCATGAACTTGCTTCGACCTTTTATGTGCATATTCCCTATATTATCCCAGCTTATTCCTATGGTACATCGTGTTCGGTTTCTAAACTGCATGAAGCCCCTGTGGGGGATGCCGGTTCGGTAGCATGGCTCATTCGCGAGGCACTAGATACAAGCACGATTTAGTGCGATGGCCAAGAAGGGGCCCGCAAATCAAGTTGGCACTCCTCCGCAAACCCCAATTTCTCGACTGCTGGTCACGAAGGCGTATTTACCGTTGTCTTTTTCTCGCGGGGACAGGACATCGACCCACGACCCGGACCAAAGGACGGCGAAGAAAGACTCTGCGGCTATCACAAAGAGAAATGATGGCCCGAATCACACTTCAGGATGAACCGGTCGGGCTATGCAAACCAAGGTAAACCGCCTCTGATGACCAGCAAACAGAAAATTGACAGCCCCTTGAACATGCCTCCAGCGCTTCTCTTATTTCCAGATCCTCGTCGATGCCCTTGTCGACCAAGGCACTGCGCCATCACACGAAGGAATGCCAGGCTATGACGTAGCGCCTGGCCCCCCCTAATCGGGGGTCACAAAGACAGTTGCCGACGAGTTCGGACGAAATAGTGGGCTAAAACGACCAAGTTGGTCGGGAACTGCAAAGCGAATGCCCCAGAGGGACGCTGGCGACGGAAGCGGCAACAAGCCGCCCCGCCTACGCGCGACCGAGGTCGCGGACGGCCTGAATGCCGGCCTGAGCGGCAGCCTCGTCGAAGTAGCGGCCGGGACCAAGCGGCTTGCTTGCACCTCCCCCGTCGGCGAACTCGTAGGCGAGCGGCACGCCGGTGGGCACGTTCACATGACTGATCTCGTCTGCCGAGAGGTCCTCGAGCGTCTTGACGATTGAGCGCACCACCGAGCCGTGCGTCACCACAAGCACGCACTCCCCCGCCGCAAGGCGCGGAGCCACGAACCGCGCCCACCACGGCGCGAGGCGCGCGCCCACGTCGGCCAGCGACTCGGAGCGGATCTGGGCCGGGTCGGCACCGTCAAGCCCGTCTGCCATGTCGGCCGCGTAGCGCGCATCTCCCGCCTGAAAGTACGGCGAGGCCGGGTCGATCTTAGGCGGGCGCACGTCGAAGCTCCTGCGGTACGCGTGGAAGAGCTCGTCTCCGCAGCGCCCGCGCATGGCCGGGCGGGTCTCGCCCTGAAAGGCCCCATAGTGACGCTCGTTGAGCCGCCAGGTGCGCTCCGCCGAGAGCCACGGGCGGCCGATGATGTCAAGCACGATGTCGGCCGTCTCGATGGAGCGGCCAAGCACCGACGTCATGCACACGACGGGGGCGATGTGAGCCGCCCTGAGCAGCTCGCCGGCATGTCGGGCCTGGTCTCGCCCGTGGTCGGTGAGCGGCACGTCGACCCATCCGGCAAAGCGGTTGACCCTCTTGTCCGTCCAGGTGCTCTCGCCGTGGCGCATGATGACGAGCGTTGCCATGTGTGCCCCCTCAGCCGGTTTTCTGAGTCTCTTATACCACCCGGGGGCGACAGGCTGGTGCGCAAGCGGCCCGATGGCGCGACGCAGACCCTCCGCCCCCATCGTTGGTGACACTCCGTCACCAATTGGGTACCCTACTCTCCGGAAAAACTCGGAACGCAGACGGGAGAGACGCATGGCAAAGCTGACGAGGTCGGGCAGGTCGGTGACGAGGCGCACCCTCGAGCGCTACTGGGAGGTCACCACGATCCAGGGCTTGACCTTCCTCGCGAACGTCCTCGTGACGCTTGGCTACGTATTCTTCCTCACCTTCGCGAGCCCGCTCGTGGTGGGCAAGGTGGTCGATCTCGTGGCCACAGGCGGCGTGGGGCCCGACCGCGTCTGGGAGGTCTTCGGCCCCTACGTGGCGCTCTTCGTGGGCGCCAACGTGGCCGGCCAGGTCTGCAGCAAGCTCCAGGACTACACCTGCGCCCGCCTCGAGATCCGCGCATCCTACGAGCTGGCGCGCCGCTCGTTCGACGTGCTCTCCAACCAGAGCATGACCTTCCACACTAACCGCTTCGGCGGCTCGCTCGTGAGCGCCACGCAGAAGTACGTGGGCGCCTACGCCACGCTCATGGACACGTTCACCTACTCGCTCCTGCCGGGCGTGGCCACCGTCGCCATGACGATCGCCCTGCTCGCGCCGCTCGTGCCCGCCTACGTGGTGCTGCTCGCGGCCGTGCTCGCCATCTACGTCGTGGTGGTGCTCAAGCTCTACCGCAAGATCTTGCCCATCAATGCCGCGGCATCGGCCGCGCAGAACCACCTCTCGGGCGAGCTCTCCGACAGCATCACCAACATCATGGCCGTGAAGACGGCCGGCCGCGAGGCCAATGAGCAGGAGGTCTTCCGCCGCGCAAGCGAGGACGTGCGCCAGGCCGACTCTGCCCGCATGCGGCGTACCGTGCGCACCGGCGCCGTCACGAGCACCCTCATCGTGCTCATGATGGCCCTCACGGCCGTCTTCATCGCGGGCGGCAACGCCTGGCTCGGCATCTCGGGCGGCACCCTCGTCATGATGTTCACGTACACCAACACGCTCGCGATGCGCTTCAACATGCTCTCCGCGATGTTCCAGCAGATAAACCGCGCCCTCGGCGACGCGCACGACCTCACCGTGGCGCTTGACGAGCCCCTGCTCGTGGCCGACGACCCCAACGCGCCCGAGCTCCGGGTCACGGCGGGCAGGATCGACTTCGAGGGCGTGGGCTTTCGCTATGCCGACGCCGACGAGCAGGATCGCGTGTTCGACGACTTCACGCTTGAGATTCCGGCCGGCCAGCGCGTGGGCCTCGTGGGCCGCTCCGGCTCGGGCAAGACCACGCTCACGACGCTGCTCCTGCGCCTTGAGGACCTCACGCGCGGCCGCATCGTCATCGACGGACAGGACATCGCGCACGTGACGCAGACGAGCCTGCGCCGCCAGATCGCCTACGTGGCCCAGGAGCCGATGCTCTTCCACCGCTCCATCCGCGAGAACATCGCCTATGGCCGGCCCGACGCCAGCGACGCCGAGGTGGAGCGCGCCGCCCGCGAGGCGAACGCCTGGGAGTTCATCGAGCGGCTGCCGGACGGCCTCGACACCGAGGTGGGCGAGCGCGGCGTGAAGCTCTCCGGCGGGCAGCGCCAGCGCGTCGCCATCGCGCGCGCCATCCTCATGGATGCGCCCATCCTCGTGCTCGACGAGGCCACGAGCGCGCTCGACTCAGAGAGCGAGCGGCTCATCCAGGACGCGCTCGAGAACCTCATGCGCGGCCGCACCGCCATCGTCGTGGCGCACCGCCTCTCGACCGTGGCGAGCCTCGACCGCATCGTGGTGCTCTCGCACGGCGCCATCGCGGAGGATGGCACGCACGAGGAGCTCGTGGCCGCAGGCGGCGAGTACGCGAGCCTCTGGAGCCGCCAGACGGGCTCGTTCCTCGCGAGCGAGTAAGGGAGCGACACCGGGGCGCGGCCGTTGCGTTCAAATAAAGCCGAGGTAAAAAGCACTATCCCCTGAGATCGGCCACGAGGCCCCCGAGCCTGTCGAGGCCGCGCTCGAGGTTGTCTTCGGAGACGCAGTACGAGAGACGTGCGTACCCCTCGGCACCGAAGCACGTGCCGGGCACGAGCGCCACGCCCGCCTCGCGGATGGCCCGCTCGCAGAACTCCTCCGAGCCAAGCCCCAGGCCGGCGATACCCGGAAACGCGTAGAACGCACCGGCAGGACGCTCAAGGGCAAGCCCCATGGCGGAGAGCCGCTCGCACACAAGGTCGCGCCGCCGCCGGTACGTCTCGCGCATGGGGGCCGGGTCGCAGCCGAGCGCCACGACCGCGGCGTCCTGGAGAAACGCCGGCACGCTCGAAACGAGGTACTGGTGTACCTTTTGTACCTCGGCCTTTATGGCGTAATCCGCCGCCAGCCACCCCAGGCGCCACCCCGTCATGGCCCAGGGCTTCGAGAACGAGTCGACCACGACGAGCTGCCCGCGAAGCTCGGGGTGCCGCACGGCCAGGCGCTCGTAGCCCTCGTCGTAGGCAAGGCGGTTATAGACGTCGTCGCAGATGACGTAGATGCCCGTGCGCGCGGCGACCTCGGCCACCGCGTCGAGCGCCTCGGCGGTGTAGACGCAGCCCGTGGGGTTGTTGGGCGAGGTGAGCACGAGGGCCTTCGTGCGCGGGCCGATCGCGGCCACGAGCGCATCGCGCGCGATCTGGAAGGCTGTCTCGCACGTGTCGAGCGACACGACCCGGCCGTGAGCCATGCGGACGAGCGTCTCGTAGAGGCCAAAGGCTGGCACGGGCACCACGACCTCGTCGCCCGGGTCGAGGAGTGCCAGAAGCGTCGCCGCGAGCGCCTCGGTGGCGCCGACGGTCACGATGAGCTCGTCGGGCGCGTACGCGAGCCCCTGCTCGGCCATGTAGGCCGAGAGCGCCTCGAGGAGCTCGGGTCGGCCGTTGTTGGGCGGGTAGTGCGTGAGACCGCGCGCGAGCGACTCCCCCACCGCCGCGCGAACCGGCGCGGGTGTGTCGAACTCGGGCTCACCCAGCGTGAGCTTGACGCAGCCGGGCGTCTCGTTAGCGAGCGCCGTGAAGCGGCGGATGCCGCTCGTGGCAAGCCTCGCGAGGTCTGAATTGGTGGGTCTCGGCACGAGATGCCTCCTTATGAAAGGCGCCGCGGACAACCGCGGCGCCCTGGCAAGACGATGGGAAGTGACGGGGGGGGGGCTACGCGCGGCCCGCGCGCACGAGCTCGGCCACCTTGGCCGCGACCTCGCCGAGCGTGACCTCCGTGCGCTCGCCGGTGGCGCGCACCTTGAGCTCGCAGTTGCCCGCCTTCACGGCGCGCTTGCCAAAGACCAGCTGGAACGGGAAGCCCATGAGGTCGTTGTCGGCGAACTTCACGCCGGCGCGCTCCTTGCGGTCGTCCACGACGACCTCGATGCCGGCAGCGGCGAGCTCGTCCAACACAGCCTTGGCGGCAGGCCAGACCAAGTCGTCGTTCACGTCGAGCGGCACAACCGCAACCTCGTAGGGCGCGACCGAGACGGGCCAACAGATGCCGTGCTCGTCGTTGTGCTGCTCCACCACGGCCGCGAGCGTGCGCGAGACGCCCACGCCATAGCAGCCCATGAGCAGGGGCTTCTCGGCGCCGTCCTCGTCCATGAAGGTGGCGCCCATGGCGGCGGAGTACTTCGTGCCCAGCTGGAAGACCTGCGAGACCTCGATGCCGCGCGCGCCGGCAAGGGGCTTGCCGCAGTGCGGGCAGGGGTCGCCGGCCACGACGGTCACGAGGTCGGCCCACTCGTCGACCGTGAAGTCGCGGCCCGGGCAGGCACCGGTGTAGTGGTAGTCGACCTCGTTGGCGCCGCAGGCCCACTTCTCGGAGGCCTTGAGGCTCTCGTCGCACACGAGGCGGACGCCCTCGGGCAGGTTCACGGGGCCGATGAAGCCCTTGTGCAGGTGGTTCTCCTCGAGCTCCTCCTCGCTCATCATGTGGTACTCGCCAAAGAGGTGCTCGGCCTTGCACTCGTTGAGCTCGTGGTCGCCCGGCACGATGCACACCACGGGCGTGCCGTCCTCGGCGATGAGGGCGAGCGACTTGCGCGTGCCGCTCTCGGGAAAGCCGAAGAACTTGGAGACGGCCTCGATGGTGCCGAGGCCCGGCGTGCTCACCTTCTGGAGCGCACCGTCGCCCGGGCCCTCGGTCACGGCGACCTTCGTGGCCGCGGCCTCGTCGTCGGCCGCGAATCCGCAGGCATCGCAGTAGACGAGGCTCGCCTCGCCCGCGTCGGCAAGGGCCATGAACTCGACGGAGGTGTCACCACCGATCTGGCCGGAGTCGGCCACGACGGGCAGGGCCTTGAGGCCGCAGCGACGGCAGATGTTGGCGTAGGCGTCCTTCATGTCGTCGTAGCACGCCTGCAGGCTCTCCTGGGAGACACTGAAGGAGTAGCCGTCCTTCATGACGAACTCGCGGCCGCGCATGAGGCCGAAGCGCGGGCGGATCTCGTCGCGGAACTTGTCCTGAATCTGGTAGAGGTTCACGGGCAGCTGCTTGTAGCTGCGGAGCTCGTTGCGCACGAGCGCCGTGAGCGTCTCCTCGTGGGTGGGGCCGAGGACGAACTCGCGCTCGTGGCGGTCCTTGAAGCGCATGAGCTCGGGGCCGTAGGCGTCGATGCGGCCGCTCTCGCGCCAGAACTCGGCGTCGACCATGATCGGGGTGAGGAGCTCCTGGGCGCCCTTCGCCTCCATCTCGTCGCGCACGATGGCCTCGATCTTGTGGATCGAGCGCAGGGCGAGCGGCAGGTAGGTGTAGAGGCCGGCCGCCTCCTTGCGGATCATGCCGGCGCGAAGCAGCAGGCGGTGGCTCGCGAGCTCGGCCTCCGCCGGGTCCTCCTTGAGCGTGGGGGCGTACAGGCGGCTCATGTACATGGGTTTCATGGAAGTCCTTACCTCGGAAAACTGAACGATCGAGATTCTAGCGCTCGAAGCGCTCGGAGATCTCCTTGAAGAGCTCGTCGACGATCTTGTCCTCGGGCACGCGGCGAAGCGTCTTACCCCCGGCGATGATAAGGCCAGAGCCCTTGCCGCAGGCCACGCCGATGTCGGCGCCGCGGGCCTCGCCCGGGCCGTTCACCACGCAGCCCATGACCGCGACGGAAATGGGCGCGTGCACGGAGGCGAGCCGCCGCTCGACCTCGCCCGCTATCTCGATGAGGTTGACCTCGCAGCGTCCGCAGGTGGGGCAGCTCACAAGCTCGGGAGAGCGACGGCGCATGCCCAGCACCTGGAGGAGCTCCCAGGCAACCGGGACCTCCTCGGAGGGCGGCGCCGTGAGCGAGAGACGCATCGTGTCGCCGATGCCCTCGCTGAGAAGCACGGAGAGTGCGCTCACATTCTTGACCGTGCCCTGGCGAAGTGTGCCCGCCTCGGTGACACCAAGGTGGAGCGGCACGTGCGGCAGCAGCCGCGAGAGCTCGCGGTTGGTGAGGATGGTGGCCGGCACGTCGTGCACCTTGGCGGAGAGCACGATGTCGGTGAACCCGCGCTCCTCGAAGTGGCGCACGAACGAGACGGCGCTCTGCACGAGCTTCTCGGGCTGGGTGAGGTCCTCGCGCGCGTCGATGGCGCAGTCGAGCGAGCCGGCGTTCACGCCGATGCGGATGGGAATGCCCGCCTCCCCCGCCGCGTCGATGACGGCGTCGACCTTGTCGAAGGAGCCGATGTTACCCGGGTTGATGCGCAGGGCCGAGGCACCCCGGCGGGCCGCCTCGATGGCGAGGCGGTGGTCGAAGTGGATGTCGGCCACGACGGGCAGCGTCGAGTCGGCGCAGACGGCCCCGAAGCCGTCGAGTGCGTCGGCGTGGGGGATGGCGACGCGGACAATCTCGCAGCCCAGGTCTGCGAGCTCGTGAATCTGGGCGAGGGTGGCGGCGGGGTCGGTCGTCTTGGTGGTGCACATGGACTGCACGGAGACGGGCGCGCCGCCGCCCACGGCGACGCTGCCCACATGCACCTGGTGCGTGAGCTCGCGGGGCAGGCGCGTGCCCTCCTGCGAGCCCTGGCGAAGGTCAATCAAGGTCTAGCCCCCAATGACGAAGCGAAGGATGTCCTGGCGAAGCACGAACGCGAAGAGCAGCAACGTGAGGGCGAGCCCGGCGTAGGAGAGCCCCACCTGGATGCGCTCGGGGATGCGCCGGCGGCTCACGAGCTGGACGAGCTCGATCGCGATCTTGCCGCCGTCGAGCGGCGGGATGGGAAGCAGGTTCATGAAGCCGAGCGAGAGCGACAGGGCCGCCATGAGGTAGAGGAAGTCGACGGGCCCGGACTTGGCCGCCTCGGACGCCATGACCGAGATGCCCATGACCGAGGTGGATTGCGAGACCACCTCACCGGTGTGCGCCGGCTGCAGGAGCTGGGCCACGTAGCCCGCCGTCATCGTGACGGAGCGCCAGGCCACGCCCATCGACTGGACGATGCTCGGGTGGAAGACCTCCGTGGAGGCCGTCACGCCAAAGAGCCCGGAGCCCGACTCGTCTGAGGCGGGGTCGACGGTGACCGTGAAGTCGGTACCGTCACGCTCGCACGAGACGTCGAAGGCCTGGCCGCTCGCGATGGCGTCGCGCAGCTGGGTGCCCATGTCGGTCCAGGTGGAGACCTGCGTGCCGGCCACGGAGGTGATCTCGTCGCCCGCCTGGATGCCTGCCTGCTCGGCGAGCGAGCCCGCGCTCACGGACCCCACGACGGGGACGTCGCGCGCGACCGTGATGCCGCCCACCGACACCGTGAGCGCGATGAGCACAAGGCCCACGACGACGTTCACGAGCGGGCCGGCGAAGAGGGTCACGAGCCGGGCCACGAAGCCCTTGCCGCGATATGTGTTTGCGCGCTCGGCCGCGAGCAGCGCCTCGGCGCCACCCTCGGGAAGCGCGTGGGGCTCGCCCGCCTCGGTGGAGCCCTCGAGCGTGAAGTCGTGGCCCTTGTCGAAGGCCGTGAGCAGGTTGGCGTCGCGCCGCACCGTCTCGAAGGCGGCCGGCCAGGACTTCTGCGTGGGACGCTCGCCCAGCTTGGGGTCGTAGTAGGGGCGCACGGAGGCCCAGTCGGAGAGCACGGCAAGGTCTGCCAGGGCCTCGTCCTCGGAGACGCCCACCTCCCGGGCGACCTCCCCCACGCTCACGCGCCCGTGGGAGGCCACGCAGGCGAGCACCTCCGCCGCGTGCGGGCCCTCCTCGCCCTCCATGCCGCAGATGCGGTTGTAGCCGCCAAGCAGGATGGGCGTGACGCCGATCTCGGTGCCGCGCGTCCCGCTCGTGTGCGAGAGGCGGAAGCGGCAGGGCATGCCGAGGAAGAACTCGGTTACGCGCATGCCGAAGGTGCGGGCCGAGAGGTAGTGGCCCGCCTCGTGCACGAAGACGAGGATGCTGAGCAGGACGACGCCCCAGAAGACCGCCGAGGCCGTGTTGGCGAGCCAGGTCATGCGAGCCTCGCCAGGTAGTCGCGGGCGCGCGTGCGGGCCAGGGCGTCGACCTCGGCGACCTGCTCGACGGAGTCGAGGGCCTCGACGCGCGTGGCGGACATGACGGCCTCGACGGTGCGGTCGATGTCGCAGAAGCCGCAGGTGCCCGCACGGAAGGCCGCGTTTGCCACCTCGTTGGCGGCGTTCATGGCACACGGCAGCGTGCCGCCCGCACGCCCCGCCTCGAGCGCGAGCAGAAGGCAGCGGAAGGCCTCGGTGTCGGGATGGTCGAAGGTGAGCGCCCCGGTGTCCCGCCAGTCGACAGGCGTGGCCGGCGAGGCCCAGCGCTCGGGGTAGCTGAGCGCGTACTGGATGGGGATGCGCATGTCGGAGGGGCCGAGCTGTGCCTTGACCGAGCCGTCGGCGAACTCGACGGCCGAGTGGATGCGGCTCTGGCGGTGCACGAGGACACAGACGTCGTCGATGGGCACGTCGAAGAGGTGGTGCGCCTCGATGACCTCGAGGCCCTTGTTCATGAGCGTGGCCGAGTCGATCGTAATCTTGGGGCCCATGGTCCACGTGGGGTGCGCGAGCGCCTGGGCGGCAGTGACGTGCTCGAGCTCCTCGCGCGTGCGGCCGAAGAAGGGGCCGCCCGAGCAGGTGAGCCAGATGCGACGCAGCTCGGCGTGGCGCTCGCCAACGAGGCACTGGTAGATGGCGTTATGCTCGGAGTCGACCGGCAGGCAGCGGCCCGGCTTGCAGAGCGGCATGAGCAAGTCGCCGGCGATGACGAGCGCCTCCTTGTTGGCGGGCGCCCACACCTTGCCGGCACGCAGCGCCTCGGCGCTCGCCCAGATGCCGGCCTCGCCCACCACGGCAACAAGCACGCAGTCGACGTCGGGCAGACTCGCGAGCCGAGTCACGGCGTCGCGCCCAAAGCCGAGCTCGCAGCCCTGGGGGAGCTCCTCGAGGGCTGGGTCGGACCTCCTGGCCTCGTCAGCGACGGCCACGTGGGCCGCACCGAACTCGCGTGCCGCGGCGACGAGCTTGTCGCACGACGAGTTGACCGCGAGCGCGGTCACGGAGAGCTTGTCGGGGTGCATGCGGCAGACGTCGAGCGCCTGCGTGCCGATGGAGCCCGAGCAGCCGAGGATGGCGACGCGCATCGGGCGAGTGCGCTCGGAGCAAGGCGCCGTGTCTTCGAAGATGTTCACAGGATGCCCCCAAAGTGAAGCACGAAGTATGCGGTCATGCAGGCAAAGAGCATGGAGTCGGAGCGATCGAGCAGCCCACCGTGGCCGGGAATGAGGTTGCCCGCGTCCTTGACGCCCACCGAGCGCTTGAGGCGGCTCTCGAAGAGGTCGCCGATGACGCCGGCGATGCCGCAGAGCACGCCGGCCACGAGCGCGATGGGCACGTCCACGCCCTGCACGCCGAGGGCGGCCACGATGAGCCAGATGCCGCACGAGCCGAGAAGCCCGCCCAGGAGGCCCTCCCAGCTCTTGTTGGGCGAGATGCGCGGGGCGAGCTTGTGGCGACCGAGGCGCGATCCCACGAGGTAGGCGGCCGCGTCGTTGACCCAGACCGAGCCCATCGTGCCGAGGGTGAGCAGCGCCCCCTCGAAGCCCGGGTCGCTCACGCGAATGGTCACCACCGCGGAGAACATGAGACCTGCGTAGAGGGCCCCGAAGATGGTGATCGACGCGTCGGAGACGCTCGCGCGCGGCGTGAGCACGTACCAGGCGCCGCAGACAAGCATGAGCAGAAGCGTGATGGCCGTGAGGGCATCGCTTCTCACGAGCGCGGCCAGGGGGTAGAGCAGGGCCGCCGAGAGGCCGATGACCTCGTTGGGCATGCGGCCGGCGAGGCGCTCGAGCCGGTAGAACTCCGAGCAGCAGAGCCACGCCATGGCCGAGACGAGCAGCATCGTGGCGAAGCGCCCCAGAAAGAGGCACGCCAGGATGAGCGCGGCGTAGATGAGGCCCGACATCGCGCGCGTGAGGAACCGCTCCGTCCAGGAGCGAGCCTTCTGGCCGCGAAGCCCGCCCACGACGCGCTCGCCCTCGCGGGCCTCGCGCCTGCGCTCGAGGTTCTCGGAGGCGGTGTCGAGGCTCCTCGGCTGACGCTCAGAGCCAGACGTGGTGGGCGTGTCCTCGCCAGGCGTGCTCACTTGACGCTCACCCCGCCAAAGCGGCGGTCGCGCCCCTGGAAGGAGCGGATGGCACGCAGCAGCTCCCAGCGGTCGAAGTCGGGCCAGAGCACGTCGGTGACGTAGAACTCGCTGTAGGCGAGCTGCCATAGCAGGAAGTTGGAGAGCCTAAGCTCGCCCGAGGTGCGGATGAGGAGCTCGGGGTCGGGCAGGCCTGCGGTGTAAAGCTCACCCGCGACGCTGACCTCGTCGATGGCGTCGACGTCGAGCTCGCCGGCCGAGACGCGCTCGGCGAGCAGGCGGGCAGCGCGGGCGATCTCGGCGCGGGCGCCGTAGTTGACCGCAAGTGCGAGCGTCATGCCCGTGTGGTCGGCCGTCTCGGAGAGACCCTGCTCGAAGACCTCACGGGTCTGTTCGGGCAGGCGGGAGAGGTCGCCCAGGAAGCGCAGGCGCACGTTCTCCTGGTGGAAGAGCGGCAGTTCGCGCACGAGCGTGGTGGCGAACAGGTGCATGAGGAGGTCGACCTCGTGCTGCGGGCGCTTCCAGTTCTCCGTGGAGAACGCGTAGCAGGAGAGCGCTTCGATGCCGAGCCGCACGCAGGCCGTGATCGTCTCGCGCAGGCTCTTGATGCCGGCGACGTGGCCCTCGCCGCGCTCGAGCCCTTGGCGCGTGGCCCAACGGCCGTTACCGTCCATGATGACGGAGATGTGGCTCGGGAGCCGGTCGAGGTCGACGTCGGCAAGCGCAACGTCCTCGGGCGGGTTGGCAAAGTATGGGCCGAGCTTCTCCTCGTCGCGCTTCACGGGTGTCTCCATGTGGTCGTGGCTGCCTTACGTGTAAGTCTGCCGCGCGGGCCCGGCCGCATGTGCAAGCCGGTCCCGCGCAATAGGGACGAGCGGGAGACGCTAGATCTCCATGACCTCGGCCTCCTTGGCCTTGGTCACCTCGTCCACCTTCTTCACGAACTCGTCCGTAAGCTTCTGGACCTTGGCCTGCTCGCGACGCACGTCGTCCTCGGAGAGCTCCTCGTCGCGTTCGAGCTTGGTGTTGGCCTCGCGGCGGACGTTCCTGATGGCGACCTTGGCCTCCTCGCCGCAGGCGCGGCACTCCTTGGCCAGCTGCTTTCTGCGCTCGCCCGTGGGCTTGGGGAACGGCAGGCGGATGACGATGCCGTCGTTGGAGGGCGTGATGCCGAGGTCGGACTGCGAGATGGCCTTCTCGATGGCGTTCAGGATGCTCTTGTCGTACGGCTCGACGACGAGCATCGTGCCCTCGGCCACGCGCACGCCCGCAAGCTGCGAGATCTTCATCGAGGAGCCATAGGCCTCGACGTCGATCTGGTCGAGGATGTGCGGGTTGGGACGACCGGTGCGGATGTTGGCGAAGTTGGAGCGCAGGGCCTCCAGGCTCTTCTCCATGCGGCCACGGGCAAAGTCAAGGATCTCGCTCATCAGTGGGTCTCCTCCCCAACGACGGTGGTGCCAACCGGCAGCCCCTTGAGGGCGTCGGCGAAGACGTGCGGCTGGTCGATGTTGAACACGATCATGGACATGTTGTTGTCCGAGCACAGCGCCGTGGCCGTGGTGTCCATGACCCTAAGGTCGCGCATGAGGACCTCATGGTAGGTGATGGTGTCGAAGCGCTTGGCGTCGGGGTGCGTGACGGGGTCGGCGTCGTAGATGCCATCGACCTTGGTGGCCTTCATGAGGCAGTCGGCGTCGATCTCGCAGGCGCGCAGCGCGGCGGCCGTGTCGGTGGTGAAGTAGGGGTTGCCCGAGCCGGCGGCGAAGATGGCGATGTAGCCCTTCTCGAGGTGCTTGATGGCACGCCGGCGGATGTAGGGCTCGCAGACCTCGTCCATCTTGATGGCGCTCATGACGCGCGTGGTCATGCCGTGGCGCTCGAAGCTGTCCTGAAGCGCGAGCGCGTTCATGACCGTGGCAAGCATGCCCATGTAGTCGGCCTGGGCGCGGTCCATGCCGCCCGCGGCACCGGCGACCCCGCGGAAGATGTTGCCGCCGCCCACGACGACGCCGATCTCGATGCCGTCATCGTGGATGACCTTGATCTCCGCGGCCAGATGGTCGACGACCTTGGGGTCCACCCCATAGCCGCCGTCGCCCATGAGGGCCTCACCGGAGAGCTTGAGCAACACACGCCTGTACATGTAGTCCGACAAGGGACTCCCCTTCCATTGAACCTGCATTCCTCAAGATTCTAGCAGAGGGAACGCCTGTCCGCTCAAACCTCACGAGAGGCCCAGGCCAGGCGCGGCGATGGCGGTGCGGGAGGTCCCACCGCCGCGAAAGCCCAGCAAAAAGGGCGCCCGCCACGTGGACGGACGCCCTGAAGTAAGTGCTAGGGACGATAGGCCCTGAACTACTCGCCGAAGGTGAGGCGCTTGAAGGCGACGACCTCGATCTTGTCGCCGAGCTCCTTGGAGACCTTCTCGGCGTACTGACGGATGGTGATATCGCCGTCCTTAATGAAGGCCTGCTCGGAGAGGACGGACTCGGCGAAGAACTTGTTGAGTCGACCCTCGGCAATCTTGGTCTGGATGGCCTCGGGCTTGCCGGACTCGGCGGCCTGGGCCTTGTAGATGCTCATCTCGTGCTCGACGACGTCGGCCGGGACGTCCTCACGACGGGCCGAAATGGTGCCGGGGATGGCGGCAGCCTGCATGGCGCAGTCGTGGGCGAAGGTCTTGAAGGCCTCGGCCTCGGCGGTCTCGGGCTTGGAGAAGGAGAACTCCACGACCGTGCCCACCTTGCCGTTGGCGTGGACGTAGGTGCCGAAGGCACCGTTGTCGGCCGCGAGGCGCTCGAAGCGGCTGATCTTCATGTTCTCGCCCATGACGTGAATCATCTCGGTGAGTGCGGCCTCGACGGTCTCGCCCTCGGAGAACTCGGAGGCCTTGAGGGCCTCGACGTCGGCGGGGTTGGCCTTGGCGACCACGGCGGCGACGTTCTTGGCGAAGCCGGTGAACTTAGGGTTGGTGCCCACGAAGTCGGTCTCGCAGGTGACCTCGGCGAGCGCGGCGGTCTTGCCGTCCTCGGAGACGTAGGCGGCGATGGCGCCCTCGTTGGTCTCGCGGCCGGCCTTCTTGACGGCCTTGGCCATGCCCATCTTGCGAAGGACGTCGACGGCCTTCTCGATGTCGCCATCGGCCTCGACGAGGGCCTTCTTGCACTCCATCATCGGGGAGTCGGTCATCTCGCGAAGCTGCTTGACGAGCGCGGCGGTAATCTGAGCCATGTGTGCCTCTCTCTCGCTTGTAGGTACGACAAATCTACATCGGGGCGCCGCCCGAAGCGGACGACGCCCCCACTTTCTACGGTAACGCTTACCGAAGCCTTACGAGCTAGTTGGCAGCGGGAGCCTCGGCGGCAGGCGCGGCCTCAGCGTCGACGGCGGGGGTGGTGGCACCGGAGGCCATCTCCTCGGCCGTGATCTGCTCCTTGCCGGTGCCGGCGAGGATGGCGTCGGCGACGAGCTCGGTCATGAGGGCGACGGAGCGGATGGCGTCGTCGTTGGCGGGGATGCCGTAGTCGATGACGTCGGGGTCGGAGTTGGTGTCGAGCAGGGCGACGACCGGGATGTGCAGGCGGTTGGCCTCGCGCACGGCGAGCTCCTCGCGCTTGGAGTCAATGACGAAGAGCGCCTGCGGGAGCTGCTTCATGTCACGGACACCACCGAGGTTGCGCTGGAGCTTCTCGAGCTCCTTGGTGAGCACGGACTGCTCCTTCTTGCCGCGAAGGGCCATGGAGCCGTCCTCGACCATGCGCTCGAGCTCCTCCATACGGTCGATGCGGGAGCGCATCGTCACGAAGTTGGTGAGCACGCCGCCGAGCCAGCGCTGGTTGATGTAGGGCATGCCGGCGCGGGTGGCCTGCGTGGCGACGGGCTCCTGGGCCTGCTTCTTGGTGCCGACGAAAAGGATCTTGCCTCCCTTGGCCGCGGTGTCCTTAAGGAAGGTGTAGGCGCGGTCGGCGTCGAGGATGGTCTGCTTGAGGTCGAGGATGTAGATGCCGTTGCGCTCGCCGAAGATGTACGGCTTCATCTTGGGGTTCCAGCGGCGGGTCTGGTGGCCGTAGTGGCAACCGGCCTCGAGCAGGGTGTTGAGATTGATCTTCACTGCCATGGTGCTACCTTTCCATCGGTTTGGCCTCCGCGCCGGTCATCCCCTGGGGCCACCCGCTCTCGCGGGCACCGTGGCCGTTGGGTCGCAGCGCGTGTGTAGTGGAGCTGGGCGTTTGCACAGCGATTGGACAGGATACCATCACTGGCGGGGCTTCGCAAGTGCGGGTTTGATGCAGGGCGGGTGCGCCGCAGTGCGAGACGGGATGCGGCCGTCGCGAGGCGTGCGTGGGGTGTGGACACGGGCACCATATGGCGGAGCCTCACGAGGCGCGCGGGTGCGCCTGGAGGGCGGCGGCCTTGAGGCGCTCCGTGGTGAGGTGCGTGTAAATCTGCGTCGTCGAGAGGCTCGCGTGGCCGAGGAGCTCCTGCACGCTCCTGAGGTCGGCCCCGCCCTCGAGGAGCTCCGTGGCGAAGGTGTGGCGCATGGCGTGCGGCGTGAGCGCCGGGTCGAGCCCGGCCTCGGCAATGAGGCGCTCGAAGCGCCTACGTAGGGCCGCCGCGCTCATGCGACGTCCGCGGGCGGAGAGGAAGAGGGCCCGCTGGCGGTCTCGCCGCTCATCCTCGCTGGGTGCGGGGGCCTTGGCCATGTCCGCAAGCTCGCGCCTGGCGGGCCCCAGGTAGGCGCGCACGGCCTCGACCGCCTTGGGATAGACCGGAACGATCCGCTCCTTGGACCCCTTGCCGAAGAGCGTGACCTGGCGCTCGGCGAGGTCGACGTCATCCACGTCGAGGCCGGAGAGCTCGGAGATGCGCGCGCCGGTGGCACAGAGCAGCTCCACCATGGCGCGGTCGCGGATGCCGGCGGCGTCGCCCTCGCACGCGGCGACGAGCCGCGAGACGTCAGAGTCCGACATCGTCTTGGGCAGGCGCCTGCCCATCTTGGGGCTCTGGACGGCCGCGGCGGCGTCCTCGGCCGTGTCGCCGCGCGTAATCATCCAGCGGTAGAGCGTGCGGACGGCCGAGAGGTGCCGGTTTATCGTGGCGTCCGAGTAGCCCGCGACGGAGAGCTCGGCGAGCCAGGACCTGAGCTCGCGGTGCTCGACGTGCATGGGGTCCACGCCCTCGCGCACGCACCACGCGAGGAACGCCTCGAGGTCGGTGGCGTAGGCGCGCAGCGTGTTGGGCGAGAGGTTGCGCACGTCCCTGGACCAGGCGAGGTAGTCCTCCACGTGACGGGCGAACTCCCCCTGCGCCCGTCCCCGGGCCTCGGCGGCCTCGGTGACCGAGTCGCCGACGCACTCCCTAGCGCCCGCCAAAGAGGTCTCCCCTCTCGGTGACGTAGGCCGCAAGGTCCGCGAGGGCCCTGTCGGCGTAGACGGCGTAGCGCTCGCGCTTCTTGAGCCTGGGGCCGCCAAGTGGCGGCACGATGCCGAAGTTCACGTGCATGGGCTGGTAGGGCGAGGTCTCGGGGTTGGTGGCGTAGGCCACGAGCGAGCCCAGGGCACCCGTCTCGGGCAGGTGCGCGTGTTCAAGCCCCGAGACATCGGCGAAGGTGTTGAGCGCCGCTAGGAGGCCCGAAGCAATGGCCTCGGTGTAACCCTCGGTGCCGCAGATCTGCCCCGCGAGGCGCACCTGGGTGCCCGGCACGGCAAACGTGCCGTCGAGCACGCGCGGCGCGTCGACGAAGGAGTTCCTATGCATGACGCCGTAGCGGAAGAACTCCGCCCCCTCGAGGCCTGGGATCATGCGAAAGACGCGGCGCTGCTCGGGCCAGGTGAGGTTGGTCTGGAACCCAACGAGGTTGTAGGCCGTGTGGGCGGCGTTCTCCGGACGAAGCTGCACGACCGCCCACGGGCGGCGTCCGCTCCTGGGGTCGACGAGCCCAACCGGCTTCATTGCGCCGAAGCGCACGGCGTCCAGGCCCGTGCGGGCCACCTCCTCGATCGGCTGGCAGGCACAGAAGAGGTCGCGCTGCTCGAAGTCCTTGGCCACGACGCGCCTGGCACCCACGAGCTCAGTAATGAAGGCCTCGTACTCGGCCTTGTCCATGGGGCAGTTGAGGTAGTCGCCCTCGCCCGCCTCCTCGTAGCGAGACTGCGTGAACGCGACCGCGCGGTCGATAGTGTCCGCGTCGACAATGGGCGCCGCGGCGTCGAAGAAGGAGAGCGAGCCCGCACCCACGAGCTCGGATATCCTGGCCGCCAGCGCGTCCGAGCAGAGCGGGCCCGCCGCAATGACGACCTGGCCCTCGGGCACCTCGGTGACCTCGCTGCGCACGAGCTCGATGTTGGGCTCGGCCGCCACGCGCTCGCCCACGAGAACGCTGAAGCGCTCGCGGTCGACGGCGAGCGCCCCACCGGCGGGGACGGCCGCCTCGCGCGCGCACGCGAGCAGCTCCGAGTCCATAAGCTCGAGCTCGGTCTTGAGCAGGCCCGCCGCGGAGTCGCGACGCGTGGCCTTGAGGGAGTTGGAGCAGACGAGCTCGGCCAGGCCGTCGGTGTGGTGCGCCTCGGTCGTGGCGAGCGGGCGCTGCTCGCAGAGGCGCACCCGCACGCCCCTCCTCGCAAGCTGCAGGGCGCACTCGCTGCCCGCAAGACCCGCGCCGACGACCGTCACGAAGCTGTCCTTGCCCATCTCTCCTCCTTTGGCCATCCGGCCCTCGAAAAGCATGCGTAGCTACCCATTCTGCCCCAGCAGGGCCGCCTTGGTAGGCGCGAATCTGCCGTCTCGCAGGCGCTCCACGAGCCCGGCCGCCTCGTGCTCGGCCAGGGTGACGAGCGTGGTCGGCATGTCAAGGCCAAGGTGCGCCGCGATGTCGTCGGGGGGCAGCGGCGAGGCCACGAGGGCATCGAGGAGGGTTCCGCGCTGCTGGGGCGGCGCGGGCGAGACCAGCCTAAGCCTTCCGTAGTCGAGCGAGACGAGCGACTCCAGGGCCTCGGCGTCGGCCACGACGGAGGCGCCGGACTCGATGAGCCAGTTGGTGCCCCGGGACAGGGGCGAGAAGATCGAGCCGGGCACGGCATAGACGCGCCGCCCCAGATTGGCCGCCGTGGTTGCCGTGCCGAAGGTGCCCGAGGGCCTGCCCGCCTCGCAGACGAGCAGCGACTGCGAGAGTGCCGCGATCGCGTCGTTTCTCCGCACGAAGGTCCAGCGCGTGGGAGGCGCGCCCCAGCGCTCGATGGAGACGACGGCGCCGCCGCGCTCCACGGCGTCGCAGAAGATGTCATCGCTTGATGAGGGGTAGAGACGGTCAGCCCCGCAGCCGGGGATGATGACGGTTTTGCCACCCGCGTCGAGCGCTGCGCGGCTCGCCTCGTAGTCGCAGCCCACCGCGCCTCCCGAGACCACCGTGATGCCGCACTCTGCGGCGACGCGCCCCGCCATGCGCGCGCACGCCAGGCCGTAGGGCGTCGCCTTCCGTGAGCCCACGATGGAGATGCAGGGCCCCTCGAGGGCCTGGGTGCTGCCGATGCCGCGGATCGTGTCGACGCGCCCCTCGAGGTCGCGAAGCGGTGCCGGGAAGGAATCGTTGCCAAGCGAGAGCTCCCAGCGGGGCAGGCTCGAGAAGAGCCGAGCGTGTCGTGCGCTAGGCATCCGCGCTCCCCTCCCCGCCGCCGAGCCTGCTTCGGTACGAGCAGGCCTCGGCCACCTCGGCAGGCCCCACGAGCTCGGACTCCTTGAGATCTGCGATCGTCCTGGCCACGCGGGCGGTGCGCGCGATGGCCCTGCCGCCCAGCGATAGGCGCTCGGCCATGCGCTCGAGCATGAGGGCCGCGTCGGGCGTGAGAGTGCCGGAGGCCACGCCACGGGCCGCGCCCGCAGCCTCCGTCCGGGCCGACCGCCACGAGGCGAACTCCCTGCCTGCTAGCACCTGCTCGCGCATCTCGTTCGACGAGGTGCCGCCCGCGCCCTCGATGACGCGGCCCGCCTGCGGCCGCGTCACGTCGACGAAGACGTCGATGCGGTCGAGCAGGGCGCCACCGATGCGCCCCTGGTAGCGCGCAATCTCCTGCGGCGTGCAGCGGCAGGGGTGCCCCCGGTCTCCGGCATGGCCGCAGGGGCAGGGGTTGGCCGCCGTGACGAGCTGGAAGGCGCAGGGAAAGCGGTAGGTGCCCTCGACGCGCACGACGGAGACCTCGCCGTCCTCGATGGGCTGGCGCAGGGCCTGGAGCACGCTCGGCGCGAACTCTGGAAGCTCGTCCAGGAAGAGCACGCCCCGGTGCGCGAGCGAGGCCTCGCCCGGCGAGACCGGCCGGCCGCCGCCCACGAGGCCGGCGCGCGAGACCGAGTGGTGCGGGGCCCTGAACGGCCGGATGCCGGCCGCCACCTCCTCGACGGAGGCGCCCGAGACCGAGTGGACGAGCATGGCCTCGAGGCGCTCGTCCTCGTCGAGCCGGGGAAGTATCGTGGGCAGCCGCCGCGCGAGCATCGTCTTTCCGGCGCCGGGAGGGCCCATCATGAGCATCCCATGCGACCCCGTGGCCACGACCACAAGCGCGCGCTTGGCGGCCTCCTGGTCCACGACGTCCGCGTAGTCGAGCGAGGCGGCCACCACGGCTACATCCTCCGGGGCTGCCACCGCCTCGTCGAGCGCGTCCACGCCTTTGCGAAGGGCCGAGAGCGACGGCAACCCCACGCAGGCACACCCCTCCACCCGGGCGGAGGCGGCCTCGCGAGCGAGCTCGGGCGCCGAGACGAGCGAGAGCCCGAGGTCGCGGGCGAGCAGCGCGTAGGCCATGGCCCCGCGCACGCCGCAGCAGTCTCCCGAGAGCCCGAGCTCCCCCACGAAGAGACAGCCGTCGAGCCCGCGCGGGCTCGCCTGGCCCGTCGCCACGAGCATCCCCACCGCGATGGGCAGGTCAAGGCCCGTGCCGCTCTTGCGCACGTCGCTTGGCGCAAGGTTCACGGTGGCGTGCAGGCGCGGGTTCTCGAAGCCGCACGATCGTAGGGCGCAGCGTATCCTCGTGCGCGCCTCGAGCACCGCGGAGTCCGGCATGCCCACCACCGTCATGCCCGGGATGCCACCGCCCAGGTCAACCTCGACCGTGACCGGGATGGCCTCGGTGCCGCGAAGCACCGCGGCGTGGACCGCGAAGGCGCCCATCAGAGCGTCCCCAGCCAGAGGCCCTCGATGTAGTGGACGTGCGCGCAGCGCTCCGCCACCACGCTGATGCCCGCCACGTCGAAGCGGACGTTCTCCACCTCAGGGTTCTCCGCCAGGTAGATGAGGGCCATGTCACGGTAACGGGCAATCTTGCGCTCGTCGACGGCGAGCTCGGGCACCACGCGCCGGCCGTCGAGGGCAAGCCTCGTCTTGACCTCGACGAAGAGCCTCGCCCCGTCGTCGTCTGCGATGATGTCGACCTCGCCGCGGGCGCAGCGCCAGTTGCGCTCGATCACCTCGCAGCCGCGCCGCTCAAGCCAGCGCGCGCAGACGTGCTCCCCCACCTGGCCGAGCTCCTTGGGCGTGAGCTCGCTCGCCCTCCTCCACCTGTCAGACATGACGCTCCTTCCCACGACCATTCGTGGGAGACATTCTGACAGGCGGACCCGACACAGACCCGACAGCCCGCCGACACAAACCCAACACGCGAGGTAGAGGGGCTGTATAGTTTCGTAACTTGCATTCGGAAGCAGGAGGCGAGCGCCGAAAAACAACCGACCAAGGACGCCCACAGGCGTAAAAGCGCAGTTAGGGGACCATCACCTAGAACAGCCGCTCCGTCTCGAGGAAGTTCTGGCAGAAGCTCGCGCGGTGACAGGGCGTGAGGCCATGCGCGCGAATCGCTGCGATGTGCTCGGGAGAGGCATAGCCCTTGGACTCCGCGAGGTGATAGCCCGGGTAGCGCTCCCCCAGCTCCTCCATGAGCTCGTCTCGCGTGACCTTGGCCACGATACTCGCGGCGGCGATGCAGGCCACGCGGGCGTCGCCCTTCACGAGGGCCCGCTCGCGCGGGTGGATGTGGAGCGGGTTTCCGTCAATGAGCACGGCGTCGGGCTCCCCCCCCGTGTCGGCGATGGCGCCGAGCATGGCCTCGCGAAGCGCCCGCGCCATCCCCACCTCGTCGATGCGCTCGGGTGGGACGTGGCAGATGCCTTTCGCAAGCGCCACCTGCGAGATTGTGGCCGCCAGCTGGCGGCGCCGAGCGGGGGTGAGCTGCTTGGAGTCGTTGACTCCCCAGACCTTGGGCTCGTCGGGCAGTGCAATTGCGCACACGGTCACGGGACCGGCCACGGAGCCGCGCCCCACCTCGTCGAGGCCAAGCACGAGGCCGTCGCCGCCCAGCTCGCGCATGAGCGTGTACATGCCCTCGACCCGCTCGCGCTCGGCCGACTCGCGCGCCACGCGGCGCTGCGCCACGCCGCAGGCGCGCCTCACCTGGGCTCGCGGGTCGTCGGCGTAGCGCTCGAGCAGGACGGGCAGCTCCTCTGCGCCCGCCTCGGCGAGCGTCGCCGAGATCTCTGCCGCAGTTGCGGGATGCGGTCGTGCGCTGGGCATGGTTCCTCCAGATACGGGAGGAGCCGCCCCGACGGCTCGGAGCGGCTCCAGCATGAGCTTGACGCTTGGGTTCTAGTCGCGCTTCTCGCGGATGCGAGCGGCCTTGCCCACGCGGTCGCGCAGGTAGAAGAGCTTGGCACGACGGACGTCGCCATGACGCACGACCTCGAGCTTGCCGATCTTGGGCGAGTGGAGCGGGAAGGTGCGCTCGACGCCGACGCCGAAGGACACCTTGCGGACCGTGAAGGTCTCGCGGGAGGAGCCACCGCTCATGCGGATGACGTCACCCTCGAACACCTGGATGCGCTCGCGGTCGCCCTCCTTGATGCGGTAGTGGACCTTGACGTGGTCGCCCGGGATGACCGTGGGGATGTCCTCACGAATCTGCTGACGCTCGATTGCGCGGATGTAGTCCATGCTGCTTTCCTTGTCTCTCTGCCCAGAGGTACCACCGCCCTGCGGGGGTACGTGGGGTTTACACACAAGGAGTTAGTCTAGCCGAGCATCCCCGGTCATGCAAGCAGATTCTGTAGGGACGCCTGCGCGTTCGCGGCGACGGCATCGGTGGAAGCGGGAGCGCTGCCCCAACCTACCACGTCACCCTCAGCGCACGCGCCGCCAGGCCCTCGGCACGCGCAGCGACTCGAACACGCGGATGGCATAGCGGTCGGTCATGCCGCTGATGAAGTCGGCCACCTGCACCTCGGGCGCGTCGGAGTCGTGGAGGCGGTACTCCGGCGGCACCTCGTCGAGGTGGCCGATGAAGTACATGAAGAGCTCCTGCACGAGGTGGTTGGCCTTGGGCTCCTCCACCTTGGCGTCGCTCATCGAGTACACGTGCTCGAAGAGCCACGAGCGGAGCTCCATCATGGCCTCCCACACCTCGTCGCTCATGCGGATGTCGCCCACCCGGGCGCTCGTCTGCACGAGGTCGCGCACCATGGTGGAGATGCGCTCGGTCGACGTGGTGCCCAGCACGGCGCGCGGGGCGTCCGGCAGGTCCTCTTCGCAGAGCAGACCCGCGCGGATGGAGTCCTCGATGTCGTGGCTCACGTAGGCGATGCGGTCCGACACCGCCACGACGCGTCCCTCGAGCGTGGCCGCGCGCTGCGAGCCGGTGTGGCACACGATGCCGTCCACCACCTCGCGCGAGAGGTTGAGGCCCCGCCCGTCACGCTCGAGCAGGTCCACGACGCGCACGCTCTGCTCGTTGTGGCGAAAGAGGTGCCGGCCCTCGACGAAGTCCGGATCGATGCCGCGCCAGCGGGCCATGACATGCGAGAGTGCGCCCTCCCCCGTGTGGCCGAAGGGCGTGTGGCCGAGGTCGTGGCCAAGCGCGATGGCCTCGGTGAGGTCGCAGTTGAGGTGGAGCGCCGAGGCGATGCTGCGGGCGATCTGAGAGACCTCGAGGGTATGCGTGAGGCGGGTGCGGTAGTGGTCGCCCTCGGGGGCAAGGAAGACCTGCGTCTTGTGCGAGAGGCGCCGGAAGGCCTTGCAGTGGATGACGCGGTCGCGGTCGCGCTGGTAGCAGGTGCGAAGCGGGTCGGGGTCCTCGGGCTTGAGCCTGCCCACCGATGCGTCCGAGAACGCCGCGAGCGGCGAGAGCATCTCGTGCTCCCGCCGCTCGGCGTCTTGTCTCGTGATTATGTCGAGGCCCACGGCCACCGGCTACTCGCCCTCGACCTTGAAGATGATGTCGCTCGCGAGCTCCTCGATGGTCTTGTTGTCGGCGCTCAGGCGCTCGCATCCGAGGCGCTCCATTTCCCTGCGCGCGCCCTCCTGGGCGGCCTCGATCTCGGCGAGGACCTCGTGGCGCTGCTGCCCCTTGGCGTCACGCACGCGCGCGGTCGCGAGCACGTCGGTCGTGGCCTCGAGGCCAAAGACGCGGTTGGGGTCAACCTTCGCGAGCTCCTCGGGAACCGTACGGCCCGGATCGAGCGAGACGCTCGCGACCTTGTAGCCGAGGAAGGAGAGGTGCATGGCCAGAGGCGACTTGGCGGAGCCGGTGAGGCCTACGAGCACCACGTCCGCCTCGCCCAGGTCCTGCGGGTTCTTGCCGTTGTCGTGGTCGACGAAGTACTCCATGGCGGCAACGCGACGCAGGTAGCGCGAGTCGACGCGGTGATGAGCGCTCGCGATGTTCTTGGGGGTCTCGCCCGTGAGGCCGGCGAGGATCTGGACCACCGGACCCAGGATGTCGACCGAGGTGATGCCCCGCTCGTTGAGCACTGCCTTCACCAAGCGGCGAAGCACCGGATCGACGATGGAGTGGAAGACGGCCGTGGAGACGAAGTCCTCGTCGTGGGCGTCGAAGTAGTCGCGAACCTCGTCGGCGGACTTGATCTGCGAGAGGCGCACGACGCGGACCGCGCCGTCGGAGAACTGCGAGGCGGCAGAGATGACGACGCTCTGGGCGGCGTCGCCGAGCGCGTCGGAGATGACGAAGACGACGGCGGCGTCCTCGCGGGTAGCGCCCTCGCCGCCAAGCTGGTCGAACGTAACCTTCACCGGAAACCCCCTTCAAAGGCCCGGCCGACGGGCGGCGGGCAGGCAAGCGACCTTGATGCCCCCATATTACCCCTCGAAACTTGATTCTGGAAAGGGGCCAACCGGCACCGCTTCTCTATCAATCAACAAGTAAAAGGCCGTCGATGGTCATCGGCGGCCAGTTGTGTTGACGTCATTACCTATAAAATCCAATTAAAGAGGTGTTAATCAACACTATTTCCAAAACTGAGTGTAAATGTACCGATTAAATGTTCATTATAATCGTAAGCATTTATGATCTTAATTGATTGCTTGCCCTCACCAGTGATTTGAGCTTCCTCTGGGGAATCAGGCTCCTCAATTAAAAGGTCACTTTTATTTATATAGCCCATTTCATTTTCATTAGTTATGACCTCAATTAAATCTGGATAATCACTGATAGTTGAACAATTTAGTATTGAACCGAAAGTTTTTCCGTTGAGATTAGAGCCATGCGTTATTTTTATTGAGGACCTCGCAAGAGTTGGGGTTCTCGGAACATCAACGATAATGTAAGAAGAAGAAGAGGTATCCCAAATGCGCATCCAACCTCTTGCATAACAAGTAGCTGCCTGATACGCATCACTACAAGAGCTCGTGACCGCAGAGGTGGCTCTTGAGGAATAGGTTGTATTTATAGCGACAACAGATGTACCTTTATATAAATAAGATGTGGCACCAATATGCCCTGCCGGAAGACTCTTATCGGCAACCACGGACACATGAGCTGTTGCCATAGAAGATGAGCGTGAAATATTAGCACTTGCCTTATAATTAACTCCCCTAAAAGTTGTTTTGACTAAATTACCGCTTGCAGCAAAAGCAAAAACAGGGAGCGCAAAAGATAGTATTACGATAATGGAACTTAAAAGAACGCACCTTCTTTTCATTGTTTATTCCATTCCATTGTCAGCTTCCGAGAACACCAATAACATTCTCGTTCAAATCAATGACCTCTATATCACTGCTATCACCCCCATTATTCATATAATTGATAGCGATCTCGGGACTCGATACCTCAAGGTTAAGATAATCTTCTTTTGTAATGAAGCCAATTGAACCATCAGCTAACTCGACTTGAATTAAATCTGGGTAGTACTCAGAGAGTGCAGCCCTAGTAATGCCAGACGGGGGATGCAGGTCAGAGACCGAACCGTACGTATGACCATTACTATTCACTTTGAAGAAACGACCTTTAATAAACTTAAAATTAGAAGTGAAACAAAAGACTAAGACAACAGAAAGCAGGATAGCGATAAGCAAAGCTTTTTTGACCTTCATGGCTGCTCCAATCAAGAAGCCCCCCCCATTAGAAGGTACATGATTTATATCCAATTGATTTGAAAAATGGGGGATATTCCTCAGACGGTATCAAAGAAGCCATAGATGGCATGAGGGCCCGCGGTCGTTCGCCGCAGGTCCTCATGCCAAAAAATAATTACTTCTTGCGGGCAAGAGCGCCGATGTCGGCGACGTCACCGAAGACTGAGGCGAAGCGGTTGAGCAACCTCAGGCGGTTGTCGCGCACCTTGGGGTCGTCGTCCATGACGAGGACGTCGGTAAAGAAGCGGTCGATCGGCTCGCGAAGCGCTGCGAGCGCGGCGAGGGCCTCGGCGTAGGCGCCGGCGGCGAGCTTATCGGACACGCTCGCGGAGGCGGCGTCCACGGCGGAGAGCAGCGACTGCTCGGCCTCGCCGAGAAGCGCCCCGTCGACCTCGGTGCCGAGCTTGGCGTCGCCGAGGTGGGCGGCACGGGCGTAGGCGGTGGCCAGGTCGTCGAAGAGCTCGGGGTCGTTCGTGCGGGCGTCCTCGAGGGCATGGGCGCGTAGCATGAACTCGGCCGGGTCGATCACGCCGGCGGCCGAGACGGCCTCGATGGTGTCCGGCGAGACGCCCTCGTCGCGCGCGATGGCAGCGAGGCGACCCTCGAAGAAGCGGCGGACGCCCTCGGCCGTCTTGGCGCGGTCGAACTCGAGGCCCTGCGCGGCGTAGGCGTCGAGCGAGGCGTCGATAAGGGCGGCGAGGCTGCCCTGGCCGGCCTGGCGCAGCATCGCAATCACGCCGATGGCGCTCCTGCGCACGGCAAACGGGTCGGACGAACCGGTGGGTGGCTGCTCGATGGCAAACATGCCGCAGATGGTGTCGAGCTTGTCGGCCACGGCCACGGCGATGCCCACGGGGCCGGACGGAAGCTCGTCTCCGGCGAAGCGGGGACGGTACTGGTCGCGGATGGCCTCGGAGACCTCGGCGGGCTCGCCGGCGGCCGCGGCGTAGTAGCCGCCCATGACGCCCTGCTGGCTCGTGAACTCGACCACGGCCTGCGTCACAAGGTCGGCCTTGGCGAGCAGCGCCGCGCGCGCCGCCATGGCCTGGCGCGCCTCGTCGAGGCCGCACTCGCGCGCAACGACCGGCGCGAGGCGCTCCATGCGCTCGGCCTTCTGGCGCACCGTGCCGAGCTTCTCCTGGAAGGTGACCTTCTCGAGCTTGGGCAGGTAGGCCTCGAGCGGCTGCTTCAGGTCCTCCTCATAGAAGAACTTGGCGTCGTCGAGACGGGCGCGCACCACGCGCTCGTTGCCGTCGACCACGGTGTCGGAGACGGCCGGGTCGGCGTTGGAGACCACCACGAAGGCGCGCGTGAGCCTGCCGTCCTTGTCGTAGGTGGGGAAGTAGCGCTGGTTGGAGAGCATCGAGTCGCAGATGATCTCGTTGGGCACGGCGAGGAACTCCTCGTCGAAGTGGCCCACGAGTACCGTCGGCCACTCGCAAAGGTTCACGACCTCGTCGAAGACCTTCCTGGGCGTGTCGACGCGGACGCCCAGCTCGGCCTCGACCTTGGCGATGCCCTCGCGGATGACCTGCTCTCGGCGCTCGGCCGCAAGCACGTGTGCGGCCTCGAGCGTGGCCACGTAGGCGGCGGGCTCAGCGACGACGTGCTCGCCCGGACCCAGCACACGGTGGCCGCGCGTGATGTTGCCGCTCGTGACGTCGGCAAAGCTCACGGGCACAACGTCCGCTCCGAGCAGGCAGCAGATCCAGCGCACCGGGCGCACGAAGGTCTCGTGCATGGAGCCCCAGCGCTGGCTTCGGTAGTTGGGCCACTCGAGCGAGGAGATGACGCGCCCGGAAAGCGTCGAGAGGATGGGCTCGGCTGGCTTCGAGGCGACGTTGCGCTCGGCGAAGACGTACTCGCGGCCGTCGGTGTCCGAGCGGCGTACGAGTTCGGAGGCACTCACGCCACTCTTGCGGGCGAAGCCCTCGGCGGCCTTGGTGGGATTGCCGTCGGCATCGAAGGCGATCTTGGCGGCGGGGCCGCGCAGCACCTCGTGCACCTCGTCGGTAGCGGTGGCCACGGCGTCGACGAGCACGGCCAGGCGGCGCGGGCTCGACACGACGCGGACCTCGCCGTGGGACAGGCCGGCCTCCTTGAGGCCTGAGGTGACGAGCTTGCCGAGCTGCTTCACAGCGTTGTTGAGCGGTGCGGAGGGCATCTCCTCCGTGCCGATCTCGAGCAGGAAGTCACGGGTTTCGGCCATCTAGGCCACCTCCCCCTTCTGGGGCTGGGCACCCCGGGCACCCTCGCCCTCCTTGGCAGCGACGTTGGCGAGGTAGCACTCGCAGGCGGCCTTGGCCACGGTGCGGACGCGCAGGATGTAGTGGGCGCGCTCGGTGGCCGAGAGGGCGCCGCGCGAGTCGAGCAGGTTGAAGGCGTGGCTGCACTTGAGCACGCAGTCATAGCCCGGCAGCGGCAGGTTTGCCTCAAGGCAGGCGTGGCACTCGCGCTCGTAGTCGTCGAACCTCTGGCGCATCATCTCGACGTTGGCCACCTCGAAGTTGTAGGCGCTGAACTCGCGCTCGTTCTCGAGGAAGACGTCGCCGTAGGTCATGGGCGTGCCGTCGGGCAGGTGGCTCCACACGAGGTCGTAGACGCTTGTCACGCCCTGCGCGTACATGGCGATGCGCTCGAGGCCGTAGGTGATCTCGACGGGCACCGGGTCGCACTCGATGCCGCCCACCTGCTGAAAGTACGTGAACTGAGTGACCTCCATGCCATCGAGCCAGACCTCCCAGCCAAGGCCCCAGGCACCGAGCGTGGGGCTCTCCCAGTCGTCCTCGACGAAGCGCACGTCGTGCTTGGCCGGGTCGAGGCCGATGGCGGCAAGCGAGCCCAGGTAGAGGTCCTGCGAGTCAGCGGGGCTGGGCTTGATGAGCACCTGGAACTGGTAGTAGTGCTGCAGGCGGTTGGGGTTCTCGCCATAGCGGCCGTCGGCCGGGCGGCGGCAGGGCTGCGGGTAGCAGGTGCGCCAGGGAGCCTTGCCCAGCGAGCGCAGGAGGGTGGCCGTGTGGAACGTGCCGGCCCCCACCTCGGAGTCATACGGCTGCATGACGGTGCAACCATGCCCAGCCCAGTAGTGCTCGAGGGCCAAAATCATGTCCTGGAACGTGAGGGCGTCTTTGACCATGCCATCCTGCCTTCCTCGTGTCGCGCGGCAGTCCCGCGTGGGTTTACGGAGTGCGAATCAGAAGTGCAACGAAACGCCCGCCCGGGTGGGCGAGCGGAAGGTGACGTATGCCCGGGCGCTAGATGGCCCCAAGGTCCTCGAGCGGCCAGAAAACGAAGACGGCGCGCGAGGTGATGCTCGAGACGGGGATGGCCCCGAAGTAGCGCGAGTCGAGCGAGTTGGTACGGTTGTCGCCCATCACCCAGACCGATCCCGCGGGCACCGTATAGGGATATGAGACGTTCTCGGCAAGCACGGCGGAGTGTCGGTCGAGGGCCTCGCTCGGCTTGCCCTCGGTGTAGGGCTCGTCGAGCGCCACGCCGTCCACCACGACCTTGCCGCCCTGGAGACTCACGACCTGGCCCTCGGTGGCGATGACGCGCTTGATGAGAATGGTTCCAGGGCTCTCCGGGTCCTCGAAGGTCACGATGTCGCCCACCTTGGGCGAGGAGGTGCGGTACGTGATCTTCTCGCCCACGAGGCGGTCGCCCACCTTGAGCGTGTCCTCCATCGAGCCCGACGGGATGATGAAGGGCTCGGCCACGAAGGTGCGCAGCAGAAACGCCGCGGCAAGCGCCACGACGACGAGCACGACGATCTCGAGAAGGCCGCGAAAGCCGCCACCCCTAGCCATGCGCCTCTCCCCTCTCCGTTGCATCCGTCCAGGCCGCCAGCTCTCCGGAAGGGCCAGGCGCCTCGGCAGCGGCGCACGCCACGAGCCCCTCCGCCCAGGCGCGCTCCTCTATGGTGAGCGGGGCGCTCGCGAGCAGGTCGGGGCGCCAGCGGGCCGTGCGTTCGATGGCGTTCCTACGCCGCCAGGCATCGACCGCACCATGGTCCCCCGAGAGCAGGACCTCCGGAACCGGTCTCCCATCATAGTCCGCCGGGCGCGTGTACTGCGCGTACTCGAGAAGCCCCGTCGAGAAGGACTCGTCCTTGGGGCTCATCTCGTCCCCGAGCGCCCCGGGAAGCAGCCGTGCCACGGCGTCGGTGACGACCATGGCGGCGAGCTCGCCGCCCGTGAGTACGTAGTCGCCCAGCGAGAGGCACTCGTCAGCGAGCTCGTAGACGCGCTCGTCCATGCCCTCGTAACGTCCGCAGACGAACAGGAGCCGCTCCTCTCCCGAGAGGCGCTCGGCCACGCGCTGCGTGAAGGGAGCACCCACCGGCGTGAAGAAGACCACGCGCGCGGGGCGCGGGTCCAGCCCCTTGATGGCCCGAACGGCCTCGAAGATGGGCGCGGGCTTCATGAGCATGCCGGCGCCACCGCCAAAGGGTGCGTCATCCACCGTGCGGTGCCGGTCGTGTGTCCAGTCGCGCAGGTCGTGGGCGCGGAACTCGAAGACGCCGGCCGCCTGGGCGCGCCCCATGATGGAGGCGGAGAGGTAGGCGTCGAACACGCCGGGAAAGACTGAGAGGGCCTCGACGAGCATGGGCACGCTAGCTCTCCTCCTCAGGCGTCGCGGTTGGTTCGGGCATTGGGTCCAGTGCGGGTGCCGGGACCTCCCCCAAGCCTTCGTCTCCGGGCGCGAGGCCCACGGGGAGCCTCACCTCGATGGGAACCTCACCATAGGTGACCTCGCCCACGATCTGGAACACGGCGGGAACGAGGGTCTCGCCCCGCTCGCCGGTCACGACCCAAACGTCGTTGGCGGGCCCAAGCATGACGTCGGTGATGGTGCCGAGGGACCCGAGCCTCGCGTCGGTGACCGCGCGGCCCACGAGGCGCTCGGGGTCGTGGGCCGCGAGGTCGGCCGGGAGGTCGCACTCGGCCGCAAGCAGCGACTTTCCGGCGATGGCGCGAGCGGAACCGATGTCCTCGACACCCGAGAGCGCCACGAGCTGGCCCGCGCCCGAGGTCTCGACGGCCTCGACCGTGTGCCAGCGGCTTCCCTTGAGCTCGGGCGGCACCACGGCCACCTGCAGGCCCTCGGACAAAAGAGGGGGAAGGCCGCCGGCGGGAACCGCCACGACCTCCCCCTTCGACCCGTGCGCCTTGGCGACGCGGGCTATGACCCTGTATCCGGTTGCCACGGTCTAGCCAAGCACCTCGACGTCGACAGACGTGCCGACGCGTTGCCCGAGGGCGCGCGCGATGGTGCGAATGGCCTTGATCTGGCGACCGTGACGGCCGATTACCTTGCCGGCGTCGGCCTCGGCGCACTCGATCTCGATGAGCGTGCCGCCCTCGCGGTCGGTCACGTCAAGGGACACGGAGTCCTCGTCGTCGACGAGGCCGCAGACGATAAGCTCCACCAGGTCCGCGATGCGGTCGCTGGGCAGCTCCTCCTCCGTCGCGGAGTCCGTGGCCTGCTGATCGGCGGCCATGCGCTACTCGGCGCTCTCGGCCTCGGCGGCAGCAGCCTCGGCAGCGGCCTTGGCCTTGGCAGCGGCCTTCTTGGAGATCTTGACCTTCTTCTCGGGCGCGGGCTCGTCGCCAGCGCGGACGATGTCGATGAGGTGCGACACGGCGCTGGAGGGCTGGGCACCCTTGGCGATCCACTCGTCGATCTTCTCGAGGTCGAGGGTGATGGTCTTCGGCGTGGTCAGCGGGTTGTAGCGACCGACCTCCTCGATGTGGCGACCGTCACGCGGCATGCGGCCGTCGGCGACGACGACGCGGTAGTACGGACGCTTCTTGGCACCGTGACGGGCCAGGCGGATCTTGACTGCCAATGAAAACTCCTCCATTCGAGCGGCGCGAGCATGGGTTGGCGTGGCGCCGCAAAGCCAAACAAGCAGCTGTTCATATTACGACAAACGACCAGGCGTTGGAAGCAGAACTCCGCGCCACTTTGCGCGGGTCGCGGGGATCTGCCCCCTTTCTCCACAAGACCTCCAGAGAGAGAACGGGGTACGCCATGACGCGAAGGCACCGAACGCCACGGTAGGAGCACATAATAATTGTTGGTACAACTAATTGGGAGCACGGCTCTCACCGTTGCCGGAAGATGCAGATTGCATGAATGTAGCTGCGCTTTCAGGAACCTTCAGAGCCGATTCAGAGCGATTCGTATGATTCGTGGAAAGCCTAGGAAAGGGGTCACCATGAACATTCTGGTCGTTGAGGACGAGCGCAACCTCGCTGACGCCATCTGCCACATCCTCGAGGAGGACGGCTACAAGACCGAGGCCGCCTACGACGGCACCACCGGCCTCGCCTTCGCCGAGAGCGGCCTGTACGACGCCGTCATCCTCGACGTCATGCTGCCGGGCATGGACGGCTTCGAGATCGTACGCAAGCTTCGCAAGGACAGCCACGACCTGCCGGTCATGATGCTCACGGCAAAGACGTCCACCGCCGACAAGGTCACCGGCCTCGACTGCGGCGCCGACGACTACATGACCAAGCCCTTCGAGTCCGAGGAGCTCAAGGCTCGCGTGCGTGCCCTCACCCGCAGAAAGGGCGAGGTCATGCTCGACGAGGTGACCTTCGGCGACCTCAAGCTCGACCTCAACACCCACGACCTCTCCTGCGGCGAGCGCCACGTGCACCTCTCGCAGAAGGAGTTCGAGGTCATGCGCATGCTCATGAGCAGCCCCGGCCGCATCGTCTCCAAGCAGGACCTGCTCACGCGCGTGTGGGGCACCGACGGCGAGGTCAACGAGAACTCCGCCGAGGCCTACGCGAGCTTCCTGCGCAAGAAGATCAACCACGTCAAGTCCAAGGTCGAGATCACGACCCTGCGCATGCTGGGATACCGCCTGGAGCAGATGGACTAACCCATGCGCAGGCTCAGGCTGCCCCTCGCCCTCAAGCCCCTCGTCCTCAAACGAACGCCCCGCCCGCACGGCGGCGAGGGTGGCATGATCAAGCGGCTCCGTCGGCGCTTCGTGATCGTCGTGATGGCGCTCGTGGGCCTGCTCATGCTGAGCATGGTCGCCATCAGCATGGCCAACGCGCAGTCTTCGTTCGACCAGCTCGTGAGCCGCTCGCTCGACCGCGTGCTCAAGGAGTGGCCCGCCACCGGAAACGACGGCATGGACACGGGCATGGAGCACCTGCCGGTGCTCTGGGTCGACCTCTCGGACGACAACGTGGTGCTGCGCTCCAACGAGTCGCAGTTCTCGATCGATGTCGACGAGCTCGCGGCCGCCATGGCCGACGCGGTGACCTCCTCCAAGATGGAAGGCCGTCTCAGCTCATACCACCTCACCTGGAAGATGACCCAGACGAGCTCGGGTTGGAGGATTGCCATCGCCGACACCTCGAGCGTCGACGCGGCGCGCATGGCCCAGCTCATGAACGACATCAAACTCGCCGTGGTGGGCATGCTGGTTCTGCTCGCCATCACCTTCGCGCTCTCGCACTGGGCGCTCGCGCCGGTCGAGAAGGCCTGGAAGCAGCAGCACCAGTTCGTGGCCGACGCGTCGCACGAGCTCAAGACCCCGCTTGCCGTCATCCTGGCCAACACGCAGATCCTTCGCGGCGAGCAGTCCGACATCCCGGCCGAGAGCAGGCGCTGGATTGACAGCACGGCCGAGGAGGCCGAGCGCATGAAGGGTCTCGTGGAGGGGCTGCTCGAGCTCGCGCGCACCGAGGAGGGCGCGGGGTCTGCCCGGCGTGACGTGGACGTGGACCTCTCGGGCACCGTCGAGGGCGAGGCGCTGCAGTTCGACGCCGTGGCCTTCGAGAGCGGCTGCACCATCGAGTCTGACGTGGCCGAGGGCCTGCACGTCATGGGCGACCCCGACCAGCTCGAACGCCTCGTGAAGACGTTGCTCGACAACGCCTGCAAGTACGCGGCGGCGGGCACGCAGGTGAAGGTGCGTCTTGCCAGGCAGGGCTCCGTCGCCGAGTACAGCGTGACCAACCAGGGCACGCCCATCGATGCCAAGGACCTGCCCCACGTCTTCGACCGCTTCTACCGCTCCGACAAGGCACGCGCCCGCTCGACCGGCGGCTTTGGCCTGGGCCTCGCCATCGCCAAGGGCATCGCGGAGAGCCACGGCGGCAAGATCTCGGTCACGAGCAGCGAGGCCGACGGCACCCGCTTCTGCGTGAGGCTTCCGCTCAAGGCCGGGGCATGACCAGAGTGGGCGCACGACGCGACACACAGGCCGGCGGACGACCGCCAGACGAGACGGAAGCCCCGCTCGACGTGGCCTGGGAGGGCCGCGCGGTGGGGCTTCTCGACCTTGACGCGTTCTTTGCGAGCGTGGAGCAGCTCGACCATCCCGAGTGGCGCGGCAAGCCCGTCATCGTGGGCGGCGACGCGGACCGGCGCGGTGTCGTCTCGACGGCGTCGTACGAGGCCAGGCGCTATGGCGTGCACTCGGCCATGCCGGCCGCACAGGCGAGGCGCCTGTGCCCCGGGGCCATCTGGACCCACGGGCACTTCGACCGCTACCGCGAGGTGAGCGGCCAGGTGATGGCGATACTCCTCGACGAGACGCCGCTCGTGGAGCAGGTCTCAATCGACGAGGCGTTCTTCGACGTGACGCCGGGCCGCTACTCGCGCGAGAGCCCCATCGCGATCTGCCGGCGCGTGCAGGGGCGCGTGGCCGAGCTGGGCGTCACCTGCTCGATCGGCATCGGGGTGTGCAAGAGCGTGGCCAAGGTGGCCTCCGAGGCAGAGAAGCCGCGCGGCCTCACCGTGGTGCTGCCGGGAAGCGAGGGCGAGTTCCTGGCGCCTCTGCCGGTGCGGGCCATGAGCGGGATCGGTGAGGCCACCGAGGGCCGACTCGCCCGGATGGGCATCCGCACGCTGGGGCAGCTCGCAAGAGCCTCCGACGCGGAGCTCATGCGCGCGCTCGGCGTGGCGGGCCCCGCGCTCAAGGCGCGCGCAGCCGGGACCGAGCGCTCGCCCGTGGGCTTTCGGGCGCGCCCTCGCGAGGCCAAGTCGGTCTCCAACGAGCGCACCTTTGCCGAGGACCTCACGAGCGCGGCCGACGTCATGGCGGCGCTCGACGCCGTGGGGGCAATGGTCGGCCGCAGGCTGCGCAGGAAGGGCAGAGCAGGCCGCACCGTGACCGTGCGGCTCAAGACCGACGCGACGAGCTCGCGGACAGCCCAGGCGCGCCTCGACGACCCGACCGACGACGAGGCCACCTTCGGCCCCGTGGCGAGGCGCCTTCTGCGGCAACTCTGGCACGAGGGCATGCCCGTGCGCCTCCTGGGCGTGGGCATCTCGGATTTCGCGCCGGCACCGCCCCGACAGCTCGACCTCTTCGAGGCCCGGGCTGTGGAGCGCCGGCGCGAGACGATGCACAGGCTCCACGCGGCCACCGACGAGGTGCGCGACCGCTTTGGCGACGACGCGCTCGCCTTTGGACGCGACCTCAAGCTGCGCTCGAGCACCACCAACACGCAGCCGCAACACAAGGAGGACGTGTAGGGCGCGCGGCCTAGAGCCCCAGCTCGATGCGCGGGGCGTCACCCCAGAGCCGCTCGATGCGATAGAAGTCGCGCGCCTCGGGCGTGAAGAGGTGCACGATGACGGAGCCGTAGTCGATGAGGATCCAGCGGCCGTCGGAGCGGCCCTCGATGGAAAGTGGGCTCACGCCGAAGGACAGGCGCACGCGCGCCTCGACCTCGTCGACCACAGAGTCGGCAAGGCGCGAGTTGGCCACCGTGGCCGCGACGATGGCCTCGCACACGTCGGAGACGCCCGAGAGGTCGAGCACCACGACGTCGGTGGCCTTCTTGGCATCGGCCGCGCGCGCCGCGACGCGGGCGAACTCGACGGCGGCCGCATGGGCTTCCGCCGTGGGCGGCTCGAGGGTGGCCGCGGTCAGCGCGCCGCCCTGGGACTCTTGGCTGGACTCGCTCAGGCTCTGGCCTTCCGTCATGCATGCTCCTTCTCTGCGCCCGCCCTCCTGGCGAGCACGATGTCGTTGTAGATGTCGAGGGTTCCCGGATAGAGGTAGCGCCTGGTGGAGATGACGTAGCCCACCCCGTCGGCAAAGCTCGCCCAAAAGAGGTCGGCGAGCGACGTGGTGGCCACGAGCGCGCGCTGGCGCTCGAGCGCGGGGATGGTGCCGCGCAGGGGCTCGATGCCGTCGGCCACGAAGACCACCATGTCAAGCGGGCTCATGTGGGCGTTGCCGAGCGTGTGGCGGTCAATCGCCTGCCAGACGGCGTGGGGGAGCCCCGGGTAACGCTTGGGCAGCTCGCGCGCGGCGACCATGCCATGCAGGAGCGGCTCCACGAGCGCGTAGTCGACGCCAAGGTCGATGCCAAGCTCGCGGGAGCGGCGCACGAGCTCCTCGTGCGGCAGGGCCTTCGACCAGTCGTGCAGGATGCCGGCCACGCGCGCCAGGTAGGGGTCGACGCCATAGCGCGTGGCCAGCCGCTCGGCCGTGAGCCCCACCGAGAGCGAGTGGCGAAAGCGCCTCGGCTTGGCCGCGAGCTGGACGGCGAGGTCGGCCTCGTAGCGGGCGATGGCCGCGAGCTGGTCGGGCGAGAATGGCTCGTGGGACTCGGTCGGCATCCAGGCGGGGACGCCACCCTGCCAGAGCTCGGACACCGTGGGGATGGCGAGCGTCGCTCCCCCGTTCGTGGCACCCGCAAGGCCCTCCGTCTTAGCCATTCCTGCCATCCCTTCCCATGCCGCCCATGAGCCCCAGCGAGTCGGGTGCCAGGTAGGGCGTGGACGACGGACCGTAGAGGCCGCGCTTCTCGATGAGGCCGCAGACGGAGTCGGGCGTGAGGTAGCGAAGCGACTGGCCCCGCGCCACGCGCCCCCTGAGGTCGCTCGACGAGATGGCAAGCGCGGGTACCTCGAGGTAGTGAACCTGGAAGTCGATCCCGGAGTCAAGGATGCGCGTGCGGGCGGCCGTGAGGTCGTAGCCCGGGCGCGTGGCACCCACGAGGTGTGCGAGCCGCGCGATCCTGTCGGCGTCTCGCCAGGTGAGGATGTCGATGATGGCGTCGGCGCCCGTGATGAAGTAGAGCTCGACGTTGTCCGGGTAGTGCTGGCGCAGAAGCTCAAGCGTGTCGACCGTGTAGGTGATGCCCTCGCGGTCCACCTCGATGCGGCTCACGAGGAAGTGCGGGTTGTCGGCCGTGGCCAGAAGCGTCATGGCGTTTCTGTCCTCAGGCGAGGAGACGCGGCGGTCCTGCTTGAAGGCGGGGCTTCCCGCAGGCACGAAGACCACGACGTCGAGGTCGAGGTCTCCGGCGGCCTGCTCGGCCGTGACGAGGTGCCCGTTGTGGATGGGGTCGAAGGTGCCGCCCATGACGCCCAGCCTGTAGGTGCGCCCGGGGTCCTGGCCCAGCTGCGGCAGGTCGCACACGAGCCGGGCCCGCTGTTCGGCCGTGAGCACGAGCTGGTCATCGGGGGTTCTGGCCAACGTCACGCGCGCACCTGCCCGTTGCCCCTGAGCAGGCACTTCGTGGTCGTGAGGGCGCTTGCGCCCATGGGACCGCGCACGTGAAGCTTCTGCGTGGAGATGCCGATCTCGGCGCCGAGGCCAAACATGCCGCCGTCCGTGAAGCGCGTCGAGGCGTTGACGTAGACCGCCGCGGCGTCCACGCGGGCGAGGAAGGCGTCGGCGGCCGCAACGTCGCTCGTGACGATGCACTCGGAGTGGTGTGTCGTGAAGCGGTTGACGTGGTCGATGGCCTCGTCGGTGCCGGAGACCACGTGCACGGCGAGGTCGAGAGAGCCGTACTCGGTGGCCCAGTCGGCCTCCGTGGCGGCGACGACCTGCTCGCCCTCGCTGAGGCCGGCCGCGAGCGAGGCCGTGAGCACCTGCTCGTCGGCGTGGAGTGTCACGCCCCAGTCGACGCAGGCGCGGGCCAGCTCGGGCAGGAACTCGTCGGCCATGGCAGCGTCGACGAGCACCGTCTCGATGGCGTTGCAGACGCCCGGGCGCTGCGTCTTGGCGTTCTTGATGATGTCGAGCGCCATGGCGAGGTCGGCCGTGGCCTCCACGTAGACGTGGCAGTTGCCCTCCCCCGTCTGGATGACCGGCACGCTGGCCTGCTCGACGCAGGCGCGGATGAGCGAGTGGCCACCGCGCGGGATGAGCACGTCGACGAGGCCGTTGGCATGCATGAGCTCGACGGTCTCCGAGCGGTCGGGGTCCTCGATGAGGGTGGCGCAGTCGGCAGGCAGGCCCGAGGCGGCGATGCCGGCACGGCAGGCCTCGGCGATGGCCACGCAGGAGTCGTGCGCGGCGGTGCCGCCCCTCAGCACGCAGGCATTGCCGGAGCGCAGCGTGAGGCAGATGGCGTCGGCCGTGACGTTGGGGCGCGCCTCGTAGACCATGGCCACGACACCCAGCGGCACGCGGATGCGCGTGAGCCGGATGCCCGAGGCCAGCGTGCGGCCGCCCACGACCTCGCCGATGGGGTCTGCCTGCGAGGCGACCTCGCGCATGGCCGAGACGATGCCGTCGATGCGGGCGTCGTCGAGCATGAGACGGTCGAGCAGGGGCGCCGGCATGCCGTTCTCGCGACCACGCTCCATGTCGGCTGCGTTGGCCGTGAGTATCTCGGTCCTGCGCGCGTCCACCTCCGCCGCCGCAGACTCGATGGCCACCGTGCGCTCCTGCGCCGACGCCTGAGCCAACACGACCGCCGCGGCCTTGGCCACCCGCGCCTTCTCCAAAGCCTCCGACATACTCAATCCCCCAGGTTGCCGCCATTCATTGGCTCAAGTGTACCCCACACCACCAAACCCAATGCAAGGCCACCCAACGAGGCACCCAAACGAGCGGCAGCAAAGGACCATGAGGAAGACCAAGGAAACCCAGAAAGCAAGCAAAGGGAGACCAGAAAGAAAGAAAAAAGAGCAGCAAAGAAGAGGCAGGCAAAAAAAGGAAAGCCAATCAAGAAGAACAAGAAGGTAAAGGGTCCCAGCACTCCCGGCCACACGGGAACGAGCCGCGACGCCGCCGCAGAGCGCCCCGGCGCCCCACGTCGTTGCCCGCGAGTTCTTTGCCGCGCCCTTTGCGGCAAAGCTGTCTGAGCGGGAAATGACGCGGGGCGCCAGGGAGCGACCCATCAGAACACGAGCAGCTCGTCCCTGTGTATGGCCGGGCAGTCCGCCCTATCAGGGAAGAAGCGCGCAATCACGTCCAGCCTCAGCCCATGCACCTTCCACAGGTCCTCCGAAGAGTACCGCGTGACGCCCCGCGCGATGAGCCGCCCGTCGGGGTCGAGCACGCTCACGACGTCACCCTTGTCGAAGTCGCCCTCGACGCTCGTGATGCCCACGGGTAGAAGCGACGCGCCGCCCTGCTCGAGCGCCTTGGTCGCACCCCGGTCGACCGTGACAGAGCCGCGAGACACCCCCGCGAGGCCGATCCAGAGCTTGCGCGCCTGCTCGTGGCCGGAGCCCGCCGGGCCCTCGAAGCGCGTGGAGCGGCCCGTGCCGTCGACCGCGTTGACGAGCGCACCGCCGCCCCTCCCCCGGCAGATGACCATGGGGATGCCGGCCGCGATCATGGCCCGGCCGGCGCGCACCTTCGTGGCCATGCCGCCCGTGCCAAAGGTGCTGCCAACGCCGCCGGCCATGGCAACGACCTCGGCGTCGACACGCTCGACGCGCTCGAGCAGGCGCGCGTCGGGATGCGTGTCGGGGTTTGCCGTGTAGAGGCCGTCGATGTCCGACAGGATCACGTAGAGGTCGGCGTCGATGAGCGAGGCCACGATGGCACCGAGCATATCGTTGTCGCCAAAGGAGAACTCGCGCACGCTCACCGTGTCGTTCTCGTTCACGATGGGCACCACGCCAAGCTCGAGCAGGCACTCGAAGGTGTTGCGTGCGTTGAGGTAGCCCGTGCGGTCCACCACGTCGCCGCGCGTGAGCAGCACCTGGCCACAGGCCACGCCGTCGTCGGCGAGGACCTCGGCGTAGCGCTCGATGAGCGAGGTCTGCCCGGCCGCGGCGCAGGCCTGGAGCGTGGGGATGTCGCTCGGACGCTCGGAGAAGCCGAGAATCGAGCGACCCACGGCGGCCGCGCCGCTCGAGACGAGCACCACGCGGTCGCCACGGCGCCTGAGCTCGCAGATCTGCGCGCAGAGCGAGCGCACGAAGGCCAGGTCGAGCTCGTTGTTCTCGCCCATGAGGGTGGACGACCCCACCTTCGCGACGATGAGCCTACTCATCGGCCTCGCCGGCCTCCGCGGCACCGTTGCCCTCGGCGTCGTCGCCAGGGTCCGCGGCCTCACCCTCCGAAGCCGCGTCCTCGACAGGCGCCTCGCCGTCGGACGCCGCCTCGGAAATCTCGCCCACAGTAAGCACCGGTTCGTCGTCCTCGCCGTCTGTGAGGTCACCGTAGGTGTCGGCCTCGGGGCCCGCATAGTCGAGCGCGTAGCCCAGGATGCGCACCTCGTCGCCCGTGCGCACGCCGGCCTTGGCCAGCGCGCCGTCCAGGCCCATGCGGTCGAAGCGGTGCTGGAGGTAGGCCACGGCCTCCTCGTTGTCCCAGTCGGTCTGGAAGACCATGCGCTCCACGGCCGTGCCGCTCACGCGCCACACGCCGCCGCCGAGGTTGTCGATGCGGATGCGACGGTCGCGACGGTCGCGGCGGCTCTCCCAGAGCTCGTCGCGCACCGGGCCCTGCTCAACCGGGCGGTCGGCGCGAAGCTTGGCCACAAGGTCGGCACAGGAGGCCTCGAGCGCGTCGATACCCGCGCCCGTCACGGCGGAGACCGCGAAGAAGGGCCGGGCGTCCGCGGCCACGCGCTGGCGAAGCTCCTCGAGCGCGGCGCTCGTGCCCGGCATGTCGCACTTGTTGGCCACAACCACCTGCGGGCGCTCGGCCAGCTCGGGCGCGTAGGCCGCAAGCTCGTGGTTGATGGTCTCGTAGTCGGCCACGGCGTCCCTGTCCTCGTAGCCGCCCGTGAGGTCGACGACGTGCATGATGAGGGCCGTGCGCTCGATGTGACGCAGGAACTCGTGGCCCAGGCCCTTGCCCTCGCTCGCACCCTCGATAAGGCCGGGCACGTCGGCCACGACGAACGATCCCGCCTCGCCCGCCTTGACAACGCCGAGGTTGGGGATGAGCGTGGTGAAGGGATAGTCGGCGATCTTGGGACGCGCGGCGCTCATGCGCGCGATGAGCGAGCTCTTGCCCACGCTCGGCATGCCCACGAGGGCGGCGTCGGCCATGAGCTTCATCTCGAGCTCGATCCAGTGGTCGCGGGCCGGCTCGCCCTTCTCGGCGAAGGCCGGGGCGCGGCGCACCGACGTGACGAAGTGAATGTTGCCGCGGCCGCCCACGCCGCCCGGTCCCACCACGACGCGCTCGCCAGGACGAGTGAGGTCGGCGATCTGCCAGAGCGGCTCGAGCGTCTCGTGGTCGAGCTCGGTCACCACCGTGCCCGAGGGCACCTTGAGGACGAGATCCTCCCCGTCCTTGCCATGCTTGCGCGCGCCCTGGCCGTGCGTGCCACGAGTGGCGCGGAAGTGGTGCTTGAAGCGGTAGTCGATGAGCGACGAGAGCTGCGGGTCGCACTCGAGGATGACGTTGCCGCCACGGCCGCCGTCGCCGCCGTCGGGCCCGCCCTTGGGGACGAAGGCCTCGCGGCGAAACGACATGCAGCCGGCTCCGCCGTCACCGCCGCACACGTTGATCCTCGAGACATCGGTGAACTGAGACATCTGCGCTCCTTGCTGGGGATACATACCTGGAAAAAAGACCCCCGGCCATCATAGAGCAGGCCGGGGGTCTTGAAAGTCCCATGCGGGGTCTGGAAGCCTTAGGCCTCCTGAGCCTTGCGGACGTGCACGCGGTGCTTGGTGCCCTTCACGAACTCGACGGTACCGTCGGCAAGGGCGAACAGGGTGTCGTCCTTGCCACGGCCCACGTTCTCGCCCGGCGTGATGTGCGTACCACGCTGGCGGACGATGATCTGACCGGTCTTGACGGCCTGGCCACCGAAGATCTTGGTGCCGAGGCGCTGAGCGGCGGAGTCGCGGCCGTTGCGCGAGCTCGCCTGACCCTTCTTGTGTGCCATGCTGCTACCTGCCTATCTATCTAGCTGAGAGCCTGTGTTACTCGGCGTCCGTGCTGGCGGTCTTGGCCGCGGCGGACGTGATGCGGGGCATGCCAGTGACCTCGAGCTTGGTGAGGTTCTGACGGTGACCCTTCTTGCGGGAGTAGCGCTTGCGCTTCTGGAACTTGAAGACAAGCTGCTTGTCGCCCTTGTGCTGATCGACAACCTTGCAGGTGACCTTCTTCTTGGCGAGGGTCGCGGCGTCGACAAGAACCTGCTTGCCGTCGTTGAGCAGAAGGACGTCGAGCTTGACCTCGTCGCCAGGCTGCGCGTCGAGCTTCTCGACGTCGATGACGTCGCCCTTGGCAACCTTGTACTGCTTGCCGCCAGTCGAGATGATTGCGTACATGTGAGAGCCCTTCATTGCTGTGGTGAGTGCAACAGCTGGAAATCTTACGCCTGCACACGTGCTCCGTCAATGGGAAATATGGCCCTCATTGACGTGTTTTCCGTGATGAAACGCCGCGGCCACCCACGCGGGCGGCTGGAGCCTCCCCCGCTCCACGAAGTCCTGGACCTCGTGGCGGCAGACGAGCGCCCAGCCGATGGCCGCCGTGCCGCCGTAGGCCACGGCGCCCCTCACGAGCCAGCTGAGGCCCGGAAGCACCCGTGAGACCCTGCGCGCCACCGCGCGCGACGCGAGCCCCGCGAAGATGACGGCCGCGACGTCGGCGAGACGGTCCGCCGAGGGGCCATGGCCGTAGGCGCCGGCGAGGTCGAGCGCCATGAGCGTCTGGCCGGCGGCGAGCACGGGCATGTCCGCCCCGCCCGTGAGCGGCAGGAGCCCGACCGCCGCCCCCTGGGCGCTCCGCTCGCGAATGCAACGCTCGGCCACCGCGCGGCGGCAGAGGGGAAAGTTGGCCGCGAGGGCCACGTCGGCGCGACAGCTGTCGGCCATCCAGGAGGCCAGCTTGGGCAGGAGCACCTCCGGCGAGGCCGCCGAGACGAGCGCCACCCCCGGCGTGCCCGCGAGCTCGGGCGCCTCGACGCTCGTCTCGACCACCACGGCGCAGGGCACGCCCACGCGCGAGAAGGCCCGGGCCACGCCCGCGGCCGCCCCCGAGGTGCCCGCCACCACGATGGCGAGGTCGCAGTCGGGGCTCACGCGCAGGACCGCGCCCTTGCGCACACGTCCCACGTGGACGAGCCCCGAGGCGGTCTCGGGCATGAGGGCGTCTCGCAGCGCGAAGGCGAGGTCGTCCGGGGCGCCCTCCTCGAGCTCGATGGCCACGCGCACGCACGAGCGGCGCCGGGCCTCGCTCGCGCGGGCCCCCTCCGCCGCGTCACGCACCTGCGAGAACGGTATGTCTGAGAAACGCGCCACGCGCCTCGCCCCCTAGGCGGACTTCGTCCTGTGGAGATAGACCGACTGTACGATGCCCACGGCCGTCACCTGCACCACCATCGACGTGGCGCCGTAGCTCACGAACGGCAGCGGGATGCCCGTGATGGGCATGATGCCGATGCACATGCCCACGTTCTGCAGGAGCTGGTAGCTCCACATGGCCACGACGCCCGCGAGCACGAGCTTGGCGTAGGGCGCATCGAGCTTCTGCGCCAGGCGCAGCGTCGAGAAGACGAGCCACCCGTAGAGCCCGAGCAGACCCACCGCCCCCACGAAGCCAAACTCCTCCGCGAGGCGAGCGAAGATGAAGTCGGTGTGGTTCTCGGGCAGAAAACCGCCCTGCGACTGCGTGGCCGCCGTGAGGCCCTTGCCGAGCAGCCCACCCGAGCCCACCGCGATCTTAGCCTGCTGCAGGTTGTACCCGTACTCGGTGTTCTCGAGACTGGGGTCGGCAAAGACCATGAGACGGTTCAGCTGGTAGGTCTTGAGCGGGAATCCCCAGTTCATTGAGCAGAACACGATGAGAGCGCACCCGAGGGCGAAGACGATGAGCGTCACGATCACCCACTCGCGCTTGGCGCCCGCGCAGATGATGATGGCCGCGCCCGTCACGAGGATGATGAGGCCGGTGCCGAGGTCGGGCTGGGCCATGATGGCCGCGAACGGCACGAGCAGCGTGCCGCAGAGCTTCACGTAGTCGCGCAGGTCCTTGATGCGGCCGTTGAACTGGGCGCAGAGCGCGGCCATGAGGAAGATGGTCACGAGCTTGCCCACCTCGGAGGGCTGGAACTGCAGGCCCCCGAGCCTCACCCAGCCCGTCATGCCCTTAGCCGTGTAGGCAAGGCCCGGCACGCGCGGCAGCAGCATGAGCGCCACGTCGGCCACAAGCAGCCACGTCGACATGTTCTGGAGCTGGCGGTAGTCGTAGCGCCACACGATGGCCGCGCCCACGAGTCCGAGCGCCACGCCGGCCGACTGCTTGACGATGTTGGCGTCGGAGTTGGTGAGGCTCGCGCTCCACACCACCACGAGCCCGTAGGCAATGAGCAGGATGGCCGGGATGAGCGCGGGCCAGTAGAGCTCGTGCAGGATGCCGCCGCGACCCGGCATGCGGGCGTGCGCCGCACCCGGTTGCTTGCCAGCGTCCCCGCCGAACAGCGACGAGACGACGCTTCCGAAGCCGACGCCGCCGGCCGAGTTCTCTGCCATGGTTCCTCCCTACCTCGTTCCGTCGCTCACGCTCGTGGTGGACGTGTCCGGCTCGTTGAAGATGGCCCCCAGGATGTCTCGGACCACGTACATGGCGGAGGTGGAGCCGTAGCCGCCCTTGTCGATGACCGCGCTGATGGCGTACTTGGGGTCGTCGGCCGGGGCGAAGGCGCAGAACCACGCGGTGGGCGTGGTGTTGCCGTGCTCGCCGGTGCCGGTCTTGCCGGCCACTCGCGTGGTCATGTTCGTGAAGTGGGCCGTCATCGAGGCGCTCTCCTCGTAGATGACGCCCTCGAGGCCCGAGTGCACGAGGTCCATGTAGGAGGGGTCCTCGGTAGGCGTCACGTGGGTCCTCGGCTGGTACTCGAGCATCGAGCCGTTGTCGCCGCGACCGAGTACGCCCTTGAGCACGTGCGGCGTCCAGACGGTGCCGCGGTTGGCGATGCCCATGTAGACCGAGCACATCTGGAGCGGCGTCACGAGGATGTCGCCCTGCCCGATGGCGATGTTGGTGTAGTCACCGCCCTGCCATTGGCGGTCGGCGTCGGAGTAGTTGGAGAAGTAGTTCCACTTCCACTCGGCGTCGGGCACACGGCCGGCGGCCTCACCCGGGAGGTCCACGCCCGTGGTGGAGCCCAGGCCCCAGTTGCGGAAGGTCTCCTGCATGCCGTCCTGGGTGCTGGAGTTGTAGAAGCCCTTCGCGATCTCGTAGAAGACCACGTCGCACGAGTAGGTGATGCCGTTCCTGAGGTCGATGCCGCCGTGGCCGTCGTGCTTCCAGCACCACTTGCCGTAAGCCTGGCCAAAGCCCGTCCACCAGCCGCTGCACACGAAGCCCGAGTCGACGTTGGCGATGCCGTGGTCGAGAGCGGCGAAGGTCGTGAGGGGCTTGATGGTGGAGGCGGCCACGAACTGGCCGGAGACAACGCGGTTCATGAGGGGGTTGCCCGCGTCGTCGCTCGAGAGGGCATCCCAGTCGTCCTGCGAGATGCCGCCCACGAAGAGCTCGGGGCGGAAGGACGGCGCGCTCGCCATGGCGAGGACCTCGCCGTTCGTGACGTCGATGACCACGGCCGCGCCCGAGTTGCACGTGGGGTTGGCACGCTTGGCGCGGGTGATGCCGTCTGCCAGAGCCTGCTCGGCGGCCTTCTGGAGGGTGAGGTCGATCGTGAGCTCCACGTCAGAGCCCGCCTCGGGCGGCACGGAGGTGGAGTAGTCGGTGACGTTGCCGTTGGCGTCCACGTAGACGGTCTGCTCGCCGCGGACGCCCTGGAGGACCTCCTCGTACTGGTACTCCACGCCGGCCTGGCCCGTGGTGTCGCCGCTCTCGTAGGTAAGGCCCGACCCCGACTGCTGCGATGCCCGGATCTGGTCCTGCGTGACGGTTCCGGTGTAGCCGAGCAGGTGGCAGGCCACCTCGCCCTGCGGGTAGGCGCGCTGGGTGCGCTGCTCGATGAGGACGTTGGGGAAGGTGTCGGCGTGCTCCTGAATGAAGGCCACGGTAGCGCGCGTGACGTCGACCGAGACCGTGCGGGCGCTCTGGGCGCCCTGCGAGGAGTCGGTCACCTTGCGCTTGGCGGCCACCTTGGGCATGCCGAGCAGGTTGGCGAGCAGCTGCAGCTCCACGTCGTCGGAGGCCACGTCGTTGTGGGCCGTCACGGTGAGGCTCGGGCGGTTGCCCACGAGCTCCACGCCGTTGCGGTCGAAGATGCGGCCGCGCGGGGCCACCGAGGTCACCGTGCGGGTGCGGTTGAAGTCGGCCTGCTGGGAGTACTCGTTGCCCGAGACGAGCTGCATCGACAACAGGCGCGCGAGCAGGATGCCGATGATCGAGCCCGAGAAGACGCCGAGGCCGCGCAGGCGTCCCTTGAACGTGTTCTCGGCACTCGTGTCGTTGCCGCCGGCCGCGCGCGGGGCCTGCCCGCCGATGTCGAGGCGAAAGCGCGCGCCTCCGCGGCTGAGCACGAGCACGGCCGCGACCGCGAGCGCCGCGACGAGCACGACGACTCCGATGAGTATGAGCGTGGAGGAACCCATGGGCTAGAGGCCCCTCCTGAGCGTGTAGCCACCCCGGCCGTGGGCTCCCCCGCCAAGGCCGCCCGAGTTCGCCGAGGTGCGCGAGAGCACGGCCGCCACGATGGAGAGGGCCACGCAGTCGAGCACTGCCCCCGGGATCGCGCGCAGCAACACCGCGTCCACAAACGAGGGCGAGATGCCGAGCACGAGCAGCATGAGCGCGTAGACGACGCCCACGACGGCCGCGAGCGGCGCGAACATCACGAGCGAGCCGCCGAAGTCGTCGGCCACGCGGCTCCTGCCGGACGCGGCGAAGACATAGCCCACGAGGGTGAGCAGAAGCGCCATGAGCCCGATGGGGCCCGAGCCCGCGAGGTCGTAGAAGAGGCCGGCGGCAAAGCCGATGGCCGGGGCCTTCCGTGCGTCTCCGCCCAGGCAGGCGCAGGCCACGAAGACGAGTGCGAGGTTAGCGCGCCCGCCGAGGATGCCGACGTTGGGGATGACGGAGAGTTGCAGCAGCCCCAGCACGACCGCGAGCACCACGGAGGTGCGACGGCCCTTGGCCGCGTCGTTGACGATCATGGCACTCCCCTCCTAGTTCCCGGAGTCTGCGGACGAGTCGGTCTGGGCGGCGTCCGTCGCGTCGGCATCGGTTGCCGACGCGTCGGTGGCGGCGCCCGTCTGGGCGCTCGTGCCGCTCGTGCGGTCCTGTGCGTTGGCGGCCTGGGCCTCGTCGGCCGTGGCCTGCTGGTCTGCCGAGACGGACGTGATGACGAGGACGTTCTCGAGAGCGCTCGCGCTCGAGAGGGGCTCGACCGTCACGTCGTAGTAGAGCGAGCCGTTGCTTCTCGTGACGTTGGACACGGTGCCGATAGGCAGGCCCTTGGGATAGGCCCCGCCAAGGCCGCTCGTGATGACCATGTCCCCCACCGAGACCTGCTGGTCGGTGCGGACGAGCGTGAGGCGGACCGACCCGTCGGCCGAACCCACGAGCTGGCCCTGGGCGCGGCTCGACTGCACCATGGCCGAGACGCCCGAGCTCTCGTCGGTGATGAGGCGCACGGTGGCGCTCGTGGGCCCCACCTCGCTCACCTGGCCGATGACGCCCCCCGAGCTCGTGACCGGCATGCCCACGGCGATGCCGGAGGTCGTGCCCTTGTCGATGGTGATCGTGGAGGTCCACGAGTCGGTCGACTGCGAGATGACGGTGGCCGCCGTGGAGTCGAGGTTATAGGTGCTCCTGAGCTGGAGGAGCCCCGTGAGGGTGTCCGCGTCGTTCTGGGCCTCGGTGAGCTGGGCCACCTGGGCCTTCAGGCTCTCGTTCTCGGCCTTGAGGTCAGAGAGGGTGCCCTGGTCGGCCGTGAGGTTGCCCACGACGTTGCCGATGCCCTTCACCGGCGACGCAGCGAACGAGCCGGCCACGCGCGCGGGCGTGGCAACGGCCTGGAAGAGGCCGCGGACCGCGTGCAGGGGCCCCGACTCGCCCTCGCGCACGCCCACCACGCACAGGACGAGCGACACGACGACGAGCACAATGAGGGAGCGCGGGACCCCCGAGGAGGACCCGCGCCCCAATGAAGAGCTGGGTGCGGAGAAGCGCTGTGCCATCTCTGCCCCTACTTGCCCGAGCTCTGGACGAAGCCGCCGGACAGGGCGTTGGCCTCGAGGACCTTGGCGCAGCCGATGACCACGTTCTCGAGCGCGGTGGGGCTCACGTTGACGGGCACGCCCGTCTCCTCGCGCAGGCGCTGGTCGAGGCCGCGCAAGAGGCCGCCGCCGCCCGTGAGCATGATGCCGTAGTACATGAGGTCGCTCGCAAGGTCGGGCGGGGTGACGTCAAGGGCGTCCTTCACGGCCTTGGTGACCTGGTCGAGCGGGCCGTCGAGGGCACGGCGGATCTCCTCGCTCTCGATGCGGACGGTCTTGGGCAGGCCATTGATGACGTCGCGGCCGTTGACCTCGACGTCGAGCTCCTCCTTGAGGGGCGCTGCGGAGCCCACCTTGATCTTGATGTCCTCGGCCGTGCGCTCGCCGATGGACAGGTTGTAGGCGTCGCGCACGTGCTCGAGGATGACCTGGTCGAACTCGTCGCCCGCCGTGCGGATGGACTGCGAGACCACGATGCCGCCCATGGCGATGACCGCGACCTCGGTGGTGCCGCCGCCGATGTCGACCACCATCGAGCCCGTGGGGTCCTCGATGGGCAGGTTGGAGCCGATGGCGGCCGCCATCGGCTCCTCGATGAGGAAGGCCTGGCGGGCGCCGGCCGTGATGGTCGCCTCGAAGACGGCGCGCTTCTCGACGCTCGTGACGCCGGAGGGCACGCAGACGACGACGCGCGGACGCGGGCTCCACGGGTAGCGGCGCTTGGACGCCTTCTCGATGAAGTAGCGAAGCATCACCTCGGTGACGTCGAAGTCGGAGATGACGCCGTCCTTGAGCGGGCGGATGGCGGAGATGGAGCCAGGCGTGCGGCCGACCATGCGCTTGGCGTCGGCGCCGACGGCGAGCACGCGCTCCTCGTTCTGGTCGATGGCGACCACGGACGGCTCGTTGATGACGATGCCCTCGCCACGAACCGACACGAGCGTGTTCGCCGTGCCGAGGTCGATGGCGAGGTCGCCGCCGTACTCGCCGAATATGGAGTCAAAGAACGACATAGCACCTTATCTTCCGTGATGCGCGGCATCGTCGCGCGGACGTAACGTGTCTTGGGCCGGCCTAGCTCACAGACGGGCTCGTCGCCGCGTTGGCTGCGGCGCTCACGGCGTCGGTCGAGGCCTCAGAGGTGGGGGCGAGCGTGCCGGTCGTGGTGGTCGTGCCCGAGCTCGAGGACGTGCCCGTCTGGGAGGCGAAGGAGAGCTCGACGCCCGCGACCTTCCAGCTGGCGCCCGAGCGCGCGAGCGTTACCTTGTACGACTGCGTGCCGCTTCCAGAGAGTGTGGCCGTCACGAGGACTGTGGAGCTCGTCATGGAGCGGTCGACGCCGGAGACCTCGGCCGTGGCGCCCTTGGGCAAGATGGCCTCGATCTGGGCCTTGGTATCGTCGCTCATGCCGTCGGCGAGGTAGGGCGAGACGTCGTTGCCGGCCGCGGCGGCGGAGAACATGTCGGTCGCGACGGACTCCTGCGTGGGCCAGCCGTAGCCACGGTAGTAGGCAAAGACGGCGCCGGCCGCGAGGACGAGCACGATGAGCAGGAGCACAAGGAAGACCTTGAGGCCGCGCTTCTTGTGCTTGCGCTCCATCTTGCGCTTGTCCTTGTCGGCCTTCATGAGGTCCTCCTCCGTAACGGAGAAGAAGCCCGTGTCCTCGGGGCTCGGAATGAACTCGCCGGACTTGCCGAGCGGGTCGAGCGGGTCGAGCGTGCCCGAGCTGGCCGGCGAAGTGGCCGCGAAGGGGTCCTGCTGCTGGGCGGCGCCCGCGCCGTAGCCCGCGCCCGCGAGCATCTGGTCGGTCTCGGAGGGGCCGCCGGCGCTGAGGGCGCTCATCGCCTTCTGGGCGGCCGAGAAGGCGGTTTGCTGCTCGGGCGTGAGGTGGTAGGTGGGGTCGGAGATGGCCTGGGTGAAGGCGTCGGAGGCCTCCGCCACGCGGTTGGCAGCCATGTAGGCGAGGCCGAGGTCGGCGTAGATGGCACCCTGCCCGCCCTCGGGCGAGAAGTCGAGCGCCGTGCGGTAGGCCTCGACCGCGTCGACCGGGCGGCCGAGCGTCATGAAGCAGCCGCCGAGCTTGACGAGGGCACCCGATGGATCCGGGTTGGCCTCGTCGATGGCTGCCGAGCGCCAGGCGACGCCGGCCTCGCGGGCCATGCCGCGCCTCGAGTAGAGATTGCCGAGCGCGAGGTAGGCCTTGTAGGGCGTGGCGTAGCCCTTGTCGGCCACGGCCGCCTCGAAGCAGGGGGCGGCGGCGTCGGGCTGGCCGGCGGCCACGAGGGCTCGGCCGCGGTTGCAGTTGAGGGCGCCGACGTGGCCGTAGCCCACGTCGGCGAGGGCCTCGGCGTAGGCGCCGGCCGCCTCATTGAACATGCCGAGCTTCATGAAGGCGTTGCCCCTCAGGTGGTCGGCCTCGCCGCACACCTCGCCGGCAGCCTTGACCTGGGAGAGCGCATTGGCCGCACCTGCCCAGTCGCCGCGCTGGTAGAGGGTCTTGGCCATGTTGAGGGCCTGGGTGTTCACGTCGAACCTCGCCTCCTAGCGCGCGTCGTGCTCGATGCGGATGGACACGATCTCGTCGCCGGCACGGAGCTGGCCGATGACGTCGAGCCCCTCCACCGTGGTGCCGAAGACGGTGTAGCCCGAGTCGAGCGCGTGCTGCGGGCCCAGGCAGAGGTAGAACTGCGAGCCGGCGGAGTCGGGGTCCTGCGAGCGGGCCATGGCGAGGGCACCGTCGACGTGGCTGTTGCGCGGGTTGGTGTCGTACTCGTGGCTGATGCGGTAGCCGGGGCCGCCGGTGCCGGGCTGGCCGTCGGGGCCGCGCAGGCCGCGGGCCACCTCGTCGCTCGACATGTCGCGCGTGTTGGGGCAGCCGCCCTGGATCACGAAGCCGGGCACGTAGCGGTGGAACTTGAGGCCGTCGTAGAAGCCGCTCGAGGCGAGCTCGCAGAAGTTGGCCACGTGGATGGGCGCGCCGTCGGCGTCGAGGCGCACGCGAATCGTGCCCTTGGGGGTCTCGATGACGGCGACCTCGTCGCCTTTGCAGACGTACTCGGGCGTGTAGAGCGGGTCAGGCATACCGAACATGTTGCCTCCAAGGTCAGTCAGTCTAATCTGGATAATTCTAGCAGCATGGGGCCACGTTCACACATTCGGCATGCGGGGGCGCACCCCACGCGCGGGTGCCCAGGCCGCGCGGCGAGGACCCGGCAGGCAGGGCCAGTCGCACGCCCACGCCGCCTCACGCTAGCGCCGCTGTGGCTTCCAGGCTTCGTGGTTCTTCTCGAAGAGTGCGGCGTAGGACTGGCCGCCGTCGCTCGAACGCTGGCCCGAGAGGGGCTTCAGGATCTCATCCTTGTCGGACTCGGGGTCCTTGGAGGCCTTCGAGGCGTCCCAGGCCTTGCGCAGGAGGTCGACGCGGTTCCTGAGCCAGCTCGCGAGCGTGGCCACGTGGTCGCGCTGGTCGGTGTAGGTGCCGGTGGTGGTGACGTCGATGTCCTTGATGGTGGTCACGAGGTTGCTCGCATCGTAGGCAAGCTGCTCGGCCTCGGCCGCGCCCTGCGAGCGCTCGGAGGAGGTTCCGGAGATGCCCACGTCGTCGAGCTTCTGCTCGACCTCGTCGGCGCGCTTGGAGATGTCAGCCAGCTTGTTGTAGGCGTCCGTGAGGGCGTTGAAGGTCTCCTCGTCGGCGGAGGCGACGGAGACCGCCGTGCCGTCCGTGTCGGAGTCCTGGCCGGAAAGGCGGCTCACCGTGCCCGGGAAGCCCGCCTGAGAGGTGTCGGCCGGCGTGGTTGCGCGGGTGTCGGTGAGGTTAGGGTCCCAGGGATGGGTGATGGCGAGGGTGACGCCGCCCACCACAAGCAGGCTCGCGAGTGCGGCCACCATGAAGGTCTTGGTGTGCGGCATGCGCTCGCGGCCATAGATGCCCTCCGTGGAGGGGTCGGGCTCGGAGGGGATGGCGCTCTCGATGCGCGGCAGGGTGCTCGTGCGCTCGCGCTCGAGGCGACGCTCCTCGAGGCGGCGGCGCTCGAGCTCGACGCGCGCGTTGTCACGCGCCGGGGCGCCGATGGGCATGCCGCACTTGGGACAGGCGGTCGAGCCCGCCGGCACGAGGGCCCCACAGGAGGGGCACCACGTGCCGGTGAGCTTGGGCATCACGCGGGTGGCCGCAAGGTTTGCGTGGCAGGCGGGACAGACGTCGAGCCCGTCGGGGACGTTCGATCCGCAGACCGGACAGATCACAGAAGACCTCCGAGGACGAAAGGCAGGATACCGCCCGCGGAGAGGAACGCCCCCTCGCCGGCGGTGTCGACCCTCACGACGCACTCGAAGCTGACCGAGGTGCCGTCGGCGCGGTGCGCCGTGACCAGGGTGAGCGGCTTGGCCGGCAGGCCATGCGAAAGGTCGACTGGCTCGACATCATACGTCTCCGTGCCGTCGAGGCCCAGCGACGCCGCGCCCTGGCCCTCCTGGAACTCGAGCGGCAGGATGCCCATCTGCACGAGGTTGGAGCGGTGGATGCGCTCGAGGCTCTCGGCGATGACGGCGTGGACGCCCAGGAGCAGCGGGCCCTTCGCGGCCCAGTCGCGGCTGGAGCCGGAGCCGTACATGCGCCCGGCCACGACCACGAGCGGCACGCCGGCCTTTCGATAGTCCTCGGCCGCGTCGTAGACGCTCGTGAGCTTGCCCGTGAGCTGGTCGAGCGTGAGCGGACCGGGACGCCCCGCCAGCTTGTTGTCGAGGCGCACGTTGGCGAAGGTGCCGCGCGCCATGCACTCGTGGTTGCCGCGGCGCGAGCCGTACGTGTTGAAGTCCTTGGGCTCGACGCCTCGAGCCTCGAGGTAGCGAGCCGCAGGCGAGCCTTCGGCGATGGCGCCGGCCGGCGAGATGTGGTCGGTGGTCACGAAGTCGCCGAAGAGCGCGAGCGCGCGGGCGCCCGTGACGCCCACGTGGTCGCAGGCACGCGCAATCTCGAAGTAGGGCGGACGGCGCACGTAGGTGGACTTGGGGTCCCAGGCGAAGGTGGCCGACTCGTCCGCGTCGATCGAGCGCCAGGTGGCGTCGCCCTCGAAGAGCCCGCGCATGCCCTCCGAGAAGAGCGAGGGCTTGAGAACCTCGGCGAGCACCACGTCGACCTCGGCGCTCGTGGGCAGGATGTCCTCGAGGTAGACGGGCGTACCGTCTGGGGCGGTGCCCAGCGCCTCGTGGGCGAGGTCGACGTCCATGGTGCCCGCAAGCGCGTAGGCAACCACGAGGGCCGGCTGGCAGAGGTAGTTCTGCGCCACGTCGGGGCTGATGCGGCCGTCGAAGTTGCGGTTGCCCGAGAGCACGCTCGTGAGCTCGGCCTCGGCGGCGATGGGCTTCAGGGCGGCCAGGATGTCGCCCGAGTTGCCGATGCAGGTCATGCAGCCAAAGCCGCAGGTGAAGAAGCCCAGCTCGCGAAGAGGCGCGACGAGGCCCGCAGCCTCGAGCAGGCCCGCAGTGGCATGGCTGCCCGGGGCGAGGATGCGCTTGACCCACGGCCTGGCGGCAAGCCCGCGCTCGCGGGCCTTCTTGGCCGTGAGGCCGGCGGCCACCATCATCGCAGGGTCGGTCGCCGTGGTGCAGCTCGTGATGGCGGCAATGGCAAGCGCGCCCTGGCCCACCGTGTGGGTGGAGCCGTCAGCGCAGGTGACCTCCCAGGTGCGCGAGAGGTCGGCGCCGTGGCCCTTGGTCGCCTCCTCGAAGCGAGCCTTGAGGCCGGCGGGCGTCGTGCGGTTGTGCGGGCGCGACGGTCCGGCGAGCGAGAGTTCCACCTGGGAGAGGTCGAGCTCGATGACGCGGGCGTAGTGGCGGCTCGCGCCCTGGCCAAAGACGCCCTGCATGCGGGCGTAGGCCTCGACGAAGGCCACATCGGCGTCGGCGCGACCGGTAAGGCGCAGGTAGTCGAGGACGTTGTCATCGACGGGGAAGAGCGTACTCGTGGCGCCGTACTCGGGCGTCATGTTGGCCACGCAGGCGCGCTGGGTAACCGTGAGCGTGGAGACGCCGTCGCCGAAGGCCTCGACGAGGCAGCCCACGACGCCCTCGGCGCGCAGGCGCTCGGCCACCGTGAGGGCGAGGTCCATCGCGGAGACGCCGTCGCCGAGCCGGCCCGTGAGGCGCAGGCCCACCACCTCGGGCACGCGCAGGCTGATGGGCTGGCCGAGCGCCGCGGCCTCGGCCTCGATGCCGCCCACGCCCCAGCCGAGGACGCCGATGCCGTTGGCCGTGGGCGTATGCGAGTCGGTGCCCACGACGGTATCGAAGCAGGCGAGCTCGCCCGCGCCCTCCCAGAGGGCGTCGGTGGAGACCACCTGGCAGAAGCGCTCGATGTTGAGCTGGTGGCAGATGCCGCCTCCGGGCGGGACGATCTGCACGTTGTCGAAGGAGTGGCTCGCCCACTTGAGGAAGGCGAAGCGCTCGCGGTTGCGCCTGGCCTCGATCTGAAGGTTCTCGGACGCGGCCCCGGCGCAGCCCGTGACGTCGGCCGTGACGGAGTGGTCGATGACGAGCGTGCACGGTATCTTGGGATTCACGCGGCGCGGGTCTCCCCCGCGCTCGACCATGGCGTCGCGCATCGCGGCGAAGTCGACGAACACGGGCACGCCGGTGAAGTCCTGGAAGAGCACGCGCGCCGGCATGAACTCGACCTCCTCGCCGGCGGCGCCGGCCTGACCCGCCTCGAGCACGCGGGAGGCCTCGCGCATGGCGTCGGCATCCGTGGCGGCGCGACGCACCACGTTCTCGAGCAACGTCACGAGGCAGGCGGGGAGCTCGGACGCCCCCGGGATTGCGGACACGTCGACGACGCGGCGCGTGACGCCGCCCGCCGCGAGCTCGCGCCCCTGACGTGCCTGGGCAACGGCCCCCTCAAACTCTGTCTGACCCATGACTCCCCCGTCTCTCCCGACGCAGCTCGAGCGCGCGGACGATGCGCACGAGGCGCCCGTTCCCCTCCGCGCTGGACCTGACGCCCATCCCGAACAGAACGTTGAACACGACAAGCGCCACCGCACCGATCACGGCGACGCATCTCCACATCGTAGGCGTTACGACGCTGATTTCGAAGAACGGGGCCCCAATCGTGAACCCAAACGCAACAATTGCGGCGACGGCGACGAGCAGGAGCGCCCGAAGCGCCGTGAGCGGCCAGGATATGCGCAGCACGAGGAACCAGCCCACAAGGCAGGTGAGCAGCACGCAGACGGTAGAGACCTCCGCGCGCGAGAGCCCCAGGCGCTCGAGGCCGCCCGAGGCCAGGCTCACGGCCAGGATGATGGCGAGCGACGCCGGCAGCGACCGGGCCAGCACGTTGGCGAGGAAGTTGCCGCGCACCCGCTCGCGGTTGGGCTCGAGCGCAAGGACGAACGACGGAACACCGATGATGGCGAGCGACACGAGCGACATCTGCACCGGCTGGAACGGGTAGGGCGGAAGAATCGAGCAGACGAGGGCGAGCAGCGCCGAGAACACGGTCTTGACGAGGAAGAGCGACGCCGAGCGCTGCAAGTTGTTGATGGAGCGGCGCCCCTCGGCCACCACGTCGGGCATGTGGGCGAAGTCGTTGTCGACGAGCACGACCTCCGAGACGTTGCGCGCCGCGTCCGAGCCCGAGGCCATGGCCACCGAGCAGTCCGCCTCACGAAGCGCCAGCACGTCGTTCACGCCGTCCCCCGTCATGGCGACCGTGTGGCCCGCCGCGCGCAGCGCCCGCAGGAGGTCGCGCTTCTGCTCGGGCGTCACGCGCCCGAAGACGTGGTAGGTCGCAGCCGCTCGCTCGACGTCGGCGGGTGTCTCGAGCGTGGAGGCGTCGACCCAGGCGTCAGCGCCCGGCACGCCCGCCGCTCGGGCGATGCTCGAGACCGTGCGCGGGTCGTCGCCTGAGATGACGTTCAGGGTGACGCCCTGCGAGACGAAGTAGCCGATGGTGTCGGGCGCCGACTCGCGGATGTGGTCGGAGAGGGCGACGATGCCGAGCAGGCGCGGCGTGCCCTCGATGGCGTCGTCCGCGGCGAAGCCCGCGCACTCGGCCACCACGAGCACGCGGTCTCGCTCGCCGAGCTCGCTCGTGAGCGTGGCGAGCTCGGGCGGCTCGCCTTTTCCGAACACGAACTGAGTCGCCCCCATGACGAGGGCGCGGCCGTCCGCGCACACGCAGCCCGAGTACTTGCGCGCGCTCGAGAAGGGCACCGCGCGCGAGGGCTCGAGGGCGACCGTGCCACGCTCGGCGGCATGGCGCAGAATCGCCCGGGCGGTCTCATTGGCGTCCGAGGCGCTCGCCGAGACCACGGACGCGGCCGCCTCGAGGGCGGAGCCCTGCGCGCGGCCGGGCGCGTCCATGACGCACGAGACGTCCATCGAGCCCGAGGTGATGGTGCCCGTCTTGTCGAGGCAGAGCACGTCCACGCGGGCGAGCATCTCGATGCAGTAGAACTGCTGGATGAGCACGCTCCTTCGAGCGAGACGCGCCGTGGAGATCACGAGCACGGTGGAGGTGAGCAGCACGAGGCCCTGCGGGATCATGCCAATGAGGGCCGCCACCGTGGTGAGGATGGCCTGGGACACCCCCGCCCCGTCGGTAAGGGTGCGAAGGAAGAGCGCCGCCCCGATGGGGCCCAGAAGCCACGTGGCCCAGCGGATGATCATCGAGAGCGTGGCCATGATCTCGGAGTTGGCCGACTTCACGTACTTGGCCTCGGCGTTGATGCGTGCCGCGTAGGAGTCGGCGCCCACCCGCGTGACGCGGGCCACGAGCGAGCCCGAGTCGAGGAAGCTGCCGCTCATGAGCTCGTCGCCCTCGCGCTTGGTGACGGGGTCGGACTCGCCCGTGAGCAGGCTCTCGTTCACGCCCGCCACGCCCCAGGCGACCTCGGCGTCGGCCGGCACCTGGTCGCCGCGGCGCAGGATCACGAGGTCACCCTCGACGACGTCGCCGTGGCCTATCTCGAGGTCCGCGCCGCCGCGCCGCACGACGACGGGGCGCTCGGCGAGGATCTGCAGGCGGTCTACGATGCGCTTGGAGCGCACCTCCTGCACGATGCCGATGAGGGTGTTGAGCGCCACCACGCCGAGGAAGGCAAGGTTTCGCCAGGTGCCCGTGAGCGCCACGAGCGCTGCGAGCGCGAGGTTGACCCCGTTGAAGAGCGTAAGCGTGTGCTCGGCCACGATGAGGGCCACGGGCTTGGTCTTGGGCCCGGCGTCGGCGTTGACCCTGCCCGCGGACACGCGCTCGGAGACCTCGTCGGGCGTGAGGCCGCCCAGCTCCGGCGCGAGCATGGGGACGTCGTCGGGTGCGTCTCCCATCGCCTCGCGCCGCCTTCCCGCCCACTCACTCTCGTTCGCCATCCGCGCCCGCCCTCCCCGACGCGGCGCGGGAGGGCTCGCTCCCCTACGCCGACGTCTCGTCCAACCCCAAAACGTTGCGAACCATTGTACGCATGAAGCCGGACAGGAGAACATCAAGAGAGGGACACGACGTGGAGAAGGGCGGAGCCAAGGGACGAAAGACACCTGGGTAGAGAGGCAAAAGGGTCCCGGAAAGACGAAAGGATGAATCTGGTGGAACGACAAAGAGGAACCCGCGAGATGGGCAGAGCGAAAGGCGCCCTTGAAAAAGAACCCGCGGGGCCAGACGCCGCGCGGGTTCATGCAAGGACGAACTGGTGCTCTCTGTGGGATTCGAACCCGCGACCTTCTGCTCCGGAGGCAGACGCTCTATCCAGCTGAGCTAAGAGAGCAGCTATGGAGAAGTATAGCGGATTTGCGCAGGGATGGCGCGGCGCTCTTTGGCGCGAGCGACCGAGACGCGCGGCATGCGGGCGGGCCGCGCGGGATACCACCCCGATTATTTGTCTGGTTTGCGTGCTACCATCAGGCAACTGACGAAACGAAGACGTTGGGACAATAGGCCGCATGGCGGCCCAAACAGGGGAGACCGCATGATCGCTGTCGTCAAGGAAAGCGCAACCGAGGACCAGATAGGCCACTTCGTAGACTGGATCGAGAGCAAGGGCCTGCGCGCCGACATCTCGAAGGGCACGGGCGAGACCATCATCGGTCTCGTGGGAGACACCACGCAGATCGACCCGTTTCTCGTCGAGAGCATGGACATCATCGACCGCGTGCAGCGCGTCTCCGAGCCCTTCAAGCGCGCCAACCGCAAGTTCCACCCGCTCGACACGGTCGTCGACTGCGGCCACGACGTCAAGATCGGCGGCGGCAACTTCAACGTCATCGCCGGTCCGTGCTCGGTCGAGGGCGAGAACCTCTTCCGCATCGCGCGCGCCGTCAAGGAGGCGGGCGCCACGCTGCTTCGCGGCGGCGCCTACAAGCCCCGCACGAGCCCCTACTCCTACCAGGGCATGGGCGAGGCTGGCCTCGACCTGCTCGCGGAGGCCAGAGACGAGCTCGACATGCCGATCGTGACCGAGATCATGGACCCGCGCGACGTCCAGCAGTTCGTGGACAGGAACATCGAGGTCTGGCAGATCGGCGCGCGCAACGCCCAGAACTTTCCGCTGCTCAAGGAGGTCGGCAAGACCCAGACGCCCATCCTGCTCAAGCGTGGCGTCGCCGGCACCATCGACGAGCTGCTCATGGCCGCCGAGTACATCATGAGCGAGGGCAACCCCAACGTCATCCTCTGCGAGCGCGGCATTCGCACCTTCGAGCGCCGCACGAGGAACACCTTCGACCTCAACGCCGTGCCGGTGCTCCGCCAGCTCTCGCACCTACCCGTCTGCGCCGACCCCAGCCACGCCACCGGCTACACCCGCTACGTGGTGCCGATGGCGCTCGCCGCCACGGCCGCCGGTGCCGACTGCCTCGAGATCGAGGTCCACGACGACCCGAGCCACGCCTGGTCGGACGGTGCGCAGGCGCTCACGCCCAAGATGTTCCGCGAGGCCATGGCCCGCATCGCCAAGGTGCGCGAGGCCGTCGCCGGAGAGGTCGAGTAGCGTGGCCGCGCCAGAGCGCGACGGCCAGGCCCATGGGGCGGCGGGCGACCAGACGCCCAGCTCCACGGCCCAGCAGACGGGTGACCGCATGGTCCACGGGCGCGTCGGCGTCGTGGGCCTGGGGCTCATCGGCGGCTCGTTCGCGCGTGCCCTCGCCCGCGGCGGGCGCGAGGTCTTTGGACTCGACCCCAACGAGGACATCGAGCGCTTCGCATCCATCGACACCACGGTGGGCACCATCACGCCAGACGTGATCCCCACCCTCGAGCTCATCGTGCTCGCCTGCTACCCGGAGGCCTGCGCAAAGTGGCTGCGCGCCAATGCGCATCTGGTAGACGCCCATGCCATCGTCATCGACACCTCGGGCGTCAAGCGCGCCGTCTGCAAGGCGTGCTTTCCCGTGGCCCGGGAGGCGCACATCACCTTCGTGGGCTGCCACCCCATGGCGGGCACGCAGTTCTCGGGCTACGCGCACTCCCGCGCCGACATGTTCGAGGGGGCGCCCATGGTGGTCTGCCCGCCGCCCGACGTCCGCGGCGTCACCTGCCTCGCGCTCGTCGACCGGCTCGAGGGCCTGCTCGCGCCCTGCGGGTTCGACCGCTTCACCGTGACCACGCCCGAGCGCCACGACCAGGTCATCGCCTACACCTCGCAGCTCGCGCACGTGGTCTCGAACGCCTACGTCAAGAGCCCTACGCTCGGGCTTCGCGAGGGGTTCTCGGCGGGCTCCTACAGAGACCTCACGCGCGTGGCGCAGCTCAATCCGAGGATGTGGTGCGAGCTCTTCCTCGACGATGCCGATAACCTCTCTGCAGAGATCGGCCGGCTCGTGGACGAGCTCGAGAAGTACCGCGAGGCGCTCGACGCGCGCGACGCCGCGCGGCTCACCGAGCTCCTCTCCGAGGGTGACCGCATCAAGCGCGCCGACGTCGCGGCGGCCGACGCCGAGAACGACCGGGCCCGAAAGGGCGAGCGCTAGCCCAGGGCCAAGGGACAGGGGGAAGCCATGGCAGAAGAGAGAGTCGTCCACGTCGCCACCAAGACGCGGGCCTATGACGTGCACGTGACGCCGGGCGCCATCGACCGGACGGGCGAGCTCGTGCGGGCCTCGACCGAAGGCGAGCGCGCCTTCGTCGTGACCGACACCAACGTGGGGCCGCTCTACCTCGAGCGCGTCCTTGCCTCGCTCGAGGGCGCCGGCTACGAGGCCGCGAGCTTCACCTTCGCGGCCGGCGAGGCCTCGAAGCGCGCCGGCACCTGGGCCGCTTGTCTCGAGGCCATCGCCCAGGCCGGCCTCACGCGAGACGACGTGGTCGTGGCGCTCGGCGGCGGCGTCGTGGGAGACCTCGCCGGGTTTGCCGGCGCGTCCTACATGCGCGGCTGTCCCGTGGCTCAGGTACCCACGAGCCTGCTCGCGATGGTCGACTCCTCGGTGGGTGGCAAGACGGCCGTCGACCTCGAGGCCGGCAAGAACCTCGCGGGCGCCTTCTGGCAGCCGCGCGTCGTCGTGGCAGACCCCCGCTGCCTCGCCACGATCCCCCACGACCTACTCACCGACTCCTGTGGCGAGGTCATCAAACACGGCGTGCTCGCAGACCCCAACCTCTTCGCCGAGCTCGAGCGCTCCCCCATCAACGCCGGCGGCTATCCCGAGGACGCCCTCGCCGCCGTCATCGCCAGGAACGTCGAGATAAAGCGCGACGTCGTGGACGCCGACGAGCAGGAGCGCGGCGTTCGCCAGACGCTCAACCTCGGCCACACGATCGGCCACGCCGTTGAGGCCGCGAGCGGCTTCTCGCTCGGCCACGGCACCTCGGTCGCCATCGGGCTCTGTGCCATCGCCCGCGCGGCGGCGGCCATCGGCGCCTGCGACGAGGAGGTCGCGCGCCGCATCGAGCGCGTGGCCGACGCCCACGGGCTTCCCACCGACACCCTCCTCGACCACAATCGAATCGTTGAGCTTGCCGCGCACGACAAGAAGCGCCACGGCGACGGCGTGAACGTCATCCTCCCCCGTGCCATCGGCAAGGTCGAGGTGCGTCGCGTGAGCATGGACGAGTTCGCCCGCCTCGTCGACCTGGGCTGTGGCACGGCAGCGCTCGGGCACGCCGCGGCGGCCGGCCCGGCACGCGGCAACGCCGACGCGCCCAGAGACACGACCACCACGGGAGCATAGCCACATGGACCTCACGATCACTCCGCACCGCCTGCACGGCAGCGTGCGAACCATTGCCAGCAAGTCGATGGCGCACCGCCTGCTCATCTGCGCCGCGCTCTGCCCCGGGCCCACCACCATCCGCTGCGCCACCACCTCCAAGGACATCGAGGCCACCATCGGCTGCCTCGAGGCGCTCGGTGCCGAGATAACGCGCGAGGGCGAGCTACTCCACGTGACGCCGCTCGCGGGCTCGCCCGCCACGGACAACCTTCGCCAGGCCCGCCCGGACGCCACGCTCGACTGCGGCGAGTCAGGCTCCACCCTGCGCTTCATGCTCCCCGTCGTCGCGGCGCTCGGTTGCGGCGCGAGCCTCACCGGCCACGGCCGGCTCGCCTCGCGCCCGCTCTCGCCGCTCTACGAGGAACTGCTCGCCGGCGGCTCGGACCTCTCCGAGCAGGGAGCGTTCCCCCTGCACGTGGGAGGCCGGCTCAGGGCCGGGCGCTTCGAGCTCCCGGGCAACGTGAGCTCGCAGTACATCAGCGGCCTTCTGCTCGCGGCGCCGCTTCTCGGCAGCCCGTCCGAGGTCCGCGTGGCCGAGCCCATCCAGAGCAGGCCCTACGTCAACCTCACCGTCGCCGCGCTCGCCGCCTTTGGCGTCGACGTGGTGGAGACCCACGAGAGCGTCGACGGCAGGCCGCACACCTGCTTCGTCGTGACGCCTACGACCCCTTACCGCTCCCCCGGCACCGTCGAGGTCGAGGGCGACTGGTCCAACGCCGCCTTCTGGCTCGCCGCGGGCGCCCTCTCCGACGAGATCTGCGTCTCCGGGCTCGACCTCGCGAGCCGCCAGGGCGACCGCGCCGTGCTCGCCGCGCTGGCCAAGCTCGGCGCCCGTGTGGCCCGCACGATGGGGCTCGCGACCGTCTCGCCCGGCGCGCCCGTGGCCACCGACATGGACGTCTCAGACTTCCCGGACCTCGTGCCGCCCCTCGCGGCGGTCGCGGCCCTCGCCCCGGGGACCACGCGCATCACGGGCTGCGAGCGCCTGCGCCTCAAGGAGTCCGACCGCGTGGAGACGGTGGTCGCCGGCCTCGCGGCCCTCGGCGCAGACATTCGCGCCGAGGGCGACGACATCGTCATCGTGGGCAAAGACGAGCTGGCGGGCGGCACCGTGGACGCCGCGAACGACCACCGCATCGCGATGATGGCGGCCATCGCCGCCGCGCGCTGCGCGGGCCCCATCACCATCCTCGGCGCAGAGTGCGTCGACAAGTCCTATCCGACCTTTTTCGACGACTACCGCACCCTGGGCGGCGTCGTCACCAGAGCCTAGGAGGCAAGCGTGTCCTCTTGCATCGGCGACGCCGTGCGTGTCCAGGTCTTCGGCCAGTCTCACTCAGAGGCCATCGGCTGCGTGGTCGACGGGCTGCCCGACGGCATCGAGGTGGACCTCGAGCGCCTGCAGGCCTTCCTCGACCGCCGCGCCCCCGGGCGCACCGACACCTCCACCACCCGGCGCGAGGCCGACCGCCCGCGCTTCCTCTCGGGCCTCGTCGACGGCCACACCTGCGGCGCCCCCCTCTCGGCCGTCATCGAGAACACCAACACGCGCTCCCAAGACTATTCCGAGCTCAGGCGCCGTCCGCGCCCTGGCCACGCCGACTGGCCGGCCTACGTGCGCTATCACGACCACCACGACGTCGCGGGCGGCGGGCACTTCTCGGGAAGGCTCACCGCTCCGCTCTGCGTGGCGGGCGGCATCGCGCTGCAGGCGCTCGAGACGGCATTCGGCATCCGCGTCGTCGCCCACATCCAGAGCCTGGGGCCAGCGCCCATCGTCGATCTTCCACTCGACACGAACGTCTTCGACGAGGGACAGGCCCAGGCCATCCTCTCGAACCCCCTGCCCTGCGTGAGCGCGGACGCCGCGCTTTCCATGCGCACCTGCATCCTCGACGCGAAGGACCGCATGGACTCGGTGGGCGGCGTGGTCGAGTGCATCGCCTACGGCATGCCGGCCGGCGTGGGCGACCCGATGTTCGAGGGGCTCGAGAACCGCATCGCAATGGTCGCCTACGGCATCCCGGCCGTGAAGGGCGTCGAGTTCGGCGCGGGCTTCAGGGCCGCGCGCATGTACGGCAGCCAGCACAACGACCCCTGGCACATGGTCGACGGCCGCGTCGAGCCCGCCAAGAACGACGCGGGCGGCATCGTGGGCGGCATCTCGACCGGCGCGCCCATCGTATGGCGCATGGCCGTGAAGCCCACGGCCTCGATCGGCATCCGCCAGCACACGGTCGACCTCGAGGCTGGCCAGGACTCCGAAGTCGTGGTGCGCGGCCGGCACGACCCCTGCATCGTGCCGCGCGCCGTGCCCGTGGCCGAGGCCGCCTGCGCCCTCGCCCTGCTCGACGCCATCGTCTCGGAAGGCAAGTACCCCGCCTCCTAGCTGTCACTCTTCCTTCCGTATGATTTGTCACATTTTGACAAGCGGGCAAATCACGCCCGGGCCTAGCGCCATCCAAGCTCGCACCCAAAGGAGCCGCGTCACATGAAGGACCTCGGCGACATCAGAGACCAGATAGACCGCATCGACACCCAAATCTGCGAGCTGTTTGCCCAGCGCATGGCCTGCACGCATGAGGTGGCCGAGTACAAGCGGGCCACCGGCAAGCCCATCCTCGACCGCACGCGTGAGCGTGCAAAGCTCGCCGATGTGGCCACCAAGATGCCGCCTGAGCTCGCCGACTACTCGCAGGCGCTCTTCAGCCTCATCATGGAGATGTCACGCGCGAGCCAGAGCGCCGAGCTCAACGCGCAGAGCGAACTCGACGGCCGCATCCGCGAGGCCATCGCCAAGACGCCAGCGCTCTTCCCGCAGAGTGCCTTCGTTGCCTGCCAGGGCGTCGAGGGTGCCTACTCGCAGCTTGCCGCCGACCGCCTCTTCAAGCACGCCACCATCACTTACCTCGAGTCCTTCGAGGGAGTCTTCCGCGCCGTCAACGAGGGGCTCTGCGAGTTTGGCGTCCTGCCGGTCGAGAACTCCACGGCCGGCTCGGTCAACCAGGTCTACGACCTCATGGAGCGCCACAGCTTCTCAATCGTGCGCAGCCTCAGGCTCAAGGTCGACCACCAGCTGCTCGCCCTCCCCGGCGCCACGCTCGCGGGCATCCGCGACATCTATAGCCACCAGCAGGCCATCAGCCAATGCCGCGACTTCCTCGCCGGCCTCGACGGCGTCTCGGTCCACGTGTGCGAGAACACCGCCGCGGCCGCCAAGATGGTCGCCGAGAGCGGGCGCACCGACATCGCCGCGCTCTCGAGCCGCGCGTGCGCCACGCTCTACAACCTCAAGACGCTCGCTAAGAACGTGCAGGACAAGAACAACAACTACACGCGCTTCGCCTGCATCGCCAAGGACCTGCAGATCTACCCCGGCGCCGACCGCACCTCCCTCATGGTGGTGACGCCCAACACGCCGGGCAGCCTCTACAAGGTGCTCGCCCGCTTCTACGCGCTCGACATCAACCTCGTCAAGCTCGAGAGCCGCCCCATTCCCGACTCCAACTTCGAGTTCAAGTTCTACTTCGACCTCGAGTGCCCCATAGCCGCACCGGAGTTCGCGCGGCTCATCGCCACGCTCGACGACGTCTGCGAGGACTTCCGCTACCTCGGGAGCTACTCCGAGCTGGTGTAGGAGCGGGGCATCGGGAGGCCCCGGCCTTCCGAAAACAGCCCGGTCTGCCACCACCGCGGCCACAAGGGCATCGACCGACCGCCCACGACAAGCGAATGATTGCGCAATGGATTCGATAGACACCACACACAAGACCCTGGACCCTGCGACCATGCCCGCCCCCGCCGGCGCCGCGGAGGCGCGCGAGGGCAGGGGGCCCATTCGCTTTGGGCTGCTAGGTCACACGCTCGGCCACAGCTGGAGCCCGCAGATTCACGAGCGGCTGGGCTCGTGGCCCTACCAGCTCGTTGAGCTCGAACCCGACGAGCTGGGCTCCTACGTGCGCGAGGGCCGCTGGGAGGGGCTCAACGTCACCATCCCCTACAAGCGAGACGTCATGGCCTTCGTCGACGATCTGACCCCGGAGGCCCAGCGCCTCGGCGCGGTCAACACGCTCGTGCGCAGGGGCGACAGGATCGTGGGCGACAACACCGACCTCTTCGGTTTCTCCTGGCTGCTGCGCCGCTTCTGCGAGGCCAACCTCGGCGGCATCGACCGGCTGCGAGACGAGGAGGTGCTGGTCCTGGGCTCCGGCGGCGCGAGCCGGGCCGTGCTCGGCGCGCTCGAGGACTCGGGAGCAAGGGCTCACGTCATCTCGCGCCACGGTGAGGACACCTACGAGACGCTGCTCGAGCGGCACGCCGGCGCGCGCCTCGTCGTGAACGCCACGCCCGTGGGCATGTATCCCAACTGCCCGGCCTCGCCGCTTGCAGCCGAGACGCTCGCGACGCTCCCCCGTCTCGGCGGCGTGCTCGACGTCGTCTACAACCCCGAGCGCACGGGCATCGTGCTTGCCGCCGAGTCGCTCGGCATCCCCGCGGAGGGCGGCCTTGCCATGCTCGTCGCCCAAGCCTGGCGCTCGAGCGAGCTCTGGCAGGGGCACGCCCTTGACGAGGGGCTCATCACCACGATCGAGCAGGAGCTCAGGAGCGGCGAGCGCAACGTGGTCCTCATCGGCATGCCAGGCAGCGGCAAGACCAGCTGCGGGCGCGAGCTCGGCTCCCTCACGGGCCGCACCGTCGTCGACCTCGACCAAGCCTTTGCCGAGCGCTTCGGCAGGAGCGCCGCCGACGTCATCGAGCACGACGGCGAGGACGCGTTCCGCACCATGGAGACCGAGGTGCTGGCCGACTACGCGAAGCGCAGCTCGCAGGTGCTGTCGTGCGGTGGCGGCGTGGTCACGCGGCCCGAGAACCTTGGCCTCATGCGGCAGAACGGCGTGGTCATCATGCTCGACCGGCCGCTCGAGCACCTCTCCTCCAGGGGTCGACCCATCTCCCGCTCGCGCGGCGTCGAGGCGCTTGCCGCCGAACGCATGCCGCTCTACCACGCCTGGGCCGACCACATCGTGCGCTGCACTGGCTCGGCGCACGGTGACGCGATCGAGGTCGCGAGGCTGCTCGGTCTGTAGGGCGCCTGTTGGCCAACCCCTCGATTTCCGGTCGCTTTTATGTCGGTGAGACGCAAGATGGCGGCTCGGTGGAGATTCCGTCATCGGCATACAAGGTGGAACCGCTTGTCCCCTAAATATGAACGTCTGCCCAAGAGGTGGACAAACTTCCGTCAGGTGTGCCAAGGTAAAGGCTTGCAATCGGAACGAGGGGTTTGGCGTGGCCGGGAATGCACGTCTCGGCGGACGCACGCACCACAGGCATGACCGCAACCGCAGGGCTGCGAGCGCGGGGGAAGAGGTAGTCATGAACTATAAGGATGTCGCAGCCGGTGTACTCGCCGCCATTGGCGGGAGCGACAACGTCGAGCGGGCCATGACCTGCCTCACACGCCTTCGCCTGACCCTGCGCAACCGCTCCCTTGCCGACCTTGACGAGCTACGCGGCCTGCGCGGCGTGCTCGGTGCCGTGCCGCACGGTGCCGAGGGCGTGGAGGTCGTCTTTGGTCCCGCCTCGATCGAGGGGGTGGCGCGCGAGTTCGCCATCCAGTCCGACATCGTCCTCGACGAGCCCGGCGGCACCTGCGCCAACCCGCTCGCCGGCATCACCGGCGAGACCGGGGACGAGCAGCCCACGGAACCCGACGAGCCCCCATTTATCATCACCGCAGGCCACCGCCGCTCGTATCGGGCCCAGCAGCAGGCCGCCATCGACGAGGAGCGGCTCGGCAAGGAGGACATCGAGGCCTTGCGCGCCTTCCTCGACGAGGAGCCCGAGCCCAGCAAGGGCGGCTCCAAGCCAGCGCCCGAGACCGAGGGCAAGTCCGTCCTCGTCATCAACGGACCCAACATCAACCTCCTCGGGACACGCGAGCCCAACCTCTATGGACGCGCGGACTACTCGGCTCTCGTACGGACCTGCAAGGTGGCGGCCAAGGAGGCCGGCTTTGCCGACATCCACTGCTTCCAGAGCAACCACGAGGGCTCAATCGTCGACGAGATCCAGGGCGCGCTTGGCGTCTACGACGGTATCGTCATCAACCCGGCGGCATATACGCACACCTCGATTGCCATCCTCGATGCCGTGAAGGCCGTGTCGCTCCCTTGCGTCGAGGTGCACATCTCCAAGGTCGAGGAGCGCGAGGACTTCCGTCAGGTGTCCTACATCAGGGCGGCCTGCTTCGAAACCATCACTGGCATGGGCCTCGAGGGCTACCGCAAGGCCATCTTCGACCTCGCCAAGCACCTGGGCATTTAGGCCCCTGTTTGTTGCCCCACCTCTCCTAGCTTGCGTTTTGCGTCGCACTCACAGAACCTGGTAGCTGGGCTACGGTTAAGCCGCCACCCCGTCAAAGACATCCCAAACCTTCTCCCTCGCAAAACCATCGCATAATATGCTCTCTGGCAAAACCATCGCAGACCTGCCTCACCGGCATGCTTGATGCCCAACACCTGCCAGTGCATCCTCTCTCACCGCAGCGGCTCGCCTCAAGTCAGGGGCCGGATACTGATTTTGGAAGCCGCCTCGGAGCGAGGGTGCATTTCCGCCGGATTTGAGTGCCATGGTTCCTTCGACTGGTTTTGGGTGTGCGGTTCGGACGGATTTGAATATTCAAATCCGTCCG
>CWGU01000017.1_pt2 | contig 76027 bp, 65 predicted proteins | sample 667921 | NCBI WGS metagenome assembly CWGU01 (sample SAMEA3735815, study PRJEB9488) | human gut metagenome | biome: ENVO:mammalia-associated habitat; material: ENVO:feces | place: Malawi | collected 2009-02-27 | reverse complement strand
TTTGAATATTCAAATCCGCGCAAACCGCACCGCAACAGCCGGGCCCGACTACCAAGGCATTCAAATACGTCAAAGATGCACATCGGCTGCGGGCCGGAGACCAACACTTCCCCCGAGCGCCGCCCGACGAGCAAGCCTCCCCCGACGAACCGCCCGCGAAAAGCTCCGTCTCGGGCCCAAGGCACCCAAATAGAACACAGGCGACGCGCAGCCTCGGACCATGAGCCGCGCGCTCACCAGAAGCACGCCGTGCAGTCCCATCCTCCAGTCACGTAGAAGAGCAAACTTGACCTCTCATCTGTGGTCAATTGATGCCCATCGGCGAACGGGCTTTCCGTGCGGCGGAAAAGCGACGCTAACGGCTAATATCACACCCACAAGACCGGAGCACGCACAAGACGTGGCCGTCCCCACACGGACCTGCCGCACATAGACGAGCGCCCGGCCGCCACGGCGACCAGGCAGACGGGAGTCACCATGCGCTCAGATTCGATGGCCGGGCAACAGGAGAAGTACCTGAGCCTACTCTCCGAGCAGTTCCCCACCTGTCAGACCGTCTACACCGAGGTCATCAACCTCGAGGCCATCCTCAACCTGCCCAAGGCCACCGAGCACTTCATCTCCGACGTCCACGGCGACTCGCAGCAGTTCGACCACATCATCAACAACTGCTCGGGCGTCATCCGCGAGCGCGTCAAGACGGTCTTCCGCCACAAGCTCACCGCCGGCGAGCAGGCCGAGCTCTGCACCCTCATCTACTACCCCGACGAGAAGCTCAAGCGCGTCAAGGAGCAGCGCCTGGACACGCCCACGTGGTACCGCACGGCCCTCATGCAGCTCATCGAGCTCGCCCGCTACCTCTCTGACGCCTACACGCGCTCCAAGGTGAGGAAGGCCATGCCCGTGGCCTACGCCTACATCATCGACGAGCTCCTCCACGCGAGCGGCGGCGAGCAGACCGACCGCCACGTCTACCACGAGCGCATCATCGAGTCCATCCTCGAGACGGGCAGCGTCTGCGACTTCATCCGCTCGCTCTCGGCACTCATCAAGCGCCTTGCCGTCGACCATCTGCACGTCGTAGGCGACATCTACGACCGCGGCCCCCACGGCGACGTCATCATGGACCGCCTCATGGCCTACCACTCGCTCGACATCCAGTGGGGCAACCACGACGTCTGCTGGATGGGCGCGGCGGCCGGCTCCGAGGCCTGCATCGCCACGGTGGTGAGGAACGCCATCCACTACGACACCCTCAACATCCTCGAGGGTTCCTACGGCATCGCGCTACGCGAGCTGGCGCTCTTCGCCGAGGAGACCTACGCCAAGGAGGACGTGCTCTCCCCCGTCGAGAAGGCCATCTCGGTCATCATGTTCAAGCTTCAGGGCCAGCTCATCCAGCGCCACCCCGAGTTCGACATGGCCGACCGCCTGCTGCTCGACAAGCTCGACCTCTCCCACGGCCCGCACGGCAAGGTCTGCATCTCGGGCAAGAACTACGACCTCACCACCCGCGACTTCCCCACGCTCGACACCAACGACCCCTACGAGCTCACGCCCGCCGAGCGCCACGTCATGTCGAGCCTCGTGGAGAGCTTCACCCACAGCCGCCGGCTTCAGCGCCACGTGGCCTTCCTCTACGAGCAGGGCACGATGTATCTGGCCTACAACGGAAACCTGCTGTTCCACGGCTGCGTGCCCATGCGCGAGGACGGCAGCTTCCGCCCCATCCGCATGGGCGAAAACCGCCACCTCGCGGGGCGCGCCTACCTTGACGCCTGCGAGCGCCTGGCCCGTCGAGCCTGGCACGAGCGCTCCGAGGAGCTGCTTGACTGGATGTGGTACCTGTGGTGCGGTCTGGGGTCGCCGCTGTCGGGCCGCAACATCAAGACGTTCGAGCGCGCCTTCGTGGTCGACAAGAGCACCTGGGTCGAGGAGCAGGACCCCTACTTCGAGCTCACGAACCGCCCCGACGTCTGCGACCACGTGCTCGCCGAGTTTGGGCTCTACGGCCCGCTCCGCCACATCATCAACGGCCACACCCCCGTGGCGAGCAGCCATGGCGAGAGCCCCATCCGAGGCGGCGGCAAGCGCCTCGTCATCGACGGCGGGTTCTGCCGCGCCTACCACCACAAGACCGGCATCGCCGGCTACACGCTCATCGTCGACGCGCGCGGGATGCGCATCAAGGCCCACCGCCCGTTCGACTCGATCGTTGACGTGGTGGCCGACCGCGGCGACATCTACTCCGATGACGACCAGCTCGAGGTGAACGAGCGTCCGCTCATGGTGGCCGACACCGACACCGGCGCCCACATCCGCGGCCAGATCGACGACCTCACGGCCCTGCTCGACGCCTACCGCACCGGCGAGCTCCCCGAGCGCGGCTAGGCCGGGGCGTAGCATCAGACAGACCCCAGGGCCATCACCATAACTTGAGCGTGCCCGGAAATCCGCCTTCCCGCCTCCAAAAGGCCCAAAACAGCCAACCGGGCACGCTCATTAATGGGGGACTCCCAACCCCCCACAGAAGCCCCCCCCGCGGACCAGCGACGATTCGCGCCAACCCGCCGCTGACGCCGCGGCAAGCCCCCGCAACAGGCAGGAGACCCCGGCCGCAAGCTAAGCAGACATATTCGAGCCCGTCCTTTGGGCGAGTATGTCTGCGTGCTTGCGGCCGGGGCCTCCGTTCGAACTTGCAGTAAGCGCTACCCCTCGACCTTCGGCAGGTTAGGCGCGAAGCCGTCGTCGCGGGTGAACATCTTCATGAACTCGTCGCCCGTGATCGTCTCCTTCTTCTGCAGGTAGTGCGCGATCTCGTGCAGCTTGAAGCGGTGGTCGCGCAGAATCTTGAGCGCCGCCTGGTGCCCCTCCTCCACGAGGCGCTCCACCTCGGCGTCGACCTCCTGCGCGGTGCCGTCGGAGCAGGTGAGCTCCTGGCCGCCGCCCAGGTAGCGGCTACGCTGCTGGCCGAGCGCCACCATTCCGAACTTGTCGGACATACCGTACTGGGTCACCATGGCGCGCGCGATCTGCGTGGCCTTCTCGATGTCGTTGCTGGCGCCGGTCGTCATCTCGCCGAAGATGAGCTCCTCGGCCGCGCGACCGCCGCACAGCGTCGCGATCTTCTGCTTGGCCTCGTTGCGCGTCGTGAGGAAGTGCTCGTCCTCCTCGACCTGCATGGTGAAGCCGAGCGCGCCCGAGGTGCGCGGCACGATCGTGATCTTGGTGACGGGTGCCGTGCCCTTCTGCGTGGCCGCCACGATGGCGTGGCCGGTCTCGTGGTAGGCCACGACCTCCTTCTCGTGCGGCGAGAGGACGGTGGACTTCTTCTTCTCGCCGGCGATGACTACGTCGACGCTCTCGAGCAGGTCCTCCTGCGTCACGCGCTTGCGGCCGTTGCGCACGGCACGAAGCGCGGCCTCGTTGATGATGTTGGCGAGGTCGGCGCCCGAGGCGCCCGGCGTGGAGCGCGCTACGATGCCCAGGTCGATGCCCGACTCCATCTTCACGTCGTTCGCATGGATCTTGAGGATGGCCTCGCGACCCGTGAGGTCGGGAAGCTCCACGGGGATGCGGCGATCGAAGCGGCCGGGGCGAAGCAGGGCCGGGTCGAGCGTCTCGGGGCGGTTGGTGGCGGCGAGCACCACGATGCCCTTGTGGTTGTCGAAGCCGTCCATCTCGGAGAGGAGCTGGTTCAGCGTCTGCTCGCGCTCGTCGTTGGAGTTGATCGACATGTCGCGCTTCTTGCCCACGGCGTCGATCTCGTCGATGAAGACGATGCAGGGGGCCTTCTCGTTGGCCTGCTTGAAGAGGTCGCGCACCTTGGCGGCGCCACGACCCACGAACATCTCCACGAACTCCGAGCCCGAGATCTGGAAGAACGGCACGCCCGCCTCACCGGCGACGGCCTTGGCCATGAGGGTCTTACCGGTGCCGGGAGGGCCCACGAGCAGCGCGCCGCGCGGGCAGCGGGCGCCGATCTCGTTGTACTTCTCGGGCTTCTTGAGGAAGCTCACGATCTCCTCGAGCGACTCCTTGGCCTCGTCCTGACCGGCGACGTCCTTGAACGTGACGCCGGTCTCCTCGCCCTTGACCTCCTTGGCGCTGGACTTGCCGAGGCCACCGCCCATGCCAAAGCCAGAGCCGAAGCTCATGGAGGGGCCGTCGTCGCCCATGGCCTTCTTCATACGTCGGTTGAGCCACCAGCCGATGCCCACGAAGATGATGATGGGCAACCCGTACGACAGCAGGAAGTAGAGCCAGAGTCCCGAGCTTTGGTCCTCCTGCTTCGCGGAGAAGTTGACGTTATGCTGCTTGAGGCGGTCCACCAGCGTATTGTCGTTGGGGAAGTATGTCGTGCGGTAGGTGACGTTGGCCTCGTCCTTGAGCGTGTACGTGATCTGGTTGCTGCCGGTGTTGAAGACCAGCTTCTCCACCTGGTCCTCGTCGACCTGGTCGAGCATCTGGTCGTACGAGACGTCCTTCACGGTGGCGCGCTGCATGTTTGGATACACCACCGAGTTGAGCGCCACGATGGCCGCGATCGCGATGATCACGTACAAGATCATCGATTGTCGCTTCTTCTTGTCGTCCATTCCCGTTCCTCTAGTCGGTTTCGTCGCTTCCTCCCGGCGACGTCATGTCTTCGAGCATACCCAACGCAGCCTTCTTATGTCAGGCATCGTCAGGCATCACAAGGAGCACAAGAAAGCTAACACTAAAAGGTATCTAATTGCATCGGGCGAGAAGATAAAGAAGGTCGGGACCCGCCCCTGCCGACGAAGGCGCGCGGAGGCCTTGCCGCGAGCAGGGCGAACATATTCGAGCCCGCCCTTCGGGCGAGTATGATCGCGCGCTCGCGGCTGGGCCTCCGCGCGCCCCGCGTCATCGACAGAGCTCCCAGAAGGTTACGGCACTCGCCGCCGCCACATTCAAGGAATCCACCCCATGCATCATCGGGATGCGAACCGTGAGGTCGCACGCCTCGATCGTGGAGCCCGCAAGCCCGTCGCCCTCGGTCCCGAACACCATCGCCAGCCGCTCGATGTCCCGGAGGCGCGCGTCTCCCAGCGAGAGCGAGTCGTCGCGAAGCGCGAGCGCCGCCGTGGCGAACCCGCGCACGCCGAGAAGCCCCAGGCCATCCGCCTCGCCCCCGCGCGCCGGCCACGCGCCGAAGCGGCCCCAGGGCACCTGGAAGACCGTGCCCATGCTCACGCGCACTGCGCGCCGCACGAGCGGGTCGCAGCACGTGGGCGTGAGCAGCACCGCGTCAACCCCGAGCGCCGCGGCGCTGCGAAAGGCCGCACCCACGTTCGTGGCGTCGGTCACGCCCTCGAAGACTGCCACGCGCCGCGCCTCCGGAAGGCCCGCGAGCACGTCGGCCGCAGCCCGCTCGGCGGGCCGCCGCATCGCACAGAGCACGCCGCGCGTCACGTTGAAGCCCACGAGCCGCGAGATCTCCTCGTGGGGCAGCACGTAGACCGGGACCTCGGGCACCTCCTCGATGGTGAGGTGCCCCGCCCGCTCCCGCACGACGCCGCCGGACCCCGCGGCCTCGACCTCACCGACGAGCGCCGCCATCGACTCGACCTGTCGCTTCTCGAGAAGCAGCGACAGCGGCCTGAGCCCCGCCCGTATCGCCACGCGAACGACCTTCTCGGACTCCGCGACCAGCACGCCGGAGTTCGCCTCGAGGCGGCTTCGCAGCTGTCGGTCGGTCAGGCGGACGTAGGCGTCAAGCCGCTCGTCGTCCGCAGAGTCCACGTAGATGACGCCCATGCCACCACTCCCCAAAAAACGCAGACAGATGCCACTGCGACCCATCCATTTGTTCGGCATAGGGTACGATACTGCAAAGAACTCGGCGCGCGCCACGCGCGCTTTCATGGGCCTTCGGGCCGAGGGGGAACCATGGCACAGAACAACAGGGCTCGCGGGCGTCACGCCGCCCCGCATCGGGAGAGCTCGGGCGGCCGCACCGCCGCCATCGCAGTCGGCGTCATCGCCGCGGTCGTCGCCGTCGTGTACCTCGCGGGCGTCGCCGCGTTCTCGTTCATCTTCCTGCCGCGCACCACGCTCGATGGCCAGGACGTCTCGCTCAAGTTTGCCTCGTCGGTGAGCTCGGCCTACTCTTCCAAGGTGGCCACCTACCAGGTGAACGTCTCGGGCGACGGGCTCGACTACACGGTCAAGGGCGCGGACATCGGCCTCTCGTTCGACGAGGCCGCCTACGAGAAGGGCACGCTCGGGCAGATCAACGCCTGGGCCTGGCCGCTCGAGATCGTGCGGACGCACGACATCTCCGCCCAGTCCGGCGCCACCTTCGACGAGGACAAGCTGCGCAGCGTCTTCGAGGAGGTCGTCAACGCATACAACGAGAAGGCCACCCAGCCCACGGACGCCACCATCGCGTTCGACTCCGCCACGAACCAGTACCAGGTCGTTCCCGAGAAGGCCGGCACCGCCGTCGACCTCGACGCGCTCGTGAGCCAGGTCTCCGACGACATCAAGAGCCTGCCCTCGCGCATCACCGTGGACGACAGCGCCCTCGTCCAGCCCAAGGTGGCCTCGACCGACGAGACCCTCCAGACGGCTGCGAAGAACGCCAACAAGTTCCTGACGGCAGACATCCCCCTCACACTGGGCGGGGCCGCCGCCGGCGAGGTCACTAGGGCGCAGATTGCCGACTGGATCACCCTCGACGAGAACAACAACGCCACACTTGACCAGACGAAACTCGCCGCGTGGGTGAAGGACAACGTCGCCGCCAAGTACGACACGGTCGCCCAGGCGCGTACCTACACGCGCCCCGACGGCAAGCAGGTCTCCGTGCCGGCGAGCGACTCGCACTACGGCAACTACTACGGCTGGACCACCGACGAGGCCGCGCTCGTGACGCAGCTCACCTCCGCCATCGAGGCCGGCTCCACCACGGCCGTGGACATCCCCACCAAGCAGACCGCGAGCGCCGTACCCGATGCGGGCAAGCGCGACTGGGGCAACCGCTACATCGACGTCGACCTCTCCGAGCAGCATGCCCGCTTCTACGACGACTCGGGCAACATCATCTGGGAGACCGACTTCGTGAGCGGCGACCACTCCAAGAACTACGACACGCCGAGCGGCGTCTTCGTGCTCAACTCCAACCGCGACAGCGACCACGTCAAGCTCACGGGCGGCATCGACTCCAAGACGGGCCAGCCCTCCTACATCAGTTACGTCGACTACTGGATGCCCTTCATCGACAACGCCTGGGCCTTCCACGACGCGAGCTGGCGCAGCAAATTTGGCGGCACCGTCTACGAGACCAATGGTAGCCACGGCTGCATCAACCTCCCGCCCGAGAAGGCCAAGGAGCTGTACGGGCTGTGCAAGGTGGGCGACGTGGTGGTCGTCCACAACTAGGCTTGCGGGTGCGGGGCCGGGTAACGTCTTTCTTCGCTCGCATCCTTGCGCTTCGCGCTGAGGAAAATGCTCGCTCAGGAAGACGTGACCCGGCCCCGCACGCTCCCCTCAGCAGCTTACTTTGCTTCTTTTGAGGGCTGGAGCGAGATTATTCAATGAGATTGCTCCTGCTTGCTCACTACGTGAGCTCGTTGGTGGTCACGAGGGTCGATTGACCCTGCTTGATGGCGGCCAGATTACTTCCAGCGAGCGCCCAAGCACTGGCTTAATTTAAATTATGGGTGGCCGCGAGCCCAAACAGTGCCCTTTTCCGCATTCGAAAGGCCAGAGAATCAGACTAGAGGAAGGCCCTTCGGGCAAGAAGCAACGGTAAATCAGCCCCCGTGACCAGCAACCTGGAAATTGGCGCAGCAAGAAGCTGGCCAAAGTGGCAGAACCTGCGAGCAAGGCCATCGAAGGGGACACTCGTGCTGCCCTAGAAAAGAGGCCTCCCTGAGCAAGGAATCCGCCCAACCAAACGTATCCACACCACGCGCCACAGAAGCCCGCGTTACCCATGTGAGACGCCCCGCGGTAGCATGACCGCACCGGGCGTGTTCTGGTAGGGGGTTTTGTGCGCACGCACAACACCCCCTACCAGCTGCCTGAGCCCCGACGCGGACATGCCGCCAGCCGGGCGCCCTCCAGAAACCCCTAATTGAATTTGACCAGCTTACTAGCCACGCGATAGATGCCCAGCGTGAACTTCTCCCCCACCTTGGTCGGCAGGTTAGTGGCGATGCCCACCACGCCCATACGCGCGCGGCGATACATCCGCTTGTCGTACGCCTTGAGGTGGCGCCACAGCTCCTCGCAGTTGTCAATCGCGTCAGGCTTGTCTGACATGCGCGAGAAGATGGAGCACACGGCCATCATAAGCGTGAAGTACCCCACCATGTAGCTGCGAAGCTTTGGACTCTCGATGTCGTCGTAGAGGTGGTACGCGTCCATCATGATGCGGGTCACGCGCAGCTGCTGGTCGATGCGGCTCACCATCACCTTCTCGTTCACGCTCTGGTCATCTCGGCCGATGAAGTAGCGGTAGAGGTCGACGTCGAGGTAGTAGAGCGTCTTGCAGCGCGGAAGCGGCACGTAGGCGTAGATGTTGTCCACGTAGAACGTGTGAGCCGGCATCGGCACGCCGCCGTCTCTCAGGACGTCCACGCGGTAGCACAAAGAGTGCATGAGCAGGTTCTGCGACATGCTGAAGTGGCCGATCTTGTCCCAGGTCAGCACCTTGTTGCGACGTAGAACGTAGCGGTAGTCGATGACCTTGTGCGTGCCGTCCTCCACGTGCTCGTACACGTAGTTGGAGATCACGAGGTCAACGCGCAGGTCCTTGTAGATGAACCCACGCAGCGTGTCGAGGAGCTTGCGCAGCGACTCGCCGTCGAGCCAGTCGTCGGAGTCGACAACCTTGAAGTAGGTGCCCTCCGCGTTCTCGAGCGCCTTGAGCACCGCCATGCCGTGGCCGCCGTTCTCCTGGTGCACGGCCTTCACGATGTTGGGGTAGCGCGTTTGCCAGGCAAGCGCCTTGGCCAGTGTGTCGTCCTTAGTCGAGCCGTCGTCGACGATGATCACCTGCACGTCGTCGGCATGGCCACTGCCCTCGATGATCGACGAGATGCAGTGGTCCATGTAGGCAGCCGAGTTATAGCAGGGAATGCCAAAGGTTATGGTCTTGCCCATGTCGCTCATGCTCTGAGTCTCCTTGGGTGAGCCGGAAGCTTCTAGTTGTGCGCCGAGACGAGCTCGTCGGACAGCTTGAGGGCGCTCGCCGTGACGCCGTCCATGTCGTAGTAGCGGTACTCCGCGAGGCGGCCGACCGGGTGGAAGTTGGTGAGGCGGCTCACGCGGGCGAGGTACTTGCCGTAGAGCTCCTTGTTCTCCGGGTCGAGGATCGCGTAGTAGGGGGTCTCGCCGCTCTCCGGCGTGTAGGCCTTGGAGTACTCCTTCATGATGGTGGTCCTGCCCGGCACCACCTGGCCCGTCATGTTCTTGAACTCCGTGATGCGCGTGAAGTCCTCGCTCGTGGTGTAGTTGACCGTGCCCACCGGCTGGAACTGGTCGACCGGCAGGGTCTCGAACACCATGTCGAGCGTGCGGTACGGAAGCGCGCCGAGGTCGAGACCGAAGAGCTCGTCAAGCGGGCCCGTGTAGACGATCTCGCCGCCGTAGGGCTTGCCCATGACCTTGGCGTAGTCCTCGTCTACGGTCATGATGTCGCGCACGTCGACGTTCAGGAACACGTCGATGAGGTCGTGGTCGAGCAGGCGCTCGAACATCTTGGTGTAGCCCTCGGCCGGCATGCCCTGGTGTGCCACGCGCGGGAAGTAGCGGTCGTCGTCGCCCACGAACACCGGCACGCGGCCCGTGACGGACGGGTCGACCTGGTCGGGCGAGGTGCCCCACTGCTTCATCGTGTAGTGGAGGAAGACGTTCTCGTAGACGTAGTCCGCAACCTCCTTGAGGTCGGGATCGTTCTTCTCGCGCAGCTCGAGGATGGGCACCTTCTTGTTCTCGCCGAAGGTGTCGACGAGCTTCTGGTAGAGGGCCTCGCCGCGCTGCTCGCCAAAGGCGAGCTTGAGGCTCTGGTGGTTGAAGGGCACCGGCATGAGCTGGCCGTGGATGTTGGCGAGCACCTTGTGCTGGTAGTCGGTCCACTCGGTGAAGCGCGAGAGGAACTGGTGCACGCGGTCGCTCTGGGTGTGGTAGATGTGCGGGCCGAACTTGTGCACGAGGATGCCCGCGTCATCGACGTAGTCGAAGGCGTTGCCGGCGATGTGGTCGCGGCGCTCGAACACGGCGACGCGCCAGCCGCAGGCCTCGGCGAGGCGCCGAGCGCAGACCGACCCCGCATATCCCGCGCCGACAACGAGCATGTCGTACGAATCGGCGTTGAAGCCAGCGGGAAGTCCGCATGTGATACTCAATTTGAATCCTCTCGGTCGCCTGCAGGTACCACAAGAAGACGCACGCCTCCGCCCTGACGGGGACGTGCGTCCTCCAAATATCATCAGAAATTCTATCTCAGCCAAACCTATAATGTGACACGGCGCCACACGACGCCAAAGAACACAAAAAAGGAGCGAAATGAGCGATTTCCTGCAGCGCATGAAGGATGCCGCCAAGCGCGACGTCAAGACCATCGTCCTTCCCGAGGGCGAGGACCCGCGCACCATCGAGGCAGCCAAGCAAATCGTGGCCGAGGGCCTGGCCAAGCTCATCATCCTGGGCAACCCCGACGAGGTCCAGGTTGACGGCGTCGAGGTCGTCGACCCCAAGACCTCCGATAAGCGCGAGGCCTACGCGGCCAAGTTCGCCGAGCTCCGCGCCAAGAAGGGCGTCACCATCGAGCAGGCCCGCGAGCAGATGAACGACAACACCTACTTTGGCACCATGATGGTCAAGATGGGCGACGCCGACGGCCTGGTCTCCGGCGCCTGCCACTCCACGGCCAACACGCTGCGCCCGGCGCTGCAGATCCTCAAGACCGCCCCGGGCACCAAGCTCGTCTCGGCCTTCTTCGTGATGTGCACCAAGACGCCGGGGTTCGGCGCGAACGGAACGCTGATCTTCGCCGACAGCGGCCTCAACATCAACCCGACCGCCGAGGAGATGAGCGAGATCGCGCTGTCCTCCGCCGACTCGTTCCGCAACCTCGTGGGCGCCGAGCCGAAGGTCGCCATGCTCTCCTACTCCACGAAGGGCTCCGCCGGTGGTGACTCCGCCGCCAAGTCCAAGGAAGCCGCCGAGCTCACGAAGCAGAAGGCCCCCGAGCTGGCCGTCGACGGCGAGCTGCAGCTCGACGCCGCAATCGTGGACACCGTCGCCGCGTCCAAGGCGCCGGGCTCCGAGGTTGCCGGCCACGCCAACGTCCTCATGTTCCCGGACCTCGCCGCCGGCAACATCGGCTACAAGCTTGTCCAGCGGTTCGCTGGTGCCGACGCCTATGGCCCCCTGCTCCAGGGCATCGCGCGCCCGGTGAACGACCTATCGCGCGGCTGCAGCGCCGACGACATCGTGGGCGTCGTGGCCATCACCTGCGCCCAGGCGCAGCAGATGGGCGCGTAGGCCATCTGCCGTTTTGAGATACGCCTAGGGCTATCCGCAGGGTAGCCACAACGGACACCCCCCCCCTCAACACGGGAGCTTCTGACGTAAGCGCCGCCGCCCTACGAGCACAGGACGGCGGCGCTTCTGGTTTGAACCCTAGACCGATAAGCTGCAAGGCCATGCGTCTGAATAGGGTGCCTATAGCCGTTGCTTGAGCAGTATTTTCGAGGCTACGCCTCGAAATGAACTCCGCGTGTGAAAACTGGAGTTAGCCCTTCCATTACATAGGGGCAGACTCCGGTATTCACACGCGAAGTTGTTGCGGAATCGGCCATCCTGCTGTCAGCAGCAATTCGAAGTGAGCGAGCTCAGGAGCTCGAAGACCTCCGACACGCTGATGCCGCGCTCGTTGGCGTCGGGGCGCCCGATTACGACAACGCCACAGTCAGCCTCGTGGGCCGCCGTGAGCTTCTCGGGAAGACCGCCCGCAGCGCCAGTGTCCTTGGTGAGCAGCCAACGCGCGTCAACCTGACGCAGCATGGCCACGTTGAGGGAGCGCGAGAAGGGGCCTTGCATGCAGATGATGTGCTTGGCGGGATACCCGAGCGCAAGCGCGCGCTCCAGACCGGAAGCGACAGGCAGGATGCGCACGAACAGCCGCTCCTCATAGTCGCGTACCTGCGTGTATATGGGGAGGTCCTTGCTCCCCGTCGTGAGCAGCACTCCGCCGTCGAGCTCTGAGAGCCGCTCGGCCGCCTCTTGCGCGTCGGCGACCTCGATGACGCGCGGGGCGTCTGCGTCTGCAAGCTCCTCGTTAAGGGAGCTGGGACGCAGCAGGCGGATGTAGCGCGTGTCCGTGAGTCGGGCCGCATCGCGCAGGTTGGCGCTCACGACCGTGGCATAGGGATGCGTCGCGTCGACCACCACGTCAAAGCCGGCGAGCGCCACGCGCATCTCGTCGGCGTCGAGCCGACCCTGGCGGACCTCGATGCCCGGCAGGTCGCAGATGAGCTCGGCGCCATACTCGGTCGCCACGAACGCCGTCGCCGGCATGCCATGACGCGAAAGCAGGGCAAGCAGCTCATGCCCCTCCGAAGTCCCCGCAAACACCGCTCGGCGCATCATGCCCGCGTGACCTTGTAGAGAATGGCGTTCATGATGGCCGCTGCGATCGTCGACCCGCCCTTGCGGCCACGGGCAAGGATCGAGGGCATGCCGCTCGCAGCGATCTCGTCCTTGGCCTCGACCACGTTGACGAAGCCCACGGGAACGCCAACCACCAGCAGCGGGTCGAGGTGGCCGGCCTCCACCAGCTCGCGGATGCGCAGCAGCGCCGTGGGGGCGTTGCCGATGGCGAAGATGACAGGTCCCTCGAGCTCGCAGGCCTTGTCCATGCTCGCCACGGCACGTGTGGTCCCGTTGGCCTTCGCGGCCGCGGCCACGTCGGGGTCTGCCATGTAGCACAGGGCGGTATCGCCCAGCTTCTTGAGCGCGGGCTTCGAGATGCCGGCGAGTGCCATGTTCGTGTCCGTGACGATCGTGACGCCGCCTGCGGCTAGCGCCTCCGTCGTCTTTGCCACCACCTCGACACCCGGCCTGAACTCGAGCGTATCGGCGAAGCTGAAGTCGGCCGTCGTGTGGATGACGCGCTTCACCACGTGCGCGACGGCGGGGTCTACGCTCTTGCCCATCTCGGCGAGCTCTCGCGTGATGGTCTCGAAGCTGCGCGACTCGATGTCGGAAGGGCGCCCGGCGACGTCGCTTGCAAGGTTCTCCTTTGCCATTAGTACTCAACTCCCTCTCGCGCCACGACGCCATGCTCAAACGGATGGCGGACACAGCGCATCTCAGTGATGTAGTCGGCCACGTCGAGCACGAACTCGGGCGGGTTGCGACCGGTGACGACCAGCTCGGGTCCCTCCTCGGCACTCGCGGCCAGGGCGAGGGCCTCGCGCACAAGCTCGGGGCTCGCAAGGTCGGCTCGCAGCGCGGCGCAAAGCTCGTCAAGCACGACCAGCCGCGCATGGCCGTCCTGCATGAGGTCGATGACCTCGCGCAGATTGGCATCGTGCTCCCGGTGCGTGGCCTCGCGCTCGGCCGCGCTCATGCGACTCGTGAACTTGGCGGGTGGCGTCACGTGGAACACGCACGCGCCCTCACGCTCGAGCATCCCCATCTCGCCGCTCGTGCCGTCCTTGAGGAACTGGCAAATCGCGACGGGCCAGCCCCGCCCGAGGGCCCTCAGGGCCAGCCCCATGGCCGAGGTGGTCTTACCCTTGCCGTCGCCGCAGTAGACGTGGATCATACGCCCTCCTCCAGGATGCGATAGACCGCCTCCATGTCAAGCGCGTTGCGCAGGCCGTCGGCCAGAAGGTCGAACTGCCGCTCGCGATAGGCCTCAGAGGGCTCACTCATGGCCGCGACGCCCGGCAGGCCGCGGCGGGCGAGCATGAGGTTGACGAGCGCGTCGGCCACGCCGTCGGCGTCAAAGAAGCCGTGCAGGTAGGTGCCGAGCACGTTCTGCGCGACGTATCCCACGCAGCGCTGGTCACCCGCGCGCACGCAACCGTCCGTTACGGCGCCCGGCGCGAGGTTCGTGCGGCCCATGTGGATCTCGTAACCCGTGAGGGCAAGGGCGCCAAGCGGGGCAAACGCACTCGAGGGAGCGAGGTCGAGGTGGCCGACGTCGCGCGTGAGCGACTTGTCGCCGGCAAACGTGGTCTCGCAGGGAAGCAGGCCCAGGCCCTCGGCCTCGCCGCCGCCCTCCACGCCCTGCGGGTCGAGTAGGCGCTGGCCGAGCATCTGATAGCCCCCGCAAACGCCGATAATCAGTGTGCCCGTCTCGGCAAGCGCGCGAACGCAGGCGTCGAGGTCTCGCTCGCGCAGGCTTGCGAGATCGGCCATGGTGCTCTTGGTGCCCGGCAGGATCACGAGGTCAGGACGCCCAAGCTCTCTGGCCTCCTGAACGTAGCGCAGGTTGATGAGGGGATGGCGCTGGAGCTGGTTGAAGTCCGTGAAGTTAGAGAGCCGAGGCAGGCGCAGCACCGCGACGTCGAGCAGGCCAGAGCCGCCCCGCGAGGCCTCGAGGCGCTGCGAGAGGCTGTCCTCGTCATCGAGGTCGAGCGGCATCACGGGCACGACGCCCAGCACGGGAACACCGCACAGGCGCTCGAGATCGACGAGACCCGGCTTGAGGATGCCCACGTCGCCGCGGAACTTGTTGACCACGAACCCCTTCACGAGCGAGCGGTCGGCCTCGTCAAGCAACTCGTAGGTCCCATAGAGCTGGGCGAACACGCCGCCCGGGTCGATGTTGCCGGCAAGCAGCACGGGAGATTTCACCATGTGGGCGAGCCCCATGTTGACGAAGTCGTCCTGGCGCAGGTTGATCTCCGACGGACTGCCGGCGCCCTCGATGCAGACGATGTCGAACCTCTCCGCAAGGTCGTCGTAGGCGTGCTGGATGCCGGCCTTGAGGCGGCCCTTGTAGCGGTAGTAATCGGTGGCCTGCATCGTGGCAACAGGCTTGCCCTCGACGATTATCTGGCTGCCGCGGTCGCTCTCGGGCTTGAGCAGCACCGGGTTCATGCCCACCTCGGGCTCGATGCCACATGCCTGGGCCTGCATGACCTGGGCGCGCCCCATCTCGAGGCCGTCTGCGGTGACGCCAGAGTTGAGGGCCATGTTCTGGCTCTTGAACGGGGCGACGGAATAGCCGTCCTGCTTGAAGATGCGGCACAGGCCGGCCACGAGCACGCTCTTGCCGGCGTTGGACATGGTCCCCTGGACCATGATCGACCTTGCCCTAGGCATGTGGCGATCCCTCCTCAGGTGACGGGTCTTGGTTGCGTGGCGGGTCTGTATTGCGCGACGATTCCCGGTCGCACGGGTCTTGCTTGGCGTACAGCGCCCCGAGCGAGTCGCGCAGGGTGCGCACGAGTCGGTCGTTGGCGTCGGGCAGACGAACCGCGACGCGGTAGTCGCCCTCGTCGAGGCCCTCGTAGGCACGGCAGTCCCGGATGATGACGCCGCGCTGGGCCATGGCCTCGTACAGGCCGGCAGGCCCGGAAAAACAGAGGTAGTTGGCCTCACCCGGTAGCACCGCAAGGCCAAGACCAGCAAGCTCCGCCCGCAGGCGCGCGCGCTCCCGGGAGACGGCCGCGCGCGTGCGCCCGACCCACGTGCGCTCCCCAAGCGCCGCCACGCCGGCTGCCTGCGCCACGTTGGAGACCGGCCAGGCCTGGCCGGCGGCACGCACGCGCGCAAGCAGGCGCTCGTTTGAGCTCAGCAGGTAGCCGAGGCGGAGGCCGGGCATGCCGTAGAGCTTCGTGAACGCCGAGAGCACGGCAAGGTTGTCGAGCTCGCCGAGGAGGGGCCGCAGCGTGTGGGCGTCTGGGTCGTCCAGAAAGCCGTTGAAGCACTCGTCCACGACGAGCACGCACCCTATGTCATGGCAGCGTCGCGCAAGGCGCTCGAGCAGGCCCGTGGAAGCCGTCACGCCCGTGGGGTTGTTCGGGTTGCACACAAAGGCCATGTCACATCCCGCAACCGCCTCGAGCAGGCCCTCGTCGGGCACGAAGCACGCCTCACGCGAGAGCGCATAGTGGCGAATGTCTCCACAGCCCGAGCCACGCAACGCGAGCTCGTACTCCGAGAAGGTGGGTGCCAACACGAGCGCGCGCCGGGGCCTCAGGGCGGCCGCGAGGCGCCAGATGAGGTCGGCCGCACCGTTGCCGGGCAGCACCCAGGACGCCTCGAGCGCAAGGTGAGCGCCGAGGGCGCGCCTGAGCTCACGGCTCTCCGGGTCGGGGTAGGCCGTCGCCTGCGCAAGCGCCTCGCGGGCGACGCGCAGGGCCGCAGGGGCCATGCCAAAGGGGTTCACGTTGGCAGAGAAGTCAAGCGGTGCGGTGCCAAAGCGCTCCTCGTACTCCGCCACGGCGCCGCCGTGCGCCGTGAGCGGCATCGAAGGACGCCCGGCAGCCGAGGCAACAAGCTCGGCCGAGGCCTGTCCGGCAGCCGAAGTAACGAGCTCGCCCCCACCTTGCCCGGTGTCCGGAGCACCGAACCCGCTCGCCGCGCACGACTCGCCCGCACGCACGTGCCCGAGCTCCCCGGGGACCACCTCGGCGCTGCCGAGCGCGCCGGAGGCGCGAAGCGCCTCGAGCACGCGCGCATCGGGCGAGCCTATGACTGATCCTGTTGTCACGTCACACCTCACATGCGTCCGAGGGCAAGGAGCACGGCCATGCGCGCGCAGGCGCAGACGACGAGCGCGAGTACGCAGGCCACGTACATGAGCCGGCCGGCGCGCCTGATGTCGTCTGCCTCGATGGGCCGCGTGTCCACGCCCAACTGCGGCTTGTGGACAACCCTGCCAAAGTAGGTGGCGTCGCCGTTGAGATGGATGCCCAGGGCACCTGCCATGGCCGACTCGGTCTGGGCGGCGTTGGGGCTCTCCGACTTGTGGCGGTCGGAGCGCCACACCCTGCGGGCGCCCGCGCCGTCGAGGCCCGCGAGGGGCGCGGCGGCAACGATGCAGACGCCGGCAAAGCGCGCGGGCAGCCAGTTCACGACGTCGTCGGTGAGGGCGGCTGCGCGGCCAAAGTCAAGGTAGCGCTCGTTCTTGTAGCCGATCATGGAGTCCATGGTGTTCACGGCCTTGTAGGCGAGGCCCAACGGCGCCCCGCCCACGGCGAGGAATACGAGGGGCGCAATGACGCCGTCGCTCGCATTCTCCGCGACCGTCTCGACGGCCGCGCGGGCCACGCCCGACTCGTCAAGGCGGGCGGTCTCGCGCCCGACCACCATCGAGACCGCCTTGCGGGCGGCTGGCAGGTCGCCGCGCAGCAGCTCGGCACGCACGGCCATGGTCTGGCGCCTGAGCTCGCACGCGGCAAGCGCCTGGTACGACAGCCAACTCTCCACGGCAAGCCGCAGCCAGGGGCTCACGAGCCCGCAGAGCCACAGCACGGCGCTCGTGAGCACGAACGTCGAGATTACGAGAATGGCGACCAGCACCTTGCCAGCCGCGCGCAGGCCGCGCTGCGTGGACGGGAAGGCTGCGCGCAGCCTCGGCTCGAGGGCGCTGATCGCACGCCCCATGAGCACCACCGGGTGCGGCAGCCAGCGCGGGTCGCCGAACACGGCGTCGAGCACAAAGCCGATGACGAGGGCGAGTATCGTCGTCATGCCGCCCCACCGCCCCGGCGCTCCTGCCAGAGCGCTGCCGCCCGCACGAGGCGCTCGGCCGGCGCCGCATCTGCCGGCCAGAAGAGATGCGGATAGCCCGCATAGAGCGTGGCCGTGCTCACGGCCGCGTCCCAGCGCCGGGCGCGCCCGGGCTTCGAGGCCACGAAGGAGTCGCCCTCGTGCGTCGAGTGCCAGTAGTGGAACTCGTGGGCGCGCAGGCGCTCTCCCGCCCGCGCGATGAGGCCGTCGCCACGAGGATCGAGGTCGATGTAGCCAAAGTGGCGCAGCTTGCCCTCGTTGGCGCAGGTCCCCGGCAGGGCACCCACCATGTCCCAGGCCGCGCCCTCGGCATCCTCGAGCGACTCCTGCAGGTACATGAAGCCGCCGCACTCGGCAACGGTCGGGAGCCCCGAGGCGATGGCCTCGCGCAGGGCCGTGCGCATCGCCGCGTTGGCGCTTAGGCGCGCGGCATGGAGCTCGGGGTAGCCGCCGCCCAGGTAGAGCGCGCACGTGCCCTCCGGGAGCGCCTCGTCGGCAAGTGGGCTGAACGCCACGACGCGCGCGCCGAGGTCCTCGAGCAGTCGGAGGTTCTCGGTGTAGTAGAACGAGAATGCGGCGTCGCGCGCGACGGCCACCACGGGCGAGCGGTCCGTCACGGGCTCCGCCACAAACGGGGGCTCGGCCATGGCCGGAGCCTCGGTCGCGAGCGCGAGCAGGCGCTCCACGTCGAGCGTCTCGGCAAGCGTGTCGGCCAGGGCGTCCACGCGCGCGGCGAGGTCTGCCACCTCATCGGCGTCAACGAGCCCCAGATGGCGGCTCTCGAGGGCAAAGCGCTCGTCTGAGGGCACGTAGCCCACGCAGGCCACGCCGCACTCGGCCTCGATCATGGGGGCGAGCACGTCGTAGACCGCCTTCGTGCAGCGGTTCAGGATGACGCCCGCCACCTGTGAGGGGGTGCGAAACGTCGCAAACCCCTTCACCTGAGCCGCGAGCGAGACCGAGGCGCCACGGGCGTCGAGCACCAGGACGCACGGCGTGGAGGTGGCGCGCGCCACGTCGTAGCTGCTCGCACGCACCCCCTCGCCCAGGATGCCGTCGTAGTAGCCCATGACGCCCTCGAGCACCGCTATGTCGCAACCCACTGCGTCGCGCGCGATCAGGGAGCGCACGCGCGACTCGTCGCAGAAGAACAGGTCGAGGTTGCCCGTCTGGGCGCCGGCCATGCGCCGGTGGAACGTCGGGTCGAGGTAGTCTGGCCCGCACTTGAGCGCGGCCACCGAGAGGCCGCGACGCGCAATCAGCCGCACGAGCCCGCACGTGAGCGTCGTCTTGCCCGAGCCCGATGCGGCGGCGGCGAGCATGAGCCTCGCACAGCTCGTGCTCATGCGCACACCCCCTCTGGGGACCCTTGGCCCTCGGCAGGAACAGCCGAGGCGGCACCCCGCGCTTCCCCGCCAGCCTCAGGCGCGTCCGCGACGCCCTGGGCGCTCACGAGAAACACCGGGTTCTGCGCGCGCATGAGGTGGTAGGGACCGATCTTGTCGGCGCGCGAGGCCTGGACCTGCGCGGCGTCGAAGCCCTCCCACCCCGCACCCGCGAGCAGCTCGGTGGCGTGGGCCAGCGTCTCGAGCGTGATGGCAGAGACGCACACGCGCACGCGCGGGTTGGCCGCACGGGCGGCCGCGAGCACCTCGGCGAGCGTGCCGGCCGAGCCGCCCACGAAGACGGCGTCGGGCGCGGGCAGGCCCTCGAGCGCCTGGGGCGCCTTGCCAGCAACCACGTGCAGGTTCGACAGGCCAAAGCGGCGGGTGTTCTCGCGCACGAGCTCTGTGGCCTCGGCCTTGCGCTCGACGGCCCAGATGTCGCCGGTGCGCGAGAGCAGCGCGCACTCAACGGAGACCGAGCCGGTGCCGGCACCCACGTCCCACACGGTGTCGCCGCGCGCCACGCGCAGCTTCGCGACGGCGGCCGCACGCACCTCCTGCTTGGTCATGGGCACCTTGGCGCGCACGAACAGCTCGTCGGGGATACCCGGCGTGGCCCAGGGCCACCCGGCCTCCACGGCGCAGGTACCGGGGCTCGCAGCCTCCACGAGCATGACCGAGAGGGTGTCGAAAGGCTCTCCCGCGAGCTCGGCCGCCGTGGAGCACACCACGCGCTGCTCTGGATAGCCCAGCCGCTCCCCCACGCTCACGCGCGCGTCGCCCAGGCCGGCGTCCACGAGCCGCGCGCACAGCTCGCCGACGGACGTGCGCGCGCCGCCCGTCACGAGGAAGAGCTCGCCGCCCTCTCGGGCCTCCGCAGCCACGTCGAGCTCCACGCCGTGTGCGGAGCGGAAGCGCCATCCCTGCCACGGACGCTCGAGCGCCGCAGCGAGGCACTGCATTGAGCTGATGCCCGGGACCGTGCGCACCTCGACGTCGCCAAGCGCGTCGCGCAGGCGCGCAGCCAGCCCACGGGCGCCCGAGAACATGCCCACGTCGCCGCTCATAGCCACGACGGCGCGCCGCCAGCTGCCCTCGGACAGCGCCGCCACGATGTCGGCCGAGAGCACGGCCGGCACGCGCCGGGCATGCTCGGCCACCTCAAGCCCCTCGATGAGCCTCGGAGCACCTACCACGATGTCGGCCTCGGCCACCACGCGGGCGGCCTCGGCCGTCATGAGCGAAGAGGTGCCCGGGCCCATTCCTGCGATGCACACACAGCGCTCGGGCGCAATCGTCTCGGCCTGCTCCATGGCTTCCTCCTACTCGACGATCTGACGGTAGCCGCGCGGCGTCACCATCTTGCCGCGGACCACGCGTGTGCGGTCGTTGCCAACGTAGACGGTCGTGAACATGTCGGCGTCGAGCGTCTTGAGGCCCTCCAGGGTCGTGAGACTGCTCTCTTGCCCCTCGCGGCCGATGTTGCGAACCCAGCCGCACACGCATGAGGCAGGCTTGCCGGCGTCGATGAGGATCTGCGCCGCGCGGGCAAGGTGGCCTGCGCGCTTCTTGCTGCGCGGATTGTACAGCGCGAGGCAGAAGTCTGCCTGTGCCACGGCAACGAGCCGGCGCTCGATGAGCTCCCAGGGGGTGAGCAGGTCTGAGAGCGAGACGCATGCGAAGTCGTGCGAGAGGGCGGCGCCGAGTACGGCGCTGCCGCTCTGCGCGGCGGTCACGCCGGCAACGACCTCGATGTCGACCTCGGGATACTCCTCAGCGAGCTCGAGCATGGGGCTCGCCATGCCGTAGACGCCCGCGTCACCTGAGCACACCATGCACACGCTCTGGCCCTCCTGGGCCCGGTCGAGCGCCATGCGGCAGCGCTCGACCTCGCGCATCATGGGCGTAGCCAGCGTGGGCTTGCCGGGAAACAGCGGCTCCACGAGGCGGATGTACTCGGTGTAGCCCACGATGAGATCGCAGGCATCGAGCGCCTCGCGAGCCTCGAACGTCATGCCCTCGGCACCGCCGGCCCCGATGCCCACCACGCGTACCAGCTTCATTGTGTCCGTCCTCTCGTCAGTCAATCTCGTCAGTCAAGTTAGCGGGTGCATATGCCCCGCGGCCCCCTCCCGCCCGAGGAACCGAGGGGAGGCGACCCCGGGAGCGCTAGTCGAAGGAATAGCACACGGGGCGCTGCGCGAGCGCGAAGGTGGTGCCCCCGCCGGCGCGCTTGGGCACCACGAGCCTGCCGCCGCCCACAAGCGCCGCACGCTCGCATACGTTGTCGACGCCCGTGACGCTCGACACGAAGGCGCTCGCGGTAAACGATCCCGGCACCTGGCACAGCCGCTCGGCAGGCCAGGTCTCAAGCGTCCAGCCACGCCGTGCGCAGAACTCCAGCAACCCCGGCTCGTGCGCCTTGAGGTCGATGGAGCCCACGGACACGACGGCGCGCTCGTCGAGCGTGCGCCCGTCAAGCTGCGCCGCACCGACCCAGCCGCGCTCGAGCGCGGCCTCGGGGATGTTCCTCCGGCAGCCGACGCCCACCGACACGCATCGCGGCACGAGGCGCAGCGCCCCCTGGGGTGCCTCGGGCACCGCCCAGGGCGACACCACGACGTCAGCCTCGCGGGCGTCGTGCGTGAGCTCGACGCCCGTGGGCGGCGCACCGTCAAGCCGCACGCCCTCGTCTGCCCACACGCGCACGGTGCCGCCCGCCAGGAGCTTGCCACTCACGGCCTTGATGGCGCGGGGGTCGGGGATGGCGAGGCCGGCCCGTGTGGCCCAGGTGTCGACGGCCCACAGGCCGCGGTTGTCGGTGGCGGTGGTGATCACGGGCGTGGCACCGGCGGCGGCCGCAACGACGGTAGCCAGGCGGTTGGCCCCGCCGATGTGGCCCGAGAGCAAGGAGACCACCCAGTGGCCGCCCTCGTCCATCACGAGCACCGCCGGGTCGGAGGTCTTGGCATGCACGTGGGCGGCGATGGCGCGCACGGCGATTCCCGTCGAGCCGACGAACAGCAGGGCGTCGTCGGAGGAGAAGTGCGAGGCAGTCCAGGCGGAGAGCGACTCGTGCCCCTCGCCGTAGCACCCCGTGACGCTGTGGCACCAGGGCTCGTCGAGGTCTGCCGCGAGCGCGCCGCTCATGAGCGTCGCCATGACGTCGTTGACGAGGCGCTCGCCGGCCTGCGTGAACGCGATGCAGGCGATGCGCTTCGCTCGCGCGCTCACGGCCGCACCACGAGCGTGGTGAAGTACCCACCGCGCTCCGGGGCGTCATCGAGGCTCTCGGCAACGACCTCGCTCGGCATGCCGCAGTCCTGCACGAGACTCGTCCGCTCGTAGACCCCGGCGCTGCGGAGCTCATCGCGCAGGCGCGGCAGGCTTTTGCCGGCCTTCATGATCACCTTGGTGCCCGGCAGCGCCAGCGCCTCGGCGAGCTCGCCATAGCCCGAGGGGACGATGGTGAGCGGGCTCGTCATCGAGGGCGTGAGCGTGGTGTCGAGACGCGCCGCGACGGCGCAGAAGCTCGGCACGCCGCTCACCATGCCCACCGCGTAGCCAGCAGGCTCCAGCAGCTCCTTCATGTAGCTGAAGGTGGAGTAGATGGAGACGTCGCCGAGGTTGGGCATGGCAACGTTGTGACCGGCGTCAAGCTCGAAGGCAATGGCGGCGGCCGCGCGCTCGTGGCTCGCGTGCAGCACGGCCGCATCGCGGCTCATCTCGAAGCGCAGCTCGAGCACGCGCTTGTCGCTGAGGTCCACGGCGCGCCGTGCGATGTCGAGGGCGCAGGTGCCCCCGCCCGAGGTCTGCGGCGCCACCAGCACGTCTGCCTCGCGCAGCACGCGCACGGCCTTGAGGGTGAGCAACTCCGGGTCGCCAGGGCCCACGCCCACGCCCCAAAACGTCCCCTTGGCGCCACCCCGTGAATCGGCGGCCGCAGCAGCGTCCGCGCGGCCCGCGAGCGGGGTCTCAACCGTATCCATAGCGTATCCTTTCGCGAATGTGTGGAGTGGGCTGCCGGTGGCCTACCGTGCGGCCGCGGCAGGTAACGCGGGGTGCGTGGGGGCAACGGGCGGCAGGCCGGCCGAGGCGCGCATGGCGGCTATGAGCTCGTTGCAGCCGCGCGTGCGGCCGAACTCCCCGTAGCGTTTCGAGAACATGATCGCGCCCGTCTCGAAGGCTCCTGCGGCCCTGCGGTCGATGTGCTCGCCGATGGCGTCCATGAGCGAGCGGCATACGGCCTCGAGCAGGCCCTTGTCGGCCAGAATCCCCATGCAGGCATCGGTGGTGGCCGCCGACATGATCGCGCGGCAGCAGGCCGTCGAGGCGCCGGCGATCGCCGCGTGCGCGCAGACGATCTCGCAGCGGCAGTCGGCCACGCGCGAGTGCGTGTTCATGACGCCGCCGGCAACCTTGGCGAGCTTGCCGGAGTGCCCCACCACGAGCACGCGTTGAAAGCCGTGGTTGGCCGCGGCGTCGAGCGCCTCGCCGAGGAAGTTGGAGAACGAGACTTCTGCGAGGCCGTCGAGCTCGGCGAGCTCGCGCACATGGTCGGCCCCGTAGTTGCCGGGAACGAGCACGAGGTCGCGTGCGCCCTCGGCGGCCTTCTGGCGGATCTCGAGCTCGATGCTGGCGACGAGCGCCCGCTCGCTCATGGGCCGCACGATGCCCGAGGTGCCTAGGATCGAGATGCCGCCCTCGACGCCCATGTGCGGGTTGAAGGTCTTTGCCCCCACCTCGGCGCCCGTGGGGGCGTAGATGACGACGTCGATGCCCCCGTCGCAGCCGAGCTCGTCGCAGGCGCGCGTCACCTCCTCGGCAATCATGCGCCGCGGCGTGGAGTTGATGGCCGCCGCGCCCACAGGCTGGTCGAGGCCCGGCTTGCGCACGATGCCTATCCCCTGCCCGCCCTCGACGCGCACCCGAGGCTCGCCCTCCGCGCGCGCGCCGCGTCGGACGCGCGCGTAGACGAGCATCCCGTCGGTGGAGTCGGCGTCATCTCCCCCGTCCTTGCGGATGGCCGCCCGGGCGGTCGAACCGTCCTCGGCAACGGCCGCGTCGAGCACGTCGGCGTCGACGCGTAGCCCGCTCGGGGTCACGAGGCCCACGCGCGCAGGAACGGTGCCGCTCAGCAGGCCCCGCGTTGCCGCCTGCGCGGCCATGGCCGCGCAGCTGCCCGTCGTGTAGCCGCAGCGCAGGCGCTTCGTGCCGTTGAAGATGTAGTGGCTGCCGGCGGCGTCTGCCTGCGAGGTCCCGGCCGCGTGCGTCTCGGCGAGCGCGTCGTCGGCGGCAGACGGCGCGGGGCCCAGGGGCCTCGGCGCCCCGGCCACCGACCCCGGCTCGTCACTAAGCCGCATGGCGCGCCCCTCGCCTGAGCTCGCGCGGCGCGGCGACCGTGAGCCGCTCGGCGTCGCGGGCATGCTCGGCGTACATGGCGCGGATGTCGGGGAGCTGGCCCAGGCCCTCGAGGTTGCAGGTCACCTCGTAGCCCGCGGCGCGCAGACGGCTCGCCCACGAGTCCTCGCCGTCTCCGGCCATGTCGTTCTTCGAGTGGTCGCCGGCGACGAGCATCAGGGGCGCGAGCGTCACGCGCGAGTAGTCACGCTCGCTCAGAAGGCCCATGACGCAGTCGAGGTCGGGCTGCGCCTCGACGGTGCCCACGTAGAGGTCGGTGCGACCCAGCAGCATGGCGTGGAAGTTCATGGCCGCGTACACCACGTTGGAGAACCGGTCGGTGCCATGCCCCATGAGCACGACGGCACGACCCTGTTCGGCCTGGTAGTGCCCGGCCATCACGCGCATCACGCGCTCGGCGTCGGCGGTGCCCGACAGCAGGGGCTCGCCCACGCAGACACGGTCGAACAGGGCCGCGCAGTCGACGACCTGGCTGCGCAGCTTGTCGAACTCCTCGCCAGGCATGAGGTGGCCCGGCTGCACGGTCACGTCGTTCACGCCGGCGGCGGCCATGCGCACGAGCGCCTGCCGCACGTCGGGGACGTCCTGGCCGCGCCCGCGCAGCACGCGACGGATGATCGAGCTCGTGTAGGCCTGGGCGAGCAGGGCGTCGGGCTCGGCCTCTAAGAGCGTGTTGGCCACCGCGTCCAGGCAGCTCGCCTGGGCGTCGGCGTGGCTCGTGCCAAAGCTCGCAAACAGGATGCCGCGCATGGTCTCCTCCTAGTTGTCGTTGTCCGCGTCGTCCGCCACGCATGCGTCCCCGGGGGCCTCGCCCCGTGCCGGGGCAGCGTGGCTCGCCTTGCGGAACAGGGTGGTGAAGGTGGGATCGTACAGCTTGCTGCGGTCGTGGGGCCCCGCAAGCACGCCGCCCACCACCACGAGCGCCGTAAGGCAGATGCCGTTGTCGGCGCCGGTCTGGGCGAGCGTGCCCACGGTGCAGCGTAGCACCCGCTCGTCGGGCCAGGTGGCCTTGTAGACGATGGCCGCCGGCGTGTCGGGCGTGTAGGCCCCGCCCGCCAAAAGCTCGGCCTGGAGCTTGTCGAGCATGCTCGCCGAGAGGAAGACGACCGTCGTGGCGCCGTGGGCCGCAAGGTCGCGCGTGGCCTCGCCGGCGGGCTTGGGCGTGCGGCCCTCGAGGCGCGTGAGGATCACGCTCTGGCTCACGCCCGGGAGCGTGAACTCGGCGCGCAGCGCCGCGGCCGCCCCGCAGAAGCTCGAGACGCCCGGGCAGACGTCATAGGAGATGCCGAGGCGGTCGAGCTCGTCCATCTGCTCGCGGTGCGCGCCGTAGATCGAGGGATCGCCCGTGTGCAGGCGCACCACCTCCTTGCCCTCGGCATCAGCCGCCGCCATGACCTCGATGACCTGCTCGAGCGTCATCCGCGCGCTGTCATGGATGGCGCAGGAGGGCTTGCAGGCCTCGAGCAGCTGGGGGTTCACGAGGCTTCCGGCCCAGATCACGACGTCGGCCTCGGAGAGCAGGCGCTGTCCGCGCACGGTGATGAGGTCGGGGGCGCCGGAGCCGGCGCCAACGAAGTGGATCATGCGTTCCTCGCTTCCTCGCCCGCAGCAGGCGGGCGCTCGGTCATGCTGTGATGTTTCCCCACTCGGCGGCTGTCTGTATACTGGGCGGCATGAAACTCTTCCCCTTTACATGCCTGCGACCAACCGCCGCCTCCGCGCCGGCGCTCATGACGCTGCCCTACGAGGACCTCGCGCTCGCGCCGGCCGCAGAGCACGAGCGACATGAGGCGGGCATCGACTGGCCGCATGGCTCGGGCGCCGGCGAGCGCCGCGAGCTCGCGCGCCGCATCGCGTGCGGCGAGCTCGTGGCCGACGAGCGCCCGTGCCTGTACGTCTACCGCATCGACACGGCCGAGGGAGGCGCCCTCACCGGGGTCGTCGGGTGCTGTGACGTCGACGACTACCTGAGCGGAGTCATCCGCCGCCACGAGCAGACGCGCGCCGCGGTGGAGCAGACGCGCGCGGCGCACCTCGAGGCCCTGGGCGCGCAGACCGGCCCGGTGCTGCTCGCCCACCGCCCCAGCGCCCAAGTGGGCGCCGCGGTGGGCCGCGTGATTGCCCAGAGCGCGCCAGGCCTCGACCTCACCGATGCCCTCGGCGCGCGCAACCGCGTCTGGCGTCTCGAGGAGCCGGACGAACAGGCGCCGGTGCTGCAGGCGTTTGCGCACGTCACCCGCGCCTACATCGCCGACGGCCACCACCGCATGGCGGCAAGCGCCTCCGTCGCTCGCGCGCGCCGCGCGCGAGGCGAGGTCGGCGGCGCGGGGACGTTCCTCGCGGCGCTGTTCGACGCACAGGACTTCGCGCTGCTCTCCTGCAACCGCATCGTGCGCGGCGCAGCCGACGGCCTCGTGGGCAAGCTCCGCGCGGCGGGGCTTGGCGTCACGGCGCTCCCCGGCCGGCCTGCCACGCAGCGCAGGGGCCATACGAGTGTCCTGCGCGAGGGCACGTGGTTTGACGTGTGCCTTGGGCCCGCGCCGGCAGGAGGCGCGCTCGCCGCGCTGGACGCCACGCTGCTCCAAGACCGCGTCCTTGGGCCCATCCTCGGCGTGGACGACCCACGCCGCGACGCGCGCATGGCGTTCGTGGGAGGCATCAGCGGCCTCACGGGCCTCGAGCGGGCCTGCGGCGCGCACGACGCTGCCTTTGCGCTGCGGCCCCCCGGCATCGATGACGTGCTCGCCGTGTCCGACGCGGGCCTCGTCATGCCGCCCAAGTCCACCTGGTTCGAGCCCAAGCCCAGAGGGGGCCTGTTCGTCCGGCTCATCTAGCCACCCGTGCGCGCCCATGGGGCTTCCTAGGGCCGCTCGGGGACCATGGACCCACGCAGCTCGCGCCAGCGCGCAACCACGGCCTCGACGAGGCTGTCAATCGTGGCACGCGCCGACACCTCGCACGAGAACCCATGGGCTCGCGCCGCGGCGGCGCACATGGGACCTATGCAGACGGCAGGAAGGTTCGCCGCATCGAGCTCGGGGAACGCCTTGGCGAAGCCGTCGGCGGTGCTCGCGCTTGTGAAGGTCACAAGCAAGGCGTCGCCGGCCTCGATGCGAGCGCGCTCGTGCTCGTCAACGGCGTCGCCGACGAGCACCGTCTCATAGCAGGCAACGTCGTCGACGACAAGGCCTGCCTGGACGAGCCCCTCGGACAGCTCGGGAGAGCCGATGGCGGAGCGGAACAGCAAGACGCGCTCGCCAGCCCTGCTGCGCGCCGCGATGTCGGCGGCGAGGTGCGCCCCGTCGAAGACGTCGGGCACGAGGTCGGGCTCGATCTGGTGGCGCCTGAGCTCGTCGGCCGTGGCGGATCCGATGGCGGCAACGCCCACGCCGGCGAGCCAGCGAGCGTCCCGGCCGGCGCAGTGCAGCGCGTCGAAGAGGCACCGCACGCCCACCGTGCTCGTGAGGACCACCCAGGCATGCTCGCGCAGGCCCTCGATGGTGCCCACGAGCGTCTCGCTCGGCACGGGGCGCGTCTCGATGCAGGGAGCCTCGATGACGTCGGCACCCAGCTCGCGCAGGTGCCTCGTGAGCGTTCCCATGCGATCGGCCGGCCTCGTCACGGCCACGGTAAGGCCGCGCAGCGGAAGCTTGTCATACCAGTCGAGGGTCTCGGCGAGCGCGCAGACCTCGCCCACCACGAGGATGGCCGGACTCGCAACGCCAGCGTCGCGGGAGGCGTCGGCAACGGTGGCAAGGGTGGCGTCGACGCGGCGCTGGCGCGCCGTCGTGCCGCGCTCGACCATGGCCGCCGGCGTCGAGGGGTCCATGCCCGCGGCGAGCAGGCCACGGGTGATCTCGGGCGTGGTTGAGACGGCCATCATGAACACGAGCGTGCCGCCCACGCGCGCGAGCGCGTCGAAGTCCATGCCGAGCTCGCCGTTCTCACGCCGGTGCCCCGTCACGAAGTGGACCGAGGCGGCGCAGGTTCGGTCGGTTGCAGGGATGCCCGCGTATGACAGCGCGGCGACGGCACTTGTGACGCCTGGGACGACCTCGAAGGGCACGCCGGCGGCAGCGAGCTCGCGCGCCTCCTCGCCCCCGCGACCGAAGATGTAGGGGTCTCCGCCCTTGAGGCGCACGACGCGCCTGCCCGCCAGCCCCTCGCGCACGAGGATCTGGTTGATCTCGTGCTGGGGAACGGGGTGGCAGGCGACCCGCTTGCCGACGTAGACGCGCCTCGCCTGCGGGCACAGGCCCAGCAGCTCGTCGTTGATGAGGCGATCGTAGACCACCACGTCGCAGCGACCGAGCAACTCGGCCGCACGGCGCGTGAGCAGTCCGAGGTCGCCGGGGCCCGCGCCCACGAGCGCGACCGATCCCGACGTCCCCTGCGTAGGCCTAGCCTCTGTTGGCATCGCTTCTCACCTCCACAGCGAGCGCCGCGGCGCCGCTCTCGATGTCGTCGGCACCCAGCTCGCGTGCGCCGTAGGCGACGGAGGTCGCGTCGTCGCTCGCATACATCCCCGTGAGGGCGACGCCGCCCGTGGAGGCGTCGTAGGTGGCGTAGGCGGCGCAGGGCTTGGTGCAGCCGCCGTCAAGGGCCCGCACGAAGGCGCGCTCGGCCAGGGCGCAGGCGCGCGACGAGGGGCAGTCGAAGGACTGCGCCCATGAGGCGTCAGACCCCAGGCGAGCCTGCGCGACGATGATGCCCTGCCCTGCCGCAGGCAACATCTCGCTCACGGAGAGGCGCCGGGCGATGCGCTCGGCTAGGCCGAGGCGCTTGAGGCCCGCGGCGGCGAGCAGCAGGGCGCTGTACTCGCCGGCGTCGAGCTTGGCGAGGCGCGTGTTGACGTTGCCGCGCACGCTCTCCACCCGCACGCCACCAAACACGCCGGCGAGCTGCAGCTGGCGCCGCTGGCTCGAGCAGCCCACGGGAGCCTCGCTCTCGCGCAGGTACGCCTCGAGGTCGAAGCCGGGAGCCGTGGCGTCGACGCCAGCCGGGAGCACCACGGCGTCGCGTGGGTCCTCACGCGCGGAGAACGCAACGAGCGGCAGCACGGCGGGCGTGTCCATGGGGAGGTCCTTGCAGCTGTGGACCGTCACGTCGACCTCGCCTGCGGCCAGGGCACGGTCGAGCTCGCGGACGAAGAGCCCCTTGCCGCCCACCTCGGGGAGGGGCCGGTCAAGGATGCGGTCGCCCGTCGTGGTGATGGGCACGAGCCGACACGTGATGCTCGGGTCTGCCGTGACGACCGAGCGCGCGAACAGCTGCGCCTGGGCGAGCGCGAGGGCACTCGCACGGGTTCCGATACGCAGGGTCGTCACCTCTGGCGCACCCCCTCGGCCGGCCTGGCGCCCAGGCGCGGCGTATGGGTCCTAGGCGCGCTCACGCAGTCCTCCAAACACCTCGCGCGCCGCGTTGATCGTCGCGTCGATGTCGGCGTCGGAGTGGGAGGCGCTGACGAACAGGGCCTCGAACTGCGAGGGGGCAAGATAGACGCCACGGTCGAGCATGCCCGCGAAGTAGGCGGAGAAGGCGTCCGTGTCGCAGGCGAGGGCGTCGGCGTAGCAGCGCACGGGCGCGCCCGCGCTGAAGTACACGCAGGCCAGCGAGCCCACGCCCTGCACGACGGCGGTGCCCGCGCACGCCCGGGCAAGCCCCTGCGTCAGCCGCGCGGCGCGCTCGTCGAGCCGGTCGTAGAAGCCGGCGTCGGAGGAGAGGATCTCGAGCTGCGCGGCGCCCGCGGCCATGGCCACGGGGTTGCCCGACAGGGTACCGGCCTGGTAGACCGGGCCGGCCGGAGCCACGAGCTCCATGAGCTTGCGCGAGCCGCCGTAGGCGCCCACGGGCATGCCGGCGCCGATGACCTTGCCATAGGTCACCAGGTCGGCCCGCACGCCAAAGCGCTCCTGGGCACCCCCCGCAGCCAGGCGGAACCCCGTGATGACCTCGTCGAAGATGAGCAGCGAGCCCACCTTGTCGCACAGCGCGCGCAGGCCCGCGAGGAAGCCCTCCTCCGGCGGCACCACGCCCATGTTGGCGGCCACCGGCTCCACGATGATGGCCGCGACCTGTCCCTCGTTCTCACCGAGCAGACGCTCGACGCTCGCGAGGTCGTTGTAGGTGGCGAGCAGCGTGTCCGCCGTGACGGCCGCGGGCACGCCCGGCGAGTTGGGCACGCCGCCGGTGAGGGCGCCCGAGCCGGCCTTGACGAGCATGCTGTCGACGTGGCCGTGGTAGCAGCCCTCGAACTTGATGACCTTGTCCCTGCGCGTAGCCGCACGCGCGAGGCGCAGGGCGCTCATGACGGCCTCGGTGCCGGAGTTCACGAAGCGCACCATCTCCAGGCCCGGCACCATGCGGCACATGAGCTTGGCGTGGTCGGCCTCGCCGGCAACGGGGGCGCCAAAGGACAGCCCGCGCGACGCGGCAGAGATCACGGCCTCGCGGATCGCTGGATGGTTGTGCCCCAGGATGAGCGGGCCCCACGAGTCGACGTAGTCCACGTAGTCGTTGCCGTCGACGTCAATGATGTGCGACCCCTCGCCGCGAGCGATGAACGGCGGCTCGAGGCCCACGCTCTGGTAGGCGCGCACCGGGCTGTCGACGCCCCCGGGAAGCACCTGGCGCGCCTCGGCGAACAGGCGATGCGATGTCTCGTGGGTGAGGCTCATTATCCGATCCTTCCCTCAGCGATGGCGTTGGCGATGCGCTTGGCGTAGTAGGTGATGAGGATGTCGGCGCCGGCGCGGAAGATCGACACGGCGCTCTCGGAGACGATGTTGTCCTCGTCCACGAGGCCGGCCGCCGTGGCCGCCTTCACCATCGCGTACTCGCCGCTCACCGAGTAGGCGGCCAGCGGCAGGTCGGTGGCCTCCTTGACGCGGCTGATGACGTCGAGGTAGGCAAGCGCGGGCTTGACCATGAGGATGTCGGCTCCCTGCTCGGCGTCGATGAGGCTCTCCTTGACGGCCTCGCGCACGTTGTGCGGGTCCATCTGGTAGCCCTTGCGGTCACCGTGCGCCGGCGCGGAGTCTGCGGCACCTCGGAAGGGACCGTAGAAGGCCGAGGCGTACTTGGCCGAGTAGCTCATGATCGGGGTCTGGTCGTAGCCCGCCTCGTCAAGGGCGGAGCGAATGGCCGCCACCTGGTCGTCCATCATGGCCGAGGGCGCCACCATGTCGGCGCCGGCCTCCACCTGGGAGACGGCGGTCTGGGCGAGCAGCGGAAGGGTCTGGTCGTTGTCGGGGGCATCCCCCACGAGCACGCCGCAGTGGCCGTGGCTCGTGTACTCGCACAGGCACACGTCGCCGATGAGCATGACCTCGGGATAGCGCTCGCGGATGGCGCGCAGGCCCTGCTGCACGACGCCGTTCTCGTCGTAGGCGCCGTGGCCGAGGGGATCCTTGTGGGCCGGCAGGCCAAAGAGGATGAACTTGTCGACGCCGGCCGCCAGGTGCTCCTCGACGGCCTCGCACACGCGGTCGGGCGAGTAGTGGTACTGGCCCGGGAGCGTGGAGATCTCGCTCTTGACGTTGGCGTCCTCCACGACGAAGAGCGGGTAGATGAGGCTCGCGCTCGACAGGCGCGTCTCGCGCGTCAGGGCGCGAAGGGCGGGGGTACGGCGTAGGCGGCGCGGGCGAATGGGCTCTATCACAAAATCCTTCTTTCAACCGAGGGGGTCCTGGGATGTCGCGGGCCCCGGGTGGGCGGGATGACTGGCGCCTCAGGCTGAGATGGCCTGGGCCTGCCCGAGGCGGCGGGCACGCTCGCTGCACCAGATCTCGAAGTCTGTCAGGTGCTCCTCGATGAGGTCATGGGCGGCCTTGCGCGCGGAGGCGTTGAGGTCGGCCTCGGAGCCGTCGCGCATGTCGTCGAGGTCGAACAGGCGCACGCCCTCCACCTCGCCGCAGGCAAGCTCGATGTCCCTGGGCATGGCGAGGTCAACGAGGGCGCGGGGGCGCGTCGCGAGCGCCTCGAGCGCCGCGCGCGACACGGTGATGTGCTGGCTCCTGGTGGCGCTCACGACAAGGTCGCAGCCCTCCATGAACGACATGCGGTCGTCGTAGGAGATGGTCTTGCAGCCGCGGGGAACCAGGGTGATGCCGTGGCGGTAGGTGCGCAGGGTAATCGCGGTGTCGGCGCCGCGCGCCACGAGCAGCTCGGCGGCAAGCCGTCCCATCTCGCCGTTGCCGATCACGAGCGCGCGCAGGCCGCGCAGGCCCTCTAGCTCGCGCTCGGCGAGGTCGATGGCGGTGCGGGCGCACGAGGTGCCCTCCTGGTGGAACTGCACCCGCGTGCGGACGGCCTTGCCGCAGGTCACGGCAAGGCGGAAGAGGGTCTCGAGCTCGGGCGTTATGCAGCCGGCCTCGCGCGCCGCCGTCTGGGCGCGTCGCACCTGAGAGATGATCTGGTCCTCCCCCAGCACCTGGGAGCGCAGGCCGCAGGCGATGGTCATGAGCCGCCTGCAGGCCTCGGCGCCTGCGAGGGCGAACAGTATGGGCACCATCGGCCGCTGCGTCTCGCCGTGGAGCGAGAGGGCCAGGTCGCGCACGGCAGAAGTGGCCCTGACGAGGAGCGCTTTGTCGGTGTAGTCCTGATCTGCGGGCATGTCGAAGTAGGCCTCGAAGCGGTTGCACGTCTTGAGCAGCACGCATCCGCGCGCGCCGAGACGGGCGATGGCCGCCTCCATGAAGGAAGTCTCGGCCGACTTGGGGATGGCGAACAGCTCGCGCACCTCCATGGAGGCCGACTCCCAGTCGATGCCAACCGCCACAACCACCGCACTACCTCGCTTTCTCGGGCCTTTGGCCCTGCCAGACGGCCTAGAGTCAAGACAAGACCGAGGCGCGGCACCAGACGCGCCGCCACCTCGGGCTTCTACGTTCACGATCTTCGAAAACTATATTCTACCGGGTACCAGAGCACGACATTCCCCGGAGAGGGCGACATATTATTACCCGCACACGTCTCATTTTGACGGATTAACGCAAAAGCAGCCACAGCCGACCCCGCATTGGACGCAATGCGACGGCCGGCCGTGGCTGCTCTCAAACGGGCGCCGTCGGGCCTATTCGGTCCGACGGCGCCCCCTACGCTAGATGATGTACGGAGTCGTGGCGCTCTCGAGCGGCTCGGAGGGCTCCATGGCGCCGAGCACCTGCCTGCCGACCTCGCGGGCCGCGACGATGGCCTGCTTGACGGCGCCCGAGTCGCCGGAGAAGGCCGTGATGACCTCGTTGGAGAAGCTCGTGCCGTGGGCCGGGCTGGACACGGAGATCACGTCGACCGTGGCGGCCTTGACGGCGGTGTCGCCGAGCAGCACGCCGATGGCCGCCGGGGCGCCCACCGTGATGCCGAAGGCCTTGCCCTCCGGGGCGCCGAAGGCCTTGGCCAGGGCGTGGGAGGCGCGGGCGGTGTACTGGAACTCGAGGTGGCCGGCGGGGTTGCCGTAGACGTCGCCGAAGGTGCGCTCGAGGTCGGCCAGCGTCACCTCGACGGCGCGGCGGGCGTCGGGGACGTCCTCGGCGCCGAAGACGATGAGCGAGCCGTGGCCGGCGCCGCCCTCGGTGTCGCGGGGAAGCTCGATCTTGAGCACCTCGACGTTGGTGGCCTTGACGGCCTCGTCGGCGGCGAAGATCTGCGGGCCGGCGCCGGTGCGGTCGCCGACGATGCCGATCGAGCGGTACTTCGGGTCGAGGCCGAACTTCTCGTGGACCTGGCGGTCGACGTTGGCGATCACGAGGCCGACGGTGTGGCCGATCGCGGTGCCGACGAACTCGGTGAGGTTGCAGGCGCCGGCCGGCTTGGGGGCGTCCTTGGCCACGGTGGAGCTGCTGGCGGTGTTGGGGGCGGCGGTGCCGAGCTGCTTGGCGACCTCAGCCATGACCTTGTTGACCAGTTCTTCGTTCATGGATATCCCTTCTTGAGAGAAAAACTAGGACACTAGGCCTGAGCCTTGGCCTCGGAGTGCGGCAGAATCTTCTCGACGTCCGTGTGCGGGCGCGGGATGACGTGCGTGGAGACGACCTCGCCGACCTTCTCGGCGGAGGCGGAGCCGGCGTCAACGGCAGCCTTGACCGCGCCCACGTCGCCGCGGACCATGACGGTCACGAGGCCGCTACCGATCTTCTCGTAGCCGACCAGCGAGACGTTGGCGGACTTGACCATGGAGTCGGCGGCCTCGATGGCGCCGACGAGACCCTTGGTCTCGACCATTCCGAGTGCTTCGCTCTGCATGTAGAACCTCCTTGTGACATGTACCAATACCTACCCGCGCCCTATGTCGCTCTCGCGCCCCAAGGCACAGGTCCCCTCATGAATAAGTTTGCATCTGTAACCACTTGGAAAATTTGTCGCCACAGGGCAACTTCTGGCGCAAGAGAGTTTCTTTTTACGCCACGAAAGTACCCGTAACGTCCCCATGGCGCACCGAGGCCCGCACCCGAGGCAGGAAAGTCCTCGAAGGCGCCCAGAGCCAGCCTGTCCAGACGCGAGGCATGGGCGCAACTGGGGGCCGCCATCTCGACGACAGAGGGCGGCCGTCTCGGAAAAGGACCGAGTCCGCCCATGCGAGGGCATGGCAGGCCGGTTTTCTGGTATAAAAACGCACGACCGTGCGGACGAACGCACGGCCGTGCACGGTCCCCGGACGTCATGGGGACACACGGGGACCTTATGGTCGCCAGGTTCGATAGCAGGAGAGAGACTATCGGACCAACAGCTTCTCGAGCAAGGCAGAAGCCTGAGTCTCGTTTACGGGACGGGGATTAGTAGCCGTGGTGGGGTCAGCCACAGCAAGCTTCGCCAGCTCGGGAAGCTGTGCCTTTGCCTCGGCAACGTCGACTCCGCACTGCTTCAGGGTCGCAGGCTCGCCAACGGAACGACACAGCCTGTCCACCTCACGGGCAAGGCTGCTCGCGCCCAGGCGGACGGTCGCGGCGCTGAACCCAAGGACCTTAGCGAGGTGGGCATATTTTAAGGCCGCACGGCTGTACTGCCCATTGCGCGCGCTCTCAAGATTGGCGTTGAACGCAATGACATGGGGCAGAAGCAGTTGACAGCAGCGACCATGAGGCAGATGGAAGCGGGCACCGATGGCATGCGCGGCGCCGTGGTTGACACCGAGGCCAGCACGGTTGAAGGCGAGGCCCGCAAGGCAGGCGGCGTTGCTCATCTTCTCGCGCGCCTCGAGGTCATGTCCGTCCTTGTGACAGCGCGGAAGGTACTCGAAGACGAGCTGCGCGGCCTTCTCGGCCCACGCGTCGGTGAAGTCGCTCGCGTCCGTCGAGACATAGGCCTCGATGGCGTGCGTGAGCGCGTCGAGGCCGGTGTCCGCGGTGATCACGGGGGGGACGGACTCAGTGAGCTCCGGGTCGAGGATGGCCTCGGTGGCCGCGAGGTCGGAGTTTGCAAGGGGGTACTTCACACCCCGGGCTGGATTGGTGATGACGGCGTAGTCGGTCACCTCGGAGCCCGTGCCGCTCGTCGTCGGGATAGCGATGAGCGGGAGCTGCTCGGATGCCCCCGAGGCGTCGCGGTAGATGGCACGGATGGCCTTCGCGGCGTCAAGCGAGGACCCGCCACCCAAGGCGACGATGACCTCGGCGTCGAGCTCCTCGAGGGCCTTGACGCCCTGCGCGACGACGTCGATTGGCGGCTCGGGCACGACCTTGTCGTACACCTTGGTGGTGCAGTCCGTGAGGCGGGATGCCACCTTGTCGGCCGTGCCGGAGCTGGCCATGAACCCGTCCGTCACGATGAGCACGCGCTTCCCGCTGATGTCAGCGAGCCTGTCAAGCGCTCCCGTGCCGAAGTAGACGCTCGTCTTGACGCTGCAGTCCTGCATTCTGTCCCCTCTCGAGCCTGGCCGCGTGGCGGCCCCTGTCTAATCCAAGGACAATCTCCTGTGCGAACCGTTCTGCTCTCGGTACTCGCTCGGCGTGATGCCCACGTTCTTCTTGAACACCTTGCTGAAGTAGTTGGCCCCGTTGTAGGAGAGCTCGCGCGCGATGACCGCGATGGAGACGCCGCTCTCCGTCAGCATGAGCTTCGCGTACTCGAGCTTGTTCTCGGTCATGTAGTTGACGAAGCTCATGCCTGTCTCGCGCTTGAAGTACTTGCTGAAGTAGCTCGGAGACATGCTCGCGTACTCGGCAGCCTCGACAAGCGTGAAGTCGACGTGAACGCTCCGGTCGAGCTTCGTGACGATGCGTTGCATCGGGCTCACGCCCGACAGCCCCTCCTTCTCGACGAGGTCGAACAGCCTGCCGACGAGCCTCTCGAACACCGCGTACGCATCGTAGCGATATCCCAGCTGCACCTGTTCGAAGCGGAAGGAAGCACGGCCGAGGTAGGTCTTGGCATCAAAGGCGCACGTTGGGCCGTAGTCCCCCGTGAGCCCGACGACGCCGGCCGCAAAGGCCAGCATGCCGTCCGCTATCTCCTGTGCATTGTCCAGGCTGTCATAGAGCGAATCAACGTACTCTCTTGTGGCCTGGATACACTTTTTGTACTTGTACGCTCGTAAATTTTCGCCTATCCAGCGGACGCTTCGCTCGCGTCGCCAGTCCATGCGCGACTCCTGGGCGTCGCCTCCCGGCTTCGCGAGGATCACGTGCACCGCCGCGACGAGCCAGTCGGGACGATAGGGCTTCAGGAGGTAGTCCGTGGCGCCGAGGCGCCAGACGTTGCTCGACACCTCCTTGTTACTCGCGGACGACGTCACAAGCACGGCCATGCTCGGGCAGAGCTTGAGGCACTTCGACAGGAACGTGCAGTAGGCGTAGGTGAAGCAGGGAACGTCGGCCACGAGCAGGTCGGCGCCCACGAGCTTGAGCTTGGCGTAGGCGCGCTCGAGCGAGTCGACGCACACGAGGGCCTTGTCCTCAAGCGAGGGCGCCAGGGTCGACTGCATGAGGCTCAGCTCGCGGGGGTTCTCGGCAAACAGAAGGACACAGCTCATGACAGACACCTCACTCCCCGCTCGAGAGCGGGAGCTTGAAGCTCACGATGCACCCGCGCCCGCCGTCGCTCGCGCTGGGGGTGACCTCAAGGCCGCCCGTCCCCGAGCCGAGGTCGCGCAGGTGCCTGTCGGCGTCGACGAGCGTGAAGTTGAGGTCAGGGCCCTCGAAGCCGCCGCTGATGGCCTGGCACATGGCGTTGACCCCCAGCCGGTTCTGCGCCACCCGGACCTCCACGCACCTGTCGCCCTCGCTCGCGTCGACGAGGACCCGGCAGGGCTCTTCGGCCGTGGCGTCCCAGGGGTCGCTCAAGGCGACGAGGATTATGGGCCTCAGGACCATGAAGGGGCAGGGGACGAGCGCGAACCGCTCGGGACAGCGGACCGCGTAGTCGATGGGGACGGGCAGCCTCGTCGACACCAGGTGGAGCAGCATCTTGGCGTGCCCCGTCTCCTCGCCGAGCGTCACAAGGGAGCACTCCGTCTCCAGGACATAGCGCGAGACGTCGACGAAGTCGAGCAGAAGCGAGTCGGTCGACTTGGCCTGCTCCTCGCACGCGAGGACGTGGAGCTCGCTCAGGACCGGGAAGAAGCAGCGGAAGACCTCCTCGAGCCGTCTCGTTGACTCCATCCGGCCCCTGAGGCGGCGCTGCGCGTCGCCGAGCTGGGCATGGAGGGTCATGAGCTCCTGGTCCTTGTCGCGGACGATCTCGTCAAGCTCGGCCGTGGTCTTGGCGAGGTCCCCGGAGACGACGGAGGAGACGATCGTGCGGACGGCCTCGGCGAGGGCCACGAGCCGGTCGTACTCGATGGGCTGGATCTGGTCCCTGGCGGCGAGGAGCTCGACCGAGCTGTAGATGTCGTGCTCCCCGCTTATGACGTTCTGAATGCCGTCCTCCGGCTCGTCGATGACCTTGACCTGTCCAGCGAGCACGGCTCCCAGATAGGTATCGCCGGCCACGATGGGCACCGCGAAGTCGACGAGCCCCGCGTGGCAGCGGTAGATGCAGGGCTCCGAGGACATGGCCGACCGGATGCCGCCGAAGGCGTCGCAGCGCTCGCACAGGCCGCAGAACTCGGGGTTCTCGCGCCCCATGCGGCAGTGTTCAGTGAAGCCGCTCCTCCGCGTAATCGGCGTGCCATGGTAGTCCACGGCGATGAGCGCCACCCCGAAGGCCTTGGAGCAGGTGTCCATGACCCTCTGGAGGTTCTTGATGTCAAGGTAGTCCGTGATCCCCCCGGCTTTCATACCGGCCATGCGAGCATCCCTCCGCGAACGTCGGGGCATGGTGCCGCCCCCATGCCCCGCACATGGTTTTTTTTATCTAGTAATAAGCGGGTAATAATTTGCTGTCAATAAGAAAGTGCTAAGTCTGTCAGCCCTACATTGTTGTCATGGGGTGGAGGCACGGCCGTCAAAGCCGAGGTAGCTAGTATGATTGACCGGGATTTCCCGGCATGCACCTGAAAACGGGCGGCTGCACGGCATCGGCCGCACAGCCGCCCGGTCAGGCGATGGCACAAAAGTGCTACTACTCTGGTACTAGTACCCGAGCACTACTTCGAGGGATGCGGGCCGGCGGCGAGGACGGTCGGGTCGAGGTCGGGGTAGCGCTCCTTGGCGTGGTCCTCGAACATGGCGGCGAGGCGCTCGGCGGCCGCGTCGTACTCGGCAGGGTTGGACCACATGTTGCGCGGGCTCAGCAACGTGGGGCCCACGCCCGGGCAGTCGAGTGGAATGTCGAGGTTGAGACGTTCGTCATGCTCGTAGCCACTCTCGTCGATCGCGCCGGAGAGCGCCGCCGTCACGAGCGAGCGCGTCACCGCGAGCGAGATGCGATAGCCCGTGCCGTACGAGCCACCCTGCCAGCCCGTGTTCACGAGGTAGACGCGCGCCCGCGTGGAGTCGATGCGCTCGCCGAGCATCTCGGCGTAGACGCTGGGCGCAAGCGGCATGAACGGCTCGCCGAAGAGCGCCGAGAACGTGGGCTGCGGCTCCTTCACGCCCTCCTCCGTGCCGGCGACCTTGGAGGTGAAGCCCGCCATGAAATGGTACATGGCGCTCTCGCGTGACAGGCGCGAGATGGGCGGCAGCACGCCGAAGGCATCGCAGGTGAGGAACAGCACCACGCTCGGAATGCCACCGCGACCGTCGAGGCGCACGCTGTTGATGTGCTCGACCGGGTATGCCACGCGCGTGTTCTGCGTGCGGGAGGCGTCCGAGTAGTCGGGCTCGCGGGTGTCCTCGTCGAGGATCACGTTCTCACAGACGGCGCCGAAGCGGATGGCCGCGTAGATGTCGGGCTCGGCGATGGGGCTGAGGTCGATGGCCTTGGCGTAGCAGCCACCCTCGATGTTGAAGACGCCGTGCGCGGACCAGCCGTGCTCGTCGTCGCCGATGAGCAGGCGGTTGGGGTCGGCCGAGAGCGTGGTCTTGCCCGTACCAGAGAGGCCAAAGAGCACCGCCGTCTCGCCCGTCTGCGGGTCGATGTTGGCCGAGCAGTGCATGGAGAGCACGTCGTCCTCGGCGGGGAGCAGGTAGTTCATGAAGGAGAAGATTGCCTTCTTGATCTCGCCGGAGTAGCCCGTGCCAGCCACGATCACGCCGCCGCCCGCAAGGTCGAGGATGACCGACGCGCCGGAGTGCACGCCCTCGGTCTCGGGGTCGGTGCGGAAGCCCGGCGCCGCGAGCACGTAGATGTCGGGCTCGCCAAAGTCGGCGAGCTCCTCGTCCGTGGGACGCACGAGCATCTGGCGGATGAACAGCGCCTGGCTCGCGCGCTCGCAGACCACGCAGACCTTGCGTGCGTGATTGCGGTCAGCCCCGGCGAGGCCGTGCACCACGTAGAGCTCGCGGCCAAAGAGGTAGCCGGCGACGCCCTGGCAGATGCGCTCGTAGCTCTCGCGCGCAATGGGCACGTTGACCTTGCCCCAGCACACCGTGTCGTGGATCTTGGGGTCGTCGACGACGTAGCGGTCGTTGGGCGAGCGGCCCGTGCGCTCCCCCGTGTCGACCACGAGCGAACCGTTCGAGGCAAGCACGCCCTCGCCGTTGGCCAGTGCGATCTCGACGAGCCTCGCCGGCGGAAGGTCGTTCAGGACCTTCGCCGCCCGAGGCGACGTCTGCTCGCGGGTGAGAAGCCTCTCAGTGATGCCAGTGCCCATGATTCCTCCTCAGTCGCCGTGCATTTCGTTACGGGACACGTTAGAGGAGGGTTCGGGCGCGGGGGCGCTGACGCCCGAACGGGACGGCAAACGGCTGTTCCCGGGGTCTGGGCGGTAGGTTGGGAGGGGCCGGGGCGAGAGGATGACAGGGTCCGGCGACGCGGGCGTGAAGGGTCCAGGCCGGGAGGATGGCAGGCCAGGGGGCAACGGAGTCGGTCGCGCAGACGTAAGAGACGCGACCGCCAGCCGGACTAGTCGTCCATGCGAATGGAGACGATCTTGGGCTGCTCGCCCGGTGCGATGGTGCCGTTGGAGTCGGTGGGCTTGGCGGCGTCCGCGATGGCGTCCACGACGTCCATGCCCTCGGTGACATGGCCAAACGCGGCGTACTGGCCGTCCAGGCTCGGCGTGTCCTCCTGCATGATGAAGAACTGCGAGCTCGCAGAGTTGGGCGCGGACGAGCGGGCCATCGAGATGGTGCCGCGCACGTGCGAGATGGGGTTGGGATGCCCATTGTCGGCAAACTCGCCCACGATGGCGCGGTCGGAGCCACCGGTGCCATCGCCCTTGGGGTCCCCACCCTGGATCATGAAGCCCTTGATGATGCGGTGGAAGGTGAGCCCGTCGTAGAAGCCCGAGGCGGCCAGGTTGGCGAAATTGGTGACCGTGACCGGAGCGACGGTGCCGTTGAGCTGGAGCTTTATGGTGCCGTAACGCTCGACCTCGATGGTGGCGCCATGGAAGCCGGAGGCGTAGTCGCCCGTGGCCTCCGTGATGGGGCCGTCCGTCGCGGCGGCGAACGTGGACGCGGTTGCAGTCGAACCAGAGGCCGAGCCGGACGTGGCGCCCGAGCCGCCGCAGCCGGCAAGCGACAGGGCCGCGACACCCAGCGACGCGGACAGGAACGCGCGGCGGGTCATCTGGGACGTCGTGTTGGGCGAGTGGGCCATCGGGGGGCTCCTTCTGAGGCGAGAGGGTTTGCTTACGGGCATATAAGCGCAGATAGAATGCGGTCCTAGATACGCAGGACCTCGGCGTCGAGCAGGCCTGCGTCGTGCTCGTCGTGCGTGGCCACCACGAGCGTGCGGCCGTGCAGCTCGCGTCGCACGAGGGCGCAGGCGTGCTCGTGCGAGCGGGCGTCCAGGCCCGAGAAGGGCTCGTCGAGCAGCACTGCCGAGCCGGGAGCCGCGAGCGCACGGACGAGCTCCACCCGCCGGCACTGCCCGCCCGAGAGCTCAGAGACGGGCACGTCGGCATCAAGGCCAGGGATGGCGTCGGCGAGCAGGGCGCGAATCGAATCGTCCGGACAGGACGCGTCCGCCGTGAGCGCGACGTTCTCGAACGCGGAGGCCGTCTCGACGAGGCGCGAGTCCTGGAAGTCGACCGCAAGGCGTACCGGATGACCATCGGCACCAGGGAGCTCGACCTGACCCGCCACGGGGACGTCGAGCCCACAGAGCGTGCGCAGGAGCGTGGTCTTGCCCTCGCCCGAGGGCCCCATCACGCAGAGCCTCCCACCTGCGGGTACGTCGAGGAAAAGTGGCTGCCCGCCCGCGGCGCCATGCGCCAGGACGATGCCACGTGCACGCACGCCGGAGCCCTCTGCGCGCCGCTTCCCTTCCCTTGGCCGCAGCCTCACCGCAAGGCGAACCGAGGCCCGGCCGCTCGCGCGAAGAAGCGTCAGGAAGCCGTGCTCGCACACGGTGGCAAGCGCGATGACCACGATGGTCCACGCAAAGAGCCCAGCTGTGTCAAGCAAGAGCTTTGCCTGATAGATACGCTCGCCGATGCTGCCCATGGGCGTGCCGATGAGCTCGGCGGCAACACCCGCCTTCCAGCTCATGCCCACGACGACCTCGCTCGCCGCCACGAGGAACGGCAGGACGCCCGGCCACGTGAGCGCGAGCCGGTGTCGAAGGCCGCGCACGCCGCTCACGCGCAGGAGCTCGGCGAGCCGGCCGTCCACGTGGTCGAGCCCCTCGACGAGCGCGAAGTAGACGCCCGGCAGCGCCATGAGGAAGACGGACGCCAGGCTCACGTTCTCGGCTCCCAGCCAGATGAGCAGGAGCACCACCACGCAGGCCACCGGCGTCGACTTGATGGCCACGAGCGGCGGCCGAAGCGCCACGCGCACCGCCCGCGACGCGGCCGACGCCCACGCGAGCAGTCCCGCTACGGCGTAGGCAAGTGCACAGCCGCCCACGATGCGCGCGAGCGAGAAGCCCACCTTGGACCAGAAGCCCGGAGCGCGCACGAGCCCCGCGAGGGCCGAGAGCACCTCGAGCGGGCCCGGCAGGATGAGCGGCTGCGCAAGGGCCACGCTGCCCACCTGCCACGCCACAAGCCAGAGGGCGACCGCCGCCACACGGACGGCCGTCGCCCTCCCCCACGGCAAGGCTGTCTTGCGAGCGCCCGGCAAGCCTAGGCGCCCTGCTGGACGTAGTAGAAGTCATCGCCCGGGAGCTTGCCACCCACCGAGCTCGCGTCGGCGTCGGAGAGGACCTGCAGGTAGCCTGCGAGGGCCTTCTTCATGTCGTCACCGGTGGTGCACACGATGTGGCAGCCCGGGATGGCCTTCTCGGCCACCTTGGCGTTGTCGACGATGCCCGCGTCCACGACGGCCTGCGACCAGGTGGCGGGGTCGGCGTTCACGGCGTCGACGCTGGCGGCGTGGCCGGAGAGGAACTCCCAGACGGCCGACGGGTTCTGCTCGGCGAACTCCTTGCGAACCACGGTGACGCCCGTGATGAGCTTGGAGCCCGACTCGCCGGCGAACTGGTCCCAGACGTCGGTGAGGTCAATCGGCGAGGTGAGCGAGGTGTTCTTGGTGAGCGCCGCCGTCTTGAACGGCTCGGGCAGCACGCCCACGGCCGTGGCGTCCTGGGAGAGCACCGAGACGATCTCAGTGGGCTCGCTCTTGAACTCGAGCGTCACCTTGTCGGCGATGCCGGCCTGCGTGAGCAGGTAGTTCATGGAGTACTCCGGCGTGGCGCCCTTGCCGGTGAGGTAGACGGTCTTGCCCGCGAGGTCGTCGAACTCCTTGATGGCGGCGTCGCCGGTGACCACGTTGAGCACACCAAGCGTATTGATGTCGATGACCTGGACCTTACCCTGCGTCTTGTTGTAGAGGACGCTCGCCACGTTGGAGGGCACAAGCGCGATGTCGACGTCTCCGGAGATGACCTTGGGCATCACCTCGTCGGGCGCGGCAGACATCGAGAACTCGTACGTGTTGGTGGTCTTGCCGGACTTGGCCTGGTCCATGAACCGGACGAGGCCGATCGAGGTCGGGCCCTTGAGCGAGGCCACGCGGACGGTGACAGCCTCGGGCGTGGCGGCCGTCGTGGCGGCGGAGCCCGACGAGACGGCCGGCTGGCTGCCGCCGCAGCCCACGAGGCCAAGGCCGAACAGCGCGGAGAACGAGCCGCCGATGAAGGCGCGACGAGAGATGCCGCGACCTGAGCGAGAGTTCCTGATGTCCATGAGATCCTTCCCTGGGGCGCCGAGCCCTGGCGGGCGGCGCCATCCACTAGCTGGGCCCGAGGGCCCAGCCTCCTGTTTGCGAACTAGATAGTAGCTGTTTGCGCCGCACCGCGTCGGGTACGTAAGCCGCAGTTGCCGGCTTGGGACCCGGTCGCGTCCCAAGGACCGCCCTACCGTGCCGTCGGGGCGCACCACCGTGCCGCCGGGGCGCACCACCGTGCCGCCGGGATGCACCACCGCGCCGCCGGGGCCACCCAATCGCCATCCCCCACCCGCGAACGTGCGGAAAACCGACTTATTCGTCGATGTTAGCGTTACCAAAGTCGGTTATGCGCACGTTCGACTGCAAGACCAGGGCAGCGGGACCAGGCGAGCAGAGGCGAGGCCGGACGAGGCGAGACCGGACGAGGAGGGGCAGGGCCACGCGAGCCGCCGGTGGGGCTAGAATCTGGACATGGACAGGCGGGGCGCGACGCATGGCAGCAGGCCTCGGCGCGCGTCCCGCCATGCAAGCTGACAAGGAGCACACATGGCAGACCTCACGACAATCTCGGCAGGCGGTCTCTCGGCCAAGGTCGACGCCCACGGCGCCCAGCTCTCGAGCCTCACGCTCGACGGCCGCGAGTACCTCTGGCAGGCGGACCCGCGCTGGTGGGGCAAGCACGCGCCCATCCTCTTCCCCATCGTGGGCTCCATCAGGGACGACGAGGCAAGCTCTGCGGCCGGCACCTGCCACCTGGGCCGCCACGGCCTCGCACGCGACTACGATCACGAGCTCGTCGAGAACACCGGCAGCACCGTGACGTATCGCCTCGACAGCACCGACGAGACGCTCGCCAAGTACCCCTACCCCTTCCGCCTCGAGATGACCTACGCGCTCGAGGGCCCGGCCACGCTGGCCCAGACCTTCTCGGTCACCAACACCGGCACGCGCGAGATGCCCTTCTTCCTGGGCGGGCACCCGGCCTTCAACGTGCCGGTGATGCCGGGCGAGAGGTTCGAGGACTACGAGCTCAGGTTCACACGGCCTTGGACGGAGTCGAGCCCCGTCATCGCCGACGGCGGCCTTCTCGACTACGAGAGCCTGACGCCGCTCTTCGAGGACGCGGACAGGCTCGCGCTCGCCCACGGGCTCTTCGCCAAGGATGCCATCGTGCTCGCCGGCGTGCCCGACGACACGCTCGAGATGGTCGGGCCCTCGGGCCACGGCGTGCGCGTCGACTTCGCCGGCTTTGACCACGTGGGCGTCTGGAGCGCGGAGCCGGCGAAAGACGGCGCCGAGTGCCCCTTCGTGGCCATCGAGCCCTGGTGTGGCACCGCGACCCGCACTGACGAGGATGACGTCCTCGAGCACAAGCAGAACCTCCTCGTCGCCCACCCCGGCGAGACCATCACCCGTACCTTCCGCGTCACTCTGCTCTAACCTGACGCCTGAACCAGAAGCGCCTGACGAAAAGCCTCCCCCCAACCAAGGCAAAGGGCTCGGGGGAGGCTTCTCTCAGTCGAACGCCACAGCTTGCACGCACATGCGCATTTGCGGCCTATTTCGACAGCAAATATGTCTGTGCGTGCAAGCTGTGAGTAAAATACGCCAGAGCGTGCAAGCTGCAAGCCAAATACACCAGAGCACGCATACCCAACGGCTGAGATTCCGACGAGTTCCGCACGAGCCGAAGGCGACTAAACATCGCCTTCGCGCGAGCAGGACTGTCCGAGCCAGGAGATCAGGGGCCTTCGACCGCCGGGCCTTCCGCACAACCTAGAACGGCAGCTTGCCGCCGCCCATGCCCATGTTGCGCATCATCTGTTGGAGCTGCCGCTTCTGCTGCTTCTTGTTGCCCGACTGCATCATGCCGCGAACCTTGCCCATCATCTTGTTCATCTCGCCCCACTGCTTGATGAGCTGGTTCACCTCCTGCACCGAGCGCCCCGAGCCACGCGCGATGCGCTGGCGCCGCATGCCGTTGATGAGCTTGGGACGGGCGCGCTCCTCCTTGGTCATGGAGTAGATCATCGCCTCGATCTTGCGCATCTGCTCCTCGGACTGGTCGCCGCCCATCTGGCGCATCATCTTGTCACCGCCCGGCAGCATGCCCAGGAGCTTGCCCACACCACCCATCTTGCGGATCTGCTGCATCTGGGCGAGCATGTCGTCCATCGTGAAGCCCTCGCGCAGCATGCGCTCGGCGGCCTCGGCCTGCGCGGCGTCGGCATTGGCCTGGGCCGTCTCGATGATGCCCACGACGTCGCCCATGCCCAGGATGCGCTTGGCCATGCGGTCGGGGTGGAAGACCTCGAGCGAGTCGGGCTTCTCGCCCATCGAGACAAACTTGATGGGCTTGCCGGTCACGGCGCGCACGGACAGGGCGCCGCCGCCACGAGCGTCACCGTCGAGCTTGGACATGATCACGCCGTCGAAGTCGGTGCGCTCGGCAAACTCGGACACCACGTTCACGATGTCCTGGCCGGTCATGGCGTCGACCACCATGAGCACCTGGTCGGGCTTGACGGCGCGCTTGATGTCGACGGCCTCCTGCATCATGAGCTCGTCGATCTGGAGGCGCCCGGCCGTGTCGACGATGACCACGTCGCGCAGGTTGTCCACAGCGTCGCGGACCGACTCGCGCGCGATGGCCACGGCGTCCTTGCCGTCGCCGCGATAGACCGACACGCCGATCTCGGAGCCGAGCGTGGCGAGCTGGTCGGCGGCGGCGGGGCGGTGCGTGTCGCAGGCGGCGAGCTCGGGCGAGCGGCCCTGCCTCTTGAGCATGTAGGCGAGCTTGGCCGCGGCGGTGGTCTTGCCCGAGCCCTGCAGGCCCACGAGCATGATCACGTTGGGCGTGCGGTTCTGCATGAGCACGAGCTTGCTCTCGGTGGAGCCGAGCAGCTCGGTGAGCTCGTCGAGCACCACCTTGACGACGTTCTGCGCCGGGGTGAGCGAGTCGAGCACGTCGGCCTCGAGGCACTGCTCCTTGCAGCGCGCCACGAAGTCCTTGACGACGCGGAAGTTGACGTCGGCCTCGAGCAGCGCCATGCGGATCTCGCGCATGGCGACGTTGATGTCGTCCTCGGTGAGCTTGCCCTTGCCGCGCAGCTTGTCGAAGGTGTCGGTAAGGCGGTCGGAGAGGTTGTTGAACATGCGTCGCTCCTAATGCTGCTACTGGATCTCGCCCACGAGGGCGCGGCTGAACTCGAGCGCGTCGAAGGGCTGGAAGTCGTCGATGCCCTCGCCCACGCCGATGCGGTAGATGGGAAGCCCCAGCTGGTCGGCGATGGCCACGGCGATGCCGCCCTTGGCCGTGCCGTCGAGCTTGGTGACGATGAGGCCATCGATGTCGAGCTCGGCGTTGAACTCCTTGGCCTGCGCGAGGCCGTTCTGGCCCGTCGTGGCGTCGACCACGAGCACCACCGAGACCGGCATATTGGCGCGCTTGCGCGTCACGTTCACGACCTTGGCGAGCTCGCGCATGAGCTCGGGGCTCGTGTGGAGGCGCCCCGCCGTGTCGATGAGCACGAGGTCGGAGTCCTCGGCCTCGGCGCGCTCGATCACGTCGTAGCACACGCTCGCGGGGTCGGCGCCGCGCTCGCGCGTGACCACCTCGACGCCGCCGCGCCCGCCCCAGACCTCGAGCTGCTCGATGGCCGCGGCACGGAAGGTGTCGGCGCCGCCGATGAGCACGCGCTTGCCCGCGTCCTTGGCGGCCGAGGCAAGCTTGCCCACCGTGGTGGTCTTGCCTGCGCCGTTGATGCCCACGAACAGCACGCAGCTCGGCGTGTCGTCGAAGGGGTCTCGCGTGGGCGTGGGGAACGCCTCGGCGATGCGGCGGGCGAGCGACTCCTGGAGCTGGCGGCTCGTGCGCAGGCCCTTGCGCGCGGCCTCCTCGCGCAGGTCGTCGGTCACGTGCATGGCGAGCTCGGCTCCCATGTCGCCCATGACGAGCGTGTCCTCGAGCTCCTCCCAGAAGGACTCGTCGACCTCGCCACCCATGTAGAAGATCTCGTTCAGGGCCTCGCGGGACTTCTCGAGGCCCTTCCTCAGGCTGTCGACAAAACCCATCAGGCGTCAACCACCTTTCCTGTCGCGCGGTCGAGCCGCTGTGATACGACGTGACTCACGCCGTCGGCCTGCATGGAGACGCCGTAGAGCACGTCGGCCTGCTCCATGGTGCGCCGCTGGTGCGAGATCACGATGAGCTGCGTGGTCCCCTTGAGCTGGTCGATGGCGTCGAGCAGCTTGTCGAGGTTGGAGTCGTCGAGCGCCGCCTCCACCTCGTCGAAGACGTAGAAGGGTACGGTGCGCGTGCGATACACCGCGAAGAGCAGGGCGAGCGCCGTGAGCGACTTCTCGCCGCCGCTCATGAGCGTCATCTTGGTGATGCGCTTGCCGCGCGGCTGTGCCACGATCTCGATGCCGGTCTCGGCCGGGTGGTCGGGGTCGGTCATCTCGAGGTGGGCTTTGCCGCCCGGAAAGAGCATCGAGAAGATGTCGACGAAGTTGGCATTCACCGCGTCGAAGGTCACGAGGAACTGGCGGCGCATCTTGCGGTCGATGGCGGCCGTGATCTTGGTAAGGGCCGCGCGGGCACTCTCGAGGTCGTCGAGCTGGGAGGCGACGTAGTCCGAGCGCGCCTTGAGCCGCGTGTACTCGTCCATGGCCACCTGGTTGACCGGGCCCAGCCCCTCGATCTGCTCGCGCAGGCGCCTGACCTCGCGCTCGCAGGCGTCGCGGTCGTCGGGCTCGGGCATCTGGAGGGCCTCCTCGAGCACATGGCGGCCGTCCGCCGTGATGGCGGCGATGGCCTGCTCGACGCGCACCTCGAGCCTGCCGCCCTCGACCTTGAGGTCGCCCTGCTCGGCCTTGGCGCGGTCGAGCTCGGCGGTTGTGTCGGCCACCTGCCGCTTGGCGTCGCCGATGGTCTTCTTGAGCGAGGCGGAGTCGGCCTCGGCGAGGCTCGCGCGGTCGCGCAGGCGCTCGGCCCAGGCGCGGGCGGCGTCGCGCACGGCGTCGTAGCGCTCGTGGAGCGGGTCGACGCGCAGGCGCAGCACCTCGAGCGAGCGGGTGCCCTCCTCGGCAGTGCGGGCGCGCTCGACGAGCTCAGAGATGCGGCGATCGAGCTCGGCCGAGCGCTCCTCCAGGTGGCGCAGGCGCTCGCGCGTGGTGGCGAGCTCGAGGCGGGCGTCGGCGGCCTTCTTGGTGGCCGCGTCCTCCGCGCGCGAGGCCTCGCGGCGACGCTCGGTGGCCTCCTCGAGGTCGCGCCCGATCTGGGCGAGGCGCTCGCGTTCGGCGTCGGCCTCCTCCTTGAGCTTGGCCAGGCGGGGCCGCGCCTCGTCGGCTCGCTTGCAGGCCTCCTCGCGGCGGCGGGCCACTTGGGCGCGCTCGTCGTGCGCCCGGGCCACCTGCCCCTCGAGGCGCCCCACCTCCGAGGAGACCGACTTCTGCTCGCCGGTGAGCCGCGAGAGCTCGCCGGCGAGGCGCGCCTCCTCGGCGCGGGCGTCCGAGAGCGCCTGCTGGGCGGCGTCGAGCGCCACGCCGGCGTCGACGAGGCGGCCCTGGGCCTCGCGCACATCGGCCTCGAGCGCGCCCATGCCGCCCTCGAGCTCGGTGATGCGGCGGCGGCGCTCGAGCGTGCCGGCCGCGGCACCGGCGGAGGTGCCGCAGACGAGCCGGCCGTCCGGGTGCGCCACGACGCCCGTGGGCGTCACGAAAGTGAGCGTGGGCTCCGCCTCGTGCGCGGCCACGGCGGCCTGGGCGTCAGCCACGACCCGCACGTCGCCGAGCAGGGCGTCCACAAGACCCGCCGCCTCCGGCGAGACCTCGAGCCTAGCCGCGAGCGTCTCGCCCGCGCCAGCCGCGTGGGCGCGGGCCCGCTCGGCGAGCGAGAGCACCGTGAGCGAGCCCGAGGCGCCCTTGGTTGCCTCGGCCGCGCCGGCGAGCCTGGCGGCGTCTGCACCCGTCTCCACCACGGGGGCCGCGAGCGCCTCGCCCAGCAGGCGCTCGACGAGCTGGTCGAGCTCGGCCGGCGCACTCACGAGGTCGGCGAGGCGCCCCCGCACGAGGCCTGCGAGCTCGGAGTCCTTGAGCACGCGCCCCTCGAGCGAGTCCTTGCTGCCGGCAAGCTGCGCGTCGACCTGACGAAGCGCCGTAAGCGTGGCGTTGGCCCCGGCGAGCCGGGAGCGGGCCGCGTCGAGCGCCGAGGATGCCTCGCGCTGGGCGGCGCGGGCGGCCTCCCCCTCGGCAGCGCGGTCCCTGATGGCGGCCTTGGCGGCGTCGAGCGTAGCCTGGGAGCCCTCGATCTGGCCCGCGAGCTCCTCGAGGCGCTCGCGCCTGCTCTTGAGCGCCGCCTCGGCCGTCTCGACCGACTCCTCGATCTGTGCGATGCGGCTCTGGAACATCTGGTCCTCGACCTCGGCGTTCGAGATCTCGTCGGTAAGCTTCGCGTGCGCGAGCGTGGCCTGGTCGAGCCTTCGCTGGCTCTCCCTCTGCTCGCCCGTGAGCTTGGCCTGGGCGCTTCCCGCCTCGCGCCTGGCCGCCGTGGCGGCCTTGGCGGCCGGCTCCAGCTCGGCCACGTCGGCCTGGAGGCGCTCGGTGGTCACGCGCGCGTCGGAGAGGCGGCCCGCCACGTCGTCGCGCTCGCGCGTGGCCTCGCCCCTCTGGCGGTCCACCTGCGAGAGCGTCATGCGCGTCTCGGAGAGGCGGTCCACCATGTTTCGGCCCTTCTCCTCGAGAAGGCGCATGTCGGAGTCGAGCCGTCCCAGGATGTCGGCGAGCCGGCGGCGCTGCTCGCCGAGGTCGCCCACGAAGAGGCCCTTCTGCTCGAGCAGGCTCTGGAGCTTCTCGAGCTCGCGGGTCTTCTCGTCCACGCGGAACTGCGCGAGCTCCACGGCGGCCGCGGCCTCACGCTGGCGGCTCTCAAGCTCGGACCACTCGCGCTTGAGCCGGCGCACGTCGTCGACGGCGAGTTGGCAGGTGAGCTCGGAGAGACGCGCGTCGAGCTCCTCGAAGCGCTTGGCCTTGTCGACCTGGCGCTCGAGCGGACGCAGCTGCCGGGCAAGCTCGCGCGCGACGTCCTTGGCGCGCACGAGGTTCTTGTCCATGTCGGCGAGCTTCCTCTGCGAGCGCTCCTTGCGCCGGCGGTGCTTGGAGATGCCGGCGGCCTCCTCCACGAGGCTCCTGCGCTCCTCGGGCCTGCTCGCGAGGATGGAGTCGAGCTTGCCCTGCGAGATGATGGAGTGCGTCTCCTTGCCGAGGCCCGAGTCGTGCAGGATGTCCTGGATGTCCATGAGGCGCGCCGGCGAGCCGTTGATGAGGTACTCGGACTCGCCCGAGCGGTACATCCGCCGGGTGATACCCACCTCGGAGAAGTCGACGGGCAGCGTGTGGTCGGTGTTGTCGAGCACGAGCGTGACCTCGGCCACACCCACGGGCTTGCGCGCGCTGGAGCCGGAGAAGACCACGTCCTCCATGGCCTGGCCGCGCAGCATCTTGGCGCTCTGCTCGCCGAGGACCCAGAGGATGGCGTCGGAGACGTTGGACTTGCCCGAGCCGTTGGGCCCCACCACGACGGTGAGGCCGGGGTCGAACACCATGTGCGTGCGGTCCGCGAAGGACTTGAAGCCCTTCAGCGTGAGGGACTTCAGGTACACGGGATGCCCTCCTCGGCAAGGCGCTCGATGGCGTCTGCCGCGGCGGCGCTCTCGGCCTCCTTCTTGGAGGAGCCGACGCCGCGGCCGAGCCGCCTGCCCTGGACGAGCACGACGGAGGTGAAGGTGGGGCTATGGGCCGGGCCCTGCTCGCCCTCGAGCTTGTACTCGGGGCCGCAGCGAAGCTCGCGCTGGGTGATCTCCTGCAGGCGGCTCTTGGGGCTCAACGGGTGCTCGGCGAGCTCGGGTAGCATGTGCGGGCCCAGCGTGCGGGTCACGAAGTCGTGCGTGGCGTCGTAGCCGCCGTCGAGGTAGAGAGCACCCACGACCGACTCGTAGACGTTCTCGAGCGCGGAGTGCATGCCGCGTGCGCCGGTGCCCATCTCGGACTCGCCGAAGACGATGCACGAGCCGATGCCGAGCTTGTCGGCCACGGCCGAGAGGGTCTTGCCCGAGACGAGCGAGATCTTGAGGCGCGTGAGCTCGCCCTCGTCCATCTCGTGGAACTTCTCGAAGAGGTCGGTGGCGACGATGGCGCCCAGGATGGAGTCGCCGAGGAACTCGAGGCGCTCGTAGCTGGTCCAGACGGGCTTGCCCTCGACGGCGCTAGGGTGCGTGATGGCCGCAACCACGAGGTTGCGGTTGCGGAACTTGTGCCCGCAGATCTCTTCTATGCGCGAGACTCGCTCGGCCTCGGTGGCGTGCGGCATACTCGGCTCCCCATCCTCGTGTGACGCGCCCGGGCGTGCGGGCGCTCGCGGCCCCGGGGCCGCAGGTGCAGTCTGCAATTGTACCCGTCCGGGACGTTGAGCGCAGGGCGTGCGGCGAGCTCGGGCGAGCGGACGCCTCCCCCTAAGCCTTGGGCGCGAGCGCCTCGGCAATCTTGCCGCAGAGGTCCTCGCGCACACAGCGCGCGGCCGTGAGCGTACCGTTCTTGATGGCCTCGGGGTTGGTGGCGCCGTGCCCCACGAGCACGGGAGCCTTGAGGCCCAGGAGCGCGGCCCCACCGAGGGCGTCGCCCGAGAGGCGGGCCGCCATGTCCTTGAGCGCGCCCTTGATGAGCAGCGCCCCCACGGCGGCCTTCCCGCTCGACGCCGCGGCGGCCTTGAGCTCGGAGACGATGTACTTGGCCGTGCCCTCCATGGTCTTGAGCGCCACGTTTCCGGTGAGGCCATCGGTGACGATGACGTCGTAGGTGCCGGCGAGGAGGTCGCGGCCCTCGCAGTTGCCCGCGAAGTCGAGGCCGTCGGCGGCGGCGATGGCGGCGTGGGCGGCAAGCGTGGCCTCGGAGCCCTTGGTCTCCTCGGTGCCGTTGTTGAGTAGCGCCACGCGCGGGTTGGGCACGCCCACCACCACGCGGGCGTAGGCGCAGGCCATGTGGGCGAACTGCACGAGCATCTCGGGCGGGCAGTCGGCGTTGGCGCCGAGGTCGATGAGGGTGGTCATGCGCCCGCCGATGCCGGGCAGGGCGCTCGCGAGCGCGGCTCGGCCCACGCCCTTGACGCGGCCCACGACGAGCGTGCCCGCCGTGAGGATGGCGCCCGTGGAGCCCGCCGAGAAGAAGGCGTCGGCCTTGCCCTCGCGCACGGCCCTGCAGCCGCGCACGATGCTCGAGTCACGCTTCTTGCGCACGGCCTCGGTGGGGTGCTCGGCCATGCCGATGACCTCGGTGGTCACGAGCGCCTCGGCGCGCGAGTGCTTGGCGCAGAAGGGCGCGACCTTGTCCTCGTCGCCTGCGACCAGCACCTCGAGGTCCTGGTCGGCCTCGAGCGCCCGGGCGATTCCCTCGAGCACCACCTCGGGCGGCTCGTCCCCACCCATCGCGTCAACGACCACTCGCGTCATGTCGTCTCCCCCTTTGTGGGGCCGTCTCTTGGCCCCGTGGCTAGCATATGTCCGGGTCCCTGGCTCAGAGAGGCAGCGCGCACTGTAAGCCCGCGTCGCCGCCCGACCAAAGGCCACCCATCGATAGTAGCAACGAGCGAGGGACCACGTCCGGGAGACACCAAAACCCGGCTGGAGCGGCGCGCCTTCCGGACGCCCCTCCTGGGCAGGGGGCGCTCACCAGCGCTCCCCGTCCCTCACCAGCGCTCCCGTCCCTCACCAGCGCCCCTTCCCTCACCAGCGCTCCTTCCCTCACCAGCGCTCCCTTTCGTCTCAACATGCGAACGTGCGCATAACCGAGAAAAAAGTGTCGCAACACGCGAAAAAACTCGGTTATGCGCACGTTCGTAGAAGACAGGCCGGAAGCCACCTGGCCAAGTGCCACACTCCCAGAGTCCTTGCACGGCGGCCCCGCCGTGCCGTGGCGTGCAGTGGCGTGGGCATGCTCGGGGCCCTCCAGCGGGGCCTGCGTGCGAAGACTCGGCGCGCCGTGCCGAAACTGTCGAGTTTGCTACAGTTCAATGGGGAAGGCAAAAGTAGACGGCGAACACGCACCTTCGCTACCTGCGGGTTTGCGACGCCCGAAAGCCCGTCTACTCAGCGCGGCTCGATTCGACTGCAGCAAACTCGGTAGTTTTGAAGTGATGGGGGCTCCGCACGTAATCCAGTCGCCGCTTAGGCGGCGTAAACAACGTCATGGCGCACGACAGCTAAGGCGCTCGTGGATTCGCTCGCGCAGTTTCGCCTAATTCAGGATGCCGGCGGGAAGGACCGCAATACCTCTACTTGATCTGAGGCGCTGGTGATACCGCGAGGTACAAGGCAGACAAACGAGCCGGAAAAGGCAAGGCGCGCACCCGCCTCGCCACAGCAAAAGGGGCCGGCCCCGAAGGACCGACCCCTTGCAAGAAACCCTTGGACTGCCAGGCTACTCGGTGACGATGACCTGACGACCCTTGTAGTAGCCGCAGCTCGGGCACACGCGGTGCGGGAGCTTGACGGCGCCGCACTGCGGGCACGTGGAGCGCGCCGGGGTCTCGAGCTTGCTGTTTGCGGAGCGGCGGGAGTGCGTGGCGCCGCGGCCCTTCTTTTGCTTAGGTACTGCCATGATGACCTCTCTTACGAATCTCACGTCCACGTGCGGATGGCACGGTACTCACAGACGAATGAGTATGATAGCACGTCTTGCGCCTTCGTCACCAGAGCGTCACATGATTTTGCGGGACGCTCCCCTAGAGCCCTAGGTCCCTGAGCTTGGCGAAGGGGCTCTCCTTGGCGGCCTGCTCGGCGCGCTTGGCCGCGCAGCCGCAGTCGCCCTCGTTGAGGTTGGCGCCACAGGTGGGGCAGAGCCCCTTGCAGTCGTCGCGGCACAGCACCACGAACGGCGTCTCCATGAGGATGGCGGCCATGATGGGCTCGGACAGGTCCACCGTGTTGTCGTCGCTCACGAGCGAGAAGTCGACCTCGTCCTCGTCGTCGGCGAGATCCTCCTCGGCCGGCTCCTCGAACAGGAAGTACTCGTCGACCTCGCTCGCGATGTCGAACTCGGCGTCCTCGAGGCAGCGGTCGCACGTGCCCACCACATGGGCGCGCACCATGCCCGAGGCCAGGATGCCCTCGCCGGCGTTGGTGAGCACGAGGTCGTAGTCGATGCCATTGGGCAGGCGGAACTCGTGCTCGCCCAGGCTGTAGCCGGCCTCGTCGATGTGGCCCGAGACCGGAAGCGCCGCGCCCGCGCCCTCGAGACGCTCGTCGATGGGAATGAGAATGGGCTGCATGGCTTACCTGCGCGAATTGGAGCCGTCGTCGAGCGCCTGGCGACTGCGCTCGAGCTGGCCGATGACGCTCTTGAGGTTGTCCTCGATGCCCGTGAGGACGCCCTCGGCGTAGTCGTTGATGTGGTAGCGAAGGTCGCGCTCGTACTGGTTGGCCTGGTCGCGGATGTCGTCGGCCTGCTGGTTGGCGAGGCGCACGACCTCCTGGTCGCCGGCGAGGATCATGGCCTGCTGCTGCGCGTCGGCGACGATGGAGTCGGCCGTCTGGTGCGCGCGGGCGATGATCTCGTCCTGCTCCTTGACGATGCGGCGCGAGGTCTGGAACTCCTCCGGGAAGACCCGGCGGATCTCGTCGAGCAGCTCGTACACGTCGTTGGCGTCGACGATCCTCATGTCTCCCTGACCGCCGCCGACGATCGGCTTCTTGCCATTTGCGACGATGTCCTCGAGCTCGTCGACCAGGCTCTCGATCTCCTCACCTGGCTGCATGCGCAGGCTCCTTTCGTGCAGGCCCCTCGCGAAGGTGCGCGCGGGACATCCTCGGCAAATCAAGCGAGCGGACCCAAGCTGGCTCCGAGTCCGCATGACCTATCTAACCTACTCTACCATACCTGCAGCTTATGCGGTATGCGTACCAAAATGCGACACAAGCTTGGCCCCCACGCAGGGCGGAACGAGCATCGAGACGTCGCTGCCCAACCCCGCCAGCTCGCGCACGATCGACGACGAGACGTAGCCGTAGGTGGGGTTGCTCATGACGAAGATACTCTCGACGTCCGGGGCGAGGCGGAAGTTGAGGTCGGCCTGCTGGAGCTCGTACTCGAAGTCGGTCATGGCGCGCAGACCCTTCACGACCGCGCCGGCGCCCACCTCGTGGCAGAAGTCGACGAGCAGCCCCGTGAGCGGGCAGACGTCGACGCCCTCGGAGACGCCCTCGTCGGCGAGGGCCTGGCGGGCGAGCGCCACGCGCTCGTCGAGCGTGAACGTGGGGCCGGTGCCGTTCTTGCCGAGGCTTGCCGCCACGGCCACGGTCACGCGACCGGCGATGTGGCGCGCGCGGCGGATGACGTCGATGTGGCCATAGGTTATCGGGTCGAACGTACCCGGGACCACCACGTGCTCGAGGCGGGTGACGTCTGCGGGTGCGGAGGTGCGCTCCATGCTCACGAATCCCTTCCGAGGAGGTCGACTGCAGTCTGACCGTAGCGCTTCTGCTTGAGCGGCACAAATCCGGCTGGCGCGAGGGTTGGCGCCGAGGCGCTGCGCTCGTAGAGGACGAGGGCTTCGGCCGAAAGCGAGCCAGCCTGGGCGAGCGCCTCCACGAGGCCCGAGACGAGCGCGGCGTCCGTGGCGTAGGGCGGGTCGAGCACGACGACGTCGAAGGGGGCGCCCTGGATGCCCATGCCCGCGAGCCTGAGGGCGTCACCGCGCACGACGGCGAGGGCGGAGGCGTCGGCACCGAGGGCGGAGGCGTTCCTGCGCACGCGGGCGCAGGCGCCGCGGTCGAGGTCGACGAAGGTGCACCAGGCGGCGCCGCGACTCAGGAGCTCGAGGCCCATGGCGCCCGAGCCTGCGAAGGCGTCGAGCACGCGGGCGCCGTCGAGCGAGAGCCCGCGGGCCGAGAGCAGCATCGACGAGACGGCCTCGCGCACGCGGTCTGTGGTGGGACGGGTGACGTCGCGCCCGTCCGGCGCCTCGATGGGGTGCCCACGCCACTGTCCCCCGACGATCCTCATGCTGCCTCCCCGCACGCGTCGGCCGGCCGCACGTGCAGCCGGAGCCGGATTCCGACGCCGTATTGTCGCACAAGGGGCGGTGCGCCCGCAGGGCGGGGCCGCGGAGGATGTGGATATCCCCTGGCACATGCCCCCAGCGAGCCACCCCCTACCGCGAGCGCTCCCCCTCGAAGTAGGCCCCGAAGCGCCGGCGGACCTCGCGGGCGAGTGGGCGGGTGCGTGCGCCCGAGAGCGCCGGGTCCTCGTCCACGAGGTCGCGGGCGTCGGCGTGCGCGGCCTCCACGAGGTCGGCGTCGGCCACGAGATCGACGAGGTGCAGCGTCACTCCGCCGCTCTGCCGGTATCCCAGGACCTCGCCCTCATGGCGCAGCGCGAGGTCCATCTCGGCCAGGGCCAGCCCATCGCTCGTGCGCTCGAGGGCCGAGAGACGCCGCTTGGCCGGGCTCGTGCCGCGCGCCGCGCTCACGAGGAAGACCGTCCCCGGCCACTCCCCTCGCCCCACGCGCCCACGCAGCTGGTGCAGGGTGGCGAGGCCAAAGCGGTCGGCGTCCCAGACCATCATCACGGTGGCATTGGGCACGTCCACGCCCACCTCGATCACCGTGGTCGAGACGAGCACCTGCGTCACGCCCGAGCGGAAGTCCGCCATGGCCTCGTCCTTCTCGGCGGCCGACATGCGGCCGGTCACGATGCCCACGGAGAGCTCGGGGAACACGCGATCGCGGAGGCGCTCGTAGGTGGCCTGGGCCGAGTGGGGCCTCGCCGTGGCCTGCTCGCCCTCGGGCACGTCGTCGAGCTCGGATCCGTCGTCGGCGTCGTCCACGAGCGGGCACACCACGTAGGCCTGGTGACCCGCGGCCACGGCGTCGGCGATGGCGGTGTGCGCCACGTCGGCGTTCTCGGGCGTGAGGGTCTTGGTGGTGACGCCCGCGCCGGCGTGCGGCCGTTCGGTGATGCGCGAGCAGGCCAGGTCGCCGTAGACCGAGAGCGCAAGCGTGCGCGGGATGGGCGTCGCCGTCATGGTGAGCTGGTCGGGGGCCGTGCCCTTGGTGCGAAGCGCCGTGCGCTGGCCTACGCCGAAGCGGTGCTGCTCGTCCACGACCACGAGCGAGAGGTCCAGGAAGCGGATGTCGCCGCCAAGCACCGCCGTGGTGCCGAAGAGCACGCAGGTCTCGCCCGCCGCGAGCGAGGCGGCCGTCTCGGCGCGCTCGGGCGCGGGCGTCGACCCCGTCACGAGCGCCCAGCTGATATGCGCCCTGTCGAAGAGGGGGCCGAGCTTCTCGGCGTACTGGCGCGCGAGCACCGAGGTGGGCGCCATGACGGCAGCCTGGGTGCCGCTGTCGGCGACGGCGGCGAGCGCCACGGCGGCCACGGCCGTCTTGCCTGTGCCCACGTCGCCCAGAAGCAGGCGGTTCATGGGCCGGCCGGCCGCCATGTCCGAGAGGATCTCGCGCGCGGCGCGCTCCTGCTCGCCCGTGAGCGAGAAGGGCATGGCGGCGAGCAGGGCCCTCATGTGCGGCCCGTCGACCACGTGCGCGTGCGGCCGCGTGCCCTCGAGCGAGATGGCTTGACGGGCGAGCAGGGCCGCCTGCAGGCACAAAAGCTCGTCGAAGGCGAGACGGCGCCGGGCGTGCTCGGCGGCGACGAGCGAGCTGGGGAAGTGCGCCTCGCGAAGGGCGCGGGCCTCGGTCATGAGGCGGTGCGAGGCCACGAGGGAGGCCGGCATGAAGTCGCAGGCGTCGCCGTAGTCGGCGAGCGCGGCAGAGGCGATGCGGCGCATCCACGCCGGCGAGAGCCCCTCGGTGACGCCGTGGACTGGCAGGATGCGGGCGTAGGCCGACGCCTGCCCGGCAGCCTGCGGGCCACCACCCCGAGCCCCCTGCGCGCCCGCCTCGCGCTCGGACGCCTGGCGCACCACCTCGTGGAACTGCGGCCTCATCTGCCTGAACCCGTAGGCGAACGTCACCTTGCCCGAGACGGCGAGCTCGTCGCCCACGTGGAGCTGCTCGGCCAGCCACGGCTGCTTGAAGAAGGCGCACATGATGACGCCCGTGGCGTCCACGAGCGCCACCTCCACGAGCTGCATGCGCGGCTTGGGGCGCTTGAGCGTGACCTTGTCCACCACGCCCACGAGTGTGACCTCGCTGCCCACGTCGGCGCGCCCGATGGGGGTCACGCGCGAGAAGTCGAGGTAGCGGTGCGGCACGTGGAGCAGGGCGTCGCGCACGGTATCGACGCCCATACGAGAAAGCGCCTGCGAGCGGGTCGCAGACGCATAGCGCAGGCGCGAGACGTCGCCATCCCACGCCCGCGTGCAGGCGAGGCGTGATGCCGCCTCGCCTATGGTCGGAAGGGTGCCCCCTCGGCCGGACACGCGAGCCGGACTACTCGATCGAGAAGATGACAGGGTAGAGGGGCTGGCCGCCGCGATGCGCGTCAAGCTCTAGGTCGGGCTGGGCCTCCTCGATCCTGTCGCAGAGCGCCTTGAAGGCCGCGTCGTCCATCTCGGAGCCAGCGAGGATGGTGAGGGTGTCGCCCTCCTCGGCCTCCTGCATGCGGGCGATGAGGTCGAGCGTGACCTGCTCGACGCTCGAGCCCACCACGGTGATGGCGCCGCCCTCGATGCCCATGACGTCGCCGGCGTGGATGGGGCTGCCGTCGGCGGCCTGCGAGTCGCGCACGGCGTGCGTGACCTCGCCGTCTCGGATCTCGCCGATGGCCTCGGTCATGGCCTCGGCGTTCTCCTCCGCGCTTGCCTCGGTATCGACCGCGAACATGGCGGCGAAGGCCTGCGGCACCGTCTTGGTGGGCACCACGACGACCTTGACGTCCTCACTCGCGGCGGCGGCGGCCTCGGCGGCCATGCGGATGTTGCCGTTGTCGGGCAGGACGATGACGCTCTCGGCGTTGGCACGCGCCACGGCGTCGAGGATGTCGGCCGTGCTCGGATTCATCGTCTGACCGCCCGAGACCACCACGTCGACGCCGAGCGACTTCAGGATGTCGGCCTCGCCGTCGCCGGCGGCCACGGCCACGAAGCCGAGCGGCCTCTTGGGCTCGGGCGCGGTCTCGGCCTTGGCGGAGGCGGCAGCCTGGTCGGCCGCGATCTTGGCCGTGCGGTCGTGGGCCTCGATGTCCATGTTGTGGATGAAGACGTTGTAGATCTGGCCGTAGCGCAGCATGTACTCGAGCACGCGGTTGGGCTCGTTGGAGTGCACGTGCACCTTGTAGTCGGGGTAGGAGCCCACGACGAGCTCGCAGTCGCCGAGCGTGGCGAGGTAGCTCAGGGCCTCGTTGGGGTCGAAGGGCCTCTCGGCCTTGAAGAGGAACTCGTTGCAGTAGCGGAACTCCGAGCCCTCCCAGTCGTCGTTGAGCTCGATCTGGACGCGGGCGTCGGCCACGTCGTGGGCCTCGGCGGGCGTGGCGGTGGTGTCGAAGTCGGTGAGCTGCTTGCCGCCGTTGCCAAGCGCGGCGTTCACGAAGGCCTCGAGGAAGGTGGCAAAGCCATAGGCACCGGAGTCGACCACGCCGTTCTCCTTGAGGACGGGCAGGAGGTCGGGCGTGCGGGCCACGGACTCGTAGGCCTCCACGACGAGCGCCTCGAGGGCCTCGGAGACGGGCATCTTCTCCTTCTCGGTGCGGTCTGCGCGGGCCGACACGTCGCGGATGACGGTGAGGATGGTGCCCTCGACCGGCTTGCGCACGGCCTTGAAGGCCACCTTCACGCTGTTGCGCAGGGCCGCGGCCACGTCGGCCGTGGTCACGGGGTCATGCGCGGCGACGAGGCCCTCGGCCAGGCCGCGCAGAATCTGGCTCGTAATGACGCCGGAGTTGCCGCGCGCGCCCATGAGCGAGCCGTGCGTGATGGCCTTGGCCACATCGGCCATCGAGGCGTCGGCGGGCAACGCCTGGACCTCCTTCACGACGGTCCCCAGCGTGAGCGACATGTTGGTGCCGGTGTCGCCGTCGGGCACGGGGAAGACGTTGAGCTTGTTGATCTCCTCGGCCTTGTCGGCCACGGCCTTTGCCGCGACGGGGAAGCACGAACGGATAACGGTGGCAATCATGGTGGGAAGTCTCTCCAAATCATCGGGCCTGTCGCGGGGGCCGCACCCAAGGCGGCCGGTCGGGCTCTGCATGCGGGCGGCCCGGTTGGGCGACCGGGCCGCGTGGGTTTCGATCCTAGTGGCGCCTCAGGTCCTCGACGTGGACCGTAACGTCGACGCCCTCGATCTCGGCGAGCTCCTTGAGCGTGAAGCGGACGGCGCTCTCGAGGTTGCGGGAGACGCTTGCCATGTTGACGCCCTGCTCGAGCACCGTGTGCAGGTCGACCTTGACGCGACCGCCCTCGCAGGTGACGTCGATGCCCTTGCGCAGCGACCCGAGCGACAGGAGCCTCACGATGTTGTCCTGCGCGTCGGTGTAGGCCATGCCCACGACGCCGTAGCACTCGAGCGCGGCGTAGCCAGCCAGGTCGGCGATGACGTCGTTTGAGACCCGGAGGGTTCCGGGGATGGGTTCGGCCATGCGTACTCCTCTCGTCTGCGGGCGTTGGCCCGCGCCTGGCCCACGCAGTGCGCGGGACCGAACGCGACAGCCGGAGATGCCGCGCAGAGCTCTCATACATCTATAGAAGTATAGCGCGTGTCGGCCACCCTGAGCCCGTCTGCAGCGCAGGAGCCGCCCGAGGGGCTCAGGGTGGGCCTAGTCTGCCCGCCTGCGAAGCAGCGCCGCCGCGTTCAGCACCACGAAGACCGACCCGCAGTTGTGGAAGAGCGCCGCCGTCACGGGGGTGAGCACGCCCGTGACGGAGAGGGCGACGGCGACGAGGTTGATGCCGAGCCCGAACACGATGTTCTGGCGCACCTTGCGCATGACGGCGCGAGAGAGCCAGATCAGGTAGGGGACGCGTGACAGGTCGTCCCTCACGAGGACGACATCCGCCGCCTCGACGGCGACGTCGCTGCCGATGCCGCCCATGGCCACGCCCACGAAGGCGCTCTTGAGGGCGAGGGCGTCGTTGACCCCGTCACCGACCATGCAGACGTGCCGCCCGAGCGCGCGGATGCCGGCGAGCTTCTCCTCCGGCAGGAGGCCGGCGCGCACGTCGGTGATGTGCGCCCGGGAGGCGATGTCTGACGCGGCGGCTTCGGAGTCGCCGGTGAGCAGGGTCACGCCCACGCCGAGGGAGGCGAGGCCTGCCACGCTCGCGGCCGCCTCCGGCCTCAGCTCATCCGAGAGCGCGAGGGCCCCGACGCACGTCCCCCCGACCGCGACCAGCATCGTCGCCGCGCCCCTGGAGGACCACTCCCGCACGAACGGCCCGGAGACGGCCGGGTCAACCGAGCGCGCCTCCAGCAGCGAGGGCGTGCCGACTATGACCTCCCTGCCTCCCACCCTGGCGGCGACGCCACGGCCGGGAAGCACCTCGAAGTCGGTGGGCTCGCCCGAAGGCGCCCCGTCCGAGGGCGCGGCCGAGGGACCCTCGTCACCCTCGCCGAAGGCCCCGGCCCTGCGGACGCGTGCCTGCCATGACGCGGCCACGGCCCTGCCGAGCGGGTGCTCGGAACGCTCCTCGAGCCTTGCGGCGAGCGCCAGGACGCCGTCGGCGGAGAATCCGGGCGCGAGGGGCTCGGTGGCCACCACGCGCGGACGGCCGAGCGTGAGGGTGCCGGTCTTGTCAGTCGCCACGTGGTCGACCTGGGCGAGGCGCTCGAGCGCGGCGCCCGAGCGGACGAGCGCGCCCCGCCGGGTCGCGTTGGCGATGCCGGCGGAGACGGCCGTGGGCGTCGCAAGCACGAACGCGCACGGGCAGAAGACGACGAGCACGGTGACGGCGCGGACGAACTGGCCGGAGGCCCCCCAGGCCAGGAGCGCGCAGACGAGCGCGACGCCCACGAGCGCCGCCGCCCACCTGTCGGCCAGGCCCACGACGGGCGCCTTCGAGGCGTCCGCCTCCTCAGCGAGGCGGACCATGCGCGCGAGCGAGCTGTCGACGCATGGCCTCAGGGCCCTCATGGTGAAGGTCCCGAGCTGGTTGACGACACCGCTCGCGACCTCGTCGCCGGAGGCCTTGTCGACGGGCATGCTCTCCCCCGTCATGACGGACTGGTCGACGGCGGTCGTGCCCTCCGTGACCACGCCGTCGACCGGGACGGTCTCTCCGGCGAGCACGCGCACCTCGTCGCCCGCCTGGACCTGCCCGGCATCGACCTCGACGAAACCCCCGCCCCGGCGCACGCGGGCCCGCTGCGGGGTCAAGCGCACAAGGGCCTCGATGCCGCGGCGCGCACGCTCGGCGGTGTGGTCCTCGAGCATCGAGCCCACCTGCATGATGAGCGCGACCTCGCCGGCGGCGAACCACTCGTGCGCGTAGAGCGACGCGACGAGGGCGAGCGACACGAGCACGTCGGCGGTCACGTCGTGCTCCGTGACGAGGCCCCTGACGGCCCCCACCACGATCGGTCCCCCGCACAGCACGGCGGCGACGAGCGCGACGTCGAAGGGAAGGGCGCCCCGCCCCCATCCGCCCAGGCTGACGACAAGCGCCACCGCCGACACCACGACGCACGGGATGGTAGCGGACGGCTCGATCTCCAGCCATCCGGCGAGCGCCTCTTTTGCCCTCATGAGAAATCCCCCCGACTCCCGGCAAATCCCGAACAATATGTTCGGTTTTACTATAATCCAGGGGGTTAGTGACGCATGACAGAACGATGGAAGCCGAATGCCTCGGGAAAACCGTTCCGCTTGCCTGCAGCAAGGCCGGCCGGGCAGGCCCGGATATGCCGTCCCAGGGACGCCCTACCTCGTCCCGACTCCCGAGATGTATCCCTCGAGCACCTTGAGGTTATGCGGCACGGGGAGCTCGCGGCTGAGCACGCCCTTCTCGCACAGGCTGTCGAACAGCTCGTAGGCGGCGGGCCTCTCGAGGTTGTTGCTCGCGAGCAGCTCCTCGTCGGCGAAGATTCGCTCGGGGTCTCCCTGCGCCATGACCTTGCCGGCATGGAAGACTGCCACCTCGTCCGCCCACTCGAAGGCATAGTTGACGTCATGGGTGGCCATGATGACGGTGATGCCCTCGCTCGTCATGCGCTCCACGGCGCGGTTCACGAGCGCCGTGTGACGCGGGTCGAGCGAGGCGGCAGGCTCATCCAATATGACGACCTCGGGTTTCATGACGAGCACGTCGGCGATGGAAACCTGCTTCTTCTGGCCGCCGGAGAGCGCATGAGTGGGCTTGGCGGCATAGGGGCGGATCTCCATCTCGTCGATGATGGCGTCGACGCGCCGGCGGACCTCATCCTCGGGAACGCCAAGGTTCATGAGGCCGAAGGAGATCTCCTGGTGGACGCTCGCGCTGAAGAGCTGGTCGTCAGGGTCCTGGAAGACGATGCCCACGCGGCGCCTCAGGTCGAGCAGTCCCTTGCGCGAGTAGTCGATGGGTTTGCCCTCGAGGTAGACCGTGCCGGAAGAGGGCCGCAGGATGCCATTCAGGCACAGGAAGAAGGTCGACTTACCGGAGCCGTTCGTGCCCATGCAGGCGAGGCGGGTGCCCCGGCGAATCTCGAGCGAGAGGCCGTCGAGCGACTGCGTGTTGCCGTCGTCATAGGAGAAGTGGAGGTCCTCCGCCTTGAGGATGATGTCGCTGTCCATGCTAGAACCTCACAATCAAGATGACGATGACGAGCGCGACCTCGAACCCGACGACGAAGGCGACCTCGCCTGGCTTGGGCGGCCGCTCCTCGGAGAGCACGCGGATCCTGCCGTCGTAGCCGCGGGCCTCCATGGCGTCGAAGAGCCGCTCCGAGCGCTTGATGGCCTGGACGAACAGGCACGAGCAGAGGTCCCCGAACGTCTGGAGCGAGCGCGCGTAGGTGACGTTGCCGAGCCTGGAGTCCTGTGAGGTCTTGATGGCCTCGGCACGCTCGAGCAGCACGAAGATGTAGCGGTAGATGAGCATGGTGAGCTCGATGAAGAGCGGCGGGACGTGCAGGCGCCGCATGACCTCTAGGATATCGGTCATGGGCGTGTTGCACGACAGGAAGTACAGGCACGACACGCACCCGAGCGCGGTGAAGAACAGCTGCGCCGCGTAGTGGACCGTGCCCCAGCTCGCCGTGAGGTACCAGGAGCCGAAGCGGACTGCGAACAGCTCGAGCGGCGTCTGGCGAATGGCCGTGCCGATCACGAGCACGTACACGACGAGGAACAGAGACGGGATGAGCATCAGGCCGCGGTAGCGACGCCAGGAGATTTTGCCAACGCCGACGGTGAGGGCCGTCATGGCGACCGTCACGACGAGGGCCGCCGCGATGGAGCGGCTCACGAGCAACACGGCGAGAGTGACGGTCGCGAGGGCGAACTTCTCCGCCGCGTTCACGTAGCGCAGGTGGGAGCGGTAGGCGAGGTCATCGATGGCGTGGCCATGCGAGTGGCCGTGGTGGTGTGACGCATGGCCGCCTTCAGCGGCGCCCGCCCCGCAGCATGACTCGCGGGGCCGTTGGGTCCCTTGGGCGAAGCTCACGGTATGCCTCCTTGTCAGAGACGGCCGACGGGGATCCGCCGGCCGTCCGTCGCAGCGCGAAGCTCGGGGAGCCACAGCCCCCTACAGCTCGTCGCCCTTGCCCTTGCCGTCCTCCCACTTCTTGCGCTCGACGAGACGCCCCATGATGAAGGCGACGACGCCGACGCCGATGCCGGTCTGGACGCAGAACAGGAAGCTCTCGGTCTCGCCGGGAAGCTCCTGGCCGAGGATCTGCTCGAGGATGGGCGTAGCCCAGACCTCATAGCCGGGGTCGGTGGTCTCGACGAGCTCGCCGCCCTTGTCGTCGGAGCCGCCGAACTCCATGCCCTGGGGCGCCAGCACGAACAGGGGGACGAAGGCGATGAGCAGCGCTACGACGAGCAGGGCCCCCACGAGTCCCTTGTTGCTCTTCTTGGAATCCTGGTTGGTTGTCATTCCTACTCACCGTCCTTGAGGTAGCCGATAGCCTTGAGCTCGGGCTTGGCGTAGGTCTCGAGGCCGATCATGATGATGACCGTGAGCAGGCCCTCGACGACGGCCAGGGGGATCTGGGTCACGGCGAAGACGCTCAGGTTCTCGATGAGGGCGGTGCCGAAGCCCACGGCGGAGTTGTGGGCGAGCGCGAGCTGGAAGGCCGTCACGCAGTAGGTGAACAGGTCGCCCAGGAACGCCGCGACGAAGATGACGACCTTGCGGTTGAGGCCAGTCTTGCCCAGGCCCTTGTAGAGGGCGTAGGACACGATCGGGCCGGCGATTGCCATGGAGAAGCAGTTGGCGCCGAGCGTCGTGAGGCCGCCGTGCGCGAGCAGGATGGCCTGGAAGATGAGGACGATGAGGCCGAGGACGCTCGTGGCCGTGGGCCCGAAGAGCATGGCGCCGAGCCCGGTGCCCGTCATGTGCGAGCTGGATCCCGTGACGCTCGGTATCTTGAGCGAGGAGATGACGAACACGAAGGCGCCCGCGAGGGCGAGCAGCGTGAGGGCGCGCCGGTTCTCGGAGAGGACCTTCTTGATGGACTGGAAGCCCACGACGACGAACGGGAGGCTCACGACGCCCCACGCGATGCAGTACTGCACCGGCAGGAAGCCCTCCATGATATGCATGGCCTGCGCGGCGGGCATGACACCGAACATCGCCGTCAGAAACGCGCTGGCGCCAACGAGTGCCTTCCTCCCCTTGGATAGATACATGCAAGCTCCTTACGACCTGACCCCGGGCCTCTCCCGAGGTGTTAGCGAAAGTATAGAGGCCGTGGAGATTAGCAAAAAGATACTAAAGCGTGCACCTTCCTATAATTTTTTGTCGTTTCCCTGATCTTGGCTGACAAACCAAGGGACACCAATGTACCCACATTTGGGACACGTCGGGGCGGGCCGCCGGGCCCGCCCCACGCCGCCGCAACTCAAGCGGTCAGCCCTCGAAGTCAGTCCTCGAACTGGCTGTTGTACAGCTCCGCGTAGAAGCCGCCCGCGGCGAGCAGCTCCTCGTGCGTGCCCTGCTCCACGATGTCGCCGTCGCGCAGCACCAGGATGGTGTCGGCCGACTTGATCGTCGAGAGCCGGTGGGCGATCACGAAGCTCGTGCGTCCCCGCATGAGCTCGTCCATGGCGCGCTGGATGAGCTCCTCGGTGCGCGTGTCCACGTTGGAGGTGGCCTCGTCGAGGATGAGGGCCGGCCGATCGGCAAGCACGGCGCGCGCGATGGTCACGAGCTGGCGCTGGCCCTGGGAGAGGTTGGTGCCCTCCTCGTTGATGACGAAGTCGTAGCCGCCGGCGAGCGTGTGGATGAAGTGCTCGCAGCGCGCCGCGCGGGCCGCGGCCTCCACCTCCTCGTCGGTGGCGTCGGGCCGGCCGTAGCGGATGTTCTCGCGGATCGTGCCGTTGAAGAGCCACGTGTCCTGCAGGACCATCGCGAACTCCGAGCGCAGCGCCGCGAGGTCCCAGTCGCGCACGTCCACGCCGTCCACGCGGATGGCGCCCGCGTCCACGTCGTAGAAGCGCTGGACGAGCTTGATGAGCGTGGTCTTGCCCGCGCCCGTGGGGCCCACGATGGCCACGGTCTGCCCGGGCTCGGCCGTGAAGGTGAAGTCGTGGATGACGGGCTTGTCGGACGCGTAGCCAAAGCGCACGTGGTCGAACTCGACGCGGCCCTCGCGCGCGGCCGGCAGCTCGGGGCGGGCGGGGCCCTCCTCCTCGGGGGCGGCCAGGAACTCGAAGACGCGCTCGGTGGCGGCGGCCATGCTCTGCAGCGTGTTGCTCACGTTGGCGAGCTGCTGGATGGGCTGGGTGAAGTTTCGCACGTACTGGATGAAGCTCTGGATGTCGCCGGGGGTGGCGGCGCCGTTGAGGGCAAGGCCCGCGCCCACCACGACCACGCCCACGTAGCCGAGGTTACCCACGAGCGTCATGAGCGGCATCATGAGGCCGGAGAGGAACTGCGAGCGCCAGCCGCTCGTGAACAGGCGGTCGTTCTCGCGCTCGAACTCCTCCACGGCGGCGTCGGCGCGGTCGAAGACCTGGATGACGCCCTGGCCCGCGAAGTCCTCCTCCACGATGCCGTTGACCCGGCCGAGCACCTCCTGCTGCTCGCGGAAGTAGCGCTGCGAGAAGTGCACCATCACGCCCACGATCACCACCGACAGGGGCAGGGTGAGCAGGGTCACGCCCGTGAGCGGCAGCGATATGGTGAGCATCATCACCGTGATGCCCACGATCTGCGTGACGCTCGTGACGAGCTGCGTGATGGACTGGTTGAGCGACTGGCCGAGCGTGTCGACGTCGTTGGTGATGCGGCTGAGCACGTCGCCCTTGCTGTGGCCGGAGAAGTAGCTCATGGGCACGACCGCAATCTTCTCCGAGATCTCGCGGCGCATGCGGTAGACGACCTTCTGCGTCACACCGGTCATGAGCCAGCCCTGGACGAGGTTGCACGCCGAGCTCGCGACGTAGATGCCGAGCAGGATGGCGAGCGTGCGCCCGATCCAGGCGAAGTCAACCCCGCCCGTGCCCTGCACCTTTGCGACGAGCCCCTCGTAGAGCTTGGTGGTGACCTGGCCCAAGACCTTGGGCCCCACGATGTTGAAGGCCACCGAGGCGATGGCGAACAGGATGCCCGCGACCACGGCGAGCTTGTGCTCCCCGATGTAGCCGAGCAGGCGCCCCAGCGTGCCCACGAGGTCCCGCGGCTTCTCGACGACGCCGCCGACGGGGCGCGGTCCCATGGGGCCGCGCGGACGAGCCGGGCGTGCTTGGCTGTTTCCCTGCGCCATCAGCGCTCACCCCCTTCCTCGACAAGGCCAAGCTCGGCCGCGGACAGCTGACTCTCGGCAATCTCCAGATACTCGGGGCAGGAGCGCAGGAGCTCCTCGTGGGTGCCCCGCCCCACGACGCGCCCGTCGTCGAGCACGATGATCTCGTGGGCGTGCATGATCGTGGCCACGCGCTGGGCCACCACCACGACCGCCGTGTCCGTGAGCTCGCGGGCGATGGCCTCGCGGAGCGCCGCGTCGGTCTTGTAGTCGAGCGCGGAGAACGAGTCGTCGAAGACCGCGACCTCGGGCCTCTTGGCCAGCGCGCGGGCGATGGCGAGACGCTGGCGCTGGCCACCGGAGACGTTGGAGCCTCCCTGGGAGACCTCCGAGTCCCAGCCGCCCTCGCAGCCCTCGATGAAGCCGGTGGCCTGGGCGATGTCGGCGGCGCGGCGGGCGTCGGCCTCGCTCACGGAGTCGCCCGCGAACCTGACGTTGCTCTCGATGGTCCCGGAGAAGAGCCGTCCCTGCTGCGGGATGTAGCCGATGCGGCGGCGGAGCTCGCCGAGCGGCCAGGCGCGCACGTCCACGCCGTCGAGCGCGACCGAGCCGGCCGTAACGTCGTAGAGGCGCGGAATGAGTTGCACGAGCGTGGACTTGCCGGAGCCCGTGGAGCCGATGATGCCCGTCATCTGCCCGGCGCGCGTGGTGAAGCTCACGTCGGAGACCACCTCGCCGTCGGCGTCCGGGTAGCGGAAGGACACGTGCGAGAAGGAGAGCTCGCCGCGCGGGGCGTCCGCGGCCGGGAGCTCGGGGCGGACGGGCTCGCGGATGCTCGACTCGCACGTGGCCACCTCGTCGATGCGCTCGGCGGCTACCTCGGCGCGCGGCAGCATCACGGCCACCATGGTGAGGATCATGAACGCCATGACGATCTGCATCGTGTAGCTCATGAACGCCATCATGTCACCCACCTGCATGACGCCATCGGAGACGCCGCGCGCGCCAAACCACACGATGAGGATGGTCACGCAGTTCATCACGAGCATCATGAGCGGCATCATGAAGCTCATGGAGCGGTTGGTGAACAGCTGCGTCTCCATGAGCTCTCGGCTCGCGTCGTCGAAGCGCCCAAGCTCGTGGGCCTGCCGGCCGAAGGCACGGATGGGCATGAGGCCGTCGAGCATCTCTCGAGCGACGAGGTTCACGCGGTCGATGAGCCGCTGCATGCGCTTGAAGCGCGGCATGGTGAGGCCCACGAGCACGCCCACCACGGCGCACACGGAGATGACCGCCACGCCGATGGTCCACTCGAGGCCCGTGGAGGTCTGGACGACGCGCATCACGGCCACCACGCCCATGATCGGCGCGTAGAGGACCATGCGCATGAAGAGCGTCGCCGTCATCTGGAGTTGCTGGATGTCGTTGGTGCATCGCGTGATGAGCGAGGCCTGGGAAAACCTGTTGACCTCGGCCGGCGAGAAGGACATGACCTTGCGGAAGGTGTCGCGGCGCAGGTCACGGGCGATGGTCGACGCCGTGCGCGACGCGATGGCGCCCACGGCCACGGCGCAGGCGAGCCCCACGAGGCAGAGCGCGAACATCGTGGCGGCCGTGGAGCCGAGGTAGGCGTACTGGACGTCGGCGAGGTCGCGCCCCTGCGCCTCGTACTCGGCCCGCACGAACTGCACGGCCATCTGCTCGGTCATGGTGTCGGTGAGCTGGCCCGCGTCCTGGCCGGTCGCGGCGGCGAGGGCCTGGACCTCGACACGTGCCAGGGAGGCCTCGAGCGCGGAGCCCTCGCGGGCGTCGGCGGCGCTGCCCTGGTAGGCACGCACGCCGGCCTCGTCGGCAGGCGCAAAGGCAGCCTCGACGGCCGTGGCGTCGCCGGCGGGCATGAGCCGCTCGAGCTGGGCGAGGGTGTCGGCGCGCATGGCGTCGGGCACGGCCGAGGCGATGCCGCCCTGCTGGATGCCCACGTCCACGATCTCGCTCATGTAGCTTGGGAGCGCGAGCTCCGAGGTGGCCTGCACGATGAGCAAGGCCACGATGGCCACGAGCGCGGGCACGTGGTGTCTGAACAGCTTGATGAGCCTCAAGCTCACTCCCCCCCTCGGGTCTGGTCTCGTCGGTCGCCGCACCTGCGTGCGTCGAAGGGTGCCTCGGGCGGCGGGGGCACCATCTGGCGGCCCTCGCGGCGCCGACGGGCCAGGACCTCGAGGACGCGCCCGAAGACGCGCACGACGTCGCGGGCGTCTTCGGGGCCCATCTCGCGGAGGAAGTCGGCGACTAAGCGCTCCGCCTCCGAGCTGTGCCGGGCGATGTCCTCGCGGCCGGCCTCCGTGAGCGTCACCTCCACGCGGCGGCGGTCCTCGCGCGCGGCGCGGCGCTCAACGAAGCCTCGCTCCTCGAGCGTGCGCAGGGCGTTGGCGACGCGCGCGTCCGTGACCCCCGTCCTTCTGGCGAGCTCGCCGGGCGAGATGGGGCCATCGGCCTCGAGGAGCACCTGCATGATGGCCGGCAGGCCGTGGGTCGAGGCGCTCACGTCGTGCTGGGGCCTGAAGCGGGCGAACCTGCAGCCCTGCGCCATGAGCTCGCGCGCGAGGGCGTGGAACTCGTCTGGCTCCGGGGTCGCGGGGCCGGGCTTAGCGCCCTGCGCGCGGGTTCCCTCCTCCCCCGCTTCTGGGCCGTCCGCGCTAGATCCGCCGCGCGCGCACGCCCCGCCATCCACGCGGGCTCCTCTTTCGCTAGAGTTGTCGGGCATGGTCGTACCTCCTCGTTACCTTCCAGTGTTAGTTTTTAATGTTAGGCAATATACCCAATCGTCCGCGCCTTACCAAGCGCCCACATCGCATGGGGTTAGATTCACGACACGGACACAACATCTCGACAATTCCCTTGCGAGCAGCGAAAGCTGTGCTATTCTGATTCGGCTATGCGTCGAGGGCGGCCGCAGAATGTGCCGCTTTACATGGAGGTCTCAACAATGTCTAAGGTTTGCGCCATCTGCGGCAAGCACGCCGTCGCCGGTCGTTCGATCAGCCACTCGCACCGCGTCACCAACCGCAAGTTCCGCCCGAACATCCAGCACGTCACGGTCGTCGTCAACGGCCACAAGCAGAAGATGAACGTCTGCTCCACGTGCCTCAAGTCCGGCAAGGTCGCCCGCTCCTAGTCAGGGCAGCCGCTCGCCTGCGAGCACCATATCGAACCACCAGGAGCCGTCGGGATTCCCGGCGGCTTCTTTCTCTTTAGGTGACAGCAGGCCAGCCGGCATCCTTCGCGCCCTGCCGCACCTTGCGCCCCCCGCCGAGCCGCGCCCTCCCGCCGCGCCGCGCCAACCGCGCCATCCCGCCGCGCCGCGCCAACCGCGCCACCTGCGCCACCTGCGCCACCTGCGCCACGAACGTGCGCATAACCGAGATTCCAAGCGAACGTGCGTAAAACCGAGAAAACCACCTTGCAACTCGCTGTTTTTCTCGGTTTTACGCACGTTCGTCGCACGGCTACGGGTTCGCCGCGCAGCCGGGTCCAAGCCCATCCCTCACTCGACGCGCTCCCACTTCCAGCGCGGCGCCCGCGGGTGCACGCCATAGATGGCGAGCCGACTGCGCACGAGGTCCTCGTTTCGGGCCATGCCGGGGCTCATCCTTACCACGGAGATGTCGAACGCCGTGATCCCAGCCTCACGTCGCCGCTCGCCCATCATGATGTCGACCACTTCCCTGCCCCCGGTCATCCCCGGGTCCGCGTACTTGCCCCTGCCATCCACCTCGAGGTCGACGAGACGGCCGTCGTCGCGCCTCAGCACGATGTCGAGCCGACGCGTCTTGCCGGGACGCTCGATATCAGGCACCTCCAGCTGCAGGTCGAAGATCTCATAGCCCAGCTCGATGAGGACGGCACGTACGAAGGATTCTCCTCCGCTCTCGGCACGCGGATCCACGTACTCGCACACGCGCCGAAGCGTCGTGATCCCCCGCCGACCTGCGGCAAGTGCGCAGACCCGCTCGAGCCCGCCCGTTCCCACAAGCCCCATCCTCACGGCAGAGTCGGCGATTGGCAGGGCGTCACGAAAGGGCAGCGACAGGCAGCAGTCCGCGATGGTACGGAGTGGGGTCGTCACGCGCAGGTCGCCAACGAGCACCGAGGGCGCACGCTGCGAGCTGTGTCGGCATATTCCCCTCCCCGAGCGCCCGCCCGTCGAGCCCTCGACTAGGTAGTGGATTGGGTCAAGGTGGCGGTAGGAAGCGGCGAGGCCGTAGACAAACGCGGCGGTCGCATGCGAGAAGACCCATGGCTCGTGCAGGTGACCGAGGGCCTTCGCCACGTGCAGCATCTGCCCCTCGGGCATGAGGGCGCGCCAATAGTCGGACCGGACGAAGAGGCCGTGGCGGGGCCGAACAAGTTCGCCGGCCGATACCCGCGCACTCACGGCGCTCGACTCCGCGGGGGAGCGAACGACCGCGCACATCGACCGTGCTTCCGCCTCGTCCAATATGCAGGCAAGGTAGTCGTCCATGAGCTCCGACACGTAGCCCCCTCCCCGGCTTTCCGCTTCGCCGCGCTAACGGCGAACGTGTTGGGAGTCGATGCTACAGGTGCGGGAAGGGCGCGTCGACGCCGATTCGGCGACCGGGCAAGCGGTAGGTTTCCAAAACGAACGTGCGCAAAACCGAGAAAATCGGCTTGTCACTCGCCGTTTTTCTCGGTTTTGCGCACGTTCGTTGGTTGGGCGGCACAGGACGCGACAGGGGGACGGCTGGGAATCGTGGGCAGTCGAGGAGACCAGCGAGCGTCGCGGTGCGGGGTCGGTGGCGGAGGGTGGCCGGGCGCTGGCGCATCGGGAAGGCGGCAAAGGGCAGCTGGAGCCGGGCGCTGGCGCATCGGGAAGGCAGCAAAGGGCAGCCGGAGCCGGACGTTAGCGCATCAGGAAGGCGGCGAGGATACCGGCGTGGCAGCTGACGGTCGCGTCGGGGGCGTCAACCACGTTGGAGATGCCGCGGTCGCGCAGGGCATCCACGCGGAAGCGCTCGAGCTCCCAGCGCATGCCGCGCTCGCTCACAAGCGTGCCGTCCGCGAGCGCCACGAAGGAGAAGTGCCGCCCCTCCGCATCTGTGCCCAGCTCCCAGGCATCGCGGCCCCGGGGCGAGAGGACCCGGCACTCGAAGGAGTCCTCCACCAGCGCGGGCGCGAGGTCGGCGTTGGCCGCCAGCACGCCAAAGACCGCGAGCGCATGGTCCATGCGCCCCGCGCTCGCGCAGGTCACGCTCACCTCGAGCCCCTCGCCCGCCTCGGCCGCCAGCTGTCGGCAGCACGAGAAGGCCAGCGACAGGTCGGTATCGTACTTGGCTGGCGGGAAGAGCCGCACGCCCCCGGCCGCGGCAATCCCGTGGATCTCGGGCACGTCGCGCACGTCGTCTGCGGGCGTCACGTCGAGCCGGGCCACGTCGGAGGCCTGCTCGCCCTCGCGCCTGCAGAGCCAGGCGAGGGTCTCGGGGCTCACCGTGTCGGCGTCGCCGCAGAACGAGTCGGGCACCACGCCGGCCGCGCGGCAGGCGTCAGCCCCACGGTCGACAGCCGTCACGGAGTCGGCGGCCGCGGCAAGCGCCGAGACGAGCGCGGGCGAGCTGGGCTCGGGCGAGCCCGCGACAAGTAGGACGCGCATCGCTACTCCTCTGGCATGGGACGGCGGGCCGCGTCGTCGAAGCCGCGGATGGCCTCGAGCGAGAGCGACGCGTAGCCGCGTGAGAAGATGTCGGCCCGGGAGCGCACGAAGGCCTCGTCGCGCCCGTCTCCCTCGTTGTAGATCGCGGCCACGTGAAAGCCTGCCTGCCGGGCCGTGCGGACGCCGAAGGGCGCATCCTCGAAGACCCAGGTCTCCTCGCGCGGCGTGCCCAGGCGCTCGAGCGCCTCGAGGTAGACGTCAGGGCAGTCCTTGTCGCGCCCGTCTCGCACCTCGGCCGTGCAGATCACGTCGGAGAAATAGCCGAGAAGGCCGTGCACCGCCAGCGCGCCGCGCACAAGCCGAGACGTCGTGGAGGACGCCACGATGAGCCGCACGTCGGCCGCGGAGAGGCCCTCCACGAGCTCGCGGGCACCGGGAATTACCTTGATGCTCGTCTCGTACTCGTGCGCCACGTAGGCCTCGAGCTCGTCGACGAGAGCCGCGCCGGACGCGCCGATGCCCAGCTCCGCGTGGATGAGCGCGCAGGAGTCCGGGATGGTCATGGGCTCGACGAGCTCCTTGAACTCGGCCGGCGCCGTGACGTCGTACGCCGCCAGCAGGTGATCGAACGCGCCGTACCACATCGTCATCGAGTCGATGAGCGTGCCGTCGCAGTCGAAGATGGCACCTGAGATCTCTGCCATGCAGTCCCCCTCGCAGTGTTGTCCGTAGGCGCAAGTATACTTTCGCGAGACAAAGACGGACGGAGAGAAGATGTCACGGCTGGGTAAGCACGCTTGGAAGGTGGCCTACGGGGACGCACCTGACCTCCCAGAGATGGAAAACTCCTCACGAATGCGGGCTCTGGGCCTGCCGACCTGCATGGGCGCGAGGAATTGGGTAAAGTAGGCCACTGCGACCGCGTCGCACGGCAAGAGAACCCGGCCCAGGATGGGCCACATAGTACGTGGAGGTACCCCCAGATGGCGCGTTACGACTACAAGTGCATGGCTTGCGGCAAGGTCTTCGAGGTGGAGCATCCGATGTCGGAGCATCCGCACGTCACCTGCCCCGACTGCGGCGCGGATGCCGAGCGCGTCTTCGAGCCGAGCGGCATCGCCTTCAAGGGCTCGGGCTTCTACAACACCGACCAGCGCGGCGGCAGCTCCTCGACCGCGGCCACCTCGGCGGCCGACCCCTGCGCGAACTGCGAGCACAAGGCGGCCAAGTAGGGCAGACGGGCAAAAGCCGCGAGCGCGGGGCCGCCCAGGGCGTCGCGGGCGAGCGACCACGCACAATCGAGCGTCACGAATCGAACGTGCGGATAACCGAGAAAAATGGGCTGTTGCAGCCCGAAAAACTCGGTTATCCGCACGTTCGTTGCTTAAGGGAGGCAGGGGA
>CWGU01000041.1_pt1 | contig 117233 bp, 96 predicted proteins | sample 667921 | NCBI WGS metagenome assembly CWGU01 (sample SAMEA3735815, study PRJEB9488) | human gut metagenome | biome: ENVO:mammalia-associated habitat; material: ENVO:feces | place: Malawi | collected 2009-02-27 | reverse complement strand
CCTTCCGGATGATTTGTCACATTTTCGCCACGACCACCCTGCCCGTGACATATTTCCTTCCGGATGATTTGTCACACCGACGCGCCGCCTTCCGGGCGAGGCATCTCACCAGGTACCAGAGACCCAGCAACCATGAGGAGGAACACATGGAGGAGACGCTCAGCAAGACCGTGATCTTTGGCCTCACGGCGGACGACCTGCTTGTCCGGGCCGTCACGTTCGCGGTGGCCGTGGTGGTGGCCGCCGCCATCGCGCACGTGCTCACGAGGCTCCTGCGCCGCCTGCTTGACGCGAGCGACGTGCCCAGCGCGAGCATCTTCATCAACATCACCCGCGCGCTCGTGTGGGCGTTCTGCCTGCTCTCCGTGTTGCAGCCGGTCTTTGGGATCCAGCCCACGGCCTTCGTCACCGCCCTGGGCGTCACCTCCCTCGTCATCTCCTTCGGCCTTCAGGACACGGTCTCCAACGTCATCGGTGGGCTGGGCCTCATGGCGGGCAAGGTGGTGCAGCCGGGCGACCGCGTGGAGGTCTCGGGCTTCTCGGGCGAGGTGGTCGACGTCAACTGGCGCAGCACCACCGTGCGCGACCGTCTCGGCAACGAGCAGGTCATCCCCAACTCGGTGCTCAACAAGACCGCCCTCAAGCGCCTGAGCGCCGGGTCGGCCACCCTGTGCGAGGTCGACGTGGCCGTGGCGCTCGACGCGGACCTCGACACCGTGACGGCCCAGATCAAGGCTGCGGCCGAGGAGGCGCTGGCGGGCAGGCTCGCGGAGGGCCAGGCCACGGGCGTGTGTTTCCTCGGCTCGGATGCCTATGGCATCAGCTGTGCCATCTACCTGCACATCATTGATGAGGTGACGGGTGCGGCGGCCAAGGACGCCCTCATGCGCAAGCTCGCCGGCAGTCCCTGGCTGGCGCGCGCGTAGGGAGGCTTCGGAGCGGGCCGGAGCGTGGGTCGTGCGGACGCCCCCCCCCACCAGGAGCGTGTGTAGGAAAGCCCCCCCGAGTCGTCTCGAATGGGACCTCGACCCTGCCGCAGGAAGAAATCTCGGTTTCGGCCCCGCGCTTCCCGCAGACCCTGTCCTCGGCCTCGCGGGGCGTGAGCCTCGCGAGCGTGCGCGGCCTGCTCGCGCGGTCCGTCATCGGTTCGCCGCGCCCGGCGCGGGCGAGCCGCCTGCTGGCGGTCTGGCGGCCCGCGCCCATCTGCCTCGCGACCTCGCCGACGCCCTCGCCTCCCCGTATGCGGGCGACCATCGTCTCGCGCCCCCTGGGCGTGAGCCTCGCGTTGGGGTGCTGGCACATGGGAGGGCCCCTCTCGACGCCGCGGACCTGGACGATCCACAGCTTCGCGGGACCCTCCCTGTTTGTCACGCTCCGGGCGTAAACAACCTGTTGGCACTTAACAGCTAGCCGGGCGGCGTTGGGTGGCTGTGCGTCGACGCGCAAGTCGGTTGGTGCCAGCCCGCGCCGGCTCGCCCAAATCCCCCACTTGCGGCGATTCGCCGTTTTTCCGCGCCCGTCGGAGCCGCGCCTGCACCCGGGCGCATAATGGTTGGCACATGCAACGCGGGCGCATGGGGCGCCTGCGGGGACGCGCGTGCTCGGTGCTAGGACGGCCGACGCATCCCACGGCCCGGCGGCGTCCGCGCAACCGGGCTGACCTGCAGCCAACCGAGGAGATTGCTATGAAGTACTTTGGTACAGACGGCTTCCGCGGCCGTGCCAACGAGGGCCTCACCGTCGACCACGCCTTCAAGATCGGGCGCTTCGTGGGCTGGTACTACGGCCTGCACGAGGGTCGCAAGGCCAAGGTGGTCATCGGCAAGGACACGCGTCGCTCAAGCTACATGTTCGAGTACGCGCTGGGCGCGGGCCTTGTGGCCTCCGGCGCCGACGCCTACCTGCTCCACGTCACCACCACGCCGTCCGTGAGCTACGTGGTGCGCAGTGAGGACTTCGACTGCGGCATTATGATCACCGCCTCGCACAATCCCTACACTGACAACGGCATCAAGCTCATCAACTCGGGCGGCTATAAGATGGAGCCCGAGGTGCTCGAGCGGGTCGAGGCTTACATCGACGGCAAGAGCGACGTGCCGCTGGCCACGGGCGAGGACATCGGTCGCACGATCGACTACGTCGAGGGCCGCAACCGCTACATCGGCTTCCTCATCAGCTCGGCGAGTTTCTCGCTGCATGGCTACCGCATTGGCCTCGACTGCGCCAACGGTGCCTCCACGCCCATCGCCAAGGGCGTGTTCGACGCGCTGGGCGCCAAGACCTACGTGGTCTCCAACGAGCCCAACGGCTTCAACATCAACCGCGGCTGCGGCTCCACCCACATCGAGCAGCTCCAGAACCTCGTGAACGAGAAGGGCCTCGACGTGGGCTTTGCCTACGACGGCGACGCCGACCGCTGCATCGCGGTGGACGAGCACGGCAAGGTGGCCGACGGCGACCTCATCATGTACGCCTGCGGCTCCTACATGCACAAGCTCGGGCAGCTCGCCAAGGACACCGTGGTCACCACCGTCATGAGCAACCTGGGCCTCTACAAGGCGCTGCAGCGCGAGGGCATCTCCTACGAGCAGACGCCGGTGGGTGACAAGTACGTCTCGGCCTGCATGGTCGAGAACGGCTACTCGCTCGGCGGCGAGCAGAGCGGGCACGTGATCTTCTCCAAGTACAGCGCCACGGGCGACGGCATCAACACGAGCCTGCGCGTGATGGAGGCCATAATCGGCTCCAAGAAGACGCTGGGCGAGCTCACCGAGCCGGTCAAGATCTACCCGCAGCTGCTCAAGAACGTCGTGGTGCCCGACAAGAACGCCGTCATGGCCGACGAACGCGTGAAGGCGGCCGTCGCCAACGTGGAGACGGCGCTCGAGGGCGAGGGCCGGGCCGTCGTGCGCGCGAGCGGCACCGAGCCCATGGTCCGCGTGATGGTGGAGGCCGCGACCCCGGCCATCTGCGAGCAGTACGTCGACGAGGTCGTGAAGGTAATCGAGAGCCTCTGACGCGGCTGTCCGGCCCGCCGTCAGCATTCCTCCCCTCGGGGTCACTTTGCTTTGCAAAGTCCCTGAGCCCCTCGGTCCGGAATGCTGGCGGCGGGCCTGCGTTGACGGGAGGGCTCTCGATGGCCGGCTGCGGCGGGCTGGCTTGGACGGGGTCGAACGGCTGTGCTTCTTGTGATTGTTGGGAGGGGTGGGGAGTTGGGAAATGACCCGATAGGTCGGCTTGAGCGGGGTATGGAGGCGTTTACGCCTTCGGAGGCCGCGGCGGCCCGGTACTTCCTGGCCAACCCCTCCTCCGTCGTGAACAAGACCATCTCCAAGGTGGCCGAGGAGGCGGGCCTCGCCAGCACCTCTATCATGCGAATGTGCCAGCGGGCGGGCTACAGCGGCTATGCCGAGTTTCGCTTCTCGATGAACCGCTACCTGCTCTCTCGCGACGGCGGGGCGGGCGAGAGCTCAAAGCCGGCGGATAGCCTCGCGTTCCTTGCCGACGCCTATGCGCTCTATGCGCGCAAGCTTGCCGACGGCGTCGACCGAGACCAGCTGCGCCGCCTGGCCGAGACCATCGCCCGTGCACGGCGAATCAGCATATGGGGTGCAAACCGCACCTACGAGAGCGTCATGCAGCTCTCCATCAGGCTCATGCGCATCGGCATCTTCAATCAGACGACGTCCGACCCTCAGGTCATGGATGACATCTCCACCATCCTCGGCGAGGGTGACCTCTGCATCGTCATCTCGCTGAACGGACGGGGAAATCGCTCGTACGGCTCGCTCATGGGGTCGCTTCGCGACCGCGGGTGCACGGTCGTCCTCATCACGATGAACCCAAAGATCGCCTGTGCCCAGAAGGCCAGCGAGACGGTCGTCCTGCCGTGGATCAGCAACGACTTTGCCTCGCGCCATGCGCTCGAGGACCAGGTCGTGGTCTTTCTCTACCTGGAATGCCTGCTTCGCGAGGTGGCCTCCATAGCCGGGGCGAACGAGTAGCTGCGCTTGGATACTGGCTCCACCTTCGCCACGTGTGTCGCTTCACGCTACCTTCGCTTATCAAACGGCTGCTGTCTGACTTGACCGCGCCGGCGGATGATTCCCGTCCGACTTGAAGCTCGCTGTCTGTCTGCCGCTCGGGCCCCATTGCCTCCCGTTGGCCGGAAAATATTCCATATACCGAGAGGAAATAATGTCGAAACAGTAGACTGGTATTGTTTCCAATAAATCCATGGAACTTTTTCCATAGTTCTCCTCCGGTACCGATGCCTGCTGGCCGAGCATACCGGTTCGAGACAGGCCACGGCCAAGGGAGCGCCCATGAACGTCCTGTACCTGCATACGCACGACACGGGATGCGTCGTCTCGCCCTATGGCTATGCGGTCGACACACCCAATATGCAGGCGCTTGCCGAGGACGGTCTGCTGTTCGAGCACGCCTTTAGCGTGGCGCCCACCTGCTCGCCCAGCCGGGCGGGCCTCCTGACCGGTACGTACCCGCACCAGAACGGCATGCTGGGTCTGGCGCAGCGTGGCTTTGAGCTCGACGCCTCCAAGCACCTGGCCCACGTGTTGGCAGGTGCCGGGTGGCGCAGTGTTCTCTGTGGCGTGCAGCACGAGGTTGGTTACTACACCGACCACGCCCTTGCGCTTAGAACGCTTGGCTACGAGGAGGACATCACCGCCGACGCGACGCCCTATGCCGAGCGCGACCTCGTGGCGTGGGACGCCGAGAACGCCCGCAACCTCGTGCGTTGGCTCGAGGCCTATGACGGGAAGCGCCCCTTCTTCGTCTCCTTTGGCCAGCATGCCACGCACCGTGCCTGGCCCGAGCCGGCCTCGGGGGCGGCCGACTATGCCCGCCCGCCGGTCAACATCGCAAACAACGAGGTCACACGCGAGGACTACGCGGGCTTCCTGGCAAGCGCGCGCTTGGCGGACGAAAACGTGGGCCTCGTCATCGACGCGCTCAAGCGGACGGGGCACTACGACGACACGGTCGTCCTGCTCACCACCGACCACGGCCTTGCCTTCCCGTTCGAGAAGTGCACCCTTTCCGACGCGGGTGTGGGCGTGCTTATGGCGATTCGCGTGCCGGGCGCCACGCTGGCACGTCGCACGTTCGAGGGTCTCGTCTCCCACATTGACGTCGTACCTACGCTGCTCGACCTCCTGGGGATCGACAAGCCCGCCTACCTCGAGGGACGGAGTCTCGCCGCGCTCTTCTCGGGCGAGGAGGTCCCCGGTGACGACGCGGTCTTTGCCGAGGTCAACTTCCACACCTCCTACGAGCCCATCCGCTCCGTGCGCACCGAGCGCTACAAGTACGTGCGCTGCTTCGACGAGGGATGGCTGCGCGTCAACCGGTCGAACGTGGACGGCTCGCCCACGAAGGACTTCTACGAGGCCCACGGGCTCGCCGACGTCACCAAGGACGCCGAGGCCCTCTACGACCTCTACTACGACACCTTCGAGACGAACGACGTGGCAGGCGACGAGCGCTACGCGTCCATGCTTGCGGACATGCGCACCCGGCTGCGGGCGTTCATGGAGAGGACCCACGACCCGCTGCTCAAGGGGCCAATCGCCATCAAGCCCACATGGAAGGTGAATCGTCGGGAGTGCGTGGCCGCCGGTTCGAGGGACCCGTCCGACTACGAGAGCCTCGGCGGGCACTTCACGGTGCGCGAGCGCGGCATGGCGTAGGGCAACCGGGCCGGCGGGCGCAGGAGTCCGTCCGCATCGTTTTCATCGCTTCTTGCGGGCGGCACCGGCGGTTGGCCCCATAGTCCGGCAAGCGTGGACAACGGCCGTGGGGGCACGGAAGGCGTGAAAGGAAGGGCGGGTGCAAGCCCGCGCGGGGCGTCGTGGGGCAATCCCAGCGACGCGAAAGGGAAGGGAGGAGAGCCTTGGACGCAATCGTCTTGGTAGGACACGGAGGACTGCCCGAGGCGCTGAAGGGCTCCGTGGGCATGATCGCGGGCGAGCGTGACGACATCCTCACGGTTAGCCTGGCTGTCGAGGATGGCCCCGACGACCTCGAGCGCAAGCTCTCGGCACTCGACGAGCGCCTGGCTGGGTCGGAGCACGTACAGGTCTTCGCGGACCTGTTCGGCGGCTCGCCCTGCAACGCTGCGCTCAAGCGCTATGCGGACGACGACCGCGTGAGCATCGTCTCCGGGGCCAACCTGCCGATGGTGGTCACGGCTGCCATCCAGGGAGCGGACGCGAAGACGCTCATCGCCGAGGGGCGCGCGGGCATCCGCGACGTCAAGGCCGCGGCCCGCGGCGAGGAGGAGCCCGACGCTGTGCCAGCGCCGGTTCCGTCTGCTCCGGCACCGGCATCTGACGAGCCGCATCAGATCGTCGGCGTGCGCGTCGACGCCCGCGGCATCCACGGTCAGGTGGCGACGGCCTGGGTGCCGCGCCTCGACGTGACGCGCATCGTGGTCATCGACGACCTCGCCGTGCGCGACGAGACGCAGAAGATGGCACTCAAGGTGGCCAAGCCCATCTCGGTGAAGCTCTCGATCCTCACGCCGGCCAAGGCCGTCGAGCGCCTGAGCGATGAGCACGCCTATCCCGGCGAGCGTGTCTTCGTGGTGCTGCCACATGTGGTCACCCTGCGCGAGCTCGACCGGCTGGGCTACGACTTCGACGTCGTGAATATGGGCAACGTCCCCAATCGGCCCGGCACGACGGCGTACGCAAACACCGTCCACCTCACCGCCGACGAGGCAGAAGCCGTCCGCGAGGTCGCCGCAAAGGGCACGCGCTTTACCCAGCGCCAGGTCCCGGCAGATCCCGAGAATGACTTCACCCAGGCGCTCAATCGATAGGAGGAGACCATGGCACTTTGGCAGGCGGCCCTCATCGGCCTGTTCGCATACCTTGGCCGCAACCAGGTTCCCTGGCTGTGCGGCACCACCGGTGGCTGGTACGGCATCGGCAGGCCCCTCGTCGCGGGCCTCATCTGCGGCATCATCCTTGGCGACGTCACCGGCGGCGTGCTGTGCGGCGTGGCCGTGCAGGCGCTCTTCATCGGCCAGATCACGCCCGGCGGTGCGGTCCCGTCTGACCTCAACCTGGCGGCCTTCATCGGCATCCCGCTGGCCCTGGCCGCGGGCGGCAACTCCGACATGGCCGTGACGCTCGCCATCCCGCTGGGCGCTCTGGGCGTGGCCCTGCACAACTTAACGATGACGTTCAACGCCATCTGGCCGCACCGCGCCGACAGGTGCGCCGAGGCCGGGGATGCCCGCGGCATCCGCGTTGCCAACATCAACGGCCAGATCATCGAGTTCGTCGAGCGCTTCTTCATCGTGGCCGCCACGTGCTACCTGGGCGCCCCCTTTGCCGAGGGCCTCTTCGCGGCCCTGCCGCCGGTGGTGCTCAGCTGGCTGGCCGTTGGCGGCAAGATGCTGCCCGCCCTGGGCTTCGCCATCCTGCTCAACCAGATCATCCAGGAGAAGTGGATGGTCTTCCTGTTCATCTTCGGCTGGGTCATCGCCTCGTCGTTCGGCGTCACCACGACGTCGCTCGTGTTCGTCGCCATCGCGTTTGCCCTCATCTACGTGATGGCCCGCTATAGCGGCAAGGGCGCGGGTCCGGCCGTCGCCGCAGCCGCCGCCGCATCCGCCATCGAGGACGAGGAGGGCAACTATGAGGAGCGCTAACGACCAGGCGACTACCACGACCGCCACGAGCGAGACCGCATCCAAGCGCCACGAGGTACACCTGTCCAAGCACGACGTCTCCGTCGCCTCCTGGCGTTGGGCGTTCTTCAGCCTGAGCTCGCAGAACTACGAGCGCATGCAGGGCACGCCCTTCTGCCACAGCCTCTCGGGCGCGCTCGAGAAGCTCTACGGCGACGACAAGAAGGGCCTCTCCGAGGCACTCAAACGCAACATGACCTTCTTCAACACCGAGCCGCAGCTGGGCTCCGTCATCCCGGGCATCACGCTGGCCCTCGAGGAGGAGAAGGCCAACGACCCGAGCTTCGACGAGGAGATCATCAGCTCCACGAAGAACGCCCTTATGGGGCCCTTCGCCGGCATTGGGGACTCGGTGCTCGTGGGCACGCTCAACCCGATCCTGCTCTCCATCGGCATCGGCCTCTCCACGGGCGGCTCGCCCGTGGGCCCCATCGTGTTTCTGGCGCTGTGGTGCGGCATCGTGGTCCCGCTCAAGTATTTCCTGTTCGTGCGCGGCTACTCGCTGGGCCTCGACGCGGTGAAGCTGCTCACCAACGCCGAGCTCAAGGACAAGATCACCACGGCCCTCACCATCGTGGGCCTCATCGTGATCGGTGGCGTGGCGGCCACCACCATCAAGGCGCCCATCACGTGGGTCTACACGGCAGGCGACATGAAGATCGCAATCCAGGACATCCTGGACAAGATCATGCCCAACCTCGTGCCGCTCGTCGTGGCCGTCGTGAGCTACCTGCTCATCTCCAAGCGCGGCTGGAGTGCCAACAAACTGCTGGTGGGCATACTCGTCTTCGCGGCCATCATGGTCGCGCTCGGAATCATGTAGGGGGAGACCAGGTGGCAAACGAGGCGACGGAATCGAAGTATCGTCCCATCGGCCCCCATCGCGTCGAGGTCAGGGGCCATGCGGACGAGAGCGGCTATACCAGCTTCATCACCGACCTGCACCTCAACCTTCATCCGGGGCAGATCGACGAGCTTGAGAGGTGGTTTGAGCACTGCGAGCGCGTGAGCGACTTCTTCACGCTTGCGTACTATCCCTACCACGTGGTGAAGGTGTCGGACTCCTTCTCCACCGAGGCCGAGATAGACCCCGAGCCCATGCGCGAGCAGTGGGGGCGCATCTGCGACTTCCTGCGCAACCGCGAGGAGTCCGACGGCTTCGTGAGCCTGCCGGGCTTCGAGTGGCAGGGCACGGGCGAGGATGGCGACCACAACGTCTACTTCAAGACGGGCGGTGACATCGAGCTGCCGGTACGATATCAGCAGCTGGTGGAGGACTACCGTGGCCAGGACGTCATCGGCATCCCGCACCACTTGGCCTACTCGCTGGGCAACCGCGGCAAGAACTGGGCCACGCACGACGAGACGTTCTCGCCGTTCGTGGAGACGTTCTCACACCACGGTAGCTCGGAGCGCGGCGAGACCTCCATTCCCATGGAGCGTCACATCCACATGGGACCGCGCGTGGACGAGACGAGTGTGGTGGCCGGCATCAAGCGCGGTTATCACTTCGGCATCATCTGCTCGGGCGACAACCACGAAGTGCCGGCCATGGTGCGCTACGGCCGTGCCGGCGTGTGGGCGGCAGACTACAGCAAGGACGCGATTTGGGACGCGCTCGTGTCTCGGCGCGTGTACGGCTTCACGGGCCCGCGCGTCGACGTGTATGCCGAGGCCGAGGGCCATCCTTTGGGGTCGGTGTTCTCGACGGCCTCCGACGAGGTTGCCATCGACGTGCGGGCCGCGGCGGCAAGCAAGGTGGAGCGCATCGAGCTCTACCGCGACGGCGACCTGGCCGACGTGCACGTGGTGCCTTGGCCCGAGCTGGGGGCGGCAGGCACGCCCGGTGCGGCCGACGCCGTGGCGTCGGCGGGTGCGACCATGCGCTTCAAGTTCCGCGTCGAGTTTGGCTGGGGTCCCAACGTCAAGTACTTCCCCGAGGCCACGAGCAAGCTCTGGCAGGGCTCGCTCGAGACCGAGGGTCGCGTCGTGAGCGTCGAGCCCGTGTTCTCGAGCTTCGAGAATCGCTTCGAGGTGGTGGGCAAGCGGCGCGTCGAGTTCACGGCAAAGTCTCAGAAGACGAGCGGCACGCACTGGATGGGCGACAGCGCCATGCGCACGGAGGGCTTCGTCTTTGAGCTCGAGGCGCCCGTCGACGGCGACGTGAGGCTCTCGGTGTCCGGGCGTGACTTCGCGTGGCCCGTCCGCAAGATCTTGGCCGGCAGCTTCCTCGAGGTCTTCGAGGACGAGGCCAAGCGGCTCGTTGAGCAGGCCGGGCATCCCGCGGAGTTCTATCGCAGTGATGCGTGGTACCACAACGCCTACAAGCTCAAGGTGCACCAGGGATTCCTGGCCGACCAGTACGAGGTGGCCACGAGCTTCTCCGTGAGGCCCGAGGCGCGCGAACACAGCTGGTTTGCCAAGGTCGTCCAGGCCGACGGTCAGACCGCCTGGGCCTCGCCGATCTGGATCACGAAGGAATAGCTCACCTTTGGGGCCCGACTGCCACTTGGCGTCGGGCCCCTCTTTTGGGTGCCGACTCGCGGATGCGGGCAAGAACTTGGGCCAGGTGGTCCGCCGGGAGGAGGCCCGCAGAGCCGGAAGAATGGGCGCGCGGCCCGTCGGCGTACAATGTCATCATGACCAAACACATCAGCTTCCTCATCAAGCCAGCATCCTCGGCGTGCAACATGCGGTGCCGCTACTGCTTCTATCACGACGTGGCAGAGCATCGCGAGCATGCGGTCACCTCTCGCATGAGTGCCGCGACCGCCCACGCGATCATCGACAAGGCGCTTGCCCTCGCGCCGGACGCGCAGGTGGCCTTTGCCTTCCAGGGCGGCGAACCCACGCTGGCGGGTCTGCCGTTCTTCCGGGACTTCGTTGCCTACGTTGAGGCGCATCACGAGAGCCAGACGGTCACGTACGCCCTCCAGACCAACGGCCTTGCCGTGGCGGCCGACCCCGCGTGGGCCGACTTTCTGGCCAGGCATCGCTTCCTCGTGGGCGTGTCGGTGGACGGCACCAAGGACATCCACGACTACCTGCGCCCGGACGCGGCAGGTGCGGGGACGTACGGTCGCATCATGAGGGCCATCGCGCGTCTCAAGGACGACGGCGTCGAGTTCAACGTGCTCACGGTGCTGACCGACCAGCTGGCCAAGCATCCCCAGCAGGCGTTTCGGTTCCTCATGCGCGAGCGCGTCGACTACGTGCAGTACATTCCCTGCCTGCCGGGACTGGGGGAACAGGCGGACGAGTACTCGCTCACGCCCCACGCCTTCGCGGGCTTCTATCGCGCGCTGCTCGACCAGTGGCTGCGCGAGCTCGAACGCGGGCACTACATCTCGGTGGGGCTCTTCGATGACATCATGGGCATGAGCCTGGGCCGCCGTCCCGTCCAGTGCGGCATGCTGGGGCAATGCGCGCCGCAGTTCGTGGTCGAGGGCAACGGCGACGTGTTTCCCTGTGACTTCTATGCCCTCGACGAGTGGCGCTGCGGCAACGTCACGCGCGACTCGCTCGAGGACATGGCGACCTGCGATGCCGTGCGGCGCTTCCTTGCCGAGCCCCGCCGCCCGTGCTCCGCCTGCGCGACCTGCCCCTTCGAGGGCATGTGCCACCGCAACTGCAAGCGCCTGAACATCGCCTACTACGACGATGCCTACTGCGGCTACCGCGAGTTTCTCGAGTATGGCTACCAGCGCCTTGCCTGGGCGGCGCGCCTCATCACGCGGGCGCGGTGAGGACGGCGCGCCGTTTGCGAACGCCACCGCCCACAAACGGCGCGGCCCGTCGCAACCAAGGCGACGAGCCGCGTGTCGTTTCTCCGCAGGCCGAGCGTGGCTTCTCGTGCGCTGTCCCTAGATCCTCTCGACGGTGGTCTGGGCCCGCAGCCGCTCGGCAACCTCGAGCTCGAAGTTGCCCGTGCTGGGCGTGAGGCAGTTGGCGCTCGCGCAGGCCATGGCATAGCGCAGGCGCTCGGGCAGCGAGAGGCCGCGCGCGGTCGCCACGGAGAATGCGCCCACAAGCGTGTCGCCCGAACCAACCGTGTTCACGACCTCGATCTTTGGTGCCGTGCCGCGGAACTCCCCGTCCGCACAGCTCATGATTGCCCCGTCGCCGCCAAGGGAGACGACGACGATCTCCACCCCATGCTGCTCGCGAACCTCGCGTGCTGCGGCGACGATCTCGTCGAGTGAGCTGGGTTTGCGCCCAAGAATCGCCGCGATTTCGTCCGTGTTGGGCTTGATCATTGCCGGCCGCGCGCAAAGGCTCTCCGTGAGCAGCTTGCCCGACGTATCAAGGATGACGGGTTTTCCCGCCTTGCGCACGATGCCGATAAGGCGCGCGTACACGTTGTCGTCCGCGCCCGCCGGCACGCTGCCGTCGATGGTCACGACGTCGCTCCTGCCCGCCAACTCGCGCACCTTGTCCTCGACTGCGGCGACGTCGGCCACCGTGACCTCGCGGCCCGGCTCGAGGAACTCGGTCGACGTCCCGTTGGCGTCAAGCACATTGATGCAGCAGCGCGTCTCGTTGGCGACGGTCACGAAGTCGTGGCGGATGCCGTCCGCGTCGAGCAGGCTGCGCAGCAGCTCGCCGTTGTGGCCGCCCACGAATCCCGTCGCGATGACGTCCTCCCCACAGGTCGCCACCGCGCGGCTCGCGTTGAGGCCCTTGCCGCCAGCCGTGTCGTGGGCGTCGGCGACGCGCATGACCGACCCCACCTCAAGCCCCTGGGCGATGCGGTACGCCTTGTCAATGGATGCGTTGAGCGTGACAGTGGTAATCATGGACGGCCTTTCTCGACTTTGGGATTGGAAAACGGCTGCGCCCGAGAGGGCGTTATACGACAAAGGGATGGATGGTCACCCCGTGGACCACGCGTGTGACTTGGCCCGTGGGGCTAGGTGTATCGGGTGTGTCGTCCACGCGAATCGAGTTGTGCAGGGCGATTGTCTGCCCAAAGATCACGAACGGCAGAACGAGGTAGCCATCGGGGAGCGCCTCCTCGCCAGAGAGGTCGAACGACGTGCCGCCAAAGAGCTCGCCCGTATCCTGCTCGATTGCAACCACGCGTTTGCAGATGCCATCCGCCTTGATTTCGTTGAGCATGTCGAGGTCGTACTGGCGGGTGTAGTGATCGTTGCTGACAAAAAGAAAGACGAGAGTGCTGGCGTCTACGAAGCTCTTGGGCCCATGTCGGTAACCCATCGAGGTCCCAAACGACGTGGCCGTCTCTCCGGCGGCAAGCTCGAGGATCTTGAGCTGGGCCTCCTGGGCGAGGCCCCCGAGGGCTCCGGACCCGAGGTATGTGACACGGGAGAAGTCACCCTCGACGTAGGAAGAGACCTGCTCCTCTCGCCTCAGGACATCCCTTCCCAGTCGAGAAGCGGCTTCGACCCACGCGCGCTTGCTGTCGTCGTCACTGGGGTCAAACAGCAAGGTGGCGAGCAGATACATGCAAGAATAGCTGCCCGTCATGGCGAAGCCGTCGTCATTCGCCTTGGGGAGCAGCAGCGTGAGGGCGTCGGGGTCGTTCTGCATCTCGGTGGCAAGGCGGCCGTCGGGCGCGCAGGTGATGTTAAGGAATTTGACCGAGGTGCACACCGTGCGCACCACCTCGATTGCGGCGAGGCTCTCGGGGCTATTGCCGGAACGCGCGAACGAGACGAGGACGGTCGGGTCGTCGGGGCTCAGGAACTGGGTGGGGGCGGACACGAGGTCGGTCGAGGCGACCGGCTTGAAGTCGAAGCCGTGGCCACGCACGACCGAGCGCAGGTAGGGGGAGCAGGTGTTGCCGACGTACTCCGAGGAGCCGGCGCCCGTGAACACGACGGTGACGCGTCCTCCCTCGGCTGGTCGCGCGCTCTCGAGAAACGCCCTGACCTCCTCGGCATGTTGGGCATAGACGTCGAATGTGTCCAGCCAGATGTCCGGCTGCTGGATTATCTCGGAGGTGGTCGCGTAGGCCCCGAGCTCCTCGAGCTCCGCGGCGCTCTTCTCAAACATAGGTGCCCCTTTCGTGGAAGTGGTGCTGATGGGTGGCGCGACTCCCGGTGGGGAGGCGCGCCAGAGAGCTTGGAGAGGACCCTAGGCCTCGGAATCGATGAGGATTTTGCCCTTCACAGCGCCAGGCGTCCGATACATGTCAAACGCCTCGTCGATCTTCGAGAGGGGGAACTTCTTGAAGACGAGCCCTTCGTCGAACTTTATCATACCTGTTGCATAAGCCTCGGCAGTGAGCGACCACTCGTGGCCGGGGAACGGGGCGGAGTAGCTCATCCAGGAGCCCGTCATCGCGAACTCCTTGCGGTTGATGCACTCCCACTCGTCCACGGTGAACGAGATCTCCTTCTTGGGCGTGCCGATGAAGCAGATCTGCGCCTTGTTGGCGGCCAGGTCGAAGGCCATCTTCATCGTGGGCGTCGCACCGGCCGTCTCGAAGAGGTAGTCGTACCCGCGACCGTCCGTGAGGGCCAAGGCCTGCTCGCGATAGTCCTTGTCAAGCGTGTTGACGCCGGCGGTCGCGCCCATCTTCTTGGCGAACTCGAGGCGCTCGGGAACGATGTCGAAGACGGTCACCTCGCGGGCGCCGAAGGCCTTGGCCCACATCGCCGTGAGGATGCCGATGGTGCCGCCGCCGAGCACCGCTACGGTGTGGCCGCCCTTGAAGTCGAGGCGCTCGATGCCATGGAGGGCGATGGTGGTCGGCTCGAAGAGTGCCGCCTGCTCGAAGGTGACCTCGTCGGCGAACTTCACGGTGTTGAGCTCGGGCACGCAGACGTACTCGGCAAAGCTGCCGAACTGGCGAGAGCCCACGAAGCTGTAGTGCTTGCAGAGCGAGAAGTCGCCGCGCTTGCAGTCGTCGCACTCCATGCAGGGCACGAGGGGCACGCCCGCCACGCGGTCTCCCGGCTTCACGCTCGTGACCCCCTCGCCAACCTCGGCGACCGTGCCGGAGAACTCATGGCCCAAGACGTTGGGGAAGTAGTGGCAGGCGGTGCCGAGCACGCGCGGTACGTCGGAGCCGCAGATGCCGGTGTACTTGACCTTCACGAGCACCTCGCCCGCCTTGGGCGTGGGCTTCTCGATCTCCTCGTAGCGGATGTCGTCCTTGGCGTGCACGACGCCGGCCTTCATGGTGGTCATGATTGTTCCTTTCCTGGGGTTTTGAGACGCGACGTCCCAGACACCCCTTTTCAGGTGACACGACAGGTGGTCTTTAGTTGTCGAATGGGTGGGAATCGTTGGCCAGGTGGCCGAGAAAAGCTGAGGTTCGGGAGGCGACGGTCGGATTAGGGGAGGCTGCGGCCCTCCTGGGTGGAGCCGGCTACTGCTGAGCGTCCTTCTCGAGCTCGGCGCGGCGCTTGTTGGAGAGACGGACCGTGAACACGAGGCTGACCACGTAGATGGCGGCCACGGCCACGAGCCCTGCGACGTTCTGGAGCGTGAGACACTGGGTCACGATGTAGGTGATGGGGTTGCCGCCCTGGTCGAGCGCGGCGATCGTAGAGTTGGGATCGATGGATCCCGTGGCGATGCCAAGCGCGGTAAGCCAGGGAATTGTCTGGTTGGTGATCCAGATGGTCAGCGCCATGATGATGAGGCCGGAGAACAGGGTGCGGAAGAGGTTGCCCCTGTGCACGCCCACGGCCATGGCGATGAAGAAGCCGATGGTGGCGAGATCGGCGAAGGGCAACACGCGGTTGCCCGGGATCAGTACGGCAAGCAGCAGGGTGAGCGGGATGAAGATGAGCCCGGCGGTGACGACCTGCGAGTCACCGAGCAGGATCGCGGGGTCAAGGCCGATGTAGAACTTCTCGCCGTTGAAGTGCTTGTTCATGAGCTCCTTGGCGCGCTCGGAGAGCGGCAGGAGGCCGTCCATGATGCACCTGACGACCTTGGGCATGAGGATCATCACCGCAGACATGTTCACGCCCAGGGGCAGTGCGCTCTTGGGGTCATAGCCCGCGAGGAATCCGATGCCGGCGCCAAGGATGAAGCCAATCACGACGGGCTCACCAAACACCCCCACGCGCTCCTGAAGCGTGCCGGCGTTGATGTCGATGTCACGGACGCCGGGGATGCGGTCCATGACCCAGTCGACGACGCAGGCGATGGGACCCATGGTGGCCGAGGTGCCGTGCGGGACGGTGATGCCGTCAAGCTCGAAGTAGTCCTCCATAATCGGCACCCAGAGGTCGCCGAGCTTGTAGGCGATGACCGCGTGGATCGCCACGCCGAGCAGGCCAAGCGCGAAGTTGCCGGTCACGGTGGAGACGATGGCGCCGGTGAACGTCATGTGCCAGATGTTCCAGATGTCGATGTTGACCGTGCGAGTGAGCTTGAGCGCGAGCATGACGACGTTGATGGCGATGGCGAGGGGAATGGCGACCATGGCGACGCTGGAGGCCCAGGTGATGGGCGAGGCGCCCGGCCAGCCGATGTCGACGACGGAGAGCGAGAGGCCAAAGCGCTTGCTCATGGCCGCGGCGGCGGGACCGAGCTGGTCGTTCATGAGGTTGACGATGAGGCCGAGGCCTACGAAGCCCACGCCGATCATGAGGCCGGCACGGATGGCCTTCCCGGGCTTGACGCCGAGGATGATGCTGAGGACCGCGATGATGATCGGGAGCATCACGGATGCGCCCATGTCAACGATGTACTGGATGACCCACATGATGTGCTCCTTACGGGGGCGGGGTTTACTTGTTCAGGACGTCCAGGATGGCCTTCTCGGTCTTCTCGACGCCGACTCCCGAGATGAACGGCATGCCCGTGATGAGGGGGATGCCGTAGTCGCGTTTGACCCTCGAGGTGGTGACGATGAGGCTCGTCCCGTCGAGGTTCGACTCGATCTCGGAGATGCGGCACTGGCAGATCTCGACGTCGATGCCGTTGTTCTTGGCGAGCTCCACGACCTTGTTCGCGGCGATGGTGCTGGTTGCGACGGCACCTCCGCAGGCGACGATGACCTTCTTGTTCACAGTGACTCCTCCTTGGCACGGATGGTTTCGATGACGGCGCGTGCGTCGGTGCACTCGAGAAGCGTCTCGAGGACCTTGCGATCCTGGATGACGGTGACGATGCGTTGCAAGAGCTCCAGGTGGGCCTTGGGATCGACGACGGCGAGCATGAACACGAGGCTCACGTCGACGGGGTCCTCGGTGCCCATCTGGATGAATCGAACGTGGTTGTTGAGGCGGGCGATTGCCAACCCGGCCTTCTTGACGTGACTCACGTCCGTGTGGGGAATCGCGATTCCCACCCCGTCGATGTCGAGCCCGGTCGGGTACTCGGCCTCGCGGGCCACGAGGGCGTCGATGTACGTCGACTTCGCGTACCCCTCCTGGATGAGCCTTCCGCCCACCTCGCTCATGACGTCCGTCGACGTCTGCGCCTCGACGGAGGGCAGTATCAACGGCTCTGTCAGTTCCTCCCAAATCATGTCCGTACCTCTTCCCTTCCCGCACTTCGGCGGTGTCCGGTCCGGCGGTGTCCGGGCCTCCGCCCTTGCGCTGACCCCATGGTATGGACGAGCTTTTCGGGCAGACAGAAAAAAGCCTTTCACGTTCCGTGAAGGGCTCTGTTCTATGCCGTTGAGCTGGAAAGACGCGATTTGCCTCGTGATGGCTGGAACATCGTTTGATCCTGTTTTGGCCCTGTTTTCCTGCCACTTTGCCGCTTGCCGACGCTTTGCTACCGCTCGCGTCCGGCTCGGCCCCCGCGAGTCGTTGACGGGGCGAGGTCTGTCCTCCCACGTGCTGCCAGAGGGCCGCGATGCGGGAGTTGGGCTCTCGCGCCAGCTTTCTGAGCTCGCGGGCGAGGTCAAGGCAGAGGTCCTCCGCTTGGGGACGCGACCCCAGTAGCTCAAGGGACCCGTGGTCGCAACCCCCATAGCGGACGATCCTCGCCGGAGCCCCGAGGACCTCAAGGCGCGTGGCAAACTGCTCCCCCTGGAGGCGGAGGTAGTCAAACTCCGAGGTCACGATCGTTGTTGGGGGAAACCGGGAGAGCGTCCCGATTGCGGCGGGGAGAGCCGAGGCGCACGGGTCCATTGGTGCTATGGGTGACCGTTCACCAGCAATATTCGACCGTTTACCAATTAGATTCTATTGTGATTGGTGATAACGCGTGCGCAGCTTCCACCGCTCAGGCAACGGTGCCGTACTCGTAACGCTCGAGAATGCCGGTAATCTCGGACGGAGACGAGGCGTCGTGCAGCTCCTGCTTGAACTTTGGGTCCCGAATCATGTTAACGAGCGAGAAGAGGGCCTTGAGGTGGGTCTTCTTGTCCGCCGCAGCAAGGCAGCAGACGAACTCGACCGGGTCGAAGTCGCCCGCCCCAAAGCTGACGGGCTCGGCAAGGCGCACGAAGCTCATGCCGGTCTCCACGGCGCCCTTGTTGAGGCCCTCGTGCGGCATGGCAAAGCCAGGTGACAGCACCACGTAGGGGCCATTCTCGCGAATGTTCTCGATCATCGCCTCGATATAGCGCGGCTCGATGTAGCCCTCGGAGAGCAGCGGCTCGGCGGAGACCCTCACGGTCTCCTCCCAGGTGTTTGTCCGCTTGTCGAGGAGGATGTGGCTCGGGATGAGCAGCTGGGGGAGGTAGGGGGCAAAGACCTCGTCCGCGCCGGCGCCGGAGCGCTCCTCGAAGTAATGGCGAACGGCGCGGCGAATCCTTCGTATGAGCAGGGGAGCCAGGTCCTCCGGGGCGACCTCGTGGACGATGGGGGATAGGACGCAGATGAGGTTTTTCGCCTCGTCCGGCTCGTCGTCGACGTGGGTGGGGAGGTTGCGGCTGTTGCGCAGGGCGTCCGCCTTGGCCGCCACACGCACGACATCGTTGTCGTCGAGGAGGGGTGACACGTGGACTGACTCGATGCGGCAGGTGTCCAATGGCACCGTGGTGACCACCATGTCGACCTCGCTGGGCTTAAGGTCCTTGACCTCATGCGAGGCGACGGCTCGCACGATGTCGAAGTCAAAGTGACGGCGGAGCTTCTCGAGCAGAAGCTGGGACGTCCCGATGCCGCCGTTGCATGCGATTGCGATGCGCAACCGGGTCTCGCGATTGTGCTTGCGCTCTATCGCGGCGCAGACGTGGAGCGCGATGTAGCCGGTCTCCAGATCCGTGAGCTCGCGTCCGGCGAAGCTGCGCAGGATCGCGTCTCGCCTGCGCACAGCATTGATGATGCTCTGGTTCTCGGCAATCGCGCGGCGGATCACCGGCGTGTCCGGATACTCGACGGGCACGGGCCGCATCGTGGACTCGAGGTGGCTTGCGAGCATCTCGAACAGGTCGAAGTCGCTGTTGAGGTCCTCGCCAAGCTCCTCGGATATCCTCGCGATGAACTGGCGGGTCACGAGCTGGACGAGAGGCGCGTCGTCCTGGTCCGCCTCCTGGCGCAGGTACTGCATGCGGGAGAGGAGGCTTGAGAGGGCGAGCGCCTCGTCGCGGCCCGCCTCGATGTCGCAGTATTGGGAGACGAAGCGCACGATGTCGAGCGCCATGGGAAACCAGCTGTTCTCGGCGAGGTCCTGCGGCTCGACGGGCTCGCCCATGCCGCAGCGGCTCACCATGATGCGCAGGTAGCGCACAACCTCCTTGAATGACTCCCCCGTGAGCCAGCGGGCGTGGCCCGTCTCCTGCTCGGTGACGATCTTGCTGATGACCTTTGGGTTGCCGGCAAGCAGTGCCGGCGGCGAGAAGACCCCACCTGCTGTCGTGGTCGTCTTGCCTGACGGCGCCAGGGGACCGGCAGGGTCCGCGTCGCCAAGGGACGGGCGCTCTGCGAAGGAGCTGCTCACGTCCGGCTTCGTGTCGACGTCGCTCTCGCGGAGCAAAAACAGCCTGCGCACACTCTCAGGCCCGTCGACGCGCAGGCCGCGGCTTGGGTGCGAGACCACCGTCAGCCCGCTCGCGCCGATGAGTCCCTTCGTGTGCTCCAGATCGTTGATGATGGTGCCGCGACTCACGAGCAGGGCGTCTGCCAGGTTGGAGAGCGTGAGGTAGCCCTGGTAATTTGCGAGCATGAGGGCCTCGGCACGGACTCGCTCTGGGGGCGTGAGCCGCCACTCGTAGAGGTCCGTCGGTGCCAGCTGGGGCAATGCCTGCGAGAGGTCATCGGGCGTGCTCAGCGTGCCGCCACGCCCGATCTCTATTGGAGAGCAGCCCAGGCGGCCGAGCTCTGCGTTGAGCGACTTGAGGTCGTTGCGAACGGTCCGCTGCGACACGCCGAAATGCTGCGCGAGCACGGCGAGGCTCGCCTGCCTGCCGCTTGCGACTTCGCGTGCTATGTCAGCGATCCGCGTGTTCATGGTCAGAATGATACTTGCACGTCTCATCTTTTGCCCGGCACTTCGAGGGGCGCATCGGGCGGGGGCTTAGGTCCGGGTCTTCATTTTTCGGAGTGCGGCCCCGGGACGGACGTGCCGGGGCCGCACCTGTCACGTTGCAAGGGGTGGCTTGACCCTAGGGAAGCCTAGAAGACCTCTATCGTGAACTCGCGCTCGATTGTCTCGCCGGGCTGAGCCACGAGGCAGCCGCGCTTGTGCTCGAGCACGTCGTCCTCGTCCGAGCAGGTGGAGAGGCCGCCCCAGGGCTCGACGGCGACGAAGTCGCCTGCCGGCTTGCTCCAGACGATGAGGTAGGGGAACTTGGGGAACGTCAGGCGGACGCCGAGCGAGCCGTCGGCGTTCTCGAGGGTGGCGGCGCGGCTCTCCAGCGTGTCGTAGATTGTCTCGGCCGGATCGAAGAGCTCATGCGTGATGGCGAGCACGCGGCCATGCTGCGGCGCCTCCAGCCGGTGCTCGACGTCGATGAGCCCCGTGTCGACCTCGGGCGTGGGCACGGTGCGGGACTCGTCCTTCTCGAAGACCACGCGGTAGTCCTCATAGCGCTCGCCCGGGAGGACGGGAACGCGAAATGCGGGGTGGCCTCCGATGAAGAAGGGCATGGGCTCGCTGCCGGTGTTGGTGGTCGCATACGTCACGCGCACCGTGGGGCCCTCGAGCGCATAGTGCGACTCGAAGTGGAACGGGAAGGGGTACTGCTCGAGTAGGGTCGGGGTGCTCTCGAGCGCAAAGGTGATGTCCCTGTCGCTGTGCAGGACGAGCTGAAACTCCTGCTTGCGGGCAAAGCCGTGGCGTGCAAGCGCAACCTGCTTTCCGGAAAGCGTCGTGGCCTTGCCATCGCGGAGGCCCCCGCACACCGGGAAGCAGATGGGCGCCTGGCCCGTCCAGACCGCCGGGTCAGGTTGCCAGAGCCGCTCCCTGCCCTCGGGGTCCTTGATCGACGTGAACGTGCCGCCAAGCGTAGTGAAGCCCAGTGTAAGCATACCGTTGGAAAGCGTGTACTCCATGACGAGCTACCTCCAGCCAGTTACTTAGAGAAGCCCCAACCCGCGCGCGTCCACGGCCCGGGCTTCCGCAACGTTACCGTAGGTCCTCTGGCACATTCCGAAGGAAGGGGCTTAGGGACTTTACGAAGCAAAGTGACCCCGACCGGAGGAATGTGCCAGAGGGCCGTGCGACCGTGTCCTACGCCCGGCCCGTGGAGCCGAGGTTATCCATGTGGTCACCGACGATCTTGGTGATGTTGGCCATGCCCACCTTGGCCGGCTTCTTGGGATCGAAGCAGCCGGGGTTCTCGGCCATGTACTCCATGAAGCCCTTGGTAAAGACCTGACGCAGCTCGGTGGCGTAGTTCACCTTGCAGATGCCGTTTTGGATCGCCTCGGCCACCTGGTCGTCGGGCACGCCGGAGGTGCCGTGCAGCACCAGCGGGATGTCGAGCTTGGAGCGAATCTCCTTCAAGATCTCCTGCTCGATGTGCGGGGTGCCCTTGTAGACGCCATGTGCCGTTCCCACGCCCACCGCGAGGCTCGTGCAGCCGGTGCGCTCGACGAACTCGACGGCCTCATCGGGGTCGGTGAAGGGGTTCTCCTTGCCGGCGTCGGGGCCGTCGTCCTCCTTGCCGCCGACTTTGCCGAGCTCGGCCTCGACGGGCACGCCCATGGCCAGGCCAGCCTTGGCGACCGGCGCGGTCACGGCGATGTTCTCCTCGAAGGGCACGTGAGAGCCGTCGATCATGACGGAGGTGTAGCCTACGCGAAGGGCCTGCATGCAGCGGTCGTAGCCGTCGCCGTGGTCGAGGTGCAGGGCCACGGGGACGTCGGTCTGCGCGGCCGCGGCGGCGACGAGCGCGTGGAAGTACTCGAGGCTCGCGTACTTCACGGTGCCCGGCGTGGTCTGCATGATGACGGGGGACTTGCGCTCCTCCGCGGCGGCGAGCACGGCCATGACGAACTCGAGGTTCTCGACGTTGAACGCGCCGATGGCGTAGTGGCCCCGCTGGGCCTCGAGCATCATTTCCTTGGTGGTGACAAGCATGGCGTTTCCCTTCTGCCGGGCCCGCGGTCGGACCATCCCGGCGTCGCGAGTCGCTGCGCCGGGGATTGCTGATGCCTAGATTCTATGGGACGAAGGGGACGACTCCGGGCCGTCCGGACGGGCTTTGCGCCGCTCTCGGCGAAAGCAAAGCTAAGCCCCGCGTACATGGGGTATGGCCAGTGGGCCGTCTCCGATTCGAAGGCCTTTGCGAGCCAAGTCCCGCGTATGTGGGGCGTGGGGCGAGAGGGCCCTGCGCGCACAGGTGATTCTCGGGATTCGACCCTGCCGTTCGCCACCGGACTGGCTTGGGCGCGGATTCCGCTGGGGAAGCGAATCGAAGGCTTGTCCCACCTTCTCTGCAGATTGAGAAAAAGAAAGAAACGAAAGCTCTTTACTTGTCAAAAAAGAAGGAAAAAGAAAGATACACCATCATAAAATCTACATGATTGAATGACAACTTCGTGAATAGGTGGCGACCATGACGAGAGCCCTGGCATCGAAAAGGCGGGTACCGAAGGACCGGACAAGATAGGGCGTGGGGCCGGGCGCCGAAAGGCCAGGCGAGGAAATTACGGGCCGAACCCCCTGTGGCGCCATTGTGGAAAGGGGCCGGTGGCATCCTTTCCACCGGCCCCAATTCGGGTGAGCCATCAATCTCAGCCAGGGCGCGCCTACCGCTTGGCTTCATAGGTGCGCGGACCGCCCGCCGTGAGACGACCCGACCTGCTAGTCGTGATACTCGCCGCGGTCCCACTTCTCGAGGAACTCGTCGAAGAAATGCGGGTCGGCCTGGGCATGCGGGTCCGCCTGGTTGACGGCGTCGATCTTGGCGACGAGGGCGTCGTGCTCGGGCGTCTTCTGGTACTCGGCGGCGAGGAACGCATCGACGATGTCGGCAATGAGGAACTCGCCGGTGATCTTTCCGCCAAAGCCGAGGACGTTGGCGTTAAGCGCCTTGCGTGAGTAGACGGCGCTGGCCATGTCGCGGACGAGCGCGCAGCGTGTACCCGGCACCTTGTTGACCGCGTTGGTGATGCCCACGCCGGTGCCGCACATCACGACGCCGAAGTCGGCCTTGCCGGAGGTGACCGTCTCGCCGACGCGCTTGCCGTAGATGGGATAGTGCGTGCGGGCGTGGTCGTACGTGCCGCAGTCGATGACCTCGTGCCCAAGCTTCTTGAGGTGGTCCGAGAGGGCCATCTTCTCGTTGGTGACGATGTGGTCGCAGCCAATGGCGATGATCATGGATAACTCCTCCCTAGGCCATCTTGTTGAGCATGTCGACGCGGATCTGGTGGCGCCCGCCGGCGTATGGCTCGCGGAGGAACTCGTCGACGATGCCGCGCGCGAGGTCGGGGCCGACGAGACCGGCGCCCATGGTGATCAGGCGCGCGTTGTTGTGCTGGCGCGTCATGTAGGCGCTGCGCTCGTCGGAGCACTCGCAGGCGATCATGCCCTTGACCTTGCAGGCGGTCATGTAGCTGCCGGCACCGTAGCGGTCGAAGGCGAACCCGAGGCTATCGGGGTTCTCGAGTAGGTCGTGGGCGACGGCGAGCGTCGAGTCCACGAAGTCGGCCGCCGGTTCCGGAGTCTTGTCGACGACCTCGTGGCCAAGCTCGTGGAGGTACGCGGCGACGACCTCCTTGAGGGACGTGCCCTCCGCGTCCGAACCGATGACGATTCTCATGCGCGCTCCTCTCTGGTGAGATTGCGCGGCCGGCGACCGCTGGGTGGCCGGCCGTGGCTCCATCGATTGGGAGTGTACACGCTTGGGTGTTCGAATAGATAAGAACTCGACCAACGGTGAACGAATTAGAACACTTACTATCGCTTTCGCGGGTAGGCCTGCGGTGGGACGCGGGGCTCCGAGTAGCGTACGTTCGAGAGCGCTCGCAGGCATATCCCCCGTCAGATGGCTCGGGGCACTGCTCTTGATTGTTGCCCCGGCGCATCGCCCTAGCAGACAACTCGGCAGTACTGCTCGACCGCCTGGCGCTGGTCTGGCGCGATACCCCCGTCCGTGAAAACGTTATCGATATTGCGGAGTTCGTAGAATGCCGAGAAGTCGCGCCGTCCGAACTTGCTTGCGTCGGTGACGACGTAGCGGTTGTCGGCAGCGTCGAGGGCGGCTCGCAGGATGCGACCGGCCGCCATCGTGTGGCCGAAGATCTGGGTGCCCAGAATGCCGTTGGTTCCCACGAAGGCGCGGGCAAGCCCAAGCGTGCCGAGCGCGTCCTCCGCGAGCGGCCCCACGAAGGCCATCGTCGTTTTGAGGTACGAGCCGCCGATGAGGCAGAGGTCCCAGAGACCGCTGTCGTACTCCGGGTGGGCGACGAGCAGCGTGAACACGGCGAGGCTCGAGGTGACGATCTTGAGCGGCTCGGCGGGCAGGTGCGCCACCATGGCCTCGCACGTGGTTCCCGTCCCGAGGTAGATGGCGTCGCCCTCTTCGATGACGCTCGCCGCCAGCGTCGCGGCATGGTCCTTCTCCGCGGCGTTGAGCTCGTGCTTCTCCACGTGGCTGCGCTCATGCCTGACGAGGGTCTGTCGTACGCCTTTGCTGCGCGCCCCGCCGTGGACGCGTTCGATGCGCCCCTGTCCGTCGAGCTCGTCGAGGTCCCTGCGCACCGTCATCTCCGAGATGCCAAGCTCGCGGGACAGGTCGCGCACCGAGATGGCCCCCCGCGCTTCGCACAGGGCGACGAGTGACTCCTGCCGCTCACTCTTCAACATGTCAACCACTCCCTAGATGCCCATTGTCGCACCGGCCCCGCGCTGGCCTCGCGTCGGACTCGATGTCCCCTCGCCCCGGTCGTGTCAGACTCGAGCCCCCCAACGGCTCCGCGTCCCCTCGTGCCGTCCTTGCGCCCCATTCCAATCCATCTTGCATGATGCGGTGCATACGTTTGCGCACAAATTCATACCGCTCGCCGGCCCGCTGACCTATCTTTGTCCGACAGCGGTTGACGAACAACTTCACACATTTTAGAACGTAGGGGAATAGAAACGCACAATTATGAACACATCGACGGAATCGGAGACGGGGTTCGGCCAGGCTTTGCCGAGAGTCCAAGCGCCGTGGATCGCGAGGGGCGCGCAGGGAGACCCCAATATCCCAGAGGTTACGTATGAGGCGGGGGAGGTGAGTGTCTCCCGCTACAAGGAGCAGGCAATCGCCGAGGTGCGCAAGGCGCTCGGCGCGAGCAAGGAAGGCACAGGGAGAGGAAGCCATATGAGACTGGGAGTGATCGTTGCGAGTCACGGGGACTTTGCCCGTGCGGCTCTTGGCGCCGTCGAGATGGTGGCGGGCAAGCAGGCCGACGTCTACGCGCTCGGGCTTGCCGCAGACACGTCGCTCGAGGACTTCGAGGCCGAGTTCAACGCCGACTACGACAAGCTCAAGGCCGAGTGCGATGACGTGGCGGCCATCTGCGACATCCACGGCGGCACGCCGTTCAACGTCATCTCCCGCGCCCTCGCGAGCGGCAAGGACATGATCGCGTTCACCGGCCTCTCCATGCCGGTCCTCATTGAGCTCATGCTCACCCGCGATCAGCTCTCGGGCCGTGCCGACATCCGCAAGCTCGTGCTCGCGGCCCACGCGCAGACCCTCGGCGAGATTCGCCTGCCAGGCTCCGAGGAGTCTGGGGACGGCAATGCGGCCCCCGCGCCCGCAACGAAGACCGACGCGCCCGTCCACTCCGCGGGGGAGGGCATCGGCAACGTCCGCATCGTCAACATCGACGACCGCCTCATCCACGGCCAGGTCGCCACGACGTGGATTCCCGACTACGGCGTCAAGAGCGTCATCATCGTCTCCGACAAGGTTGCGAACGACCCCGTCCAGAAGTCCGTCGCCGGACTTGCGGTCCCCGGCATCAAGGTGACCGTCTTCTCCGTGGACAAGTTCATCCACGCCCTCACCAAGACCACCATCAAGCGACCGACGATGGTGCTCTTCACCAACTCCGTGGACGCCCTGCGCCTGCACGACAACGGCCTGCCGTTCACCTATCTCAACGTCTCCGGCATGCGCTTCAACGAGGAGCGCCACCGCCTCCACAAGAACATGTCCGTCACCCCGGAGGAGAAGGACGCGTTCGAGAGGCTGCTCGACGAGGGGGTCGAGTGCTGGATGCAGACGACGACGCGCGACACCAAGGAGCCGGTCGCCGAGCTGCTGAAGAACTACGCGTAGCCGGGCAGGATGCTGCGCGCGAGGTGACGCCGGGCGATGCCCGGGCACCCCTTGCCCCGGTCGGTGCGGGCCGCGCCGCGGGGAGACGTTTTGGAAAGGGAAGAAGAAGGAGGAGCCATGATTCAAGCGCTGTTGCTCGCGGTCTGGGCGGGCCTGTGCACCTGGGACCAGTATGGTCCCCACCTCGGATTCAGAAAGCCCCTGCTCGCCTCAGTGGGCGTGGGCATCATCCTCGGCAACCTGCCGCTCGCCATCATGATTGGCGCCACGATGGAGCTCATGTGGCTCGGCGTCAACAACATCGGCGCCTACGTGCCGCCCGACGTCATCTCCGGCACCATCGTGGGCGCGTCGCTCGGCATCATGTCGGGCACTGACACCGCCAGCGCCATCGCGCTCGCCGTCGCCATCGGCGTCCCGACGGCCACGCTCGTCCAGCAGCTCAACATCCTCGTCATGACGACGAACATCACATTCCTGCACGGGGCCGACAAGGCCGCCGAGTCGGGCGAGTTCAACTCCGTTGACAAGTACTTCTGGGCTGCCGCCTGCTGCTTCTTCCTGACGCGCGCCGTCCCGGTCTTCATCGCCACGGGCATCGGCTCCTACGTCATTGAGGACATCATGGCCTTCCTGCAGAACCAGGTGCCCTGGGTGCTCTCCGGCTTCTCGACCGCCGGTGGCGTCATGCCCGCCGTGGGCCTCGCGATGCTGCTCACCATGATGATGAAGAAGGACATGTGGATTTTCCTCGTGCTCGGCTTCGTCTTCGCGGCCTACATGAGCCTGCCCACCGTGGGCGTCGCCCTGCTCGCCGCCGCCGCTGCCGGCGTCTACGACCTCATCATCGAGGGCCAGAAGAAGGCGCCTGCCATCGCGGCCGATACCGTGACCCCTGCCGGCGACAACGATGACGAGGAGTATGATCTCTAATGGGAAAAATCTCAAAGAGCACGCTCAACAAGGTCCTGCTCAGGACCCAGGCCTGCCAGTTTGCCCACAACTACGAGCGCATGCAGAGCCTCTCCATCACCTACTGCCTCGAGCCCGTCCTGAAGGAGCTCTACAAGGACCGCCCGAAGGAGGAGCGCGTCCACGCCCTCCAGCGCCACCTCGAGTACTTCAACACCCACCCCATCGCCATCCCGTTCATCCTCGGTATCGCGACGGCGCTCGAGGAGACGACCGACGAGGACCACAAGGACACAGTCGTCGGCATCAAGACCTCGCTTATGGGTCCGTTCGCCGGTCTTGGCGACTCGCTGCTCAACCTTACGTGGTTCCCGATCGCCGGCTCCATCGGTGCCTCGATGTGCGTGAACAACGGCTCGATCGTCGGCCCGATCGTGATGTTTCTGCTCATCAACCTGCTCTACTGGCCGCTCAAGTACTTTGGCCTGCACAAGGGCTACGAGCAGGGCATGGCGCTCGTGGAGAAGGCCGGCATGGCCATCTTCGACCGCCTTGGCAACCTCGCCAACGTGCTCGGCGTCATGGTGACGGGCTCGCTCGTCGCCACGGCGGTCAAGCTCAAGCTTGGCATTAAGTTCGCCTTCGGCGAGGGTGACCCGCTCGTGATCCAGGACCAGCTCGACAAGATCCTGCCGTGCCTGCTTCCCGTGGCCGTGACCTTCATCTGCTACCACCTCCTCAAGAAGGGCCAGGGCAAGAACTCCGCGCAGATCATCGTGGGCATCATCGTGATCGCGCTCGCCTTTGCGGCGCTCGGCTACTACGTGCCGGCGCTCAAGATCTTCGCGTAAGACGCGTCGCCGTGGCCGTCCGCTCCTGCATGGGGTGGGCGGCCCGGCTCTCCGGGGCCGACATGGCACGTGCCACGCCGGTCCCGGAGAGCCGTGTGCCGCGCAAGCCATACCGTGTGCCTCGCAAGCCGTCGAGAGAAGGAGCTCACATGAGAGCCGTGCTCGTGCTCATGGACACCCTGCGCAGGGACGTCCTTTCGTGCTACAACCCCGAGACGCCGGTACAGACGCCGAACATCGACGCGTTCTGCGAGGACTCCTGCACCTTCGACCAGCACTGGATTGGCTCGGCTCCGTGCATGCCGGCTCGCCACGACATCCTCTGCGGCCGTCCGACCTTCCTCGAGCGCGCCTGGGGACCCATCGAGCCCTACGACGTGACGCTGCCGCACTGCCTGCGCGATGCCGGCTGGTACGCGCACATCACCACGGACCACTGCCACTACATGCGCACGGGCGGCGAGGGCTACCTGCAGCAGTTCAACACCTGGGACTACCATCGCGGTCAGGAGGGCGACCCGTGGGTCTCGCAGATCGACGACCCCTCCAACATGCCCGAGACCCACTACGGCCGCGTGCGGCGCCAGTACCAGCTCAATCGCCAGATGTGGCCCAACGAGGAGGACATGCCAAGCCCCAAGACCTTCTCCTCGGCCTGCGACTGGCTCACCGAGAACAAGGGCAAGGACGACTTCTTCCTCATGGTCGAGGCGTTCGATCCGCACGAGCCGTTTGACGTGCCGGACAAGTACATGGACCTCTACGGTGGCAGCGAGGGCCTCGACCGCGACTACTTCGAGATTCCGGCGTACAAGCGCGTCTCCGAGACCGACGTCGACGCTGGCGCCCTCAGGTACCTGCGCCATCGCTACCAGGCGCTCGTGACCATGTGCGACCACTGGTTCGGCAGGCTCGTCGACCACCTCAAGGAGCTTGGCATGTACGAGGACACGCTCATCGTCCTCACGACCGACCACGGCTACTTCCTCGGCGAGCGCGACTTCCTCGGCAAGAACTACATGCCCCTCTACAACGAGCTTGCCCGCCTGCCGCTCATCGTGCGCTTCCCGGGTGGCGAGCGAGCCGGCGAGCATGCCGGGCAGCTCACGCAGAACATCGACCTCATGCCGACCCTGCTCGACTACGCCGGTGCGCCGGTGCCTGCAGGCGTGCTCGGTCGTTCCCTGCGGCCCATTGCCACAGATCCGGATGCCCCGGGCCGCGATTACGCGCTCTTTGGCTACCACGCCATGGATGTCAACGTCACCGACGGCCGGCACGTCTACATGCGCGCGCCCGTGCCCGGCAACAAGCCGTGCTACGAATATGCCGTGATCCCGACGACAATCCGCCGCATGCTCGGCTGTGACTGCGAGGACCAGATCGAGTGGGGCCGGTTCATTCCCCGCACCGACTATCCCGTCATGCGCATCCCGGTGACGAAGCTTGCCGTCGTGGACCAGAGCGACGACCCGTTGCGCGAGGTCAGCACGACGCGCCTGTTTGACCTGGAGGCCGACCCTGGCGAGGAGCGCAATCTTGCCGGCACTGACGAGGAGCTCGAGGGTCGTATGGTGGCGCTGCTCGATCGCGCGATGCGCGAGTGTGAGGCTCCCGCCGAGCAGTGGGAGCGCCTCGGCCTGGCCAGATAGCGGGCGGGTGCTGGCCATTCGGGGCAAACAGGCGTGAGATGCGGGAGGGATGGGGTTGGCGCCAGCCAGTTTTGGTTGGTGTCGGCCCCGTCCCTTGGTATAGCATGCATTCGGGCTTGAGGGTCGGCACGCGCTCGTGTTTGGGGCGTCGCATACGCTCGGGCCCGAGATTCGGCATGCCTCGGGCCCGGGACCCGGCATGCGCTCGTGTTCGTGGCTGGGACGCGGCTGGAGAGACGCCGGAATGCTGGCGGGGAGACGTGCGGTGAGAGAAATAGCCGGAAATGCACACCGACGGCGCACCTCCACTGTCCTGCCTATGGGCCGTAGGGCCCTTTTCATCGGGATGAGGAGGCCAATAGTGGCGAATTACCTTTCAACGTCCCTAAAAAGGCGACCTTGCGGGGATTCGATGCGCCTCGGGGTGGTTGCGTTTGGCTGGAAGACTGTACATTTCGGTCAATTCTTCTCATTGTTCCGTCAAAAGGGCGCACGATGACCGCCCGGGCCTTTGCGGACGAGCGTCGCGCCGCGATTCTTGACCTTCTCGAGCGCGCCTCGTCGGTGCAGGTCGCCGACCTCTCCCGCACGCTTGGCGTGTCGACCGTCACCGTGCGCGCCGACCTCGACGCCCTCGAGCGCGACGGCAAGCTGCGTCGCACGCACGGCGGGGCCGTCTCGCTCTCGAAGACGATCACGGTGTCCATCCAGGACCGTCGCGTCAACGTGAACGCCGAGGCCAAGCGCACCATCGCGCGCGAGGCGGTGCGGCTCGTCTCCGACGGCGACTCCATCCTCGTCGACTCGGGCACGACGGCGCTTGAGTTCGTGCGCGCTCTCGCACCCCTGGCCGACGTCACGGTGGTCACCGCGGACCTCACGGTGGCGGACTTCATCGACCGCAGCCTGCCGGCCGTCAACGTCATCCTGCTTGGCGGGTCAGTGCGCAAGGGGCACCGCTACCTCTCCGGCCCGCTCACCATTCGCTCTCTCGAGATGCTGCACCCAGACTGTGCGTTCGTGTGTCCCACGTCCTTCGTCCCGGGGCGCGGGTTCATGACCAACTACGCACAGATGGCCGAGGTCAAGGAGCGGTTCCTCGAGTGCGCGGCATCGAGCGTGGTGCTCATGGACTCGTCCAAGGTCGGCGCGCCCGGTCTCGTGAGGTTTGCCGGCCCCGACGCGGCAGACGTCGTCATCAGTGACGCGGACCCTACGGGCGCGCTCGCCGAGGAGCTTGCCGAGACCGGAACGAGGCTCATACTTGCAGGGGAGGCGGACGGTGAGGCTCCCGAGGAGCCGGAGGCGAGGACATCATGAGGCTCATCCTGACAGACATCGACAGCACGATCCTCCCCTGGGGACAGGCCGAGGTCTCCGACCGCATGCGGGCGGCTTTCCACGCGGCGCTCGACGCCGGGCACGTGGTGGGAGTGGCGAGCGGCAGGAGCCACACGTGGTTGCCCCGCTTCTTTGGCGGGGACGACGCCTGTTGCGCCACGGCGGTGGCCACGAACGGCCAGGAAATCTACTGCAGAGGCGAGCTCGTCTGCGAGAAGGCCCTTCCGGCGGAGGCGCTCGAGGACATGCGGCGCGTGGTACGCGCCTGGCCCCATGCCGGTATGCTCTGCTTCGAGGGCTCGACGCCCCTGCTCGTGGAGGGTTCGGTCGAAGAGCTTGCCCCCATCTTTCCCGGCTACGCCAAGACCTGCGTGCCCTCGACGGACATCCCGGCCACGCCGGTCATCAAGGCCAACGTCTTCGTGCCGGGCGATGTGACCGAGCAGCGCTACCTTGCGGAGGCCATCATGGCCGAGGTGCCGGCCCTCGATGTCGACCTCGCGCGCCCGAGCTTCTCCAACGTCATGCCCCATGGCTGGAATAAGGGCACGGCGGTGGAGTTCCTGCGCGACCGCCTGGGCGTGGCCCCCGACGAGGTCTTCGTCTTTGGCGATGCCGACAACGACCTGCCGATGCTGCGCGCCGTCAAGAACTCGGTGGCCGTGGCCAACGCCACGCCCGAGGCAGCGGCGGCGGCGCGCTGGCACATCGGGGATGTGCGCGACGATGCCGTGGCCCAGGCGATCGAGGCCCTCGCGAGGGAAGAGTTCCCGTTCGACAGGTGAGGCGGGACTTCGCTTGACGGCCGCCCGCGTCGTCTGCGGCTCTGCGCCCCTGCGCACGCGGTGACTGGTGCGCCGCGGCAGGATTCCCGCCCGCTCCCTCACCCTTATTGTGACGCGCCCGCGCGAATACCACAGTTCGGTCTCGGACGGCACCAGAAACCGCCACGCGGCAAAAACATACCTTTCACGGGATAAAACAGACCAGTTGCGACTTCTCAACGCACAGGACACCCCCGCGTAACGTACTATCCACATGGCCGCTTAATATATTAAGCAGACAACTTGCTCAACGATGATGAGTACGTTACCGGAATTACGTACTTCACCTCGGAAGATGGGGTATGACTTCGATAGGGTGGCGCCACGGGGGCGCAAATCCCAAAGATGAGAGACGGGGGCAGACGATGGTAAACCACGCGTACACGCAGGGCGAGAGCCACAGCTTCGAATTCGACGAGCACTTCCTGCTCGACGGCGAGCCCTTCAAGGTGCTCGGCGGTTCCATCCACTACTTCCGCGTTCACCCGACCGACTGGCACCGCTCGCTCGCCAACCTCAAGGCCGCGGGCCTCAACACGGTCGAGACCTACGCCGCTTGGAACATGCACGAGCCCCACGAGGGAGAGTTCGACTTCTCCGGCCAGCTCGATATCGCGCGCTTCGTGGACGAGGCGGCCGAGCTCGGCCTCTGGGCCATCGTGCGCGTGAGCCCGTTCATATGCGCCGAGTGGGAGTTCGGCGGCCTTCCCGCGTGGCTGCTCCCCAAGCGCAACATGCGCATCCGCTCCAAGGACCCCAAGTACCTCGCCCAGGTGGCCGCCTACTACGACCACCTGCTGCCCCAGCTCGTCGAGCGCCAGGTCACGCACGGCGGTAACATCATCATGATGCAGGTGGAGAACGAGTACGGCTCCTACTGCACGGACAAGGACTACCTGCGCGCCATCCGCGACCTCATGACCGAGCGCGGCGTGGACGTCCCGCTCGTTACCTCCGACGGACCCTGGCGCGCCTGCCTGCGCGCCGGCTCGCTCATCGACGACGGCGTCCTCGCCACGGGCAACTTCGGTTCGCACTCCGCCGAGAACCTCGCCGCCCTCAAGGCCTTCCACGCCGAGCACGGCCGCACCTGGCCACTCATGAACATGGAGTTCTGGGACGGCTGGTTCAGCCGCTGGGGCCAGCCCGTCAACCGCCGCGCCGCCGACGACTTCGCCCACGACGTGCGCGAGTGCATGGGCATCGCCGACGGCATCTGCCTCTACATGTTCCACGGCGGCACCAACTTCGGCTTCATGAACGGCTGTTCGGCCCGCCGCGAGCACGACCTGCACCAGGTCACCTCCTACGACTACGACGCCCCGCTCAACGAGCAGGGCAACCCCACGGCCAAGTGGTACGCGCTGCGCGACGTCGTGCGCGACCTCTTCCCCGACGCCGAGACGGGCGAGCCGCTCACCAAGGGGAGCATCTCGGCCGCTCCGGCCAAGCTCACGGCCAAGGTGGGCCTCTTCGACACGCTCGAGTCCATCGCCGAGCCCATCCGCTCGCAGTTCCCGCGCCCGATGGAGGACCTGGGCCAGGCCTATGGCTACACCCTCTACCGCACCTACGACGAGGCCGACGCCGACGAGATAAAGTACCGAATCATCGACGCCCGCGACCGCGCCCAGTTCTTCATGAACGGCGAGCTCAAGGCCACGCAGTACCAGGAGGAGATCGGCGCCGACATCATGGCGAGCCCCTCCAAGCCGGTGGGCAACCGCATCGACGTGCTGGTCGAGAACATGGGTCGCGTCAACTATGGCGCCAAGCTCCTGGCCGACACGCAGCACAAGGGCATCCGCACGGGCGTCATGGCAGACCTGCACTTCCTGACCGACTGGGAGCAGTGGTGCCTGCCCATCGACAACACCGACCACATCGACTGGGGTGCGGGCCACGCCGCGGGCCAGCCCGGCTTCTATCGCTACGACCTCGAGCTTGCCGCCGGCGCGCTCGGCACCGAAGAGCAGCCCAACGACGCCTACCTCGACATGCGCGGCTTCGGCAAGGGCTGCGTCATTGTGAACGGCGCCAACGTCGGGCGCTTCTGGGACCTGGGCCCGATCCGCAGCCTCTACGTCCCGCACGGCCTTCTTCGCGAGGGCGCCAACGACATCATCGTGTTCGAGACGGAGGGCGTCTTCGCAGACGTGCTTCCGCTGAGTTCGGAGCCCGTCATCGACGAGGTCCCGGAAGGGGAGGAGTAACCCATGATTGTTGGAGTTCGCATCGACTTTCGCCTCATCCACGGCCAGGTGGCCAACCTCTGGGCCAACGCCAAGCAGGTCTCTCGCTTCATGGTCGTTGACGACCAGCTTGCCACCGACGATATGCAGAAGCAGGTCCTGAGGATGGCCTGCCCAGCTGCCGTCAAGCTCTCGGTGCTGCCGCTCGAGAAGGCCTCGGCCAACATCCAGGCCGGTAAGTACGACGCCCAGCGCCTCTTCATCCTCGCCAAGAAGCCCGAGACGCTCCTGCGCCTCATCGAGAGCGGCGTGCAGCTGCCCGAGATCAACGTGGGCAACATGTCGAGCCTGAACGAGGTTAAGCGCGTGGGCCTCAACATTGGCATGGATGAGGGTGACATCGAGGCCTTCAAGAAGCTCCAGGAGAAGGGCATCCGCATGTATGCCCAGATGGTGCCCTCCGACACCCCGTCCGACTTTACCGTCTAGCGCACATTCGCGCATGACCTGCCGCGCGGGTCGCCTCTCCCGCGCGGGCACATGAGACTGCTGCGATGCGTCGGTTCAGTCCCTGTGCTTCCGAGAGGTACACCTTTTGATACATGGCCACGACCTGGGAGACCGTGGCCCTGTGACAGCGCAGGGCACCTACGTGGGGGCTGCGCGGTACTGCGCGGGGCGTCGGACCCCGTGACTCGGAATCCGATGCCCCGTGGCACCACGGCACTGTTCTTTGCACGTGCACGAAAGGGAAAGGAAAGGGAGGTAAGTCTATGTTTGCCTGGTGGCAGATCCTCTTGCTTACGCTGTACTCGGCGTACCAGATCATGGACGAACTCGGGCCCTACAGCTCCGCGGGCCAGGCGGTCTTCGCCGGCCTCGTCTCGGGCCTCATCATGGGTGACATGGTCACCGGTCTCTACATCGGCGGCTCCATGCAGCTGATGGTCCTCGGCGTCGGCACCTTCGGCGGCGCCTCTCGCGTCGATGCCAACTCCGGCACCGTCGTCGCCACGGCCTTCGCCGTCGGCGCCGGCATGCAGCCGGAGCAGGCGCTGGCCGCCATCGGCGTGCCGGTCGCGGCGCTGCTCGTCTACACCGACATCCTGGCGCGCTTTGCCAACACCTTCTGGGGTCACCGTTGCGACGCTGACGTCGAGAAGATGAACTGGGGCGCCTTCAACGTTCACTACCTGCTCGGCGGCGTCTCCTGGATGCTCTCCCGCTGCCTGCCGATCTTCCTGGCGCTCGTCTTCGGCCAGGGTCTCGTCGAGGTCGTCGTGAACGCCCTCAACAGTGACTTCGCTTGGCTCGCCAAGGGCCTCACGGTCGCCGGCGGCGCGCTGCCCGCGGTTGGCTTCGCCATCCTGCTTCGCTACCTGCCCGTCAAGAAGCACGCCCCGTACCTGCTGCTCGGCTTCACGATCGCGGCGCTCTTCTCCACGGTCTTCACGAGCATCAAGGTCGTTGCCAGCGACGTCGCCACCATCGGCGCCTCCGACGCAGTGGCCTCCGTGCTCGCCAATGCCGGCGTGACGCTCAGCGGTGGCACCTTCAACACGCTGTCCATGCTGACCATCGCCCTCATCGGCCTTGCGCTCTCGCTCATCTACTACCGTAACAACCAGCAGGCGCCTGCTATCGCCGCTGCCTCGAGTGTGGAGGAGGACGACGATGACGAGCTCTAAGCTTCCGAACGGCACCACCGGCTACAAGCTGACCAAGGCCGACTTCCGCCAGATCAACATCCGCAACCTGGCCGCCTTCCAGGCCGGTTGGAACTACGAGCGCATGCAGCACTCCGGCTACCTGTGGATCATGCTGCCGCAGCTCATCAAGATCTACGGTGACGGCACCCCCGAGCTGAAGGAGATGGCGCAGGCCGAGTGCTCGCCCTTCTTCAACACCTCGAACTTCTTCAACACCATCGTCACCGGCATCGACCTGGCCCTCCAGGAGCAGGACGGCGTCGCCTCCAAGGACGCGGTCGCCGGCCTCAAGACCGGCCTCATGGGCCCGCTCGCCTCGATCGGCGACTCGATCTTCGGCTCGCTGCTCCCGACGATCTTCGGCGCGCTGGCGGCCAACATGGCCATCGCCGGCAACCCGCTGGGCATCCTCATCTGGGTCATCGCCAACATCTTCGTCGACTGGTTCCGCTGCAAGCAGACCTACATCGCCTACGAGCAGGGCACCAAGCTCGTGACCACGATGAGCGACAAGCTCAACTCCATCACCGACGCCGCCTGCGTCATGGGCGTCTTCATGGTGGGCGCGCTCGTCTCCACCAACGTGGGCATTGTGTTCTCCTGGGCCCCCGAGATCGGTGGCGTCGCGGTCGACGTGCAGAACATCTGCAACATGATCCTTCCCAAGCTCGTCCCGGCCTGCCTCGTGGGCTTCGTGTACTGGATGCTCGGCAAGAAGGGCATGACCTCGACCAAGGCGATCTTCGTCGTCCTGATCCTCACCATCGCCCTCGGTGCCCTCGGCATCATCTCCAAGGGCTAGGCCTCGGTCCTGGCCTGGTTGCGGCGCCGGGTTACGCCCCGGCGAGGGTTCGGCGCCGCAGTCTCCCGCTCTACAATGGGCTCCGGCTTGGGCTCTGCCCGCCGGGGTCCATTGCCATTTTTCGGCCGCGCCCGCTTGGGCGGCGTCGCGTTGCGTCACAGACGAAGGGATGCGCATGTCATTCGAGATGAAGCCGGAGGCGGTGGCCTTCATCATCCTGCTCGTGGCCTACTTCCTGGGCAGCGAGTTTGCCCGCAGGCACACGTTCTCAAAGTTCGAGCGCACGTTCCAACGCGGCGACTTCGACGAGTGCCTGAGGCAGCTCGACGGCGTGCCGCTGCGCATCTCGCAGCCGCGCTACAACCAGCTCATGATGCGCTTCAACGTCTACCTGGCGCTCGACGACACGGCCAAGGCCTCCGACATGCTCGACATCCTGCTCAAGATGCGGCTCTCCAAGAAGCAGCGCACGGTGCTCATGCTGCGCGCGTTCAACTTCTTCGTCGAGAACGAGGACAAGAAGCGCGCCAAGTCCGCCCTGGACGAGCTTGGCAAGCTCGAGGTGGGCGACGCCATCCTCAAGGACTGCCAGCGCACCTTCGACATCCTGTGCGCCAAGGGCTACGGCTACATCGACGAGATGACTGCCGAGCTCGAAGGGGCCAACGAGGAACAGAAGCTGCGCCTGTACTTCCTGCTGTCCGAGCAGTATGCCAACAAGGGCAGCAAGGGCGAGGCCAAGCGCTACCGCGAGCTGGCCAAGAACGGCATGGAGCGGCTCATGAGTCGCGTGGTCGACGATGCCTCGAAGAAGGCCGAGGCAGAGCGGGCCGTCACCGGCGAGGCGACCGACGCCGAGAGCCAGGAGGCCGCGCAGGCGCTTGCCCGCGAGCGCATGGAGAAGCTCAAGCGGCTCGACCGCACGAAGCGCTAGCAGAAGGGGCGTCCCACGGGGCGCCCTTTCTTCGTCTTGGACCTCTGCGCGGGCGTGCACATGCGTGAGCAGCCGTTATATGAGCGCCGTCGGATTGCTGGGTGCCGCCGCCGTCCTGCCGCGCGTCACGAACTCGATCTTGAAGTACTCCCAACGCTTGTAGGCGATGACGTCCTCCACCGCGCGTCCCGAGGCGAGCGTGGTGAGCTTGTGCTGGTAGACCGTGGGCGTCTGCTCGTCGATGCCGAGCAGGGCCGCGGGCTCGGGCGGGGTGGGGAAGGTGACCTCGTCGGTCTCGGTGGCGTGCTCCTCGTAGAGGTGCAGGCCAAAGTCCTCGCGCAGGCGGCGGTAGATCGAGTCGTAGTAGTCGGGCGCGGTGTCGTCCTTGATGTAGCGGCTGGGTATGTGGGAGTGCGAGACGAGGAACGGCGTCTCGTCCACGTAGCGAACCCGCAGGATGTCGTGATAGCCCTCGCCGGGCTCGAGGCCCAGGCGCTCGCGCACGGCCGGGTCGTCGCCGGGCTTTGCCGAGACGACCCGCACACTCTCGCGGTCGAGGTGGCCGGCGAAGGTCTCGATGTCGGTGAGCTCCACGAGCTGGCGCTTGCGCGAGCGCGACACGAAGGTGCCCTTGCCCTGCTTGCGCACGAGGTATCCCATGCTCACGAGGTCGCGCAGCGCCCGCACCACGGTGATGGAGCTCACGTCGTAGCGGGCGAGGAGCTCCGCCTCGCTGTGGAAGCGGTCTCCGTACTCGAACTTGCCGCTCTCGATCTCGTCTTTGAGCTCCTGCTCGATGAGCAGGTACTTGGGGATTCTCATGGCTTGGCCGATCGACGGCGTCCGGCAAATGGTCCCGGACAACTTGATATATGTACTTATTTGAAACAAGTATATGCAGCTAAAGTGCTATTTCTTACCGTGGGGTCAAAGTCACAACCTGCACATAGCCGGGGCTTTCTTTTGTGTGCGACGCATTCCCGCGGGGTTGTTCGTGGCGCTTTCTTGGTCGGGTGGTCCCTGCGCGCGCAGGGCAGGCTTGCGAGATGGGCTGCCGTGCCATTTTGTGCCTGACAGCTCCTGCGAACGGGGCGAAATCCGGCACATATGCGGCGGCCGAAAGGTCCCGATGCATAACTATCGAGCTTGCTGCAGTTCAAGCCCGGATGCCAAAGTAGACGGAATCGGACCGAGTCGGCTACCAGCGGTTTTGCAACCGCGATTGAGAGGTCTACTTTCCGTTCCCGAGTTCGACTGCAGCAAACTCGATAGTTTCTTTCTTGGGAAGCCGGCTCGGGGGATTTCGGGCCGTCCCGTTGGGCCTTGGGACGCTCTGGACGCGCTTCGAGGCGTATCCGGACGTGCTTCGGGACAAGCTGATGCGGCGTTTGGGCTCCCGGGATGGGTCCTTGACCCCCCCGGGATGGGTCCTTGGTCCTCGGCTGCGTGTTCTCTGCGAGCTCAAAGATGACCGTTCGGCGACTGGCGGAGAAGCAAAGTGATACGTGACGGCGAAAGGTGCCGTTTACCGGGTGATGGGAACCTATCGCCCCTTGCCTCTTGACGCAACAGGTATCTAACTGGTATTAAGGTAATGACCAGTTGAGGAGGTGCCGTGCCCACCAAGGCTCGCAAGCAGCCGCTCTACGACCAACTCGTGGACGTCCTGCGCGACAAGATCCAGAACGAGCTCAAGCCGGGCGACTTGCTTCCCTCCGAGCGCGAGCTCACGGAGCGCTACGGCCTCTCGCGCACCACCGTGCGCTTGGCCCTGCGCGAGCTCGAGAACTTGGGGCTGGTCGTGCGCCGGCATGGCAAGGGCACGTTCGTGGCCTCCGCGGAGACGCAGGCCACGAACCTCTCGCAGACCTACAGTTTCACCGAGCAGATGCGTGAGCTGGGGCGCGTTCCCACGACGGACATCCTCGAGTTCGGCCGCATCGAGGCCGACAAGTACCTTGCCAGCCATATGGGCCTGCGCATCGGCGACCCCGCGTTCGTCCTGCGCCGCCTGCGCTCGGCCGACGGCGTGCCCATGATGCTCGAGCGCACCTACCTGCCCGTCCGCCGCTTCCTGTCGCTCACCCGCGACCAGCTCGAGGGCGTGTCGCTCTACGACGTGATGGAGGGTGCCTTCCACGAGCGCATCCGCCTTGCGGAGGAGGAGTTCTCCGCGAGTATCGCGCGTCCTGAGGAGGCCCGCATCCTTGGCGTCAAGGAGGGCTCGCCGGCGCTCGACCTCGTGCGCACCACCACCAACGACGACGGCGAGGTGGTCGAGTTCACGCTCTCCGTTGCGCGGGCCGACCAGTTCAGGTACAAGGTCTCGCACTGGCGAGGCTAGGCTCTGCCGGCGGCTTGCCCGCCGTTTCCATATCAGCGGCCTGCGCACGCGCGCACGGCCACGGGCGGTACGCCGCCCAGAGAGGAGCAACTATGTTCGAGAAGAGCGTCGAGGAGCTCACGGCCATGGGGGCCAACATCACCACCGCCGAGATTCGCCAGCAGCCCGAGCTCTGGGAGGACACGCTCGGCATCTACCGCAGCAACCTGGCCAAGGTCGAGGAGTTCCTCGCCGAGGCCCGCGCCATGGCGAACGGCCGCCTCACGGTGATCTTCACCGGCGCTGGCACGTCCGACTACGTGGGCGACACCATCGCCCCCTACCTGCGCCGCCATGGTGACACCGACGCCTACGAGTTCAAGGCCGTCGCCACCACCGACCTCGTGAGCGCCCCGTACGACTTCCTGCGCGCCAAGGACCCCACGCTGCTGGTCTCGTTCGCGCGCTCGGGCAACAGTCCCGAGAGCCTCGCCGCCGTCGACGTGGTGCGTCAGGTCGTCGACGACGTGCGCTTCCTCAACGTCACCTGTGCGCCTGAGGGCCACCTCGCCGTGCAGTCGGCCGACGACCCGCACGCGCTTACGCTGCTCATCCCGCGCGCCAACGACAAGGGCTTTGCCATGACGGGCAGCTACTCATGCATGGCGCTGCTCGCCACGCTCATCTTCGATTCCGCCCCAGACGACGAGAAGGCGGCATGGGTGCGCGCTGCCTCCGAGATGGGTGCCGAGGTCATCGAGCGCGAGGACGAGGTCGCGGCCTTCCTCGCCGGCAACTACGACCGCGTGACCTACCTGGGCTCGGGCTCGTTCGGCGGGCTTGCCCAGGAGGCCCAGCTCAAGATCCTCGAGCTGGCGCACGGCCTCACGGCCACGTCGTTCGACACCTCGATGGGCTACCGCCACGGGCCCAAGAGCTTCGTGGACGACAAGACGCTCGTGTTCGTGTTCGTGAACAATGACGCCTACACGCGCCAGTACGACCTCGACATCCTGCACGAGATCGCTGGCGACGACATCGCGATGAAGACCGTGGCGGTGCAGCAGGCCGGCGCCACCGAGTTTGGCGGCGAGTCGTTCACCTTCGCCGGCCACGACGCGCTGCCCGAGGCCTACGCGGCGCTGCCGTTCGTGATGGTGGCCCAGGTGGTGAGCCTGCTCAACTCCGTGAAGGTGGGCAACACCCCCGACACCCCGAGCCCCACCGGCACCGTGAACCGCGTGGTGAAGGGCGTGACCATCCACTCGCTCGACGCGTAGCGGCCGGCCCTCGGCCGCGGGCCGACGGGGCCACGCCGCCTCGGCCAAGCCCCGTTTGGCTCCCGGAGCCTATCCGGGGACACCCAAGGCCGTTTGCGGGTACAACCAAGTCATACGCGACGCGCCCGCCCGAGCACCTGCGCCGGGCGGGCGCCCTTGACGAGAGGAGTCTGCATGAGCTCGTACGCAATCAAGGCGGACAAGTTCTTCCTGCCGGGCGGGGCCGTCAAAGGCGGTTTCCTCACGGTGTCCGACGGCAAATTCGGTGTGTGGTCCGCCGAGGCGCCCGAGGGCGTGGAGGTGCGCGACTACGCGGGCAGCTGGATTGCGCCGGGCATGGTCGACACGCACATCCACGGCTTCTATGGCCACGCCACCACCGACAACGACGCCGACGGCGTAAACGCCTCGAGCCTGGCGCTTGCCAAGCATGGCACCACCTCGTGGCTGCCCACCACCTTCACGCAGTCCGCCGACGACCTGGCCGAGTCCTGCGCGGCCATCGCCAAGGCCGACGACGCGCGCGGCGCCGACTTCCTGGGCGCCCGCATCCAGGGCATCTTCCTCGAGGGCCCGTTCTTCACCACCAAGCACGTGGGCGCGCAGAACCCCAAGTTCCTCATCGACCCGAGTGTCGAGGTGTTCGACCGATGGCAGAAGGCCTCGGAGAACCGCATCGTCAAGAGCGCCCTCGCGGCCGAGAAGCCGGGTGCCCTCGACTACATCGCCCAGCTCGACGCCAAGGGCATCGTGACGGCCATCGGCCACTCCGACGCCACCTATGACGAGGCGCTCGCCGCGGTGAACGCCGGCGCCACGTGCTTCGTGCACACCTACAACGGCATGCGCGGCCTGCACCACCGCGAGCCGGGCATCGTGGGCTGCGCCATGTCCACGCCCGACACCTACGCCGAGATCATCTGCGACGGCCGCCACGTGAAGCCCGCGGCCATCCGCGCGCTCGTCCAGGCCAAGGGCTGGCAGCACGTGGTGCTCATCACCGACTGCCTGGGCTGCGGCGGCCTGCCCGAGGGCAACTACATGAGCGGCGGCCTGCCGGTGGTGCTCGAGAACAACCTGTGCTACCTGCGCAACGAGGACGGCTCAAAGGGATCCATCGCGGGCTCGGTGCTCACGCTGGCGCGCGGCGTCAAGAACATGGTCGACTGGGAGATCGTCACGGCCGACCAGGCCATCCGCATGGCCACGGAGGTGCCGGCGCGCTCGGCGCACGTCGACGGCAAGTGCGGCTTCATCAGGCCGGGCCGCGACGCCGACTTCGTGGTCTTCGACCCCGAGCTCAACCTCAGGGAGACCTACGTGGGCGGCGTCTCGGTGGGCTCTGCCGAGTAGCGAGCGTTTGGGCACGCGGGCCGAGGCGTCACGGGCGTCTCGGCCCGCGTTGCTATCATGGCGATACGGAAGCGCGGGCGTGCGGGTACGTGGCGTCCCGCGATGCGGAAGGAAGGAGCCCGGATGGGCACGAAGCTCTACGTTGGCCTCGACATCGGGGGCACGACGGTCAAGGTGGGGGTGTTCTCGGAGGCGGGGGAGCGCCTGGGCAAGCTGGCCGTTCCCACGCCGCCGCTCGTCGACGAGAAGGGCTACGGGGCGGTGACGGACGGCATCTCGCAGCTGGCCGCCTCGCTCGAGGCCGCTGCGGATGACGTGCGCGGCATCGGCCTCGCTGTGCCGGCCCCCGTTCCGGCCGACGGCAACGTCCAGATCGTGGCCAACATGGACCTGGACCTCCTGGGCCTTAAGGCCGCGCTCGAGGTCGCGTTTGCCGGTGCCACGGTCGCCTACGTGAACGACGCCAACGCGGCCGCGCTGGGCGAGCTCTGGCAGGGCGGTGCGTGCGGCCTCAAGAGCTGCGTGCTCATCACGCTGGGCACGGGTGTGGGCGGAGGCGTGGTCGTGGACGGCAAGGTGGTGGCCGGTGCCAACGGTGCCGCCGGCGAGATCGGCCACATCACCGTGAACCCGGTCGAGCCGCTCGAGTGCGGCTGCGGGCGCCGCGGCTGCCTCGAGCAGTACGCCTCGGCCAAGGGCATGGTGCGGGTCTACCGCGAGGAGTGCGCGCGCCTCGGCACCGAGCCGGTCGCGCTCTCCGGCGACACGGACACGCTCTCGCTCTTCGACGCCTACAAGGCCGGCGACGAGGCCGCGAAGGCCGCCGTCTCGCTCATGTGCGATCGCCTGGGCCTGGCCCTCTCGATCGCCTCGGGTGTGACCGACCCGGAGCGCTTCGTCATCGGCGGCGGCGTGGCGGGCGGCTTCGACCTCTTCAAGGACGAGCTCGCGGAGCGCTACCGCCACTACGTACTGGGCTGCTGTGCCGACACGCCCATCGTGGTGGCCGAGCTTGGCAACGACGCCGGGATCTACGGCGCCGCCTACGAGGGGCTCCTCGCCGCGCAGGCATAGGGGGTGCGTGGCGGGCGCGGGCTGTGTCGCGCCACGCAACTGCGAAATCGATTGGTGGGCGTGGCGCCTGCGAGCCTCCTTGCGGGCGCCACGCTTTTCTTGGCACTGCCACAGCTGACACGTATTTACGTATATATGACCTCATGAAGCCCACAAATGCTCCTATGCGTGCAAGCTACGTCGTGGTCGCTTACAGCTTGCACGTATATACACATTTGCGAACGGATGAGGACCGCAAATGCTCCCGTGCGTGCAAGCTCTTAATTCGAGCAGATGATGTGCGCAGGATATTTGGTCGAGAGGCATCCGGGTGCGCCAAAAAGAGGGCGAGCGCCCCGCCGCCGGGACGCTCGCCCTCACTATCTCGAGTAGTTCGCCCTCAAGCCTAGTCGCGGCGGATCGCGGCGAGGCGCAGGAGCAAATCGACCGTGCCCACGTTGTAGCCGGCCGTGGCATAGAGCGACTCGAGGCCGCCGTCCTTGCCCGGGGCAAGCAGCAGCGCCAGCGGCATGAGCTCGGGGTTGGCGTACGTGCGGCGGGCAAGGCGCTCGGGCAGCTCGGTGAAGTCGTCGTAGGCCACCGTGACCTCGGGCAGGGCCTTGAGGGTGCGCGTGAGCGTGGGGTCGGAGAGGACCGTGGCGTCGCGGGCCACGAGCGTGACCGAGAGCTCCGCGGCCCGCACGTCGTCGGCGCGCTCGCGCAGCTCGTTGAGCAGGTGCTCGGTGGGCTCCATGCCCTGCTCGACGAAGGCCAGGATGCCGCGACCGTTGCCGCCGAGCGTCGGCACGAGCGCCTTGCCCTTGCCGTCCGCGAGCTCGAACGCGGGTAGCTCGATGACGTTGAGCATGTCCTCGAGGCTTGGCTCGCGGTGGCGCAGCGCCAGCGCAAAGCCGTCGCCGTCGGCCGCGAGCCCCTCGGCGTGGCCGTCCGCGAGCGTGAAGACGAGCTCGCTTGCCTGCTGGTCGCCGCTCGGCAGGCGCGTCGTGGTGATCACGCGATACGTGCCGTCCTCGAGCTCGAGGTCAAGCCTGCCGTCCGTGAACGTGGACCCCGTGAGGTCAAGGTCGCGGAAGTCGACGGACTCGTGGCTGTTGGGCGCGAGGAAGGCCTCGAGCCGGCCGATGGACCACGACGTGAAGTAGGCGGGCGCGTTGGCGGGATCGGGGCAGGAGATGGTGACGCGGCTCGTCTTGGGCGCGCGCGGCTCCTCCACCGGCACGAAGCGGCCGCCCTCCATGAACTCGGGGTGGCTCGTCTCGGGGTTGAGGCGCGCGGCCACGCCCAGGGTGCGGCAGATGGCGACGAACGCGCAGCCCCTGGTGGCCGTGGCGGCGATGCCCGAGAGGATGACGCTCATCGGCGTGCCGATGGGGCGCGTGAGGCCCTCGCGGCCGTCGAAGCGACAGCAGCCCTCAAGCCAGCCCCAGACCTCGCGCGGCTGCTCGGCAAAGCGCAGGCGCTGTTCGAGCGGCAGATGGGCGAGGATGTAGGGACGCCAGTCGCTCAGATCCTCGTAGCTCGAGCGCGGGCACATGACGGCCGAGACGTACGTCTCGTGCGCGGCCTTCTCGTCGAGGCCCTGCTCGCGCAGGCGATGCTCTGCTGCCTCGCGCACCTGGCGGGCGTGGGCGAGGTGGCTCTCGAGCATGGTGGCGCGCACGTCGCAGAAGTCCTTGTCGGTGAGCGTTCCGAGCATCTCGAGGCGGTCGGGCTCGTCGTCGAGGGAGAGGAAGCGCGCGATCTGGTCGGCGTTGGCGAAGGCGTGCTCGAAGGCGTGTCCGGCGGCGGGCCACCTCTTGGCGAGCTCGGCGGCGTGCGCCTGGAAGGCGCCCACGCGCGAGCGGCGCAGCTCGTCGGCGGCGGCCTTGCGCTCGCGGGTGCGGGCGGCCTGCTCGCTCGTCATGGCGTGCGAGGGCGCGGGGTTGTCGGCCGGCGCGGCCACGTCGATGTCGTGCCACTCGCCCAGCTCGGGCAGGGCCTGGGCGGGCTCGGAGAGCTCGAGCGTGGCCTCGTGGACGCTCCTCGTGTCCACGTTGACGGAGGCCACGAGGCCGTCCGCCGCCGCGTGCACGCGCAGGGTGGCAAGGCCCAGCTGCAGCGTCACGTGGCCGCGCTCGTCGGTGAGCACGGTGGCAGCCGCACGCCAGGCGGCCATGTTGAGCACCTCGACCGAGACCGTGGCGCCACAGACGGGCTTGTCGTCCCGCGTGACCTCGATCTCGAGTGGCTGCGAGATGGCAAAGGAGTCGGTGACGTTGAGCAGCCGCGTGCTGCCCACGCTGCCCGAGTCCTGCTCGGTCACGGAGTCGTCGCGGTAGTCGGAGAACATGCGCGTCTCCTCCATGAGCGCGCGGCCGCTGGCGTTGGTGAACCAGCCGCGGTCAAGCTCCTCCTCCGGCTCGCAGGCGCCGAGGTAGTGCCAGCCGTCGCCCGTGAAGGCCTCGACCCAGGCGTGGTTGTCGTCGCAGTGGGCCCACCACGGCGTGTAGATCTGGCGCGCCGGGATGCCGATCGAGCGCAGCGCCGTCACGAGGAAGGTCGACTCCTCGCCGCAGCGGCCGTAGCCCGAGCCCAGCATCGCGAGCGGGTTGAGCGAGCGGTCGTCGGTGGTCTGGTAGGTGGCCATCTCGCAGCACCAGTAGTTCACCTCGCGCACGGCCTCGTAGGGGGTGAGCCCGGCCACGCGCTCCCTGAGCAGCCCCCAGAAGGTGGGGCGGCTGTCGAGCATGGGCTCGCTGTTGATGCGCGGGCACATCACGTAGTGCACGAACATGCCTTCGCCCAGCTCGCGCGTCCACGCCACGTCGCGGCGAAGCATGAGCGCGTGGCGCACGAACGACAGCAGCACCCGGGGCGCCACGTCGAGGCAGTCGGTGACGGGCAGCGTGCCGTAGAGGTAGCGAAGCAGCGTCGCCTCGTCCTCGTCGCCGGTTGCGGCGATGGCGGCGTCGGCCCGGTCGATGACGGGGCCGAGCAGCTCGCGGCGCGCCTCGTAGCGGTCGCGCGCGTAGTGGGAGAGCTTGGCAGAGAGCATGGTTTCCCTTCTTGGTCTCGTGTCGGCGCCCGGCCTTGCTCCCGGGCGCCCGGACATGCGGGTCTGGGCGTGGTCGACTCCTCGGACGGCCGATCCCTTGATGGCCGGCTCCTCGATGCGAGCGGAGATGCTAGCGGACCTTGACGGCCAGGACGGTGTCCACCGGGTCGGGCAGGACCGGGTCGGGGCCGAGGTTCGCGAACGCCACGTCAGGGTAGTCGCTGTGGACCCAGCTCGTCGAGAGGGGAACCTCGGTGCCGTCGGCGAGGCGCCTCATCGACACGATGCGATCCTTGGGCACGCCCACGAGCGGCAGTGGCCCGATCGCGTTCTCGTAGAGGTGGAAGTAGTAGGTGTCGCCACTCCTCGTGACGCGGCCGAAGTCGGGCTTGGCCAGCTCGCCGAGCGGGCCTCCCTCGACGCTGCCCGCGCCCCAGATGCTTGCGTGGTTGCGCCCCATCCACGCGCCGATTGCGCGCAGGCGCTCCACGGACGCCTCGGGGAAGCGCCCCGTGGCGTCGGGACCCACGTTCAAGATCATGTTGCCGCCCTTGGAGACGCACTCCACGAGCTTGCGGACGAGCATGTCGGCGGGCTTCCAGGCGTGGTCGGTGGCGCAGTAGCCCCAGTTGTTGTTCATGGTCACGCAGGCCTCCCACGCAAGCGGGCGGCCCTCCACGTCGTGCAGGCCCTGGGGCGGGATCATCTGCTCGGGGGTCACGAAGTCGCCGTGGTAGGGGGTGGGCCTGCAGGCGGCAAGCGAGCCGAAGCCCTCGCCCGAGACCTCGATGCGGTTGTTCACGATCACGTCGGGCTGGAGCTCGCGCACCATGCTCATGAGCTCGGTGCCGCCCCACTTCTCGCCGGTCATGTCGTCGTAGGAGAAGTCGAACCACAGAAGGTCGAGCTTGCCGTAGTTGGTGCACACCTCGCGCACCTGGCCGTGCATGAACTCGAGGTAGCGGTCCCAGTCTTTGCCCTCGTTGGCGCCGGCCACGGGGTCGTTGCGCAGCGGGGCCTGGCGGTCGCCGTACTGCGGGAAGTCGGGGTGGTGCCAGTCGATGAGCGAGAAGTAGAGGCCCACCTTGAGCCCCTCGGCGCGGCAGGCCTCGACGTACTCCGCCACGATGTCTCGCCCGAAGGGCGTGTTGGTGACCTTGTAGTCGGAGAGCTGCGTGTCATAGAGGCAGAAGCCGTCGTGGTGCTTGGCGGTGAGCACCACGTAGCGCATGCCCGCCTCGCGCGCCATCCTGGCCCAGGCGCGCGCGTCGAAGGCATAGGGATCGAACTCGTCGAAGAAGGGCTGGTACTGCTCGACGGTGAGCTCCTCGGTGCTTCTCACCCACTCGCCCCGCGCGGGGATGGAGTAGAGCCCGAAGTGGATGAACATGCCAAAGCGGGCCTCGCGCCACCAGGCCATGCGCCTCTCGTAGCGCTCGCGGTCGAACTCGTACATGCGGCTCCTTTCGCCATCGTGCGTACCGTCTGCCGGGGCAGGGCCACCGTCTGCCGTGCCGGGGCGGCCCCATCCTCGGGTTCGTGTTAAGCCACCATTACATTACCTGTGCCCGATGTTAGCGGCAGGTAATTGAAACGTTATGATATCGCCCAAACAGGCGGGGGAGCCGACGGAGTGGCCAAACGGTCGAGTCGGGTCGCTCGCAGGTGCCACGAGGCTTTCCGGCACCGGGGGCGGGATGCGGCAGGGCCCGCGTCCCTACAAAGCGAAGGGGGACTTCGTCATGCACAAGAACGAGAATCGAGGCGTCAGCCGCAGGACCTTCCTGAAGGGCTCCGCCGCAGGCGCGGCACTGCTCGGCCTTGGCCTGGTCGGCTGCGGTGGCGGCTCCAACCAGGGTGCCACCACGCAGCAGGCCTCGACCGGCTCTGCCGCCACGGCCGACGCCGACGGCTTCATCGTCAAGGCGTCCAAGACCGACGGCAAGTCCTCCGACAACGACCTCGTGGTCGCCATTGAGGGCCACATGTCGGTCCTGCACCCGATGAACTGGTCCGACGGCAACGACGGCAACGTCGTGAACGCCGTCTACGAGCCGCTCGTCAAGCTTGACGACGCCAACCAGAACGCCATCCTTCCCTGGCTGGCCACCAAGTGGGAGGTCTCCGACGACGCCCTCACCTACACCTTCCACCTGCGCGAGGGCGTGAAGTTCACCGACGGCTCGACGCTCAACGCCAAGCTCGTCTGCGACAACTGCGACTACACCACCAACGTCGCCAACAAGTTCCGTCGTCGCCGCATGTTCGTCATCTCCAACGAGGACGGCTCCGAGACGCCGCGCATCGCCAGCTGGAAGGCCGTCGACGACATGACCGTCGCCTTCACCCTGGCCGCGCCTTGGTCGCCGTTCCTGACCCGTATGTCCCAGTTCTACATCCTGGGCGCCAAGGCCGTCGCCGACCCCACGCTCGACCTCAACCAGCAGTCCTACGGCTCGGGCCCCTTCATGCTCAAGGAGTGGGTCAGCTCCGACCACACCACCGTCGTCCCCAACCCCGACTTCTGGGGCGACAAGAAGCCGTCGGTCGACTCCGTCACCTTCCGCGAGATGCCCGAGGCGGGCGCCCGCATCGCGGCCCTGCAGACCGGCGAGGTCGACTTCGCCTACCCGACGCCGTCCGACCAGATCGAGACGATCCGCAGCGCCGGTGACGTCAACATGAAGGCCCAGAAGTCGGTCGTCATGCGCTACGTCACGCTCAACGTGAACATCGACGGCCTCAAGGAGGAGAAGGTCCGCCAGGCCATCAACTACGCCGTGGACAAGAACGCCTGGACGCAGGTCATGTACTCCGGCTTCGCCGACGTGGCCAAGTCCTGCATCCCCGAGCCGGTCTCCGGCTTCAAGGAGCAGACGCCCTACGACGTCGACCTCGGCAAGGCCAAGAGCCTCATGAAGGAGGCCGGCTACGAGAACGGCTTCGACGTGACGCTGTGGTGCGACTCCTCCACGCAGGAGCAGAAGGGCGGCACCTTCATCATGCAGCAGCTGCAGCAGATCGGCATCAACGTCGACGTGCAGCCGATGGAGGCCGCCACGGTCGCCGACAAGGTGGCGCTGCCCGAGGGCGAGAACGAGGTCCAGATGTGGTACGTCAACTGGTCCCAGAACGACGCCGACGGCTACATGCGCTCGCTGCTTGACTCCGCCAGCGTCCCGCCCGTCGCCTACAACACCGCCTTCTGGAAGAACGCCGAGTTCGACCAGGAGCTCGACGCCGGCAACGCCGCCGCCAGCACCGACGAGCAGAACCAGCACTACGGCAAGGCGCAGGACATCGCCTGGCAGGCCTGCCCCTGGATCTTCCTCGGCTCGGACAACCTGCTCTTCTCCTACAAGGACTACGTGTCCGGCATCAAGATGACCTCGGACTCCACGATCGACATCTCCGAGGCCGCGCTCGAGCACTAGGAAACAAGCTCGGCGCCCTGGCGCCGAGAGGGGTGCCGGCCGGGGCTTGTCGGCACCCCAGGCATTTTCAGAGGGGGAGGTCGCCTTCTCGGGCGGCTTCCCCCGCTTCGCGACGATGGTGAGGGGGAGGGATGGGACGTTACTTCGTAAAGCGGATCCTCAGCATGATTCCGCTGTTGTTCGTCATCTCCATTCTCGTGTTCATGTTCATTCACTGGATTCCCGGTGACCCGGCGAGGATCATTGCCGGCAAGGACGCAAAGGTTGGAGACATTGAGCTCATCCGCCAGCAGCTGGGTCTCGACAAGCCACTGCTGACGCAGTACGTGACGTGGCTGGGCGACCTGCTTCACGGTAACTTCGGCGAGTCGTTCAAGAACCACCAGAGCGTGCAGTCGCTCGTCGTTCCTCGCCTGCCCATCACCATCTACCTCACGATCTGCTCCATCACCTGGTCTGCCATCATCGGCATCTTCCTGGGCGTCATCTCCGCGGTGAAGCGAGGCAAGCCGCTCGACCTCGTGTGCATGGTAGTCGCCATCTCGGGCATCTCGGTGCCGAGCTTCTGGCTGGGCCTCGAGCTCATGCAGCTCTTCAGCGTGGGCCTGGGCTGGCTGCCCACCGGCGGCGTCGACGACTGGCGCGGCTACATCATGCCCTCGCTTGCCATGGGCGCGGGCATCATGGCCATCCTCGCCCGCGTGACCCGCTCGTCGATGCTCGAGAACCTCAACAAGGACTACATCCGCACGGCGCGCGCCAAGGGCCTGCCCGAGGGCAAGGTCATCATGCGCCACGCGTTCAAGAACTCCTCGATCGACGTCGTGACGGTGGCGGCCCTGCAGATCGGCGCCCTCATCGCCGGCTCGGTCATCATCGAGACGGTGTTCTCGATCCCGGGTCTGGGACGCCTCTTGGTCGACTCGATCAACACGCGAGACTACCAGGTGGTGCAGACGTTGATCTTGTTCTTCTCGTTGGAGTACATGGTCATCAACCTGCTCGCCGACATCCTGTACGGCGTCATCAACCCGCGCGTTCGCTACGAGTAGAGGAGGGAGCCACATGACTGATCAGAGCAAGACGGGCCAGGCCCCCGCCAGCGAGTTCGCAGCGGGCGAGGAGCTGCCCAAGGCGCAGAGCCGCGCCAAGGTGTTCGTCAAGAAGTTCATGCGCAGGAAGACGGCCGTGGCCGGCCTGCTGTTCCTGGTGCTCGTCGTCATCATCGCCATCACGGCGCGCGCCTGGATCCCGTACGACCCCAACGCCTACGACTACAGCGCCCTGTACTCCGGGCCCACGGCGCGCCACCTCTGGGGCACCGACGAGTTTGGCCGCGACGTTTTCAGCCGCCTCATGGCCGGCACGAGCCTTTCGCTGTCCACCGCCATCTCGGCCTCCGTGCTGGGCACCGCCGTCGGCGTGGTCTTCGGCCTCATCGCCGGCTTCTGCGGCGGCGTCGTCGACTCGGCCATCATGCGCGCCTGCGACGTGCTCTTCGCCTTCCCGGGCATCCTGCTTGCCATCGCCGTCGTGGCCATCCTGGGCCCCGGCATCCAGAACGTGATGATCGGCGTGGCCGTGGGTACGATGCCCACCTTCGCCCGCATCATCCGAGGCGCGGTGCTCGAGGTGCGCGGCGAGCTCTACGTGGAGGTGGCCCGCTCCATCGGGTGCAGCCCCCTGCGCATCATGTTCGTGCACATCTTCCCGGGCACGCTCCAGGCTCTCATCGTCAACTTCACGATGAACGTAGGCGGCGCCATCCTGTCCGCCTCGGGCCTGTCGTTCCTCGGCTTTGGCGCCAGCGTCACCGAGCCCGAGTGGGGCGCCATGCTCTCGAGCGGCCGCAACTACCTGGCCACGGCGCCGCACATGGTGCTCTTCCCGGGCCTGCTCATCTTCCTCACGGTGCTCGCGTTCAACCTCCTGGGCGACGGCCTGCGTGACACCCTCGACCCGAAGCTCAACTAGGGGGTACCCATGGCAAAGACACTGCTTGAGGTGAAGAACCTCAAAACCGAGTTCAGGCGCGACAAGAAGTCGTGGATCACGGCCGTGAACGGCGTCTCGTTCACGGTGAACGCCGGCGAGATCGTGGGCCTCGTGGGAGAGTCTGGCTGCGGCAAGTCCGTGACGTCGCTCTCCGTCATGCGCCTGCTCGACAAGGACTCGAGCCGCGTGACCGGCGAGGTGAGCTTCGAGGGAACCGACGTCCTGGGCCTCTCCGAGGGCGAGATGCAGTCCGTTCGCGGCAACGACATCTCGATGATCTTCCAGGAGCCGATGAACTCGCTCAACCCCATCATGCGCATCGGCGACCAGCTCGTCGAGGCCGTCCGGCTCCACAGCGACATGGACGAGAGGCAGGCGCACGAGCACGCGGCTGAGGCGCTCAAGAGCGTGGGCATCCCCGAGCCGGAGATGACGCTTGCGAGCTACCCGCACGAGCTCTCGGGCGGCATGTGCCAGCGCGTCATGATCGCCATGGCCATGAGCTGCGAGCCCAAGCTCCTCATCGCCGACGAGCCCACCACGGCCCTCGACGTGACCATCCAGGCCCAGATCCTGGCGCTCATGGAGCAGATTCGCGACCAGCGCAACACCGGCGTCCTCATGATCACCCACGACCTGGGCGTCGTGGCCGAGACCTGCAGCCGCGTCATCGTCATGTACGCGGGCAACATCGTGGAGGAGGCGCCGGTCGAGGAGCTGTTCGCCAACCCGCAGCACCCCTACACCCAGGGCCTCATCGCGAGCGTGCCGCGCCTCGGCAAGCGCGTGCGCAGGCTCCCGTCCATCCCGGGCTCCGTGCCCGACCTCGCGGCCATGCCCAAGGGCTGCCGCTTCGCCCCGCGCTGCAAGTACGCCCAACCCCAGTGCTGGGAGGGCCTGCCGCCCACGCACGAGGCCGGCCCCAACCACCGTTGTGCCTGTCTGTTCCGCATGAGCGAGAGGAAGGAGGCGCTCGCACATGACTGAGCCCCTGCTGTCCGTCAAGCACCTGACGAAGCGCTTCCCGGTGGGGAAGAGCTTCTTCGGGCGTCCGATCAAGTTCGTACACGCCACCAATGACGTCTCCTTCGACATCATGCCGGGCGAGACCTTCTCGATCGTGGGCGAGTCCGGCTGCGGCAAGTCCACCGTGAGCCGCCTCATCAACCGCCTCATCAAGCCCGATTCGGGCGAGATCTGGTTCGAGGGCAAGGAGCTCTCCAAGCTCTCCGACAAGCAGATGCGCCCGCTCAGGGCCGACATGCAGATGGTCTTTCAGGACCCGCACGGCTCGCTCAACCCGCGCATGAAGGTCCAGGACATCATCAGCGAGCCCCTGCTTGTGCACACCAAGATGAGCTCGGGCGAGCGCCTCAAGAAGGCCCAGGAGCTGCTGAGCGTCGTGGGCCTCTCCGCCGCGCACGGCGAGCGCTACCCGCACGAGTTCTCCGGCGGCCAGCGCCAGCGCATCGGCATCGCGCGTGCCCTGTCGGTGCAGCCCAAGCTCATCATCGCCGACGAGCCGGTGTCGGCCCTCGACGTGTCGATCCAGGCGCAGGTCCTGAACCTCATGCGGGACCTGCAGGAGCGGTACGACCTCACGTACCTGTTCATCTCGCACGACCTTTCCGTGGTGGAGATGATCTCGGACCGCATCGCCGTCATGTACCTGGGCTCGGTCATGGAGATGGCTCCCAACGAGGAGCTCTACAGCCACCCCGAGCACCCCTACACCCAGGCGCTGCTCTCGGCTGTGCCCGTGCCCGACCCCACGGTCAAGAAGAAGCACGTGCTGCTCCAGGGTGACCTGCCGAGCAACACCAAGCCGCCCACGGGGTGCCTCTTCCACACGCGCTGCCCGCACTGCACCGAGAAGTGCAAGACGGAGTGCCCCAAGATGCGCGAGATCCGTCCGGGCCACTTCGTGAAGTGCCACTACGACGGCCTGAAGCTCTGATAGCACATGGCACGAAGGGAGACCGTGCCCACCATCAAGGACGTCGCACGCATAGCCGGCGTCTCGGTGGGCACGGTCTCGCGCTATCTCAACGGGGGCCATGCCCGCTCGCAGAACGCCGAGCGCATCGATGCCGCCGTGTCCGCCCTGGGCTATAGGCCCAACGTCTTGGGCCGCTACCTCGTCACGGGAAGCCCGCGCACCGTGGGAGTGCTCGTGCCGAGGGCGGCCAACGTCTTTGCCGCGACCATACTCTCTGGCCTGCAGCTTGCCTTCGAGGAGGCGGGCTATGCCGTCGTGGTCATCGACTATCAGGCCTCGCCCGAGCTTCTGCGCAAGCGCATCTGGGGCCAGCTGCTCTCTGGCCGCGTTGACGGGCTCGTGGTGCTCACGAGCGAGCTCGCGCGCGACGAGTACGCCTTCCTGGCAGATGTCGACATCCCGCTCGTGGTGATAGACAACCCGCTCGATGCGCCGGGGGTGGACTCCGTCGTGGTCGACAACAGGAGCGCCTCGAGAAGGCTCGTGGGGGCCATGCTCGACGCGGGGCACGAGCGCGCGGGCCTCGTGGGCATGCGCTCCAACACACACGTGGCCAGGGAGCGCCGCCTGGGCTGGGAGGACGCCTACCGCGAGCGCGGGCTTGCCGTGCCGGAGAGCCTCGCCCTCGAGGCGGAGGCCACCAAGGACGCCGGCAGCGCGATGGCGAGCAGGCTCGTCTCGCGCGGCAGCGTGACGACCATCTTCGCCGCCAACTACTACCTGGCCCTGGGGTCGCTCTGCACGCTCGCGAGGCTGGGTCTCAGGGTGGGCGTCGACATCGGCTTCGCCACCTTTGACGACTATGGCTTCGGCGATGTCTTCGTGCCGGCGCTCAGCACGGTGCGCCAGCCTTCGGCCGAGATCGCGCGCACGGCGGCGGACCTGCTCGTGCGCAGGATCAAGGGCACTGACGACCGCCCCTCCCAGGTGTCGCTCGTGCAGGCCGAGGTGCGCGTGACCGACTCGGTGCGCGGCGGGCTTTGGGACGAGGCGCACCTGCTGTGGGCGGCCTGGAACAAGCCGCAAGCGGTTTAAATCAAATCCAGCGCCGCTCACGCCTGAAAACAAACCGTTCACCGCAAGAATTGAAACGGTTACAGACTAGATACATAGAACGTCGACAACCTCCATATACTAAATCCCGAATCCAGGGCCCGGATTCCCTGTGCTCGAGTGCCCGCCCTTGGCGGTGCAGCTGTGACGAGGCGCGGGTTGCTCCATGCCTGCAGTTTGTCGGTCCCGAGGGGGCCGACGGAAGTCCGGAGGGGCTTCGGAGGAAAGGGAAGGTGATAGGGGAATGCAAGCTTGGCAGATTCTGCTTCTGACTCTGTACTCTGCGTTTGCCATCTGGGATTCGCTGGGGCCAAACTTCTTCTTCGACAAGCCGGCCGTGGTCGGCTTCTTTGCTGGTCTCATCATGGGTGACGTGGCCACCGGCCTCTACGTGGGCGGTACGCTACAGCTGCTCGTCCTGGGCGTTGGCACCTATGGCGGATCCTCGATCCCCGACTACATGTCGGGCACGCTGATCGGCACCGCCTTCGCCGTCACGAGCGGCAGTACCGACATCGGCCTGGCCGTGGCCGTGCCTGCCGGCGTCCTGCTCGTCCAGTGCGACATCCTCGGCCGCTTCTGCAACACCGCGTTCCAGAACATGGCCGATGCCGGCGCCAAGGAGAAGAACTGGCACAAGGTCGAGATGGGCTGTCTGCTCGGCGTCATCCCCTGGTGCCTGTCCCGTGCCATCCCCGTGTTCCTGTGCCTCGTGCTTGGCCAGGGTCCCGTCCAGGCCGCCGCGAGCGCCGCTCCCGAGTGGCTCATCAACGGCTTCAAGCTCGTCTCCGGCATGCTTCCCGCCGTCGGTATCGCGATTCTTCTGCACTTCATGCCGCTCAAGCGCTTCTGGCCGTTCGCCCTCCTCGGCTTCGTGCTCGCTGCCTACATCAAGGTCCCGATGCTGGGCGTGGCCCTCTTCGGCCTCGTCTTCGCGGCCGTGAAGTACGCCGAGTTCACGCAGAAGCCGGTTGCCGCGCCCGTTGCCGCAGCGGCCTCGAGCACTGAGGGAGGTACCATCGATGACGACGAGTAACGAGAGCACCAAGCTTTCTCAGAAGACCCTCAACAGCGTCTTCTGGCGTTGGTTCCTGTGGGGCCAGATCGGCTGGAACTACGAGAAGATGCAGGGCTCCGGCTACTGCTTCTCGATGATGCCGGCCCTGAAGGAGATCTACAAGGGCGATGACGACGCCCTCCAGGAGGCCGTCGAGAACCACCTGCAGTTCTTCAACACGACGCCGCACACCGCGTTCGTGATCCTCGGCATCAACTGCGCCGTCGAGCCCGAGCTCAAGCTCTCCGGCAAGGAGGCTATCGCCGGCATCAAGACCGGCCTCATGGGCCCGTTCGCCGGTGTGGGCGACTCGATCTTCGGCGTCATCATCCCCACCATCTTTGGCTCCATCGCGGCCTACATGGCGCTGTCGGGCAACCCCGTGGGCTCGTTCATATGGATCATCGCCGGCGTGGTCACGGCCTTCATCCGTTGGTGGCTGTTCAAGCTCGGCTACACGCAGGGCCAGTCCGCCGTCGATACCATCGCCGAGAACATGAAGCCGATCACCGACGCAGCCGGCATCCTCGGCCTCGTGGTCGTGGGCGCTCTCATCTGCACGGTGGTCGCCGTCACGGCGCCGGGCACCTTCGCGATGGGCGACGTGAACCAGAAGGTCCAGGACCTGCTCGACGGCATCATGCCGGGCCTCCTGCCTCTGTGCGTCACCGCGTTCGTGTATTGGCTGCTCTCCAGGAAGGGTATGACCTCCAACAAGGCGATCGTCATCGTGATCGTCATCGGTCTGGTCCTGGGGTGCACCGGCATTCTCGCCAAGTAGTCCAGGAAGGGAAAGTAGGAGGTAGCACATGGCTAAGGATGAGTATGAGGGCATGCCCGGCGTCGTTGGCATCCGCATCGACGACCGTCTGATTCACGGGCAGGTTGTGGCCTATTGGTCCAATTCGCTCCAGCTCACGCGCATCATGGTCGCCAATGACGAGGTTGCCGTGGACGACATGCGCAAGACCGTTCTGAGGATGGCGGTCCCTGCTGGCATCAAGTCTTCGATCATCCCGGTCGAGCGTGCTGCCAAGCAGATCCTCGAGGGCAAGTATGCCGGCCAGCGCGTGTTCCTCATCGTGAACTCGCCGGCCGACATCCTGCGCCTCATTGACTACGGCCTGCCCATCAAGAAGTTCAACGTCGGCAACCTTGGCGGCAAGGAAGACACCAAGCCCATCAAGAAGTACGTCAACGTCACCGACGAGCAGATGAAGCAGTTTCGCGAGCTGCTTGACCGCGGCATCGAGATCACGACCCAGCTCGTGCCGCAGGACCCGGTCACGCACCTGACGGACTACCTCGACAAGTAGGCCTGCGCCCGCATCTGCGCGAGGCGCGTAAGCCCGTCCGGGACTCATGCTCGGACGGGCCTTCCCTTCAATGGGGAGAAACGGCGCATGAACAAGACCGCGGAGCGCTTCAAGGCCGAGATCCTGTGGAGGCTCGACGAGGTGACCGAGGGTCAGGACGAGGCCATCCACGAGGCCGCACGATCTTTGCCAACACCATCGAGCGCGGGGGCATCATCCGCGCCTTTGGCTTGGGCCACGCCTACGCCAACGCGCTCGAGATCTGCGGGCGCGCGGGCGGCTACATCCAGGCCCGCATCATCAACGAGCCGTCGCGCGGCATCCAGCCGCCGGTGTTCAAGAGCGCCAACATCGACGGCGGCCCCGAGTTCAACCAGCGGCTGCTCGACACGTTCAAGGACCGACTCGCGGAGTTTTAGGGGGATTGCATGGGCGTCACGCAGGTTGTGCGCACAAAGGCGGGGGACGGCTTCGAGACCTGGGACATCTCCCTGGCGGGAGCGGGGCTCGGCGGGGACGCGGCACCGTCCGAGGCGCTGCCGCTCGTCGACGAGGCGCTCGAGGCGGTGGGCGAGGAGCCGCTCTTCGTGCCCAAGGTCCTCTCCGTGGGCGAGGGTGGCATCAAGGCCTCGGTGTTTCCGATGCCCGTGGGCGAGATTGCCTCGTCGGCGCCTTTTCCGCTGGGTCCCGTCAAGCGCCCGCGCGTGAGCGACGCCGAGGTGGACGAGGGCGTGGCCCAGCTCGTGGCCGCGCACGGCACCTTCGCCACCGACATCTCGCGCACCCAGCCCCGCATGGGAGACACGGTGGTCATCGACGTCCAGGCCCGCGCGGCCGGCGGCAGGGTCGAGGACCTCTCGCGCACGCTCTCGCGTTTTCGCGTGGGGTCCGATGAGCTGCCGGGCAAGGTCACCACGCTGCTTCTGGGCATGCGGCTCAGGCAGTCGAGGCGCTGTGAGCTCTCGAAGGGCTGGCGCGTCAAGGGCGAGCTGGGCGACGGCGGGCGCTCCCGGGCCTGCGAGCTCAAGGTGACGCTGCGCGACATCCTGCGCCTCAAGGCGCCCGAGCTCACCGACGCCTGGGTGGCCGAGCACATGCCCAACGCGGGCAGCGTCAAGGGGCTGCGCGCCATCGTGCGGCGCACCCTCGAGGACGAGGCCGAGCGCAAGGCCCACGACGAGCTGCTCCAGCGCGCGGCGGCCCAGGCGGCCGGCCGCGTGACGAGACGCCCGGACCACGATGCCGTGGCCGCGATGGCGCAGTCGTCGATGGAGGGGCTGCTCGAGCAGGTGCACGGCGGCGGCTACACGCTGAGCGAGTACCTCACGTCTCGCCAGACCGACGAGGCGGGCCTGCGCCAGATGCTCGAGGCCCAGGCGTCCTCCGAGCTCTCGCGCCTTATGGCGCTCGACGCCATAGCCCGCGAGAACGCCCTCGAGCCCGCCGACGACGACTTTGCCCAGGCGGCCCGCTCGCTCGGGCAGGCGGGCATCGAGAGCCCGCGCGAGGCGCTCTCGGCGTCGCTCGGCCGCGTCTACGCCACGCAGCAGGCGCGGCGCGCGTGTGCCAACGAGTGGCTGCTCGAGCGACAGGGCCTGGGGAGGTAGCGCGGGTCCTTGCGGAGGGCGGGTTGGCTGGCAGGCGAGCGGATGGGCCATGCTCGCGCCCGTCTGCCGTCGCTGCCACTTGCGCGGTCTCAGCCTGTTACCTGCCGTCTGCCGAGACACCACCTACCGTTTGCAGACCCCGTCGCTTAAGTGATGGACCCACGACACATACTCAATCTTTGCTGACGCGGGCATATGCCCGTCCAGACATACCAACGACCAAGGAGGTCACCATGATCGGATTTCTTCTCACGGGCCACGGCGAGTTCGCGCCCGGCCTCGCAAGCGCGCTCGAGCTCGTCGCCGGCAAGCAGGAGGCGTTCAAGGTCGTGCCGTTCGACGTGGAGAAGGCCGCCGAGTACCCTGAGCTCCTCCACACCGAGATCGAGCAGCTGCGCGAACAGACCGACGCCGTGCTCGTCTTCGTCGACCTCCTGGGCGGCACGCCGTTCAACCAGGCCATGATCAACACGCAGTCGATCAACGATGTCAACGTCGTGACCGGCACCAACCTGCCCATGCTCATCGAGACGCTCTTCACGCGCAACTCCGACGCCTCGGCCACGCTCGACTCGCTTACCGAGTGCGCCATCGCGGCCGGCCAGAACGGCGTCGTCACGCGCAAGCTCGGTGCCGCCGCCTCCGACGAGGACGACGAGTAGGGACGCTCGCGCGTGCTGACGGGACTGCCTCCCCAGACGGCCCCGTCAGCGCGACAGGCCATGGGCGCGCGGCGTTCGCGCACCCTCGCACAATGGAATCGAGGTGATGACCGTGCCAACCATCAAGGACGTGGCGCTTCGCTCGGGCGTGTCCGTTGGCACGGTCTCGCGCTATCTCAACGGCGCGTCGGTCAAGGCCGGCAACCGCGAGGCCATCGAGGAGGCCGTGAGGGAGTTGGGCTACGTGCCCAACATCATGGGCCGCTCGCTCACGACCAAGCGCACCTACTCGGTGGGCGTACTCATCAGCAGTGCCGCCAACCCCTTCGTGGGTGCCCTCGTGGGCCTCATCGAGCGCGAGTTCGAGCGCCTGGGATACGCGTCCCTGTTCGTGGAGTACCAGGACGACGCGGAGCAGCTCCGCTCCAAGGTGGCCCACCTCGAGTCCCGCCAGGCCGACGGCCTCGTGGTGCTGCTCTCCGACCTCGCGCCCGCAAGCGTGTCGTTTCTGGGCGACGTGTCGGTGCCCCTCGTGCTCGCGGACAACTCGCTCGATGTCGCGAGCGTGGACTCGGTGGTGGTCGACAACCGCTCGAGCACGGAGTTCGTGGTGGGCCGGATGCTCGACGCGGGGCACAGGCGCGTGGGCGTGCTCGCCCTTCCGCAGGATACCTACGTGGGGCGCGAGCGCCTCGAGGGGTGGCGGGCGGCCTTCGCGGCGCGCGGCATCCCGTGCGACGAGACCCTTGCGCACGTGGGCCGGCCCACCAAGGCCGACGCCGCCCAGGGAACCGCAGAGCTGCTCGATGCGGGCGCCACGGCCATCTTTGCCTGCAACTACTACACCGAGCTTGGGGCGCTCCACGCCCTTGCGCGTCGCGGCCTCAGGCCCGGGGTCGACGTGGGCTTCGCCGGCTTCGACGCGCTCGAGTTTGGCGACGTGCTCTATCCCGAGGTCACGACCGTGGTGCAGCCCATCGCTGAGATGGCCCGCGCCATCGCCTCGATCCTCGTGGGGCGCATGGGGCAGGGGCTTGCCCCGGACGGCAGGCATGAGCTCACGTGCTCGGTCAGGATCACGGAGTCCATCAAGGGCAGCCTCGGGCGCGAGGTGGCGCCTGTCTCCTGAGGCGTGCGGCGGTGCGCTGCCTGCAGCGTTCTCTCGTCGTGGCGTCCCACGCCTTCCTCCCCTATCTCTGCACTGTCTTGTTCTCCACGTCACCCTCCTCCAGCATCGCCCCGCCCGATTGCGCTATGATGTCGAGCAATGCGTTGACGGAGAGGTTCGGGCGTCGCGCTGCCAGCGGACAAGAGATGGGGCTCACCGGCTGAGAGGTCCCTCCAAGGCAGACGCCCGGAGTTCACTCCCGAGCAGCGACCTCAACGGCGGCACGCCCGCCAAGTAGGGGAGCCGTCAGTTCCACGACACGGAACCAAGAGTGGGCCTGCCGGGCAGACAGCCGGCGGCCAAACAAGGTGGTACCGCGGACTCATCCGCCCTTGTGTGCGCTCAGGCGCAGACAAGGGCGGTTTTTCTTTGCGTGGGTGCGGTGCGCTCTGGCACGGACGGACGTGCCGTCGCATCCGCGCGGACGAGGCGGGCCAGGGGCTCGCGAACGAAAGGGGCAACAGGGATGGCAATCATCGACGACCTCAAGGCCATCGAGGCCGAGGCGGCCAAGGGCATCAGGGGGGCGACGGACCTCGGCGGACTCGACCAGATTCGCGTCGCCGTCACTGGCAAGAGGGGCTCGCTCACGGGACTGCTCCGCCAGATGGGCAAGCTCTCGCCGGAGGAGCGCCCGCAGGTGGGCAAGCTCGCCAACGAGGTGCGCGCCCGCGTGGAGGCGGCGCTCGAGCACCGTCGCCACGAGCTCGAGCATGCGGCCCTCGAGGCGCGCATCGCCGCCGACTCGGTGGACGTGACGCTGCCGGGCCGCGTGCCCAACGTGGGCTCCGAGCACCTCATCTCCCAGATCATCGAGGAGATGGAGCAGATCTTCTGCGGCATGGGCTACACCGTCGAGGACGGCCCCTACATCGAAACGAGCTACTACAACTTCACTGCGCTCAACGCCCCGCTCGACCACCCCAGCAGAAGCGCCCGTGACACCTTCTACGTCGAGGACAACAACCCCGGCTCGCTCGAGCACTCCGAGGTCCACGCCAATGGCGAGTCCGACATCCTGCTGCGCACCCAGACCTCCGGCGTGCAGGCACACACCATGGAGAAGCAGAAGCCGCCCATCTACATGATCTGCCCGGGCACGGTGTTCCGCCCCGACACCCCCGATGCCTGCCACCTGCCGCAGTTCAACCAGATCGAGGGCCTCGTCGTGGACGAGGGCATCACCTTCGGCGACCTCAAGGGCACGCTCGACTACTTCATCCGCGAGATGTTCGGCAAGGAGCGCGCCACGCGCTACCGCCCGCACTTCTTCCCGTTCACAGAGCCCAGCTGCGAGGTCGACGTCTCGTGCGGCGTCTGCGGGGGCAAGGGCTGCCGCTTCTGCAAGAACACCGGCTGGCTCGAGATCCTCGGCTGCGGCATGGTCGACCCCAACGTGCTCGACAACTGCGGCGTCGACCACGAGAAGTACACCGGCTTCGCCTTTGGCATCGGCGCCGAGCGCGTGGCGGCCCTGCGCTACAACCTCCCCGACCTCCGCATGCTCATGACGGGCGACGAACGGTTCCTCCGGCAATTCTGAGTCCGCATCTGGCGGGCCATCTGCACCTCAAGCTTCGGCTTGCGTACCAGGTGTACGCGGCGCCTTGCTTTCGGCACAGCTGTCTCCGCCGGCTGCACCCTCAGAACCGCCGGTCAGCAGTTCTAACGATTCCGCGCAACAGAAAGGCATCCCAATGCGCATCTCATATGAGTGGCTGAGTTCCATGGTGGACCTGCCGGACGACGTGCAGGTGCTCTACCGCGAGCTCATCCGCACCGGCACCGAGGTCGAGACGATCGAGAACGTGGGCGAGCACCTCGACCACGTGGTGGTGGGCCAGGTGCTCTCCAAGGAACCGCACCCCAACTCCGACCACATGTGGCTCTGCAAGGTCTCGGTGGGCGACAAGAACGTCGACGAGGCCGGCAACCCCGCGCCGCTGCAGATCGTCTGCGGCGCCCAGAACTTCAACGAGGGTGACAAGATCGTCGTGGCCATGATCGGCGCGGTGCTGCCCGGCGACGTCAAGATCAAGAAGAGCAAGCTGCGCGGCATCGAGAGTTGCGGCATGAACTGCTCCGAGCGCGAGCTGGGCCTTGGCGGCGACCACTCCGGCATCATGATCCTGCCGGCTGACGCGCCCGTGGGCATGCCGTTCTCGCAGTACCACGGCACGAGCGACGTGGTGCTTGACTGCGAGATCACGCCCAACCGCCCCGACTGCCTCTCGATGGTGGGCATGGCTACCGAGGTGGGCGCCGTCCTCGACGAGGACACACACATCGAGTTGCCGGCCATCGAGCGCGAGGAGGGCCCGCGCTCGGCCGACCTCGTGGACGTGCACATCGACGCTCCCGAGCTCTGCAGCCGCTACGTGGCGCGCGTGGTGCGCGGCGTCAAGATTGGCCCCAGCCCCGAGTGGCTGGCGCGCCGCGTCATCGCCGCCGGCAGCCGTCCCATCAGCAACGTGGTGGACGTCACCAACTACGTGATGTACCTCACGGGCCAGCCCCTGCACGCCTTCGACCTCGGCAAGCTCTCCGAGCGCGACGGCAAGCGCCATATCGTGGTTCGCGCCGCGGGCGACGGCGAGGAGCTCACCACGCTCGACGGCCAGGAGCGCGCGCTCACGTCCGACATGGCCGTCATCACCGACGACGGCGTGCGCCCGGTGGCACTTGCCGGCGTCATGGGCGGTGCCAACTCCGAGATCGACGATGGCACGGTCGACGTGCTGCTCGAGAGCGCCTGCTTCGACAAGAGCCACATCTCGCGCACGAGCCGCAACCTCAACCTCATGAGCGAGGCGTCCATCCGCTTCGAGCGTCAGGTCGACGCCGCCAGCTGCGAGGAGGTCGCCGACATCGCTGCGGCGCTCTTCGAGAGCTGCTGCGGCGCCACCGTGTGCCGCGGCCGCGTGGATGCCTACCCCAAGCCGGTCGAGGCCGCCCGCATCGCGCTGCGCCCGGACCGCGTGCGTGCCGTCTGCGGTACAGACATCGCCGATGCCGACATGACGCACCTGCTCGAGCGCCTTGGCTGCGCCGTGGTGCCGCAGCATGACGGGGTGCTCCAGGTGGTCGCCCCCACGAACCGCCCGGACCTCACCCGCGAGGCCGACCTCATCGAGGAGGTCCTGCGCCTCTGGGGCATGGACCGCGTGACGCCCACCCTGCCCGCCGCCAAGAACCACCACGGCGGCCTCACGGTCGACCAGCAGCGTGCGCACCTCATCGGGGCCACGCTTCGCGCCTGCGGCCTCTCCGAGACGTTCACCTACTGCTTTGCCGAGGACGGCGACCTCAAGCGCGCCAGCATCACCGAGGTCGGCCGCGGCGTGCCCGTGCGCATTATGAACCCGTTGCTCGCCGACCAGAGCGAGATGCGCCGCTCCATCCTGCCGGGGCTCCTTCGCTCGGTGGCCTACAACCTCGACCATGGCGTGTCAAACGTGGCGCTTTACGAGCAGGGTCGCGTGTTCTTTGGCCACGAGCACCGCACGCTTCCCGACGAGCCGCGTTACGTGTGCGGCGTGCTCGCCGGCGCCTGGGGCGAGGACGGCTGGAACGAGAAGCACCACAAGCTCGACTTCTTTGACGCGAAGGGCGTTGTGGAGCGCCTGCTTGCGGCCCTGCGGATCACCAAGGTGCGCTTCAAGCCCACCAAGCCCGAGGAGTACCCGTGGCTGCAGCCGGGCCGTGCCGCCGAGGTCTACGCCGAGGGCGAGCTGCTGGGCTGGGTGGGCAACGTGCACCCCACGTCGCTTGCCAACTTCGGCATCTCCGAGGACGTCATCGCGTTCGAGCTGGCGGAGGTGGCGCTGCTTCGACTGGCACGTCGCGAGCTGCCCTACCAGGACGTGCCCACGCTGCCAGCCATCACGCACGACCTGGCCATTGTCGTTGACGAGGACGTCACCTGCGAGGCGCTCACGCAGCGCATCGAGAGCGCAGGCGGCAAGCTGCTCGAGAGCGCGAGGCTCTTCGACGTCTACCGTGACCCGATTCGCGTGGGCGTGGGTAAGAAGTCGATGGCGTTCGAGCTCACGTATCGCTCCGCCGACCACACGCTCACGAGCGAGGAGGTCGAGCGCGCGCATGACAAGCTCGTCAAGAAGGTGTGCAAGAGTACCGGAGGCGAAGTGAGGGGCTAGGCAAGAGGCTGCTTACGGGGAGTGGACCCCGGGCCTGGTTACACGGAGATGTGTTCGGGCGCTTTGCGCCCTCAATAACATCTCCTTAGTAACCAGGCCCGGGGTCCTTAGCGTTCGCGGCTGCATGTCGCGGGGCTTCTTGTTGGGGACTGGGGCGTTCCGTTGGCTGATGCTGTGCCTCAATTGCTGCGCTTCTTCTAGCAGCCCACACGGATTGACGTATTTGCTGGCTGTAAACGCGTCAATCCGTGGGGGCCGTGACTTTGCTGCCAACAGGCTCCAGGCTTTTGCGTGTTTGCTCGTGGCAAATGCGCAAATCCGTGTGGGCTGTGTTTCTGGCTTGCAGCCCACGCGGATCCGCGCATTTGTTCGCAGCAAACGCGTCAATCCGCGTGAGCTGTTGACGGATGGTCGTGGCGCTTGCGGCTGGTAAGTTTCGTGCAGCTAACCTCGGCGGTCGCGGGTGGTCGTGCTAGCATGGACGCATGCCGAGTTGGAATGTACATACCGCGCATGTGCAGAGGCTCCTGCGAGAGGGGAGCCCTGCTTCGTTTGGCATCCGTGACGTCAATGCCTTTCTCTTTGGCAACTTTGTGCCGGATGTCTACGTGGGCTACATGGTCCAGCACCCCTCGGGTATCCTTCCGTACACGCTCACGCACTTCACCCACGCGGCTCACATCCCCGTGCCGGGCGAGCGCGAGTTCTGGGACACATACGTGGTCCCAACTCGGCCTTTGACCCAGGAGTTTCCCGTTTCGCCAGCAGACGTCACGGTCGAGGAGGGCGTGAGGATTTCCCAGGCGGGCGGACACTTCGCTGTTCCGGCCTCGCCTGAGGCGCACGAGGCGCTGGTGGCAAAGTTGACCAGTCCCGATTATCGGGCCAATGACGTGACGCTGGGAGCCTGGGCACACCTGCTGTGCGACAACGCGTACAACTCCGCCACGAGAGCCTGGCTCAAGACGCACAACGTCGAGCCGGGCGAGACGACGCGCATCCGCAAGCAGGACGACTTCGACAAGTTTGGTCGCACGCTCCCCATCACGCTCATGTGCGAGGTCAGCGAGGCACTTGTCCGCCAGGCGGCGGAGTTTCCCCAGTACGCGATACGCGCGGTCGACGTTCCGGCAACGGTCGAGGTGGCGGATGACATCGTGGTGGACAACCGGATACGCCACATCGAGGGAACGCCCGAGTACAGCCTCTTCACGGAGGACTTCTTCCTCCATGTCTTCGAGCATGCCACCGAGCTCATCTTCGACCGCCTGACGGAGTATGCCAGGCGATTTGCCTAGGCCTTGCGGCCTGTGCCGGGTTAGACGGGCGGCGTGACAGGCTGGCTATGCAGCGCATGTGTCGCCGTTATAGGATGGGTCAAGTTGTCCACTTGCACCGAGTCTAACCCGTACGTTGTGTAAGTGATAGAAGTCGGGCTAAACTAATACGACGTATGGTCAAGTTGGTGGGCAACAAGGGGGATTGCCCGCCGAGCTCTCACACGGCGGGAGAGACACATGTCGGACTTCGAGAAGAAGGACACCTCGCTGCTCTACGTTCAGGTGGCAGATTACGTCCGCGAGAAGATCTACTCCAAGGAGTGGGGCGTCGACGAGCGCATTCCCTCGGAGCATGAGCTCATGGCCATGCTTCACCTTTCGCGCGGAACCGTGCAGAAGGGCATTCGCTCGCTCGTCGAGGAGGGCCTGCTCGTGCAGCAGCGCGGGCGCGGCACCTTCGTCATCCAGCCGGTCATGGCACGTCCCTCGGGCAACCAGCTGCACTCGTTTGCCGAGTCCATGAACGAGCAGGGCATCGAGTTCGTGACCAAGGTGGCCGACAAGCGCATCGAGCGCGCCAACCGCGTGTGTGCCCAGAGCCTCGAGATTGCCGAGGGCTCGCCCTACCTCTACCTCATGCGCGTCCGTCTCGTCGAGGACGAGCCGGTCATGCTCATCGAGAGCCGCATCAACCTCGAGCCCTGCCCTGGTCTCGAGAACGTGGACTTCGAGCACGAGGGCCTCTTCAACGCCGTAGAGCGCACGAGCGGCAAGCGCGTGGGCACGGCCGAGATGACCTACAGCGCCCGCGCCGCCGGCAAGAAGCGCGGCCGCTGGCTGGAGTGCGGCGAGCGCTCGCCCGTGCTCGACCTCGACCAGCTCGTGCGGCTCGAGGACGGCACGCCGGTGGAGTGGGGCAGCGTGTGGCTGCCGGCCAACCGCTGCGTCATCAACTGCATCACCACGCGATAGGCAACGGCTCCGCGGGGCGCCGGCGACTGCGACTTGGCTGTCTGCAGGGTTCTACGTCCCGGCATTGGGAGCCGGTCGTAGTTCTGACGCCGTCCGTCCCTTTCCGTGGCTTTGACGCCATCCGTATCTTCCCGGAATAGCGGCGTCATCCGACCTGTCCTGCTGCAAAGGACGTTTCTGAAAAGGGAATTCTCGAAATTACCCTTTTCAGAAACGTCCTCTGGTTGAAGCCGACTCGGTACCTTTTTCAGAAACGCCGTTTGTCTCAAGACGGCCCAAAACCTTTTTCAGAAACGTCGTTTGTTGGGATACCAAGACAAAGCTCGCCAAGAAGCGAACGGATGCCAGCAAAAAGCGCCCCGACATCGCAGCTGGGACGTCGGGGCGCTTGTAGGTCGGCATGTCCGGCCCTACGGCTGGTGGCCAACCTCTGTGACGCGGCACTAGATCTGCGCGACCATGAGCATGTTGGTGGAGGTCACGTAGTCACCCTGCGACGGCGAGGTCTGCGGGTCACCGCTGGTCAGCACAACCATGTCGCCCTTCTCGGCGAGGTTGTTGTCGCGAGCCATGGTAAGCGCGTTGTTGACGGTCTCGGAAAGCGTGCCCTGGGCAACGCCGTGGAAGACCTCGACGCCCCAGTAGAAGCAGCACTTGCGCACGGTCTCCTCGCTCGGCGAGATGGCGTAGATCGGCAGGCTCGGGCGGAAGTTGGAGATGAGGCGGGCGGTGCGGCCGGTGGCCGTCGGCGTGATGATGCACTTGGCGTTCACGCGGTCGGCGGTGGTGACGGCGGCGAAGCCGATGGAACCGTTCACGTTGCGGACGCCGCCACGGTCGTGGTAGCTGTGGCGCTCGGGCAGGTACTGCTCGGTCTCACGGCAGATGGAGGCCATCATCTTCACGGCCTCGACCGGATACTTGCCGGCAGCGGTCTCGCCGGAGAGCATGACGCAGTCCGTGCCGTCCATGACGGCGTTGGCGACGTCGTTGACCTCGGCGCGCGTCGGACGCGGGTTGCGGATCATGGAGTCAAGCATCTGCGTGGCGGTGATGACGGGCTTGTAGGCCTCGTTGCACTTGCGGATCATTTCCTTCTGCGCGTGCGGCACCTTCTCGGGCGGAATCTCGATGCCCAGGTCGCCACGGGCAACCATGATGCCGGAGGCGTGCTCGAGGATGTCATCGAAGTTCTCGATGCCGAGGGCGCACTCGATCTTCGGGTAGATCGAGACTCTGTCGCGGCCGTGGTCCTTGCAGATTTGGCGAATCTCCTCGACGCCCGCGCCGTCGCGGATGAAGGAGGCGGAGATGGCGTCGATGCCCATCTCGCAGCCGAAGATGATGTCCTCGCGGTCACGGTCGGTCACGGCCGGCAGCGAGATGTCGACGCCCGGGATGTTCACGCCCTTGCGCTCGCCGAGGTCGCCGGAGTTGGCCAGCGTGCAGTAGATGTTCGTGCCCTCGATCTTGTTGACGTCGAACTCGAGCAGACCGTCGTCGATGAGGATGCGGTCGCCCGGCTTGACCTCGTTGGGGAGGTTCTTGAAGTCGAGGGAGAAGCGGTCGTGATTGCCCACGACGCCGTCATCGGTGGTGATGATGGTCTTGTCGCCGGTCTCGAAGTGGACCTTCTCGCCGTTCTCGAGAACGCCGGTGCGGACCTCGGGGCCCTTGGTGTCGAGCAGGATGGCGACGGGCTTGCCGACCTCGGCGGCGACCCTGCGGACGCGCTCGATGCCTGCCTTGTGGTACTCGTGGCTGCCGTGCGAGAAGTTGAAGCGGGCAACGTTCATGCCGGACTCGATGAGCTGGCGAAGGACGCCCTCATCCTCGGTGGACGGACCCATGGTGCAGACAATCTTCGTCCTCTTCGCTTGCATTGATTTCCTTTCCTCACAATGACGGGCGAGCGGCCCCATGCCGCTCTCCTGGCGGACAAACCGTGTCCGCCGCTCCATATACGAAGCGCCGCCCGCGGCCTCGGGCGGCGCGGGTTGGTCTAGCAGACCTGCGAGCGGTCGACGAGTGCGGTGCCCTCGGCGAAGGCGTTGGCGTTGTCGAGCGTGACGCGGGCGATCTGGCTCAGGGCCTCCTTGGTGAAGAACGCCTGGTGGCTGGTCATGACCACGTTGGGGAACGAGCAGAGGCGCGCGGTGACGGAGTCGATGACCTCGCCGGCGTGGTCCTGGTAGACGTTCGGGCCCTCCTCGTCGTAGACGTCGAGGCCGGCGGCGCCGATCTTGTGCGAGAGGATGCCGCGGATGAGGGCCTGCGTGTCGACGAGGCCGCCACGGCTCGTGTTCACGAAGATGACGCCGTCCTTCATCTTGGAGATGGCCTCGTCGTTGATCATGTGACGGCTCTCGTCGTTCAGGAAGGCGTGCAGCGAGATGAGGTCGGAGCGGCGATACAGCTCGTCGTAGTCGACGTACTCGTCAACGACGTGCTCCTCGTCGACCAGCTTCTGGTTGGGGTAGAGGTCGGAGCCGAGGACGTGCATGCCGAAGCCCTTGCAGATGCGGCAGAGGGCGGCGCCGATGCGGCCGGTGCCAATGATGCCGGCGGTCTTGCCGTGCAGCGTCTCGCCCACGAGGCCGGACAGGTCGAAGTCGTTCTCGCGAACGCGGTTGTAGCCCTTGTGGATGCGGCGGTTGGCGCAGAGGGCCAGGCCCATGGCGTGCTCGGCGATGGCCTCGGGCGAGTAGGCCGGGACGCGGGTGACCGTCATGCCGAGGTCCTTGGCGACCGGCACGTTCACCGCGTCGAAGCCGGCGCAGCGCATGAGGACGAGTTTGACCTCGAAGCCGCGGAGAATCTCGAGGGTCATCGCGTTGGCCTCGGCGTTCACGAAGGCGCAGACGGCGTCGTAGCCGCGGGCGAGCGAAGCGGTGACGGGGGTGAGGTTGGTCTCGACGTAGTCGATCTTGACGTTGGGATAGTCCTTCAGCTCGGCGTTGAACGAGTCCTTGTCATAGTCGCGGGCGCCGTAGAACAGGATCTTCATGCGAACTCCTTTGCCTCGATCGCGTTTGCGGCCAACGACGAGCTGCCGTCCCCGGCCAGTCAACTGCCAACCCTGAATTGTAGCCTATGAGAGGCCCGCCAAGGGCCTCCTGCAAAACTATCGTGATTACAAACCCGCAGTTAGATGAGGTTGTGCACGCGAGAGAATACATTTTTACGAGGCCTTGACGAAGCACTTATGCGCTCAAGTGGGGGCCGGGGCGGACGGGGCGTGGCCACCCGCCCCGTCCGCCGTGACCGCTCGCCGTCGGGTTGCACCGTCTGCCGGAGGCCGGCGAGCGTTTCGCCGCGTGCGCTATGATGGAACAGCATTTTTGCCACGCGCGACATGGCAGCCTTGATGGGCCCTTGCCCCTCTCCTGGGGAATTACGATCGGGCATCAATCTGTCGCGCACGAACCCAGGAGGAGAGGGTAGCTTTGAAGCAGTATCTAGAAGAGAAGCAAGCGGTCCTGGACGGGCTGCGCGTCACGGAGGAGGCTGGCCTCAGCGCGAGCGAGGCCGCGAGCCGCCTCGCCAAGCACGGCCCCAACAAGCTCAAGGAGGAGGAGAAGACTCCCCTCTGGATCCGCTTTTTCCAGCAGATGGCCGACCCCATGGTCATCATGCTCATCGTCGCGGCGGCCATCTCGGCCATCACCGGCTTCATCCAGGGCGAGCCCGACTTTGCCGACGTGATCATCATCATGGCCGTCGTCATCATCAACTCGGCGCTCGGCGTGATCCAGGAGGCCAAGAGCGAGGAGGCCCTGGCGGCGCTGCAGGAGATGAGTGCCTCGCAGTCCAAGGTCATCCGCGACGGCAAGCTGGTCATGCTGCACTCGAGCGAGCTCGTCCCCGGCGACGTCATCCTGCTCGAGGCCGGCGACTCCGTGCCGGCGGACTGCCGCATCCTCGAGAGCGCAAGCATGAAGATCGAGGAGGCGGCGCTCACCGGCGAGTCCGTGCCGGTCGAGAAGCACGCCAGCGTCATCTCGCTTGCCGAGGGCTCAGACGACGTGCCGCTGGGAGACCGCAAGAACATGTGCTACATGGGCTCCACCGTGGTCTACGGCCGCGGTCGCGCCGTCGTGGTGGGTACGGGCATGGACACCGAGATGGGCAAGATCGCGGGTGCCCTGGCCGACGCCAAGGAGGAGCTCACGCCGCTGCAGGTGAAGCTCGCCGAGCTCTCGCACATCCTCACCAAGCTCGTCATCGTCATCTGCGTTGTCGTGTTCGCCGTTGACGTCCTGCGTCACGGCGTGGCCGACGTCGCGACCGAGCCCAAGTACCTGCTCGACACCTTCATGGTGGCCGTGTCGCTTGCCGTGGCCGCCATTCCCGAGGGCCTCGTGGCCGTCGTGACCATCGTGCTGTCGCTGGGCGTCACCAAGATGGCCAAGCGCCAGGCCATCGTGCGCAAGCTCTCCGCGGTCGAGACGCTCGGCTGCACGCAGGTCATCTGCTCGGACAAGACGGGTACCCTCACCCAGAACAAGATGACCGTGGTCAAGCACGTGCTGGCCGCGCCCGAGGAGGACTTCCTCGCGGGGATGGCACTGTGCTCCGACGCCACGTGGGACGAGGAGGCCGGCGAGGCCGTGGGCGAGCCCACCGAGTGCGCCCTCGTGAACGACGCCGCCAAGGCGGGCATGACCGGCCTTAACGACGAGCACCCACGCGTGGGCGAGGCGCCCTTCGACTCGGGCCGCAAGATGATGTCGGTCGTGGTGGAGACGCTCGACGGCAAGTTCGAGCAGTACACCAAGGGCGCGCCCGACGTGGTGCTGGGCCTCTGCACCAAGATTTACGAGGATGGCGCCGTGATGCCGCTCACTGACGCGCGCCGCGAGGAGCTCGTGGCCGCCAACAAGGCCATGGCCGACCAGGCGCTGCGCGTGCTTGCCCTCGCCAGCAGGAGCTACGACGCCAAGCCCTCCGACTACTCGTCCGAGGCGCTTGAGTGTGACCTCACGTTCTGCGGCCTCTCCGGCATGATCGACCCCGAGCGCCCCGAGGTGGCTCCCGCCATCAAGGAGGCGCACGATGCCGGCATCCGCACCGTCATGATCACGGGCGACCACATCGACACGGCCGTCGCCATTGCCAAGAACCTCGGCATCGTCAAGGACCGCTCGGAGGCCATCACCGGCGCCGAGCTCGACAAGATGAGCGACGAGGAGCTCGACGCGGCCGTGGGGCGCTACGGCGTGTACGCCCGCGTCCAGCCCGAGCACAAGACGCGCATCGTCGAGGCCTGGAAGTCCAAGGGCAAGATCGTGGCCATGACGGGCGACGGCGTGAACGACGCCCCGTCCATCAAGCGCGCCGACATCGGCGTGGGCATGGGCATCACGGGCACCGATGTCACCAAGAACGTGGCCGACATGGTGCTCGCCGACGACAACTTCGCCACCATCATCGGTGCGTGCGAGGAGGGTCGTCGCATCTACGACAATATCCGCAAGGTGATCCAGTTCCTGCTCTCGGCCAACCTCGCCGAGGTGTTCTCGGTCTTCATCGCCACGCTCATCGGCTTTACGATCTTTCAGCCGGTCCAGCTGCTGTGGGTGAACCTCGTGACGGACTGCTTCCCGGCGCTGGCGCTTGGCATGGAGGATGCCGAGGGCAACGTCATGCAGAGGAAGCCGAGGAACGCCTCCGACGGCGTCTTCGCCGGCCACATGGGCCTCGACTGCATCGTGCAGGGCGTCATCATCACGGTGCTCGTGCTTGCGAGCTTCTTCAGCGGCATCTACATGTTCACCGGCACCATCGACTTTGGCGCGCTTGCCGCGGGCATGGTCTCCGACGTTGACGAGAAGGGCGTCATGATGGCGTTCATCACGCTCAACATGGTCGAGATCTTCCACTGCTTCAACATGCGCAGCCGTCGCCTGTCGCTTTTCCAGATGAAGAAGCAGAACAAGTGGCTGTGGGGTGCCGCAGCGCTGGCCCTCATCCTCACGGTCATCGTCGTCGAGGTCGACCCGCTGGCCATGATGTTCTTTGGCGTGCACCAGCTCGAAGTCGAAGGCATGCTCGTCGCCCTGCTCATCGCGTTCCTCATCATCCCGCTCATCGAGGTGTACAAGCTCATCATGCGTGCGGTGGAGAAGGACGCGTAGGGTTCTCGGCTCTGGGGGCGGGGTGCGTGTCGCCCCAGCTTGCGGGGCATGTCCCTTGCCTGATAGCACGAGCGGCGCCCCGACTGGTCCTGCCAGCCGGGGCGCCTCCTTTTCTGCCGCCCACTGTCTCGCCGAGGCCTTTCTGTGCCGCGCGCCCCTCTCGCGTTGGGACGTGTCCTGTCCCCGGTCCCTCGCCTTGTCCTTAGTGTGTCTTCGGGCCTCATCTATCCTGGCCTCGTTCTTCAGCCTTGCCGCTCACTTCCATCCGTGCCGAGTCCCGGCGTCGTTTTTCAGAATCCTCTCCAAAGCCTCGCCAGCCTCGCGAGAATCCTTACTCACTCTTGTGGGGGTCCAACCTCACACCTCCCAATTTGCTCGGTAAGACAAAGTGAATGCGTTTTTTGCAGCTCTGTCCCGATTCCGGAAAACTGCAAAATGACGGCACGACTCTGCTCGGGAGGGCATTCCGGCCACGCGTGAGGGCTCGGCTTGCCCGCTTTTGCGATGGCCAGGTGCCGTACGGTTCGCTCGCGAGCGTCATGGCGCGCAACGTCCACGACCACGCCGAGTTCGCCTCCGTGCGCCAGACCGGCCTCGTGGCGGCCCAGCTCATCGTGGGAGTCGTGTTCGTCCCCATGATCGTGCTCTTCTCGGGCGCCGGCGTGATGACGCAGAAGGGCTACACGCTCGCGGCGCTCGTCAGGCGCTTCGGCAAGAAGCCCACGTGCGTCGGCTGCTTCTTCGTGGGCGCGGTGGCCGACATCCTGAACTTCCTGCTGCCCGCCAACATCGTGACTTTCATCGTGCTCGTGACCGTCGGCTACGTGTCGCTCTCGATTCCCAACGGCATCTGCCGGAACTTCATGTCGGACGTCATCGACTGCGGCTACTGGCACACGGGCAAGCGCCATGACGGCATCACGTACGCGGCGTACAACTTCTCGCGCAAGTTTGCGTAGTCGCTGGCGGGCGTGATGGCGAGCGGAATCCTGGCTCTCACGGGCTATGCTGCCAACCAGGCACAGGGTGCGGGCACGCTCCTGGGCGTCAAGGGTGCCATGACGCTCTGCCCGGGCGTGACCCTCGTCGTGCGGTGCTCATCCTGTTCTTTGCCTACGACCTCACCGAGGATTGCTTCCATCGCATCTCGGACGACCTCACACACGTGCGATGGGAGCATGGGCTTCTTGACGCGCACGAGCCCGACATGGCGGGCGGTGCCTCGGCGTAGGGACCGGCGGGGAGACATGCAGCTGCGACGGGGGCGCATGACCCGGCGCGGGATGCGGTGTCGCCGCAAATGTGACAAATCATCCGGAAGGGTGTCGCGCCCCATCCGCTATGCTGTGCCTGTTGAAGGTGCCAGGCCCTGTGCCGGCAGGTCGTGAGGGGTGCGCGTGGGCAAGCGTTCGGCAAGGGGTTCCGGCAAGGCGAGGCGTCGTCCCGAGCGGGGCGGCGTCTCGCGCGCGTCCGGGGGTCGGGGGTACCGCGGGCCGGCCAGGGGCGAGGCCGCTGCCAACGTCCTACGCGCGCTCCCGGCGACCGACGAGCTCGAGAACGTGCCCGCCTTCGGCGACCTCAGGGCAGACGAGGTGCAGCTTGCCGCGTTTGCGGAGGCGCGCGGGCGCGTGGCCGAACGTCTGGGCGAGGAGTGCGCCCGCACGCTCGACCTGGGCTGCGTGGTACGGCTCGACCGCGGGTTTCCGCTGGTGGCGTGTGAGGAGCGGACGCTTCGTGCGGAGCACTCCGTCGACTTCGCGAAGGGAGCCGCGGCCGAGGCGGGCATCACGCCCACGGTGGGCGACTGGGTGGCCGTGGCCGTGCCGCCCGACCACGACATGGGTGTCATCGAAGAGGTGCTGCCGCGCCGGAGCGCTTTCGCGCGCTGGCGCGGGGGCAGGCGCGGCGAGTTCCAGACGCTTGCGGCCAACCTCGACGAGGTCATCGTGGTTGCGGCGCTGGGCGAGGGCCAGGTACCGCTCGACCGCATCGCCCGCTCGCTCGTGCTTGTGCGCGACTGCGGGGCAAGCTGTTCGGTGGTGCTCACGAAGGCCGACCGCAAGGCGCGCGGGGGCGACCTCGACGCGGACGTCTCGCGCGTGCGGCGCCTCGTGGGCGAGGACGTGCGCGTGGTGGTGACGTCGTCTGCCGAGGGCGAGGGCATCGACGGCGTGCGCGCCCTGGTGCCGGAGCTCACGGTGGCGATGATTCTGGGCGAGAGCGGGGCAGGCAAGTCGACGCTGCTCAACGCCCTGCTTGGGCAGGATGCCCTGGCCACGGGCGCGGTACGCGAGCGCGACGACATGGGTCGCCACACCACGGTGGCGCGCATGATGGTGAAGGTGCCCGGCGCGGGCGTCATCTGCGACGCCCCCGGGCTCAGGAGCCTGCCGCTCGTGGGGCACGAGCGCGGGCTTGCGCTTGCATTTCCCGAGGTGGCGGATCGTGCGCGGGAGTGCCGCTTCCGCGACTGTACGCATTCGGGCGAGCCAGGGTGTGCCGTGCGCGCCGCGCTGGAGGCGGGCGAGCTCGATGCCGTGCGGACCGGGGCCTACCTTTCGCTTGCGGGCGAGATGCGAGAGAGTGCCCAGGGGCTCGACCCGGACGTGGTGCTGTAGCTGCGGTTGCGGCCATCAGTGCTTCCTTGCCTGTCACGTGGTGCCGTGGGTGTGAGGCATGCTTGCGGGTCATCTGGACCGTTTCCTTCATAAGGCCTTCACAACTCCGCTGATTAGTTTCGTGGCCGGGCGGTTGCGCCATGCATACTCTCTTATCTTTCTTAGTTTTCAACATATCTCTGACCTGCGGTTATATGGATGTTGAAAAGAGTCACTGACCTTTTCTGCAATTTGGACGCGATTCTTGTCGGCGCCGTGTCAGGTCTGTGTCGGCGGGTGCCGGGGTTTCTTCCCGGGCTCGCCCGGCCCCGGGCTGGCGCAGGCGATGATTCCCTCCACGGATGGACGGAGGGAGGACGCGTGAGGCGACGGGCGAGGTTGGCCGCTTCGGCGGCGTGCGGAATCATCGCGGTGCTGCTTGCCGCCGCGCATGCCGACGCGGCGCGAGCCCAGGCACGCGAGGAGCGGGCCGAGGTGCTCGAGCGCTATGGCGGCGAGGTCACGACGCTCGTCGTGGCGCGGCACGAGCTTGCCCGTGGGGATGTGGTGGCCGAGGCAGATGTCGAGGAACGCGAGTGGCTCGCAGACCTCGCTCCCTCCGGGTCCATGACCTCGCTGGGCGACGTCGTGGGGTCGCGCCTCACGTCGCCCGTCGCCTCGGGCTCGCCCCTGACCGGGCTCGACTTCGCGAAGGACGAGGAGACGCTCGAGGTTCCCGAGGGCCGCGTAGCGCTCTCGGTACGTCTTGGCGACCGGTCGGGCATGGCACAGGATGCGGCCGCGGGCACGCGCGTGCTTGCGTATGCGGCAACGGCAGACGGGGTGCGCCTCATCTCGGACGACGTGCAGGTCCTCGGCGTGGGGTCGTCTAGCTCGAGGGCGTCTGACCAGTCGGTGACGTTGGCGGTGCTGCCGGCAGACGTCACGACGGTGCTCGGCGCAGGTTCCGACGGGACCCTCAGGCTTGCCGTGCCCGCGCACGACGTCGACGCGAGCGAGTCCATGACGTCGGCTCCCACGAGCGTCCCCTCGCTTGCGGAGGGCGAGGCAGACATAGGGGCCTCTGCGCGTACGGGCGGAGGCGCGGGCGACGATGCATCGACCGATGACATGGATGTTGGCGAGGCGGATGACGGGGAAGCGCGCGATGTGGCACCGGAGACAGGCGTGGCAGAAGAGCTGGGAGGCGAGTGACGATGGCTGCTTGGGTGGTGTGCGCGGGACAGAGCCAGTCGGCGGCGATCCGCGACTATCTGGTGGGCTGCGACCGCGGGGCTAAGGTGGAGGTCGTGGAAGACCCCATCGAGGCGAGGAAGTCGCTGGCAGGGCGGTTTGCGGGCGCGGGTGTCGTCGTGGGAGAGGGAGCCCACGGTCCCGAGCCGGTGAACCTGGCCGCGGCCATCGCCTCCGACGGCTGGGCGCGCGAGGTGGTCCTTGCGGTGGGGCACGCCTCGGGCTCGCTGAGGTCCCGTGCGAACAGGGCGGGCATCTCGCGCGTCATCACCAGCTCCGATGTCGTGTCGTACCTGCGGCCCCAAAGTCTGGCAATCGTGCGGGGCGGGCCGGCGGGCGGCGGACCCAAGGCGTCTGCGGTGTCGTCCGAGGAGACGCGGGAGAGGGCCGCCACGCCCGTGGAGCGCAGGGACGGCGCGGCGGTGATCGTGTTCGTGTCTGGCCGCGGCGGCGTGGGCAAGAGCACGGTCGCGGCCGTGGCGGGCCATATCGCCGCAGGTTGGGGCATGCGTGTGGCCCTGCTCGACCTCGACCTTGCCTTTGGGAACCTTGCGTCGCTTGCCGGGGCCGAGCGCCCCGGAGACCTCTCGGGCATGGTGAAGTCCGAGCTCGATGCCGGGGCGCTTGGAGAGCATGCCGTGCAGGTGGCGGAGCGCCTGCGCGTGTGGGGTCCCTGCAAGGCTCCCGAGTACGCCGAGACGGTGCAGCCCATCGCCGCGGACCTCGTGGCGCTGCTCACGCACGAGCACGACCTCGTGATCGTTGACACGACGACCAACTGGGGAGACGCCGTTGCGTCTGCCGCCCAGGCGGCTGATCGCCTCGTCATCGTGTCCGACGAGCGACCCGGCGCCATCCCCGCGCTCTCGCGCTGCGGAGGGCTGGCCGTGCGACTGGGCATCGCGCGCACGAGGATCGTACGCCTCATGAACGGCTGTGACGCGCGGCGCAGGGACGAGGCGTTCGTCACCCGCGCCGCTGTGGGTCTCGAGTGCGCTCGCGAGGTCCGCGTGCTCGACGGCGGGGAGGAGGCGGTCGAGCTGCTCTCCGGCGGGCATGCCGCGGAGCTTGCCCGTACGGACAATCCGCTTGCCACCTCGCTTGCGACGGGGCTGGCGCAGCTCCTGCGGGAGCTGGGGTGCCTGCCCGACTCCGAGGAGGCCGCGCGAGCCCTCGAGGGGAGGCGTCGTCCGCGCCACTTCCTTGGCATCAGGCGCGAGGCGAGCTCGGCATGAGCGTCCTTGAGCGCGTCCGCGAGCAGGGCGCCGAGGTCCCGGCGGAGGTGACCCCCGCCGAGGCGGCGCGGGTGCCGACACGCTCGGAGCTGAGGGCCCGCCTCAAGCGAGACCTCGTGGACAGGCTTGGCCTCACCGAGGTGGCCGGCCTCGTCTCGGCCGGGTCGAGCGAGCGGGGGCGCGAGGAGCTCTCTGTGGCGTGCCTGGCCGCGCTCAACGCGGGCGACTACGCGGACGTCCCGGCCATTGAGCACGACCCCATCGTTCGCGAGGTCATCGACGAGATTGTGGGCCTGGGGCCCCTACAGCCCCTGCTTGACGACGACACGGTGAGCGAGGTGATGGTGAACGGCTGCTCGTCGCTCTACTTTGAGCGCGACGGCCACGTGCTGAGCGCCGAGCGCGTGTTTGACTCGTCCGAGCAGATCCTGCTTGCCGTCGACCGCATCCTGGCCCCGCTGGGCAGGCGTCTCGACGACGCCAACCCCATCGTGAACGCGCGCCTCTCCAACGGGTTTCGCGTGAACGCCGTGATAGCGCCCGTTGCCGTGGACGGGCCGGTCGTCACGATCCGCAAGTTTTCCGGTGCGATCAGGACGCTCGAGAGCCTCGTCGGGCTCGGATCGGTGCCGCACTGGTATGCCCGGCTCCTGTCCTGGGCCGTGCGCCTCAGGAGGGACATCGCGGTGGCTGGGGGGACTGGGTCTGGCAAGACCACGCTTCTCAACGCCCTCTCTGCCGAGATTCCCGCGTGCGAGCGCATCGTGACCATCGAGGACTCGGCGGAGCTGCGCTTCGACGAGGACCTGCACGTGGTGCGTCTGGAGGCGAGGGACGCCTCGATCGAGGGGACGGGCGCGGTGACGATCCGAATGCTCGTGACCAACGCGCTTCGCATGCGGCCCGACCGCATCGTGGTGGGCGAGGTGCGCGGCGAGGAGTGCATCGACATGCTCCAGGCGATGAACACGGGGCATGACGGCTCGCTCACGACGCTGCATGCGGGAAGTCCCCTCGAGGCGGTGTCGAGGCTCGTCCTTCTGGCGCGCATCGGCATGGACCTACCGGCGTCGCTCATTGAGGAGCAGGTGGCGACGGCGCTCGACCTCATCGTGATGTCTCGGCGCATGGTGGACGGCTCTCGCGTCATCGCGTCTGCCTGCGAGGTCACGAGGGGAGAAGGCGGCGAGGTGGTGTTGGAGGAGCTCGTCTCGTTCGACGCGGCCAGGCGCACGTGGCGGCTCGAGCGCATGCCGGCGTTTCTGGGCGAGGCCGTGCGGGAGGGCGTCCTCGAGGAGGGGGAGGTGAGGGCATGGGAGCGCTTGTGCTCGCGGGAGTCGGCCTGGCGGGCGGTGCCTGCGCGTGGCTGATGGCGCCGACGCCCGTAACGGGTCCTGCGCCGATGGCGACGCTGGGCGCGCGGCGGGCCGCGCGGGCGCTGGCTGGTTGGCTCGAGGGTCTCGGCCAGACGGGGCTCGTGCGCGTGGCGGGCGAGCTTGACTCGTGGCGCCGTGCGACGAGGGCGGCCATGCTTCTGGAGCCCGTGCGTGCCCTGGGCCTCGACGCGGATGGCGTGCGGGGCCTGTTCTTCTCGTTGTGCGTCGCCGCGCTCGTCCTCGGGCTTCTGGTCGCGAGGTCTGCGATTGGTGCCGTGGCGGGGCTTGGGCTTGTGCTGGCAGGGATAGCCGCATGGGCGTCTGCCCGCGAGCGGGCGTGGGCGGCGGAGCTCTCGCGCCAGGTCCCGGAGACGTTTCGCTCGCTTGCCGGCGCGCTGGCGGCGGGCAGGACGCTCGCGCAGGCCATCAGCTACGTGGGGGCGACGGGCAAGGGGCCGCTCCAGCGCGAGTTCGCACGGGCCTCGCTCAGGGTGTCGTGCGGCATCTCACCCACCGAGGCGCTCTCCGAGCTGGCGGGCAGGACGAAGGCCCCCGGCGTGGCCCTCATGGTCACGGCGCTTGCGGTCTCGGCCCGTACGGGGGCGCCCCTGCAGGGACTGTTCATGCGCTCGGCGCGTCTCGTGGAGCGGCGCTTCGGGCTCGAGCGAGAGCTGGCGGCCAAGACCGCCCAGGTGAGGCTCTCCGCCCGCATCGTGAGCGCGATGCCCGCGCTCATGGTGGCCGCCCTCTCCCTGCTCTCCCCGGACTTCCGCGAGGGGCTCGCGACGCCGGTCGGCGCGGGGTGCGTCTGCGTGGCGGCGGTGCTCGATGCCGTGGCGCTGCTCATCATCAGGCGGCTCATGAGGGGCGTGGTCTGAGTGTGGCGCGTCGTGGGGGCGGGGCTTGCCGCGGCCGCGTCGATTGCGATCCTCCTCGGGGACGGGCGAGGTGTGCGGGTGGGAACGAGTGGGCCCACCTGCGACTCATTGGTATCGCTTCGAAGGCGTCTCCGCTCGCTTGGAGCCGTGAGGAGGATGCGTGCGCGCGGCGGTGCGGCCGGTAGGAGGGATGCCTGCGAGCGGCAGATGCCCGAGTTCCTGGACATCCTCGCGCTTGGGCTGGCGGCTGGCCTCTCGTTCGACTCGACGCTCGAGCAGTACTGCGCCCGCAGGGACGGGGTGCTTGCGCGGGAGGTTCGCTCGGCCCTCGGCCTTTGGAAGATGGGCATCGAGGGCAGGGCTGATGCCCTGGAGGGCATGGCGCGGCAGGTGGGCTCTCCCTCGCTCGAGCGCTTTTGCGCGGCGGTCCGCGAGGCGCTCGCGTTTGGGGCGCCGCTTGCGGCGACGCTCGAGCGCCAGGCAGGGACCCTGCGCGAGGAGCAGCGCATGCGGGTGGAGGAGCGCATCGAGGAGGTTCCCGTTCGCATGCTGGTGCCCCTGGGCACGCTCGTCGTGCCGGCGATGCTGCTGGCGATTCTGGGGCCGCTTCTGTCGGCGGCCGTGGCTGTGTGACGGCTCGTGCCGTCAGGAGGGAGGGGTTCGTATGGCAGGGTTGGTCGTGCGCTCGAAGGCAAGGCTGACGAGGTGCCTTTGGGACGTCCGAGGCGCGACGAGGAGGGTGGCGCTCGAGCAGAGCGGCCAGGGAACGACCGAGTACGCGATTCTCGTGGGAATCTTGGTGCTCATGGCCATAGTCGCGGTCGTGGCGTTTCGCGACAACCTCCAGAAGCTCTGGGATGCCATCAAGGACGGCATGAACTCACTCTAGGGGGTGATGGCCATGCTGGGGCCTCTCGGGAGGAGGGGAGGGCGATGGCTCTCCGGTCTGTTTGCGGTGACCCTTCTCGTTGTGGCCGTGTGCCTCGTCCGAGGCATGCCCGATGCCCCTCCCGTGGCTGGCGACTCGGTCGCGGGAGGAGCAAAGAGCCAGGGTCAGGCCACCGAGGGATCGCCTGCGGAGGAAGGCCGGGAGCCTGCGGGCGAGGCGACGCCTGACGCCAAGACGGCGGGCGAGACCGACGAGGCCAGTGCGAAGAGCAAGCTCGAGGAGGCCATCGCGGGCCTGGACGGCCTCTTTGACGATGGATTTGGGACCGAGGACCTGGAGGCGAGCATCCCGGCCGAGCTCTCGGGGCTTCCCGTGAGCAGGGAGGAGGCCGTCGTGTCCCTCGGTGTGCCCGAGTCGGCGGGAGAGGTCCTGGAGCGGTATCGGCAGCGGGGCGACGCCTCCCTGGCCCATGCGGGGTGGCTTGACCTCCAGGGCAAGGGTTGGGGCTGCGTCGTCACGGGTGGCGACTGGGTCGAGGTCTGCCTTGTGGCCTGGAGATCGGAGGGCGAGAGTGCGGTCACGAAGATGCGGATGGAGGTGGGGGAATGGGAGCGGGTCTATGGCGCCTCACAAGACGATGGCTGAGCGAGTGGCGTCACTTGCGCGGGAGCGGCTTGGACAGTCGAGCGTGGAGTACGCAATCGTCCTGGGAGCCTTCCTCGCGATGGTGGTTGCCCTGGGGGCCTTCTGGGCCATGGCGGCGGAGGGAGGCCTGCAGCGCCTCGCGGCAAGGGCCGCATCGCACGTGGTGGTGGGCGAGGGGGCGATTGGCGGCATGCGGGACATCGTCCTCTTCTAAGCGTGGTGGAGGCAGGCACGCGTGCAGGGTCACCGATGGGCGTACGCCTGGCATTCCCGGCGGATGCGCGCGTGGCGCTGACGGTTGGCTTTGCGGCCTGGCCCGCGAGGCTCGGGGCCAGGCCACGACGGAGGCCGCCGTCCTCGTGCCCGTCGTGATGCTGCTGCTTGCCCTCTTGCTGCAGCCCGCCATCATGCTCTACGTGCGAACCGTCATGGGCCAGGCGGCGGCCGAGGGCACGCGCGTACTTGCCATGCGCGAGGCGGGCGGCACGGCAGGCGACGAAGCGGTCAGGGCCTTCGTGTTGCGCAGGCTCTTGGCCGTTCCCGACACGCCGACCTTCCACGTGGGCGGGGAGGCCGGCTGGGAGGTGACGTTCTCAGGAGACGCCTCGTCGGGGGAGGTGAGCGTGGAGGTCGCGGGGAGCCTGAGGCCACTCCCGCTCCTGGGGGTCCTCGCCTCGGCGTTTGGGGAGTCCCACGGCGAAGAGGTGATTCTCAGGGCACGGGCGCAAGGCGGCGCGCGTCCCGCGTGGTTGGAGGGCAGCTATGGAGACTGGGTCTCGATGTGGGGGTAAGCGGCCCCGCAATGGGGTCTTTGAGCTGGGGATTGGCACGTTCGTCGACGACCAGGGAGGCTACACCTCGGTCGCGGTCGCCCTGGCGCTGCTCGTGAGCCTCTCGCTTGCGTGCTCGCTGGCCACCTCCGCCTGGGTCCAGAACAGGTCTGCGGACGTGCAGACGGTCGCCGACGCCACGGCGCTTGCGGGCGCCAACGTCGTGGCCTCCTACGCAACGGTCGCGACCACGCTCGACGCCTGCGTGCTCACGATGGGCATGGCGGGCCTGGTGACGCTTGGGGCCGGCCTTGTCGCCTCGGCCGTCCCGGGCCTTGGGGCCGTGGGCGCCGGGACGGTCGAGGCGGGACGGAAGGTCCTCGATGCCCGTCAGCGCTTCGCCACGTCATCGGCGCGCGGCCTCAGGGCGGTCGAGAAGACGCTGCCCCTGGCCATTGCGGTGCGATCGGCCGCGGTCGCGGGGGCAAGCGGCCAGGGTGGCATCGACTACGTTGGCTGCGCGGTGCCCTTCCCGCACGAGTCCCAGACGGACTTCTCGGGTCTGGACGACGAGGTGGACGCCGACGAGCTCGTCGACCTCTCGGGGCCGATGAGCGAGGCGTCGGGGCGCGCCAAGCAGGCCAAGGAGGATGCCGACGCCGCTAGGCGGGAGGGATGGCTGGCAGACTGCGGGGACGAGCCTCGCAACATGCGCGAGCGCGCCGACGCCCTCGCGAGCCTTCCCTCTGCGCAGAACCCCCACTATGCCAGCCCGGAGACCTGGAGCTTCGGGGCGGGCCTCAGACGGGCGCGGGCCTACTATGCGCGCCGTGCCGCAACCGAGGCGCCAACGGGCACAAGCGGCCCCGAGCTTACGGACTCCGCGGCCCGCAGGGCCTTCTACGACTATGCCCTTGCCGAGGTGCGGGCAGGTCACTACGTCGAGCGGGCGGACGGCACGGTCGACATCGACCTACCGGAGCTTCCTGCCAACACGAACGAGATGCGCGCCACCAGGCTCTACACGGACTCGCGTTGGCCATGCACGGACGAGGAGGGCGGGCGGACCCTGCACTCGAGTGCGCAATGCCCGGGTGCCGTTGGGCCGTCCTCCGGAACGGCATCCCTGAGGGACCTCGAGGCGGGCTCGGCCAAGATATGCCCGGAGTGCGACATGGACGCGACGGACATGGGCAAGGTCGCGGCCGCCTCGACGAGCATCGACAACGGCTTCGAGCACCACTGGCGAAGGCTCGTGAGGGCATCGAGGGGCTACGAAGCGGCAAAGGAGCGCCTGGCCGAGGAGGAGGGCAAGATCCGGGACCTTGCCGAGCAGGGGTCGGACGCGTTCCAGAGGGCGCTCGACATGCTGGCCGTCCCCAGGCCGCAGCTGTGCCCTCCGGGTGCCTGGGGATGCGTGGCCGTCGTGGGCAGGGGCGGCGCCACCATGTCACCCGCGTCGCTCGCCCGCGCGTTCGTGGACTCGGCGGAACTGCCGGCGGGTGCCGCCGTGTCTGCCGCCACGCTTGCCCCAGACGAGAACGCGGCGGGAAACGACGTGCTCACGAGGCTGTTCGAGGCGCTGTCCAAGGACATGGGAGGAGGTGGGGCCGGCATGCTGGGGTCGGTCGGACGGTTGTGGGGAAGCCTGCTGCAGGGCTATGGCTCTGCCGCGGACGGGCTCTCCTCGGCGGTCGACGGCCTTCTGTCCGGGCTGGAGGGAATCCCGGGAGGGTCGGCCGCGGCCTGGCTCAGGAACAAGATCTCGCAGATCGTGCGCGCGGCCGGCTTCGAGCCCGCCGACCTGAGGCTTCGCAAGCCGGTGCTCACCAACTCGCAGAACGTCTTTGACAAGGCAGGCGCGGGCGACGTCGCGACGGTTCGCGAGCTTGTCGAGAGGCTCCCGTCCTCGGGAAGCCCGGCAGACCTCGCGCGGGCCTTGGGGCAGCAGGTGGCAAACGAGCTGGGGGATGGGCGTTTCACCGTCGCCGAGCTGCCGATTCCGGGCACCGACGTCACCATTCCCCTCACCCTCGACGTGGGTGACCTGCTGGGGGCGATGGCGGCATGAGGGGGCCGGGTGCGGGGCCTACGAGGGGGAGCCATTCCCCGCTCGCACCCCTGCGGGAGCGCTCGGGCCAGATGGCCGTCGAGCTCGCCCTTCTCGTGCCGGTCATCGTTGCCGTGGCGCTTGCGGTGGTGAACCTGATGAGCTTCTCGGAGTTGTGTGCCAGGTTCGACCGCGTGGCACCCGACGCGGTGCTCGCCCACGGCGCGTCGCCCTCGGGGTCTCCCGAGGGACTTGCCGGCGTGGAGGAGGTCGCCGAGGCAATCAGACGGGGCATGGGGACGGACGCGTGCGAGATCGAGGTGAGGGTCGTGGATGCGTCCGAGTCCGGCTCCGGTTCCGGCTCGATGCTCGACCTTGCCGCTGGGACCGTCAGGTATGAGTGCACGATGCGCTATCGCCCCTGGCCTGCGACGGTGTCGATTGCCGGGGTGGGCTATCAGGCGCCCGCACTCCTCTCGCACGAGCGGCCGGTGGTCGTCGACCGGTATCGGGCGGGCGTGGTCACGTAGGGGCCCGCTGTGGCGGCGAGTTGCCCGTGGCGATGCGCAGGCATGTTGGGCGCGTCTTGGGCCGACGGCTGGGTTGCGAGTGCGTGGGTTGGACGGCTGGGACTCGTTGGCGAGAACCTGTCGCGAGGGGCGTGCGTGGGCCCGGATGGGAGGAAGCAATGCATGGCGCGGGTTGCGTGAGGTGTGGGGGGAACCCCTGCGAGTGTCGTGGCGCAAGGGGCCTTGGCGAGGGCCTCGCGAGTGCGCGGCAGGCCAGGCTCGCGCTTGTCGATGGCGTGCGCAGGGAGTGGGGGAGCATGAGCGTTCGCGTCCTCAGAAGGTGGTGGGAGCGCGCCCGCGGCCTGCTTGGGACCTGGCGCCATGGCGCGGGGGCCGTGCCGGTCCTTCTGCTGGGTTGCTCGTCGGTCCACACGTTTGGCATGCGCTATGCCATCGACGTCTCGATGGCGGACGAGGCCGGTCGTGTCCTCGCCTCGTGGAGGGCGCTGCCGCCCGGGCGCGTGGTGTGGGCGCGCGGGGCCCGGCACGTCCTCGAGAGACCGAGCTCGGCTGGGCTATGGCCCGGCCCCGGAGACCAGATTGTCCTGAGGGACGTCGCGGCCTCGCCGGATATGTGACCGACGCGTGATTGCCGATGAGAGGGGAGGCCACGAGATGGCCGAGAGGGACATGGACAGCCGGGGCCGCGTCTTTGTGGAGGGGGATGGCCTCAAGACCTGCCCCCGTTGTGGGGCGCAGCTCTTTGCGGACATGGACGTGTGCTACGGGTGCCTGTATGACTTCTCCAAACACGCTCCGCAGGGGCGGGGCGGCGAGGCCGTGAACGGTGGCGGGCATGCACCGGCGGCCGGCGTCAGCGCGTCGAGCGGCAGCTCGACGGAGGGCGCGGCCAATTCGAAGGCCTCGTCGGGGGAATGGCCGGGTCCCTGGTGCGACGGGGAGCCTCCCGACGAACTCTGGGGCTCTCTCGACGAGCTGTGGGATGGGGAGCCGCCTCGGGATACTGCCGGTTTGCACCCAGACGAGGGAGACAGTGCCGTGCCGGCAGATTGTGGGGGTGCCGGATGTGGCGGCTCCGCCTGCGGAGACCATGGCACGGGGGAGTCCGCTTTGGAGGTTGCGGGGCGGGAGGTATCCGATGGGGTCGCGGGGTACGAGGAGCCCTCGGTCACCTCTCGACTCTGTGCCATCGGGACGTCGGAGGGTGTCGCGCGCGTGAGGGTGTACGCCGCCGGCCTTGCGCTCACCTGCGCCGTGCCGTCGAGCGGCCTCACCATCGGCAGGGACGCGGACAACGACCTCGCCCTTCTCTCGAGGTCGGTGTCTCGGCGCCACGTTCGCCTCGTGCCCTGTGACGGCGGAATCATCGTCCAGGACCTGGGGGCGACCAACCCGGCCCTGTTGAACGGCAGGATGCTGGTGGACGGGCGGCGCATGTGGGTGGGGGATACGCTCGAGATAAGGGGGTCCGGCGTCACCATCCGCCCCTGCCCCACGCGATGAGTCGTCGCCCCCTTCCAAAGAAAGCAAAAATAGTTGCTTGACCGACCCCTGACATTTGCTATAGTTAACGAGCTTGCTTGAGACAGGCACTGGCTGGGTAGCTCAGTTGGTAGAGCAGGGGACTGAAAATCCCCGTGTCAGGGGTTCGATTCCCTTCCCAGCCACCATTGAAACCGCAGGTCGGGGGCTATGTGCCTCCGGCCTTTTTAATTGCATAAGGTCATCTGCCGTTGGGATGATCGGGAACTCTCCCGGACGGGCGCAGCCATTGCAACGCCCGACACCTTCTGCCGAGTTTCCCGGGCTCTGCGTCACGACACCCAACCCTCTCGCGACAAGGCGTGGGCCCCTCGTCAAGGCGCGGGCAAGCCAAGGGCAAGGCTATCCAGGGAGCTGCGAGCCCCAAGCCTCTTACCGGGCGCCACCCCTCCCTCCGCTCCCCAAGCCAATCCAAACGTTCGCCGAAAGCAACGAAGTGCTGCTTGACGGTCTCGTTAGACTCGTGCCTGTCTGACTTTGGGAGAGGAGCCAACCATGACCAAGATCTTCAACAGCCCCAGCAAGTACGTCCAGGGACCGGGCGAGCTCGGCCGCCTGGCAGACTATGTCGCGCCGCTCGGTTCTCGTCCGCTCGTGCTCAACACGCGCTCTGGCCGCGAGCGCGTGGGTGCGCTTGTCGACGATGGGCTGGCCGCAGGCTCGCTAGCCCCGCTCGACGTCGACTTCAACGGCGAGTGCTCGCAGGGCGAGGTCGACCGTCTCGAGGCCATCGCACGCGATGCGGGCTGCGACGTGGTGATTGGCGTCGGCGGCGGCAAGACGCTTGACACCGCCAAGGCCTGCGCCTACCAGCTCGGCGCGCCCGTCGTCATCTGCCCCACCATCGCCTCGTCCGACGCCCCGTGCAGCGCGCTCTCGGTCCTCTACACCGACGAGGGCGAGTTCGACCGCTACCTCTTCCTGCCGGCGAACCCCAACGCGGTCGTCATGGACACGTGCGTCATCGCCGCAAGTCCTGTGCGCCTTACGGTCTCGGGCATGGGCGACGCCCTCGCGACCTACTTCGAGGCCAAGGCCACGCACGACTCCGACGGCTCCACCTGCGCGGGCGGCAAGGGCGGTCTCGCGGCGCTCTCGCTTGCGAAGCTCTGCTACGACACGCTCATGGCAGACGGCGTCAAGGCCAAGGTAGCCCTCGAGGCCGGCACGCTCACGCCGGCGGTCGAGCACATCATCGAGGCAAACACGCTGCTCTCGGGCATCGGTTTCGAGTCGAGCGGCCTCGCCGCGGCGCACGCCATCCACAACGGCCTCACGAGGCTGCCCGAGTGCCACCCCTACTTCCATGGCGAGAAGGTCGCCTTTGGCACCCTCGCCCAGCTCGTGCTCGCCGACGCCCCCACCGAGCAGCTCGAGGAGGTCCTGGGCTTCTGCATCGAGGTGGGCCTGCCGGTCACCTTGGGCGAGCTGGGCGTGGAGAGCCTCACTCGCGATCGCGCCCTCCTCGTGGCCGAGACCGCCTGCGCGCCGGGCGACACCATGGGCAACATGCCTTTCGACGTCACGTCCGAGATGGTCGCCGACGCCATCCTAGCCGCCGACGCCCTCGGCCACTACTACCTCGACTAACAGAACCTAACGAGAAGAACCCACAAAGGGAGGCGCCCCACAACAAGGAGCGCCTCCCTTTTTTAAAAAAAGAAGGTCAGGGCACCCTAACCCCGCGGTGCCCCACCGCAGGCGGCGCCCTTTCCAAAAGAGCATCGCCTCGTCACAGCGCGGCCCCAAAAAGGCCGCCCACCATAACCCGAAGCGAGCGGCCAAGGGACTTTGCAAAGCAAAGTGACCTCGAGCGGAGGGTTATGGCGGGCGGCCGCCAACAACGTCAGCGCAGGCAGCTACAAGCCACGCGCTACTTCATGATCTTACGGAACAGCGCCTTGACATCGTCGAAGTCGGCATCGCGGGGGTTGCCCGGGAAGCAGGCGTCGGCCATGGCGTCCTTGGTGATCTGGTCCAGGTCGTCCTCGGTGATGGCATCGCAGGTCTTGGGGATGTTCACGTCCTCGGAGAGCTGCTTGACGGCCTCGATGGCGGCGTCGGCGGCCTCCTCCGTGGTCATGCCGTTGGTGTCGACACCCATGGCGCGGGCGACGTCGGCAAGACGGCCGGCCACGACGGGCTTGTTGAACTCCATCGCGATGGGCAGGAGCATCGCGCAGGCCACGCCGTGCGGGGTGTCATAGTGCGCGGACAGCGTGTGCGCCATGGCGTGGTCGATGCCGAGGCCCACGTTGGAGAAGCCCATGCCGGCGATGTACTGGGCAAGCGCCATGCCCTCGCGACCCTTGCCGCCCTTGCGCTCCTTGGCCTCGGCCACGCTCTCGCGCAGGTTCTTGCTGATGAGGTGGATGGCCTCGAGGTGGAACATGTCGGTGAGCTCCCACGCGGCCTTTGTGGTATAGCCCTCGATGGCGTGCGTGAGCGCGTCCATGCCGGTGGCGGCGGTGAGGCCCGCGGGCATGCTGGCCATCATGTCCGGGTCGATGACGGCGACCTCGGGCGCGTCGTTGGTGTCGACGCACACGAACTTGCGGACCTTCTCCGGGTCGGTGATCACGTAGTTGATGGTGACCTCGGCCGCGGTGCCAGCGGTGGTGGGCACGGCGATGGTGAAGACGGCGTGCTTCTTGGTGTCGGCCACGCCCTCGAGCGAGCGCACGTCGGCGAACTCGGGGTTCTCGATGATGACGCCGATGGCCTTGGCGGTGTCCATCGAGGAGCCGCCGCCGATGGCGACGATCGAGTCGGCCTGGGCGTCCTTGAAGGCCTGGACGCCGTCGGTCACGTTCTGGATGGTGGGGTTGGGCTTGATCTCGGAGTAGAGGCTCCAGTCGATCCCGGCCTCGGTGAGCAGGTCGGTGACCTTGGTGGTGACGCCGAACTTCACGAGGTCGGGGTCGGAGGCCACGAAGACCTTCTTGAGGCCGCGACGCTGAAGCTCGCCGGGAATCTCCTTGATGGCGCCCGCGCCATGGTAGGAGATGGTGTTGAGTACGATGCGGTTGACTGCCATGTTCCTCTCCTTCTTATGGGGATGCGGACGGCTGCCGCGATTGCCCGCGCACACGCGTGTTCCCGGGCTGCGGGGCCTTCACGTGACCCTGCGTTGCCCGGGGCTCCGTGCCGTTTGGGCGTTTTCCGGATGGGCCCGACCCTTTGCGCGGGCCCCGTCGCGTGCCGCCATGCGTCCGCGCCGCCCGGTCCCTTACCGGGTGGCTCCAAACGATGAATGCTATTCCCATAGCCTTGGCGTTCATGAAACATAATTCGGTGAGCGGTCGATTGCGAGGGGTGAACGGTAGGGGAGGGATGGCGTCAGCCTGATGACGAGGAGATTTTGCGGAGAGGCACAGTTGGGGGGCGACCTGATGACGGGGAGTCCATGCGGAGGGGTGAGGCCATCAGGATCCAGGCGAGAGGGATGCCCTGCGGAGAGGCACCGGCCATGTCAGGACCCGGCAGATGCCGAGACGCATAATGCGAGGTACACCGCCATGCCCAACTACCATGCGACGCCAGAGCGCCCCGTCCTGCCAAGTTCGCCCCACCTGACATCCTCATGACCTTCATATAACCGGTGGCTAACAATTGACGTTCGTTCAATGACGCGTATATTGACGGTTGTTCAACGCGTCCGTAGCACGAAAGCACCGCGGTATGCCGGGGTAAACTTGTAGGCGCGTCGAGGAGGGCCAACGCATTTTTTGTCCGCTTAGGATGGCAGGGTTGTCTCGTGGCAGACGCCGTGCCTCCCAACGGCTGCGTCGGGCCATCCGGACCAAGCGAGTCCCGGAATCGCCCGGGACAGGAGATTTCCGGCGGCTCTTCCGCCGGACAAGGAGAAAGGCACCATCATGAAGAAGTCCACTCAGAACGGCCTGCTCGTCGCCGGCGGTTTCCTGCTCGGCACCGTGGGTGTCGCCGCCCTCACCTCCGAGACGGCCAAGAAGGGCTATGTCCAGGCCGTCGCCTGCGGCATGCGCGTCAAGCAGTCCTACGACGAGGTCGTCGAGCAGGCCAAGGCCCAGGTCGACGACATCGTGAACGAGGCCAGCTACCTCAACGCCAAGTCCGACGAGTCCGGCGAGAAGGCCGAGTAGCCATACATCATGCAGTACACACTCGTTAGCGAGATACCCGGGCGCCTCCGCATCCGGCTGGCGGGCCACGTGCCGCCCGCGGACGTGGAGCCACTGCGCATGGCGCTCGAGAAGTGCCCCGAGGTCACGGCCGCCACGGTCTACCCGCGCATCGGCTCGGTTGCCGTCTGCTACGCGCCCGTCGCCACCTCGGTGACGCCCGCGCTCACGGACGGCTCCGCCTCCGCGCCGGCAGACGTTGCGCACGCCGCGATGGATGCCGCGCGAGCCAGCGCGCTTGCCTGGGTGGGCATGCTCGATGCCGTCGCGATCGACGACGCGCGCCGCGACTGCGCCGGCGTCTACGCCCCGCGCACCGGGGACCTACTCATGCAGATTGCCGAGCTCGTGGGCTTCCACTACATGCGCCGCTGGTTCCTGCCCGAGCCGCTCCGCATCGCCTGGACCGTGTGGGCGTACCGCAAGTTCCTCTGGGCTGGCCTCAAGGCGCTGCTCTCCGGTCACCTCAGCGTGCCGGTGCTCGACGCCGCCGCCGTGGGCATCTCGTTCGTCAAGGCCGACTTCGCCACCGCCGCGAGCACGATGTTCCTCCTCAACATCGGTGAGGCGCTCGAGGACTACACCAAGGCCCGCTCCCAGCACGAGCTCATCTACTCGCTGCTTGCCATGCCCGAGCACGCCAAGCGCATCGAGGGCGACAAGGAGGTCTCCGTCCCGGCGAGCGAGCTGGCCGAGGGCGATCTCGTGGTCATCCGCACCGGCATGCCCGTCTGCGTGGACGGCACGGTCGAGCGTGGCCTGGCCATGGTCAACCAGGCCAACCTCACCGGCGAGCCGCTGGCCGTCGAGCGCACCGTGGGTGACTCGGTCTACGCCGGCACCGCGGTGGAGGACGGCGAGGTCTTCGTGCGCGTCAAGCACGGCGCAAGCGGCACCAAGCTGCGCTCCATCGTCTCCATGGTCGAGCAGTCCGAGGACCTCAAGAGCGAGACCGAGAGCCGCCGCGAGCACCTGGCCGACGCCATCGTGCCGTGGAACTTCCTGCTTGCGGGCGTCGTGGCACTCACCACGCGGAGCCTCGTCAAGACCAGCGCCGCGCTCATGGTCGACTACTCGTGCGCCCTCAAGCTCACGGGCTCCATCGCCGTGCTCTCCGCGATGAGCCAGAGCGCCAAGGCCGGCTTCACGGTCAAGGGCTCGCGCCACTTCGAGGAGATCGCCGCCGCCGACACCATCGTCTTCGACAAGACCGGTACCCTCACGGAGGCCACGCCGAGCCTCTCGAGCGTCATGGCGTTCAATGGCTGGCGCCGCGACCAGGTGCTGCGCTTCTCCGCCTGCCTCGAGGAGCACTTCCCGCACCCCGTGGCCCGCGCCGTGGTGCGCGCCGCGGAGGAGAAGAACCTCAAGCACCACGAGCGCCACGCCGAGGTGGAGTACGTCGTCGCCCACGGCATCGCGAGCTCGCTCGACGGCGAGCGCGTCGTGATCGGCTCGCGCCACTTCGTGGTCGAGGACGAGCACGTCGAGGTCACCGACGAGCAAGCCGCGCAGATCGCCGAGGAGACCGAGGGGCTGTCGTCGCTCTACCTGGCCGTGAACGGCGAGCTTGTGGGCGTACTGGCCATCGCCGACCCCATCAAGCAGGACGTTCCCGAGGCCATGGCCGAGCTCAAGGCGCTTGGCATCAAGCACCTCGTCATGCTCACGGGCGACAACGAGGTGGCCGCGGCGCGCGTCGCCAAGGCCGCCGGCATCACCGAGTTCCAGGCCAACCTGCTGCCCGAGAACAAGCACGCCTACATCGAGAAGATGCGTGCCGAGGGCCATCGTGTGGTCATGGTGGGCGACGGCGTGAACGATTCGCCGTCCCTCTCCGCGGCCAACGTGGGCGTGGCCATGGGCAACGGCACGGCCATCGCCAAGGAGGTCGCCGACATCACGCTCACCCAGAGCGACATGGCGGCCCTCGTGGGGCTGCGTCGGCTCTCGTGCGAGCTGATGCGGCGCATGAACGGGACGTTCACCAAGATCATGGTGTTCAACTCATCGCTTCTGGCGCTGGGGATTGCAGGCGTCATCACGCCGCAGTTCTCGAGCCTGCTGCACAACTCGAGCACGGTGCTCTTCTCGCTGCGCGACTCCCGTCCGTACGAGATGTAGCGGCTGGCACCAGCCACTGTTCGAGCGAGGGTCCTGGCTCCTTGCCTGGGTCGTCTCCGTGGGAGACGACTGGGCTGGGTGCCGGGGCCCTCTTTTTTGGCTGGCGGACACTGCTTGCCGATCCGTCCCGGCTCTCGGCCCCTCGGCTCGATTCCTCGCGGTCTTGGGGCTTGCCATCTGGGTCCCGTTCGTTTCGTCCCTACCAGAGGCAGTTGCCTGCGAGCTGCGTCAACACGGCTTGGGCGCGGCGGATGTCGGCGTGCGAGACGAACTCGTTGGGCTTGTGGGCCTGGGCCAGCGAGCCGGGTCCGTAGCTCATGCAGTTGCGGTTGCCGGTCTTGCCCGCGATGACGGCCGTGTCGGTGTAGCCGGTGAAGATGCCCACCTCAGCGGGCTCGCCCAGCACGTCTGCCGTCGCCCCGAGCAGGGCGGCAAGCAGGGGAGACGCGGGGTCGCGCTCGATGGCGGGACGGTCGCCGGTGATGACGTAGCTGCCGTGCGTGCCCGGGACGGCTGCCTCCGCCTCGGCGATGGCCTGCTCGACGATGCGCGTGGCCGCGTGCGTGTCGCAGGGCGGCACCAGCCGCATGTCGATCCACACCTTGGAGCGGTCGGGCACCACGTAGGGGCGGTAGCCGCCCTCTATCTGGCCAAACGTCACGGTCGAGCGGCCAAGCTCGGCGTGTTCCGGCTGCGCCTCGATGGCGGCGCGGATGCGGCAGATCGCCTCGGCCATGGCGGCGATGGCGTCGGCCCCCTTCCACGGCTGGCTCGCGTGGGCCGTGACGCCCTGCATCGTGAGCTCGAACCAGGTGCGGCCCTTGTGGGCAACCTGGATCTGTGCGTCGGTGGGCTCGGTGTCGAGCACCCAGTCCGTGGCGCCCACCCATCCGGCCTTGATGGCCGCCTCGACGCCGCGCATGAAGTCCTCCTCGTCCACGGTGCAGATGAGCGAGAAGGCGCGGCGGGGAAGCTCGCCCGTCTCGGCAATGCGCCCCAGCGTATGCGCGCAGGCGACCATGGCGCTCGCGAGGCCGCTCTTCATGTCGCAGGACCCGCGCCCGTAGAGGCGGTCGTCGCGAATAAGGCCGGAGAGCGGCGCGATGTCGGGGTCCCAGCCGTCGCCCAGGGTCACCGTATCCATGTGGCAGATGTAGACGAGGCGGGGAAGCGGCGCAGTTGCCGCCGCCGTGCCGACCTCGCCGGGCGCGGTCCGGGCGGGAATCGTGAGCATGAGCTCGGTGCGGCCGGGCAGGGCCTCGAGCTCGTCGATGCGGACCTTCGCCGCGAGCTCGGGCGGCAGGGAGGCGATGCGCTCCCGGAGCCACGCCTTGATGAGGCACTCGACTTCCGCCTCGTAGGCTCCCGGGTCCGAGCTGTCGATCTGCACGAGCCGACGCGCCAGCTCCCAGGCCTCGTCTCCCGCCGGCGTGGGAGTGTCCTGCCAGATTGCTCGTTCATCCATGGTGCCGCCCCTCCTCTTGTCCATGCCACACATGATACGAGGATGCAGTCAAAAAGTAAGGTATGGCTAACGTTTGGTTTGAATCGGGAACAGTGCATGCAGTTGGTTCTTGGTATGAGGTGCATGCTGCGTGGAATCTGGCAGCCTAGCTCGGCCAAAACGTCATCCGCGTGCTTATCCGGGGCTTATCGCACGAGAGCGGGCGTGCCTCCTGCGGTTTGGAGGTACCACACGGGGCAATGGCCAAGTTTGCAGGGCAGGTGTTGGCCGATTCGGCCCCCGCTTGGCGAGTAGTGCGCGACTATTGCAGTTCTTAGTCGGACGCAAGAGTAGTGGCCCCACCAGCCGAGAGAAAGCCCAGGTAACTGCCGCCAGAGGATATGGTGTATATGAGGCCGCTGGCTAGAACTGCAATACTCGCGCACGAGTCTAGGGTGCGATAGAGTCGCCGTCACGGGACTGCTTGTGAAAGGGGAGGCGGGCGTGACCCAGATGGGCCACGCGTTCCGTTCCCCAGCCCCCGCATCTCCGCAAAGGACGCTCCTGAAAATGGTATTGCGGCAAATACCCTTTTCAGAAGCGTCCTTTGCGAAGCAAGGAAGGCTTGCGAGGCGGATGGCAACAGGGCCGCCGGATCCCAGCCATAAATTGCCGCGGCATCCGAAGATGCCGCGGCTGATAGCCAACGTGCACAAGCGTCCGAGACGGCCTTAGGCCAGCTTGGCGCCAAGCTCCTTGGCAGCCTCGATGTCGGCGTCCTCCTCGGGCGCGTCGAGGACGGCGACCTTGCCAAGGACCTTGAGGCCCGCGTTCTCCTCGCGCTCCTGCCAGTCGTTCTGGTACTCGCCGCCGCCGTGGCCATAGGAGCCAAACAGCACGACGTTCTTGCCGGCGATCTTGGGCTCGAGCTCGTCAAGCAGCGGCTCGAACTCGGAGTCGTCGAGCTCCTCGGAGCCGCAGGCCGGGCAGCCGAGCGCAAAGGCGTCGTAGTTCTCGGCGGTGCTCACGTCGAAGTCCTCCGTGGAGAAGACGTCGACGTCGGCACCCTTGGCGCGCGCGCCCTCGGCGACGAGCTCGGCGATGGCCTCCGTGTTGCCGGTGTTGGAGAAGTAGACGACCGCAATCTTGCTCATGGCAGATCCTCTCTCACGGGACGCCCCATATGGGGCCTCGCAGGTATCATTTCTTGGCTGCCATAATACCAAAAACCAAGTGGGTTTAAAGGTCAGACAAAGTAAACTCTTTGCCCAGACGGGCGAGGGAGAGAAGCCCCGGAAGGTTGAGGCAATGGAGAAAAGCAAGGGGAGAGGAAGAGGCTCGGGGAACGGGAGGCCTTCTCGCTCACAAAGGACGAGCGAAAATAGCATCGTGAGGTCGAGGCAACGACGAAACCGGGGGGGCAAAGGAGACTAACGAGAGGAAGCGACAAGTGCCGGGGGCAAGACGAAGCCAAAGGGGCAAGCAAGCGAGAACGACGCCAAGGAACTCCGAAAAGGCCCCAACTCCCCACAGAAGCCCAGCGCCCAGCCTCCGCGCCGTGCCCCTGCAATAACGAAACGCTCCCCTCGACCTCATAGTGGTGGACGCGAGCTCTTTTGTCGCGCTTTGTGCGACAAAAGCTGTCTGAGCGGACACCACTATGAGCCCGAGGGGGCGACTTGCAATCTACGCCAAAGCGCTACGCCAGAGCGGCGCCCAGACCCTTGCAGGACACGAGCGCGTCGTCGTCCGGCTCGAGGTTGGCGATGACCGTGTCAACGACCTCGGCGCCGTCACCCTCGGTGCGCCCCTTCCAGGTCTCCATCCAGTCGCCGGTTCCCCAGTCGTAGGAACCGAACAGGCCGACCTTCTTGCCGGAGAGCTTGCCCTCGACGCTCTCGAACATCGGCTCGAACTCGTCCTCCTCGAGCGACTCGTCGCCCATGGCAGGGCAGCCGAAGGCGAGGGTGTCGTAGTTGTCGGCGTCGTCGGCGGAGAAGTCGGCGGCGGCGATCTTCTCGACCTCGGCGCCAGCGCCCTCGGCGCCCTCGACGACGGCGTCGGCCATGGTCTCGGTGTTGCCCGTGCCGCTCCAGAACACAACTGCCAGCTTGCTCATCTTTCGTCCTTTCTATTGCCAACCCGCCTGTCGGGTATGGTTCCGTGTGAATGTGCCCGCGCCCCGTGCGAGGCCAGGCGCCATGCTGGGGAAGTCGCTAGGCCGCCGCCCCGATCCTCACGAGCGCGAGGTCAGAGATGCTCGCGCCCATCTCGAGCAGCGCCTCGTAGGCCTGCGTGCAGCGGCGATAGCGCTCGAAGCACGCCTTTGCGCGGTCCTGCTCGGCGTAGACCTTCCAGCAGCCGCAGCAGAGGAAGTCGCGCCCCTTGTGCTCGATGAAGCCCATGACGTCCTCGTAGGGGTAACCAAGGAAGAAGCCCACCTCGTGGGGAAACCCAGCCTCGGAGTCGCGCCGGTGGCAGCGCTCGAGGCGGGCGCCCAGCTGGTCGAGTGCCAGGGAGGGCCATCCGAGGCCACGCGTCTGGTAGCCCCACTCGCCAAGGCGCTCGCACGCGCGGCGGTCGCTGAGGGCGCGAGCGAGCTGGTCGGGGCGGTAGACGTAGACGAGTGCCCCGCAGGCGCGACGGGCGATGACGCGCACCGTGACGCCGCTGGGCCCGAGCGCTCGGGAGACGTGGGCGACCAGGGCGTCGAGCGCGGCCGAGAGCTCCTGTGCCGCGCGCCAGGCCGCAAGCTGGGCGGCGGGCTCCTCGTTCGTGTCGGCGGCGAAAGCACCGGGCACGTTGAAGAGGCAGCCAGGCTTCATGCCGGCAAGCGTGGGCGAGCAGTGGCGCACGATGGCGCGCTCGAGGCTCTCGATGTCCAGCGTCATGGCCGGCCTCCCCGTGTCAGGGCTCGACGTGGTTGTTAGACTAGGATAACTTACGGATACCGTACCGACGAGGGCGGTCGGGGTCAATATGTTGAGTACGATTTGGATAACTTTTTTGGCGAGCGGCGAACGGTGACGCGCGGCGGACTGGCGCACGGCGGACTGGCGCACGGCGGACCGCGCCGTTCACCTCCTCGCCATCGCGCTTCCTTCCGGGTGATTTGTCACTTTGCGTGCGATGTGACAAATCATCCGGAAGGAAACGTGACAGGGGTACAGTGTGCGCGGGGGCGATAGCGTGGCGAGAGACAGACGATGGCGAGGGGCGTGGCGCAGGGGAGACGGGCGTGCCCTGGTGGCGGCGCTTGCCGTCGTGCTCGTGCTTGCCGTGGCCGCCGCCCTGCTGGGCCCGCTCGACCAGGGCGCCGTCGAGCTCGAGAGGAACGCGACGCCTGAGGCCACGGACGCCAATCCCGCCAACCAGGACGGTGCCCCGGCAGACGGCGCGAACGCCTCCCCAGACGCCGCCGACCAGTCCGCCGACGGCTTCGACCAGGCGGGCCTCGAGGACGTCGACCCCTCCGTCACCCCCTCCGACCAGGCACTTGACGCGCGGCTCGACGCCTACCTCGACGGTTCCTTCTCCCAGACGCGCCTGCCCGGCGTGGCCGTGGCCGTGGTCGACACGTCCGGCACCGTCTACGAGCGCACGCTGGGCGACATCCCCGACGCGAGCTCGCCCGTGCTCATCGGCTCGCTCAGCAAGTCGTTCACGGCCGTGTGCGTCATGCAGCTCGTCGAGGAGGGCTGCGTGAGCCTCGACGCGCCGGCGGCCGCCTGCCTGAGCGACCCGGGCAGCCTCCCGGACAGCGTCACCGTGCGCGACCTGCTCAACCAGACGAGTGGCCTTGGCTACCACGACTCCGAGGCGCAGGCGCTCGCGCGCACCGAGCCGGGCGAGACGGCGGGCAGCTTCTCGTACGCAAACGCCAACTACGACCTGCTTGGGCGCATCGTCGAGGACGTGAGCGGCGAGCCGTACGCGAGCTATCTGCAAGAGCATGTGCTGGAGCCGCTCGGCATGGGCCGCAGCTCGGGCGATATGGACGACATCCTGTCAGACGGCACGCCGGTCTTGCAGGCGCTCGTGCCGGGGCACCGTAACTGGTTCGGCGCCTTCGCGGCGGACGGCTTCAGGCACGCGGAGGGCCCGGACGCGTGGGGTTCGGCGCCCTCCGGTTACGTGGCCTCGAGCCTGGGCGACCTCGAGCGCTACCTCGAGATGTACCTGGCAAAGGGTGCCGTGCCGGGAACCGACGGGGCCGAGCGGGTGCTCGACGCCACCTCCGTGGACGAGATGTTTCTCTCGCGCGTGCCCGACCCGGGTGGCGACACCTACTACGGCATGGGGTGGACCTCGTTTAGCTGGGACAACGACGAGCTCGTGCTCTCGCACGACGGCTCGGTGGAGGGCTACTGCGCGCGCATGGTGCTGCTGCCCGATCGTGGCCTCGGCGTGGTGGTGCTCACGGACGCGAGCGACGAGATTGCGGGAAGCACGCTCTTCTTCGAGCTGGCCGACGGAGTGGTGCAGGCCGTGGCCGGCGACACGCCGGACCCGGTGGACGGCTCGTGGTATGTCGATGCGCACGCGGGCGACGACGTGGTGTACGCGGTTGCGGTGGTCGCGTGTGCGACGGGCGCGCTCTGGGTGGGTCGCTGGCGTCGCTACCTGCGGCGCATTGGCGTGGGCGAGTGTGGCTGGCGCAGGCTTGGCTGGCAGGGGCGCCTCGGCGTGGTCGCGCGGCTGGCGCCGTGGCCCGTGCTGCTTGGCCTTGCGGCGAGCAGGCCCGCCGCATGGGGCGTTCCCTGGCGAGACCTCGTGACCTTCGTGCCTGACGTCTCGGCTGTGCTCGTGGCGTGCGCCGCCCTTCTCGCGGTCGCGCTCGTGCGCCGAGTCGTCATGCTCGCGCTCCTGGTTCGGCGCGCGAAGTCCCGCCGGCAGCCGGAGTCCCCGTGAGCGTCCCGTCGGTAGCCGAGGCCCCTTCCCACACGAACGTGAAGGTGCCAACGATTTTTCCAAATCTGGCGGAATAACGTTGGCGGTTTCACGTTCGGCGTGAGCGGGACGTCGCGAGGCCAGACGCGCCGTCAGCCCGGCTACGTCGCCAAGCCGGCTATGTCGCGCGGACGGGGCGTCGCCCGACCGTCCGCGTCGCCAGGCCAGCCACGCCAGCCGACGGTCGCGGTGCGCCCCGGGCAGCTGCGCGTTTCGTGTCCTTCCTGGGCTCGGACTAGGCATCCGCGCCGTCACGGGGGAAAATGGTCGATCAGACAGAATCGGTCCGTGGCACGCCTGACGGGTCCCGACGCTTCCGCACGCTCGCACCGCGCACCTTGGGCGACGGGAGCCCTCGCCGTCACGCGTGCCAGCACCTATACCGAGGAGATACGCATGGCCGTCACACGCAGGCAGTTCCTAGCCGCCCTCACCTCCGCCGCCGGCGCGGCGACCCTCGCCGCGTGCGGGGGCCGGCAGCCCTCCAAGGACGCGGCGGCCACCACGGACGACTCCGGCAAGGTCGACAAGGGCGAGTTCAAGGACCTCGCGCTCGACATGAAGGCCTGGCACTACGACGCCGACCACGCCGTGTGGTGGCAGGTGGGCGTCTCGTACTGCACCAAGCCGCAGGCCACCACCTACGAAAAGCTGGGCATCTACGTGCCGGGCGCCTACCTCAAGCCCACCGACGACAAGGTCGACCTCTCCGAGGCCGAGTCCTCCAAGACCTTTGAGTGCGAGCTGGTCCCGAACGGCACTGCGGGTGCCTTCACCTGCGCAAACGCCCCCATCGTCATGCCGGTCAACGCCGCCGGCTACACCGCGCAGCCGGCGCCGACGGGCTATGTCTATGACGGCCTCGAGCCCTACCTCGCCGCCGGTCTCGTCTACGTCTATGCGGGCTGCCGCGGCCGTGCCAACGGCTACGAGAGCACGGCCGCAGGCGACGGCTTCTTCCCGGGCGGCGCCCCCTGGGCCGTGACCGACCTCAAGGCGGCCGTGCGCTACCTGCGCTACAACGCGGGCGCCCTGCCGGGCGACACCACGCGCATCGTCACCTTCGGCGAGGCGGCGGGCGGCCTGCTCGCCACGCTCTTGGGTGCCACGGGCTCGAGCTCGCTCTACGACCCCTACCTCGCCAAGATTGGCGCCGCCACGCACGACGCCGACGGCGCCGGCCTCGGCGACGACGTGGCGGCGGTGGCCTGCTGGAGCCCCGAGCCCGCGCCCGCCCATGCCGACGTGGCCTACGAGTGGGAGCTCGGCCAGTTCGGCAGCGACTCGACGCGCGCCGAGGGCACCTGGACGCGCCTGCTCTCCAACGACCTCGCCGCGTCCTTTGCGTCACAGGTCAACGACCTCACGCTGCACGACGACGGGGGCAACCAGCTTGCCGTGGACGAGACGGACGGCGGCATCTACGCGGGCGGCTCGTACTACGAGCACCTCATCTCGCTCGTGGAGGGCAGCGCCGCCAAGTTCCTCTCTGAGACGGCGTTTCCCCACACGTTCGCGAGGGTGGACATGACGGCCGGCGACTTCCCGGGCTCCGGCGCCGATAGGCTCGAGGTGAGCGCCACGCCGCCCGCCGCCGTGACGAGCATCGCGCAGCCCACGGCGGCGCCCGTCGCCGCAGACGCCGTGACCGACGACGCGACGCTTGCCGCCGTGACCTCCACGGACGCCGCCGCGACGGTCGTGGCCACGCCCGACCCCGAGGCCGCCACGGCCGCCGCCAACGCCGCCGCCGCGGCCGTTGACGCCGTCTCCAACAGCAAGGTGACGGCCCCGGCGGTCACGTACGCCTCGCGCGGCGACTACGTGTCGGCGCTCAATGCCTCCGAGCACTGGCTCACCTACAACGACACCAAGAACAGCGTGCGCATCGCGGGCCTCGGCGGCTTCGTGCGCTGCCTGCGCGCGCCGTCGCTTGGCGTGTGCGCCTTCGACACCACGGAGCGCTCGGCTGCCACCAACCAGCTCTTCGGCAACGACGACCAGGACTCGCTGCACTTCAGCTCCGACATCTCCGACCTGCTCTCGAGCAAGTCCGACACGTACTCCCAAGCCAGCGGCTACGACTCCAAGCTGCCCGGCGACTGGGCGTCCGACCTCGCCAAGACCGACTCTCTCGACAAGGACATGGCCACGCGGCGCAACATGTACAACCCGATGTACTTCCTCTCGGGCGCGTCGGACGGCTTTGGCACGGCGAGCGTGGCGCCCCACTGGCGCATCAACTTCGGCCTCGAGCAGTCGGCCACGCCTCTGACCACCACGGTCAACCTCGCGCTTGCCCTCAAGGCCTATGACGGTGTGTCCGACGTGGCGCTCACGCCCGTCTGGGCGCAGGGGCGCACGCTTGCCGAGGAGGGCGCGGCCGACGCCACCTCCGCCTTCGTGAGCTGGGTCGGCTCGATCTGGCCCGTGCAGTAGGGTGGGGGTCTGCGCTTTCGGGAGAGGCTCATGTCGTCGTACGCCCACGTAGCCCTTGCGGGCTTCGTCACGTTCCCGCTGTTGGCGTTTCTCATGCTCGTGCCCTACATGGTCTACGAGTACCGGCGCTACGGCTCCATCCCGGCGTGGAAGTCGTTCGTGGTCTTCTCGCTCGTGCTGTACGCGATCTGCGCCTACTACATGGTGATCCTGCCGCTGCCGGCGAACCGCGAGGCCTACGTGGCCTATGCCGCCACGCCCAACCTGGTGCCCTTCGAGTTCGTGGGGCAGTTCGTCGAGGCGGCCGCCGAGGTGGGCCTCTCGCCGACGTTGCCCGGCACCTGGCTCGAGTTCCTCTCGTCGGGCGATGTCTACCTCACGCTCTTCAACGTACTGCTCACGCTTCCCGTGGGCTTCTACGCCCACTACCTGTTTGGCGCGCGCTGGTGGCAGGCGACGCTCGCGGGCTTTCTCACCTCTCTGTTCTTCGAGCTCACGCAGCTCTCGGGGCTCTATGGCATCTACGCGCACCCCTACCGGCTCTTCGACGTGAACGACCTCATCGTCAACACCACGGGCGCGCTGGTCGGCTACGTGGTGACGCTGCCCGTGTGCCGGATGCTGCCCGACATCGACGACGTCAACGCGCGGGCCCGCGAGCGCGGGCGCTCGTACCCCTCCGTGACGAGGCGCGCGCTGGCGCTGTTGCTCGACCTCGCGCTGATGGGCGCGCTGAACGTGGCGGCGAGGCGTGCGCTCGTGTTTGCCGAGGGAAGCCTGCTGGGGGCGACCGAGCGCCTCGCAACCCTGTCCGCGGCCGTCACGCTCGTCTTCGTCGTGGTGCCGGTACTGGGGCACGGGGCCACGCTGGGCCAGCGCGTGCTCAAGATGCGCGTGGTCTCGGTGGACGGGGAGGACGTGCCCTGGTGGCGGGTCCTCGGGCGCCAGGCGATGCAGTGGTGGGGTCTCTTCCTCGTGCCGGCGTGGCTGCTCAGGCTGTTTCCGGGCGGCTCGATCGACGGCATCGCCATCGGGCGGCTTCGCTCGGTGGTGTGGGGCATGTGGCTCGCGTGGGCGGCGGTGCTCGTCGTCCGCGCGCTTATGAGCCGCGTGCGCCGCCAGCCGCTCGTGATGCTGAGCGCCTGGGCTTCCGGCACGCGCCTCATGTCCCTTCCCGGAATCGAGGCATTGCGGGCGAGGCACGGAGGTGCCGTCGAGGCCTCGCGACCCGATGTCACGGGTGAGGATGGAGGCGTCCGAGTGAAGGCGGGGGAGGGCGGAGCTACGCGGGTGCGGCCTGCGGGGCGTGGCGAGGGATCTTCGCAAACGATGCCATCCGGCCCGGACGGGGTGCTGCATCTCATGCGTGTGCCCGAGCGGAGGGAGGCCGGTGCGGCATCTCCCGATTCGTATGACGAGGGGGCGCTGCGGCCGACGTCGGTCGCCGGGGGCGCCTCCTTGGGTGCCGGCGGGGACGGACGGCGCGCTGCTCGGTGATTCGCGCATTGCCGTCTGCGGAATAAAGCGGAACATTGAAAGAATATTTCACAATGCAGACGTGAAACGAAGTAATTCGGACTATGGTTCCATATAGGGCATTTTCGTCCTCTCTCGTGCATGACGAGCGATATTCAGCCTAACGGAGGAGGCGCCATGAAGGCGGACCAGGCAACCGTAGCCGAGGTGCTGCGCGACTCGTATGACAGCTTCACCTCTGCCGAGAAGCGCGTTGCCGACTACATTCTCGCCAATCCCCAGGATGCGATGGTTTGCAACGTGGCACAGCTTGCCAAGAAGAGCGAGGTGAGCGACGCCACCATCGTGCGGATGTGCCAACGTGCGGGATATACCGGCTACTACCAGATGCATCTGCTGTTGTCGCACGATGTGGGACAACGTGCCACGCCCAAGCGGGTCGCCTCGCCTCGCGACTCGGTTGCCGCCCAGTTCGAGCGGGGGCGCGCCTGCCTCGAGTCCATCCAGACGGCGAGTAACCGCAGGCGCATCGCGAACGTCGCAAAGATGCTGGCGAAGGCTCCGGAGGTCATCGCCATCGGCGTGGGCAACTCTGTGCCCATAGCCCTCGACCTGGCCTTTCGCCTAAGTCGCATAGGCGTGCGCGCAACGGCTTCCATAGTGTACGAGAGCGGGGTCAACAACATCGTCAACGCGCTCGAGGGTTCCGTGGTGGTGGCGGTTTCCAAATCGGGCATTTCGCTCAACGTCCTGGACGCCGTGGAGCTTGCTCGCAAGCGGGGCATGAAGGTCGTCGCCATCACGGGCGACCTGGGCGCCCAGCTTGCCAAGCGCTCGAACTCGGTCGTCTTCTCGGGGGACCCCGATACCTACATGACGCAGGTGCAGTCTGGTCTCGAGAGCCACCTCGGGGAGCTGGCGGTCATCGACGCCATACTCGTGCAGGTCGTGAACATCAGGCGCAGCAGCGGCGAGAACGTCCACGAGTACAGCGATGCCATCGAGCTGACAGTGTCTTCCACCAAGCTGTGACCACCAAGCCGCGAGTGCGGCCAGCGACGCGCGGGCCGGATGGGGCGTACCGTACGTGGTGCACCCTTTCGTTGTGCAAATTCAGTCCAAGAGGCCTGAATTGGCACTATCTCAGTCACTATTTCAAGAAAATACCTGCTTATAGAGTCGGACAGAAGTTATCTGAAATAAACTTACCGTTTGCCGCCAAAACCGCACCACTCATCTGTAAGAAGTTTTCTTCCATCCTGAATCGCCTATATTGAGGCTGTAAGAAATTTTCAACCAGAGCGAAGGCGAATCTGGAACGGGGAAGTTTCTTACAGACGGCCCGCGAGACGGCGCGGGCGAAGGCACGGTCTCAATAGGGTGCGGAAGGCCGCACACGAGGGAAAGGTGGCACCACATGCTTATGTCAATGGGCGACGTCCTGAAGGTTGCGAACGAGCACAGCTTCGCGGTTCCCGCGTTCAACGTCTCCATGGATGCGATGCTCAAGGGCGTCATGGAGTCCTGCGAGGAGGAGGGCGCTCCGGTCATCCTCGCGATTCACCCCAACGAGCTTGCCTACTCCGGTGACTCCTTCGTCGAGATGGCCAAGGACCTCGCCAACAAGGCCAAGGTGCCTGTGGCCATCCACCTCGATCATGGCGGCACCCTCGAGCAGGTGCAGCGCGCCCTGCGTGACGGCTTCACCTCGGTCATGATCGACGCCTCCTCCAAGAGCTTCGAGGACAACATGTCCATCACCAAGGATGTCATCTCCATCGCCCGCCCGCTCGGCGTCTCCGTCGAGGCCGAGCTCGGCACCATCGGCACGGCCGACAACAACCCCGAGGGCAACTGCGACCAGATCATCTACACCAAGGTCGAGGACGCCATCAAGTTCGTCGAGGAGACGAAGTGTGACTGCCTCGCCGTCGCTATCGGCACCGCTCACGGCCTGTATCCGAGCGACTTCCAGCCGCACCTCAAGCAGGAGCTCCTCTCCGAGATCAAGGCTGCCGTCAACGTGCCGCTCGTCCTTCACGGCGGTTCGGGCAACCCCGACTCCGAAATTGCCGAGGCCGTGAAGCGCGGCATCAACAAGGTCAACATCTCCTCTGACATCAAGGCCACCTTCATGAAGCAGGCGCGCATGGTCATGGAGAACCAGCAGCTTCGCGAGCCGCTCGACATCTTCCCCAGCTGCATCGACGCCATGAAGGAGACGGCGGTTCACAAGATCCGCCTGTTCCAGGCCAACGGCAAGGCTGGGCTCTACACGCTCTAGACTCAAGAGGCACTGCCGGCCAAGGCCGGAAACCACGGGACACGATCGGTGAGGAAACCAATGGAACTCAGAGACGTGCTGCAGGAGCGCAACATCAGGCTTGGCGTCAACGTCAAGGACAAGGCCGACGCCCTGGCCCAGATGTGCGACGTGCTTCAGGAGAACGGCTACGTGGCCGACGCGAAGGCATTCCTGGGCGACGTGCTCTATCGCGAGTCGCTCGGCCCCACGGGCATCGGCGAGGGAATCGCCATCCCTCACGGAAAGAGCTCCCACGCCGACGAGCCGACCCTCGTGGTGTTCCAGCTCGCCCATCCCATCTCCTGGGAGACCCACATGGGCGAGGAGGACGTCACCGTCGTAATTCTGTTCTGCGTGTCCGATGACGACGAGGCCGCCAAGTTGCACCTGCGCCTCCTGGCCGACGTTGCTCGCAAGCTCGCCCACCCCGAGGCCCTCGCCGGCCTCAAGGGCGCAACGACGAAGGCAGAGGTCCTGAGGGCCCTGGAATAGCAAGGCGGAAAGGAAAGCCATGAAGATTGTAGGAATCTGCGCGTGCGTCGCGGGCATTGCCCACACCTACCTGGCGCAGGAGAAGCTCACGCAGGCCGCCCAGGCCCGCGGTCACGAGATTCACGTCGAGACGCAGGGCGTCATCGGACAGGAGAACACGCTCACGCCCGAGCAGATCGCCGAGGCAGACGTCGTCATCCTGGCTGTGGACGTCGCGATTACGGGCAAGGAACGCTTCAAGGGCAAGAAGGTTATCGAGGTGCCCACCAAGACGGTGGTCCACGGTGCTGACAAGCTCATCGAGAAGCTCGAGCAGATGCTCACAACCAGCAAGTAGCACCATCGTAAAGCACACGCGGGAGGGGGTGGCCGCGTTGGCGGTCACCCCCTTTCTCTTTCGAAAGGCTGTGCCATGAAGAACCTACAGATGAAAAAGCACCTGATGACGGCGGTGTCGTACCTGATTCCGTTCGTCGCCTCGGCCGGCATGCTCATGGTCGTGGGCAACCTGTTCGGCGGCACCTCCCAGGAGGCGCTGAGCTCCTCGATGTCGCTGCCCGACCTACTCACCACGCTCGGCGGCACCGCGCTCGGCTTCATCCCCGTCATCATCTCGGCGGGCATCTCGTACTCCATCGCCAACAAGGCGGGCATCGCGCCCGGCGTCATCCTGGGCCTGCTCTGCAAGGTTGACGGCTACGGCTTCCTGGGTGGCCTCGTCACCGGCTTCCTCGCCGGCTACATGAGCGCCTGGGTGCTCAAGGTCGCCAAGGTGCCCGACTGGATTCGCGGTCTGCTGCCCCAGCTCATCTTGCCCTTCATCGTCTCTCTCGTGATCGCCGTCGCCATGCAGTACGTCATCGGCGTGCCCATCACGATGCTCACCACGGCCATCACCGGCCTGCTCGTCAGCATGCAGGGCAATCCTGGCGCCGAGGTCGCCTTCGGTGCACTCGTGGGCGTGCTCTCCGCCGTCGACTACGGCGGACCCATCAACAAGGTGGTCTTCACCTTTGCCGTGGGCCTGCTCTCCGAGGGTCTGGGCGGCCCCATCGCCAACCTCATCCAGGCTTCGATGATCGCTCCGTTCGGTCTCACGCTCGGCTTCCTCATCTCCAAGGCCACCAAGCGCAACCTGTTCAGCGCCGAGGAGGTCGACGCCCTCAAGTCCGCGTTCGTCATGGGCATCTTCCAGATCACCGAGGGCTCGTTCCCCATCATCCTGAACGACCTGCTCCGCATCACGATCTGCACCGCCCTTGGCTCCGCCTCCGCCGGCGCCCTCTGCGGCTTCTTTGGCGTGGCCTCGAGCGTTCCCTCCGGCGGCCTCATCGCCCTGCCTGGCATCAACAAGCCGGTTGAGTGGCTCATCGCGCTCGCCGTGGGCTCGGTCGTGTTCGCCGTCGCCCTGCAGTTCCTGAAGCATAAGCCCTCAGAGCAGGTGAAGGAGGCCGACAAGGACGAGGTCATCGACCTCGACGACCTGTCCTTCACCGAGGTCTAAGGCTCCTGGGCGGGTCGGCGACTGGCAAGGGCCGCCGGCCCGCTTGCCGTCCGGGCGAGGCACCGTACCGAGCGGCACGTATCTGTCCGCGCAAGTTGAGGAGTAGCGATGCTCTACATCGGAATCGACCTGGGGACGTCGTCCGTCAAGGTCGTAGCGGCAAGCGAGGACGGCACGATATTCGGGTCGACGACGCGCACCTACCCGTGCCTGCAGCCCAAGCCCGGCTGGTCCGAGCAGGATCCGCACCGCTGGTACAAGGCGACCTGCGAGGCGGTGAGGGCGCTTCTACACACGCTGGGCGTCTCTGCCGATAGCGTCGCAGGCATCTCCTTTGGCGGCCAGATGCACGGGTTGGTGGCGCTCGACGAGCGGGGGGAGCCGATTCGCGACGCCATCCTCTGGAATGACGGGCGCAGCCAGGCCGTGTGCGACGAGCTCAACGAACGCATCGGCTCCGAGGAGCTCACGCGGCGCTGCGGCAACATCGCGTTCCCGGGATTCACGGCGCCCAAGGTCATCTGGATGCGCGAGAACGAGCCGGAGGCCTATGCGCGCATCGCCCGCGTCATGCTGCCAAAGGACTACCTGGCGTGGCGTTTCACGGGCGTGTTCTGCACTGACGTCTCCGACGCGAGCGGCACGCTGCTGTTCGACGTCGCCCACCGACGTTGGTCGGCTGAGATGCTCGCCGAGTGCGGCCTGACCGAGGCCGAGCTGCCGCACGTCTACGAGAGTGCCGGGGTAGTGGGCACCCTCACGCCCGAGGCGGCCGCAGATCTCGACCTCCCCGCCAGCGTGAAGGTGATTGCCGGAGCCGGCGACAACGAGGCGGCGGCCGTGGGCATGGCTTGCGTGCGCGAGGGACAGTGCAATCTCTCCCTCGGCACGAGTGGAACGGTCTTCTTCCCCATGGCGAAGATGCGCGTGGACAGCCACGGTGCCCTGCATGCCTTTGCGAGCGCCGCGGGCGACTGGCACCTCATGGGCTGTACGCTCTCCGCGGCCTCGTCGCTCGGCTGGTGGATGGAGGACGTGCTCGGCACCGACGACTACGAGCTCGAGCAGACCCGCGTGGGGGAACTCGGGCGCAACCCCGTGCTGTTCCTGCCCTATCTCTCGGGCGAGCGCTCGCCCATCAACGACGCCTCGGCCCGCGGTGCCTTCCTGGGACTCCGGCGGGGCGCGGGTCGTGCCGAGATGACCCAGGCGGTCATGGAGGGCGTCGCCTTCTCGCTGCGGCAGTGCGTGGACGTGGCTGCGTCGCTCAGCGTGCGCATGGACCGCGTGACCATCTGCGGGGGAGGCGCCAAGAGCGCGCTCTGGCGCCGAATCTGCGCAAACGTGCTCAGGCGCGAGCTCTCCGTGCTGGCGCGCGAGGAGGGGCCGGGGTTCGGTGCCTGCGTGCTGGCCATGGTCGGCTGCGGAGCCTTCGCGAGCGTTGCCGAGGCCGCCGAGCAGCTCAACCACGTGGTGGACACCGTTCCCTTCGACCCCGAGATTGCCAAGCGCTACGAAGGGCGCTACGAGCTCTATCTCGCAGCCTATCCGGCTGTCCGCGAACTGTCCCATGAGATTGCCAAGATGGAGGAATCATGATTGAGCTTCGGGGTTCCAGCTATGACGAACCGGCGCTCAAGCGCTACTTCGGCGACCCCTCGTGCGTGTGCGGGACGCGTCGCTACGAGCTGCGCGAGGGTCGTGCCGAGGGTGTGTGCCTCACCGAGGTACGCACGGGCTCGGGTCTCGTCTTCGAGGTGAATGAGAGTCGCGGCATGGATCTGGGGCGCGTGTCATTTGGCGGCGTGCCCGTCTCCTACCAGTCCTACGACGGCGAGGTACATCCGCGCTACTTCGAGCCCTTTGCGGACGGATGGCTGCGCAGCTATGCCGGTGGCCTGCTTGTCACCTGCGGCCTCACAGCCATCGGCGCGCCGGGTGAGGACCACGGCGAGGTGCTCCCGCTGCACGGCCGCATCTCGAACATACCCGCCTCCAACGTGTGCGTCGAGGAGCGCGTGGGCGATGACGGCGTGCGCGAGATGAGCGTCTCGGGTACGGTGCGCGAGTCGAAGGCCCTGAGCCACAACCTCGCGCTGCGCCGCCGCGTGACGGCGCGCGCGGGGGAGAGCCGGATCCTCATCGACGACGAGATAGCCAACGAGGGCTTCGAGGACCAGGAGCTCATGCTCCTCTACCACTTCAACTTCGGGCATCCCGTGATTGCGGAGGGCGCGCGGCTGCTTGCGCACTCGGCGAGCGTGGAGCCGCGCGACGAGGCGGCTCGCGTGCAGGAGGAACAGTACGAAGCGCATGACGAGTATCCAGCCCCCACGCCGCACTATGGCGACATCGTCTACTACCACCGCATCGCGGGGGAGGGACCTGACGGCGCCGGACCTGCGACGACGGCCATCGTCAACGAGCGCGCGGGCTTTGGTGCCTACCTGAGGTTCGACACGCGTGAGCTCGACTGCTTCACGCAGTGGAAGTTCTGCGGCGAGGGGAACTACGTGGCCGGCATGGAGCCGGGCAACGCCTTCGTCAACGGCCGCGCGGCCGAACGCGAGGCGGGCCACGTCAAGACGCTCGCGGCGCAGGAGGCCAAGCGCGTGCACCTCGAGGTCGGGGTGCTTGCGAACGCGGAGGACATCGAACGCTATCGCGGGGAGAACGGGTTCTAGGCGCGTCGTCTCGCGCTCGCGAGGCCCCGCGCCCCGCACGGAATGACGCCACGTGAGCGCCGAAGCGTCTCGGGGACTTGCATTACACATCCTAAGGAGAGAGCCATGAAGAGGTCTCAGATCAACCAGGCCATCGACTACGCCATCAAGAAGTGCGAGGAGTACAAGCTGCCCCTGCCGCCCTTCGCCTACCGCACGCCCGAGGAGTGGGCGCATGCGTCCGCCAACGAGCAGGAGATCGACGACTGCATGCTCGGCTGGGACGTCACCGACTTTGGCAAGGGAGACTTCGAGAAGTATGGTCTCACGGTCTTCGTGTTCCGCAACGGCAACATCAAGAATCCCGAGAAGTACCCGAAGGTCTACTGCGAGAAGCTCCTGCTCACACTCGATGGGCAGACGCTGCCCTATCACTTCCACTGGTTCAAGACCGAGGACATCATCAATCGCGGAGGTGGTGACCTCGAGATTACGCTCTGGCAGGCCGACGAGAACGAGGACTTCAGCGATAAGGACGTGACCGTCACCATCGATGGCTGCAAGACGACGGTACCCGCCGGCGGCAAGATCGTGCTCAAGCCGGGCATGAGCGTGACGCTCGAGCCGTACCAGTATCACCAGTGGCAGGCGGTTCCGGGTACCGGCGACGTCATGGCGTTCGAGGTGTCGCGTTGCAACGACGATTACACCGATAACCGCTTCAAGGACCCGATGCCGCGCATTCCGAGCGTCGAGGAGGACGAGCCGGCTCGTCACCTCATGTTCGCGGACTACAAGGAGCGCGCGAACCTCGGGGAGTAGGCGGCATTACCCGGCGCTTCATTGAACGGTGTACTGGCCGGACGGGCGAGCAGCTCGTCCGGCCTTTTGCTGTCGGGCTGGTGGGGCCTGGTGCCCCTCGCTGCTCCGCGTGCGTGCAAGGAGCGAAGGCGCAGTGCGGCGGCGGCCTGCTTTGCGTTCGCCCCAGCTCGGCGCGCGTGCTCAAAAAGTAGTCAACCACACAGCGATGGGTCAATGACTGCCACCTGAGCACGCACGGCAACGAAGCCGGGGTTTCGCTACGGAAAGCGACGGGGACGGTCCCGCACCGCTCCGCGCTACAATGACGGGGTCCACACAGGCAGGCACGCCGCTGGCGCAGCCGGGAGTAAGGAGCTCGCATGAGCGAAGAGACCAAGACTGACCGCGCCATCATCTCCGTGCTTGGCGCCGACCGTTCCGGCATCGTCGCGGCGGTGGCGGGCCTGCTTGCCGAGCAGGACGTCAACATCCTCGACATCTCGCAGACCATCCTGCAGGGCATGTTCACGATGACCATGCTCGTCGACCTCGGCGGTGCCGACTTCTCCAAGGTGCACGACGGCCTCAACGCGCTCTCGGGCAGGCTGGGCGTTCAGGTCACCATCCAGCGCGAGGACGTCTTCAAGTTCATGTACCGCCTCTAGCGCGCCCCACGTCAGCGTCCCGGCCCGCGCCAACGTTTCAGCCCTGCGCCTTACCCGGGCCGGCGCGCCAGCCACCACTCGGCCCCGCCCCGTGCGAGGCCATCCCGGCAACAAGCTCGTCGTCTCGGTCGCACGGCACCGCGACGGGGCCGCCCAGCGGCTCGCGATGCCCCAGCCCAGCCGGCTTCCAGATCGGGGGAAACCATGTCCGTCCAGCCCCTCTCGCAGCGTCCCATGCCCACGAGCCGAGACCGCCTGCGCGCCCGCGCCATCCGGCGCATCCTCTCGGCAGGCGACACCTCGGCGCTCACGCACGCCGTCGACGTCACGCCCATGCCCTCCGACAAGCGCTCGCTGGGCCGCCCCGCCGTCTCCGACGGTCTCTACCAGGACTTCGAGTGCATCGACAAGGTGCCCGAGGAGCTCTTCAAGAAGCTTGACGTCAAGCGCGGCCTGCGCAACGCCGACGGATCGGGCGTGCTCGTGGGCCTCACCACCATCTCCAACGTGCATGGCTACAACAAGGTTGACGGCCGCGTCGAGCCCGACGAGGGCGACCTCGTCATCCGCGGCTACCACATCGACGACCTCCTGGCCGGCACCCACGGCGCGGGCCGCTTCGGCTACGAGGAGATCGCCTACCTGCTCATCTCGAGTCGCCTGCCCCGCAAGGCCGAGCTCGAGGACTTCTCCGAGCGCATCGACTCGCGCCGCGAGCTGCCCACGGGCTACCTGAGCCTGTTCCCGCGCACCACCGAGTCCGGCTCGATCATGAACGTGCTCGCGCGCTCGACGCTTCTGCTCTACGCCTTCGACGAGAACCCCGACGACACAAGCCCAACGCACGAGGTCGACGTGTCGCTCTCGATGCTCGCGCGCTTGCCGCGCATCGCCGCCATCGCGCACGAGGCGTCGGTCGCCGTGCACGACGGCACCAAGCTCGCCGTGCCGCCCGTGCGCCAGGGCTTCTCCATGGCCGAGACGGTCCTCGACGTGCTGCGCGGCGACGAGGGCTTCACGCGCGAGGAGGCCATGCTCTTCGACGTGATGCTCATGCTGCACGCCGAGCACGGCGGCGGCAACAACTCCACGTTCACCTGCCGCGTGCTCTCGAGCTCGGGCACCGACGCCTACTCTGCCTACGCCGCGGCGATGGGCTCGCTCAAGGGCCCCAAGCACGGCGGCGCCAACTACAAGGTCGGCGAGATGGTTGACGACATCGCCGAGCACGTCTCGCGCTGGGACAATGAGGACGAGCTCGCGAGCTACCTCGAGCGCATTGCCCACAAGGAGGCCTTCGACGGTACGGGCCTCATCTACGGCATGGGCCACGCGGTGTACACCAAGAGCGACCCGCGCGCCCGTCTCGTGCGCCGCTATGCCGGCAAGCTTGCCGCCGAGAAGGGCCTGGGCGAGAAGTTCCAGCTCATCCAGGACATCGAGCGCCTCGCGCCGGGAATCGTGCAGGAGGCGCGCGGCACGCGCAAGCCCATCTGCGCCAACATTGACCTGTACACGGGCTTCGTCTACTCGATGCTGGGCATCCCGGCCGACCTCTACACGCCCATCTTCGCGATGGCGCGCCTGGCCGGATGGACCGCACACCGCATGGAGGAGCTCTACGGCTCTGGGCGCATCATCCGCCCGGCGTACAACTCGGTCATCGAGGGGCGCGACTACGTGCCCATTGAGGAGCGCGGGGAGTAGTAGGCTGGGGACGCTAGGCCTGCCGGTCGTGCCTGCGGCCCCCCGCCGGGTGCGCTGGCCACCTCGGCCGATGGCGCCTATCGCCCCACCCCACCCGACGCGTATCTCGACGTAAGGAGCCCCCGTGCGCATCGTCTTCTCCGACCTCGACGGAACCCTGCTCACGAGCGACAAGCGCCTCTCGCCGCGTACGGTGGCTGCTCTCGACTGGCTGGCCAAGGCGGGCATCGAGTTTGCGCCCTGCTCGGGGCGCCCGCTCGTGGGACTGCTGCCCGAGCTGCTCGCGCACCCGGCCGTGCACTACGCCGTGTGCGCCAACGGGGCGCTCGTGTGCCGCGTGGGCGAGGTGGACGCGTCGGCCGAGCTGGGCGCCGCGCCGTCGGGCGAGGTCCTGCATCGCGAGGACATGGGCGCCGGTCCCGTGCTCGCCCTCTACGACGTGCTCAAGGACCACGACGTCCTCTTTGACGTGTTTGGCGACGGTGGCGTGTACGTCGAGCGCGCCCGCTTCGAGCGCATGGGCCGGTTTGGCCTCTCGGGTGCGTTGCTTGCCCAGATGCGCCGCATGCGCACGCCGATGGATGCCACGATTCCAGAAATTGTCGCCGGACTGCGCCACGTGGAGCGCGTCTCGGTGTACTGGCGCCATCGTGAGGACCGCGACCTCGCGACGCGCACGGTCGAGTCGATGCCGGGCCTTACCTGGGTGAGCTCGCTTCCCACCAACGTCGAGGTCTCGAGCGAGCGTGCCACGAAGGGTGCGGCGCTTCAGTGGCTCTGCGACTACCTGGGGATTCCCGTCTCCGAGGCCGTTGCGTTCGGCGACGGGCTCAACGACGCCACGATGCTCGCGGCCGCAGGCGACGGCGTGGCCATGGCCAACGCCGTGCCCGAGACGCTTGCGGTCGCCAACCACGTCTGCGACTCCAACGATGCCGACGGCGTCGCCCGCTATCTCGAGAACCTGCTGGGCTTGGTCCCTTTCGCCCACGCTCAAGCGGATATCGCGAAGCCCCGCCCGGGGAGCCTTGATGGCTCGCCGAGCGGGGCTTCGCGATGATGAGGGCTTCGGGGCCCCTGACGAGGGCCCCCGAAGCAAAACTTTTCCGTTATCTAGAGTTTTAAGGCCCTTGCGAGCGTCATTACAGGTTTGGTAAAAACAAGCAGAGCCGTTAGCTGGGGTTTTGCAAGCGTCACGTGCTTATCTACTTGGTGTGTGCCCTCAGAAATCTAGATAACGGAATAGTTTTGCAACGAGCCCCGTCGACAGTCAAAAAAGGCTTCCGCCGCCCCGCGCCCATTCGATTTGGGCGCGCATGGGACGGCGGGAGGTTGGCGAGAGACTGACGGGACGCCCGGAAACGGCGGGGGGCTGGTGAGAAACTGACGGGGTACCCGGAGACTGCGGGTAGCGACAAACGAAGCGCACAGGCCGCTACTCCTCGCCCTCCTCCTCGATGGCTTCCATCTGTTCGGTGGGGTCGGCCACCATGGTGCGGCCGGCGGCGTTCTCGCCCGCGAGGTCGTCGGAGAAGATGTCCACCTCGTCGGCCTCCTGCTCCTGGACCTGCGTGTCGCTCGGCAGGCTGATGCGCTCGAGGTGCGTGGCCGGCCGCATCTTGGCGAACATCGGCACGTACTCGAACATGATCGACGAGTTCTCGAGGCCGTACCAGCGCGCCGGCGAGCCGCATAGCCGGCGGATCGTGTACTTGGTGTAGATGACGCGGTGGTCGCTTCGGCTGATGGCCGTCTCGGGTGCCAGCGTCTTGCGCAGCATGCAGAAGCGGAAGTCGCCCACGTTGCCGCGCTGCTCGTAGATGGAGTAGGCGTGGTGCTGCTGCGGCAGCTCACCCGAGGCCATGAGGTCGTTAACCACCTGGCGCAGGTAGGCGTTGACGCGCTGGTTCACCTTGAAGCCCAGCTGCAGCTGCACCTTGAACAGGAAGTCGGTGCCAAACGAGTCGACCGTATAGGTGTGGGTGTAGGGCTCGTCGGTCACGCGGACGTTCAGGAACCAGTAGGCGCGCGCCCGCTTGGGGTGCTTGTCGAGGATCGAGTAGAGCACGTCGCGGTCGAGCGTGTCGGGCTCGGACGCGTTGACGAGGAAGACCAGGTTGTCGGCGAGCAGGGGATAGTCGTCGTCGCGGCGCAGCTGGCCGAGCTGCCCCACGTACTTGCGCACAGGGAGGAACACCGTCTGCGTGCGCTCGATGGCGGTACCGCGGCGCCATACGTACATCATCCCGAAGAGCAGCGCCGCCAGGACGATCATCACGTAGCCGCCGTCGAAGAACATCGTGAGGCAGGCGAGGAAGAAGCAGAGCTCGATGGCGCCAAAGACCACGGCAAAGAGCGCCGCCGCCCCGCGCCTGCGCATGACTCCTGCGATATAGCTCGTGAGCAGCGTGGTGGTCATGAGCATGGTGACCGTGATGGCCAGGCCGTAGGCCGCCTCCATGCGGTCGGAGGTCTGGAACAGGAGCACGATGAAGATGCAGCCCACCCACATCACGGAGTTCACGAGGGGGATGTAGAGCTGGCCCTTGGTGTCGCTCGGGTAGTGGATCTGCAGGTGGGGCAGGAGGTCCAGGCGCGTGGCCTCGGAGACCAGCGTGAACGAGCCGGTGATGAGCGCCTGGCTCGCGATGATGGCTGCGACGGCCGAGAGCACGATGGCAAAGGGGCGCATCGGCTCGGGAAGCATCTGGTAGAAGGGGTTCAGGCTCTCCATGGCCTGAAGCGTGGGGTCACCGGCGTTGGCGATGAGCCACGCGCCCTGGCCCATGTAGTTGAGGATGAGGCAGGCCTTGACGAGCGGCCAGCTGGCGTAGATGTTGGCCTTGCCCACATGGCCCATGTCGGAGTAGAGGGCCTCGGCGCCGGTGGTGGCCAGGAAGACGAAGCCCAGCACCATGATGCCGGAGTGGTTCACGGGCGAGAACAGGAACATGATGCCGCGCACCGGGTCGAGCGCGCGCAGGATACCGGGGTTGCCCAGCATGTTGACGAGGCCCGCGCCGCCCAGGAACAGGAACCAGAACGTCATGACCGGGCCGAAGAGCTTGCCGATGCTCGAGGTGCCGGCGCGCTGCACCACGAACAGCACGCAGATGATGGCGATGGTGATCGCGACAACCCGGCCCTGGCCGTCGCCGAGAAGGGCGTGGCCCACGGGTATGGAGCGAAGGCCCTCGATGGCGGTGGTGACCGTGACGGCCGGCGTGAGGATGCCGTCGGCGAGCAGCGCCGCGCCGCCCACCATGGCGGGGAGGATGAGCCACTTGGCGCAGCG